>LFFM01002939.1_pt1 | contig 10960 bp, 8 predicted proteins | sample 643131 | NCBI WGS metagenome assembly LFFM01 (sample SAMN03777445, study PRJNA286221) | soda lake metagenome | biome: soda lake; feature: Kulunda steppe; material: water; isolation source: sample Tc-Br brine of Tanatar trona crystallizer | place: Russia: Kulunda steppe | collected 2011-07
ATTTGGATTAATAAAGCACATATCAGAGCTACAGATGATGCCACCGGATTTAGTACTGAATCGTGATAAGCGAGAGAGGAGCCCGTCAAAACCGGCACAATTCCGGCAGGAAGCGTACGAAGCCGCATGGCCTCAATCCAGTGGGATATGGCAGAAGACATTATTTGAGGTCTGATTAAATAAAAATGTGTTGCGTAAAGTTATTTTCAGGAATCAAGAAATTTCCGGTCGATACTGTATTCATTAGCCTCGATTTTCCAAATCAGCACGAATACGATAAAAGCAAACAGCATATTATTGGCAACTGTGGGCGGATTGGGCTCCATAACGGCACCAAAAGTCAGAATCATCATCAATATGGCAGCTACTACGAGTGAAGAGAGCGTTTTCAAACCGAAAATGATAAATATACCCAGAATAAGTTCAACGAAAGGCAGTGCATATGCAAACAGAGTTACAATCAGATCTGGTAGCTGGCCTGCAAATCGATCCTGAAGGCCTTCCGCAAAAGTGTCGATTCCGATAAAAAATTTACTCACTCCGTATGCGAATAGCATAACTCCGAAGGTAATGCGCAACCAGCTGTAAGCAATAAAATGTTGTATTTTCATCAAAAAGTTAAATTTAGTAGAATTCGAGCAGAAGTGATTTAGATGCCAGATGTTAATCAGCTATCTGACAATCTGCAATAGGCGGAAAGGATGGTTCCGATTTTCAGGATGATTCACTACTTTCCAATGCAACTTTTTAGCAATATTTCATAAGTCGATTTACAAATCCGGATAAAGTTATGCTTCGTCAAATTCATTCATCCTTCTTTTTTGTTATTCTTTCATTTACATTACTGTTGATGCAATGCGCTCCCGCTGAAGAAGTTGCGACATCAAATGAAAATTATGACACAGATTATGATCACGAAAATACCGGAATAACCGAACAGGATTATGCCCGCGCCGCTTCGCTGATGGGATGGAATCTTTCCGACAAAGTTTTTCGAACTTCGGTTTCACCTAACTGGATGGAGAATGATCATTTCTGGTATCAGCTCGACACCCGCGAAGGAGAAGTGTATTACTGGGTGGATCCACACGAGGAATTGCGGGAAAGAGCATTTGATCATGATCAACTTGCAAGCGCATTGGAAGAAGCGACCGGGGATACGCACGATCCTTACGACCTACCCCTTGAGGGACCCGAATTTGCAGATGATCGAAGCCAGGTTCGGTTTACGGCCGACGATAAAAAATGGGAATGTGAGTTGGGTGAGTATCAGTGCGAAGAAATTGGTGAAGCACGAAAAAATGTGCCTAATTCTATAGATTCACCGGATGGCCGCTATTCAGCCTATATTGATGACTGGAATTTGTGGGTGTTCGATCACGAAAGGGAAGAGGATATTCAACTTACTACCGAAGGTGAATACCGCTACGGTTTTGCTACCAATTCACAGGGCTGGTTCCGCTCGGAAACTCCCGTACTCACATGGTCGCCTGATTCCAGGAGGATAGCAACTTTCAGACAGGATGAGCGGGAAGTGGAAGAAATGGTGTTGTGGGAAATGCAGGAGGGAAGGCCTGTTCTCGATGCCTGGCCGTATGCCCTTCCGGGAGATGAAGAAGTGCCGATGCTGGAACGTGTGGTCGTTGATGTAGAGCAAGAAAACAAAACCTGGCTGGATGTGGAACCCGATCACCAGCGAACTTCAAATTGCTGCGGACTGACCCGCGGAGAAAAATGGGCGGATATTGAATGGAATGAGGATGCAACCCGGCTTGCTTTTGTTTCCACTTCAAGAGATTATAAAACCGTCAAACTCAGGGTATCTGATCCGGAAACCGGTGAAGTGACTACAGTGCACGAGGAAACCGTAGATACATTTTTCGAGTCAAACCTTACTTCCAGGGGCATTCCAAACTGGAGAGTTCTTGATGAATCCGGTGAGTTTTTGTGGTTTACCCGAAAGGATGAGTACGGGCATCTGTATTTGCATGATCTGGAATCCGGTGAGCTTATTAACCGCGTCACAGAAGGCGAGTGGAACGTAGTTGATGTGATGGATATTGATATGGAGCGTCGGGAAATCACTTTTACAGCTGCCGGCAAGCAGGATGGGCATAATCCCTATCATCAACATTTGTACCGTACCAGCCTTGACGGTGGCGATATCGAACATCTGACACCCGATGAAGGTCAGCACGAAATAAATCTTGCCCCTTCCGGCAATTTGTTTGTGAATACGTGGTCCGAATTTACTACTCCTCAAACCACTGTTTTAAGAGATGAACAGGGAGAAAAACGCATGGCATTAGAAAAAGCGGACACAGATCTTCTTGATGAGGAAACCATTTGGCGAGAGCCTGAGCCTTTCACAGTAAAAGACCGGAATGATGAATATGAACTTTACGGTCTCATGTTTAAGCCATCTGATTTTGATCCGGATGAATCGTATCCCATCATAAATCACATTTATCCCGGGCCTCAAAGCGGCAGTATCGGCCCCTGGTCTTTTACTCCATCTCGCGGTTTTGTTCAGGCGCTTGCAGAACTTGGTTTTATAGTGATCCAACTCGACGCGCTGGGTAGTAGCCCTTTGCGTTCCAAATCATTCCATACTGCCTATCTAGGAGATATGGGGGACAATGGGTTAGAGGATCAAAAATATGGCATGCAGCAATTAGCCGAACGCCATGACTGGATCGACCTTGACAGAGTGGGCATTTACGGCCACTCCGGTGGGGGTTATGCTACAGCCGGAGCGCTATTCCGTTATCCCGATTTTTTCCACGCAGGTGTCTCCAGTGCAGGGAATCATGACAATAGAGGATACACCTACTACTGGGGCGAAAAATTCCAGGGGCTGCGGGAAATAAGTAATGATGAAGATACGTATGATGCGCAGGGTAATCCTGCTAAAGCGGAAAATCTTGAAGGTGATTTACTCATTTCCTACGGCACTATGGATGCCAACGTGCATCCCAACCTGACGCTTCAGGTAATTGACGAGTTGATCGAACACAATAAAGATTTTGATGTGATTGTGATGCCAAATCGTGGTCACGGCTATAGTGGAGAGCCGTATCACATAAGGAAAACGTTAGATCATTTTGTGCGATCACTGCTTGATGAAGAGCCTCCTGAAGAGTTTGACTTGCTCAATAATTAGTGAGTAGTTTCTATTAAATCATTTGAAATTATCATATTAAAAGAAACTTAGTTGATGTGATTTTAAAAGATTTATTGCTATTTTAATATCGAAGAATAGCATGGGTAAGCATAAAGTATTTACGTATTTAAAATATACGATGCTGTAATATTTACACTACGTATATTTGTTGGAACTCAAATCAATATTTACATTTTAGTAGTATTATAAATTGGCGAATGCTCATTGCCGGATGGTGAATATTGAAGAAGTAGCATAAGATAAAAGGGAAATTAAGCGATTGGGCTCAGATTACAGAAAACAGCTTGGATTGAAAGAGAATGAATATGACTGGCAGCCAATTACGCCTGACTACCTGCTTTCAATCTACAAATTGACCAATTTTAAAGGTCTCTTGCCTATTGTTAGTTGGATTGTATTAATAGGTTTAAGTCTGTTTTCAGTGTTATATATTTTGTCTACCGATTGGGTGAACTTTATCGGTGTTGACCATGATATAGTCAATTTTTTTATATTTAACCCGCCACTAATAATTGCCGTTCTTTTATTTTTCTGGTTTGGCTTTGAATGGGGGTTTGTTCCACTGTTCTTGTCGTCTTTTATTATTGCATTTTATTTTGAGATGACGTGGTTTTGGGCCATTCTCATCGGAATCTCTTTTGTACTTGGTCTCGCTATTCTTGCTCTTTCGTATCAAAGCATAGGGATATCATATACGCTGCGTAATCTGGGCAGTTTTGCTTTTTTTGTGGTTGTAGCCTTTGTCGCTTCGATTGCAAGTTCTATGGGTGCTTTTATCTGGAGCTTTTATTATCAACTTGCAGCAAGTGATGCGCTTATCGTCTGGCAGACCTGGTGGTCGGGCATATTTCTTCAAAATTTAATAATTGTTGCCCCATTGCTCTTTTTCTTTAGTCCCGCGATCGAGAGAAAGAAAAGAGCGTATATCACAATGCCGCCGAAAAAAAAGGTCTCAAGTATTTGGGTATATGGCTCAGTAGTTACGGTAACTTTGACTTTGATACTGTTTGTGTATTCGGCTTATCTGCTGGGCAGGTTAGGTATTGAGGAAGTGATAACTGCCGAGGAGATAACTCCATCAGCCATGCTGGAGGCGATAGAAGCGTTTGAAATAATGTCATGGACTTCTATAGGCTTAATAATTATTACCGGATACGGTGCCATTTACCTGATGGGTAACTGGAACACAAAACTAAAAGATGAAGTAGACAAGCAAACCTGGGAGCTGAAAGAGAATAAAAAGCAACTTGAAAAACTGGTCGAGGATAAAGATGTATTGCTTAAGGAGGTTCATCACCGCGTAAAAAATAATCTTGCTCAGGTTTATGCAATCCTCGAATTGCAGCAATATTCCGGCAAAGAATATGATAGCACGGACTTGCTGAAGCTATCAAAATCACGTGTAAGATCTATGGCGCTTGCACATGAAGCCTTGTATCGGAATAACAACTTCTCAAGCATTAATATAAAAGAATATCTGAAAGATATAGCACAGTCGACACATAACTCCTTTAAACCGGCAGATAAAGAGATTCAATTAGACCTTAAACTTACTGACGCCGATGTTGAGATGAGTAAAGCTATTCCATTGGGCCTTATAACAAACGAAATTCTGATAAATGCTTATCAGCACGCCTTTGAAGGCAGGCAGGATGGAATCATTGAAATCTCATCTGATAAGCATAACGGGTCACTTAATTTATATATTCGGGATAATGGTGCCGGAATAGAGAATAATGATAAGCAAACTAAGAAAGAATCATTCGGGATGAGATTGATTAAAGGTCTTGCTGAGCAAATTTCCGGTAATGTGCAAATGGATAGCAATCACAAAGGTACTGAATACGCCATATTCATACCTGATAAACAAGATGCAGAAGAAATACAGAACGTTGAGTCACAATAGTTTTGCATGCCATGGTTAACGCTGTAGATTAACATCTTTGTAATTATCTATTTCAGACTATTAATTCTTGTAAATATTCCGGTAAAAACAAAATTTATAATGCTTTAAATATGTTGTGAGTTTATAAAGTTGGCATATCGAACTAAATTACTGAAGATCATGACACATTTAAAATCATCCTTTTATAGTTTTGTTGCCGTATTTATCGTTTTTGGATTGATTCTGCAAGGCTGCGGTGGTGATCCGGAAGATCAACAACCTGCTACCGATGATTTGCAGCAAGAAGAAGTCCCGCCTGCTGATGATCCTCAGCAACAGGATCCCATGGATGAACAAATGGAAGAGATGGACCTGGTAGAGACATTGGTCATAGAAAACTTGAGTTCGATGGTATCTGCGGTTGAAGGCGCAGGTATGTCGGATGATTTGCAGACTGGCGGACCCTATACCGTATTTGCTCCAACCGATGAGGCTTTTCATCAGGCTCCTGAAGAAATTCAGCAACTACTTATTGAACCCGATTCTGATCAGCTTCGGGAATTAATAAACCTTCACATTGTAGAAGGTGAGTATACAATTGAAGAAATACAGGATATGGGTCAGTTAGAAACCATTGCAGGTGAAACACTTACCGTTGATACAGAAGGGGAAACCATTACTGTAAATGGTGTACAGGTTGCTTTCAACAATATTGAAGCTGAGAACGGGATTGTTCATACCGTAGAATCTATCCTTACTGAACCGGGATATGCGCAAATGATGAATCAGTAAGAATATTGTGGATTAGCTTTAATATCTGTTTTTAGCCGCTTTTAGATTTTACTTCAACAATTTTGGACAAAAAGAGGACTATTCTTCTTTATGTGAAAAACTTCCTGTTTGTTTAACCACAACGGGCACAAAGAAGACGCAACGGGCACTACATTCTATTAAAAATGATACATTTGTTGTGTTCGTTGTGCCTCCGTTGTGCTCGTGGTGGTGAACCTTCCTTCAGGTGTAAAAAATTCTTGGGCCTAAGGCAGGGGACAATTGCAATGAATAAAATCTCACAATTGATTATAAAATTATAAGTAATTAATAAACTACCGAAATCAGATTTTCATACTCTGCAAATTATATATCTGAGACTCAATACTCCGGCACGCTTTCATCAATCTCTTTTGCCCAGGCCAGAATACCACCTTTAAGATTGTAAAGATTATTGTAACCATATTGATCCCGAAGTTGCCTGATAGCGTTGGCACTTCGTGCTCCGGAACGGCAGTGAACCACGACTTCTTTGTCTTTAGGAATTTGATCAACCGCTTCGGTTACCGTATCCAGTGGAATTAACTCCCCGTCGAGATGCGCGATTTCATATTCGTGGGGTTCACGAACATCGATCAGCTTGAAATCGCGACCATCTTTTCGCCATTCATCAAGCTGTTGCACGCTGATTTCGGGAACTTTGTCTTCCTGTTCAGTTTCCCCGGATGGAACCCCGCAAAACGCGTCATAATCGATGAGTTGGGTTTGCGTGGGATTTTCGCCGGTAAGGGGGTTATCCGCACTTTTTGATACAGTAAGCTTGCGGGTTGAAAATTCCAGCGCATCAAACAAAAACAGTTTACCACTCAGAGTTTCACCGATTCCGGTAATCACCTTGATTACCTCATTGGCCTGCATACTTCCGATTATGCCGGGCAGTACACCCAGAACACCGGCTTCAGCGCAACTGGGCACCAGACCGGGAGGTGGCGGGGAAGGGAAGAGATCACGGTAATTTGGTCCTAATACACCTGATTCGGGATCACGGTAATTAAATACCGAAACCTGACCTTCAAACTGAAATATGGATCCGTACACATTCGGGATTCCTTCAAATACACTGGCATCATTAACCAGATAACGCGTCGGGAAGTTGTCAGTACCATCGGCGACTACATCATATTCGCGAAATATTTCGCGCGCATTTTCTGAGGTGAGCCTGACCTCATGCAATTCAACTTCAGTGTTTGGATTTAAATCCTGTATTCGCTTTTTGGCCTGTTCGGCTTTTGATTTACCGATATCGGAAGTGCCGAACAATACCTGGCGTTGCAGGTTACTGTCTTCCACTTTGTCGAACTCAACCAACCCGATGGTGCCGACCCCGGCTGCCGCCAGATACTGCAACAACGGGCTGCCAAGTCCTCCGCTGCCGATGGCCAGCACGCGTGCCTGCTTGAGTTTTTTCTGAGCTTCCATCCCGAACTCCGGGATGCTTACGTGCCGGCTGTATCGTGCCAGCTCTTCTTGCGTGAATTCTGAATTTCGGTTATTCATGCCTGTTCCGTTAGTTGCATGTGATCCGCCTGCAATAGCCGGAATAATACTGATTTCATCGGATTCGGATAACTTTGTGTTTCCGATCTCGTCGGGACCTACTTCATTGTCTTCAACGTAGAGTTTGATGAAAGAGCGTAGATTTCCTTCCTCATCATACAGGTGTGAAGTTACATCCGGATACCGGGATGCTAATTCTTTTAAAGCTCCCTCTACAGTATCAGCATTTGTCGTGAACCGGGCCTCACCCCCGGTGTATTTTCTAAGTGGAGTTGGAATAAATAAAGTTGGCATAGCTATGGTTTTTCGGTGTTAAAATTGTTTGGTTTAAAAGATGATATGTTGTGTTGTTGAATTCAGACTGCACCCTTAAGCTGTTCCGCGGAATCTTCAGTAACCGTTTTTAATTCTTCTTCTTCAAAACTTCGCTGATCATTTAACCTCCAGGATTGCACGTTTCCCGCTTTGCCTTGGTCTACAGAAACAATGATATAGGAGAACCACGGCAGCGCTTGTTTCCGGTCATGTTCTGATGGTTCTGAAGGATGATCCGGATGCGAGTGATATACTCCGAGCAGTTCAAGATCCAATGATGCAGCCTGGCGTTCAGCTTGCAGATACTCCTCCGGGGTAATTTCAAAACGACGCCGCTTGTCGCCTTCTTTGGCATTGGAGGCGCGCTCAACAAGTGTAATTATGCGGGATCCGGATTCCTCCCTGCCGAGCAAAAAGCCACAACATTCAAAAGGGTACTCCTCTTCAGCGTGATAGTTGATAAGATTCAGAATATGTTGCGGAATGATAAGGTTCATGTTTATATGGAATGTTTTTAGGTTTGATTGAAATGCTAATTAGTGCCTGTAATAAAACTCAAAAAATGTTGGTTTCGGATATATACTTGGAGTAATCATCAGGAAATACAGTGACTACGTGCCCCCGGTCTAAATTAGCAGCTATCTTTTTGGCTCCGGCTAAATTAGCAGCAGATGAAGGACTCAAAAGCAAGCCCTCATTCCTGGACGCGGTCTTCATGGTTTCATATGATTCTTCGGTTGATATAATCTCGGTTCGGTCTGCCAGTCTGTGATCGTAAATGGCAGGGGTGTCCGCAGTTTCGAGGTGTTTCCATCCTTCAAGACCGTGTAGAGCTGTTTCGGGTTGAAGTGCAATCAGTTCAATTTCCGGATTCAGTTCCTTAAGCCGTCTGCCCGTTCCGGTGAACGTGCCGGTAGTACCGAGCCCGGCTACAAAATGGGTGATTTTACCTTCGGTTTGTCTCCAGATTTCATTTGCAGTGCTGTCATAATGAGCTTTCCAGTTTGAAGGATTGTCATACTGGTCGGCATAGAAATATTTATCCGGATATTGCCGGACTAACTCTTTTGCGGCTTCCCGTGCACCCTCGGTTGACTCATATCCTGAAGTATACCGGATATCAACTCCCAGAGCCTTAAATATTTTCTTTCGCTCTTCGGAGGCATTATCAGGAACAAATAATGTTAATCCGAGACCGAGCCGGTTCAATATGGTTGCGTATGCAATACCCGTGTTACCACTCGTAGCATCTACAAGCTGCTTTTGATCATTTAGCTTTCCCCGCGCAATTGCATCTTTTATGATTCGATATGCCGGTCTGGATTTAACACTGCCACCCAGTTGGTGCCATTCCAGCTTGGCATCGATTTTGACATTATCAAACTTGTTACGGGACAGGGGAAAAAGTGGTGTTTCACCTATAAAAGGTTCAATTTTGGTAACAGAAATATTGGGATAAACTGAAACAGACATACTCTTATAAATGGTTAACGGATTAATAACTTGTGAGCGGTGATGGAAGAAACAGTGAGTCCGGTAAAAGAAAGGCAGTTTGCTACCGGATTACTTACAGCAACAGCAACAGCACGCCGCGGAAGCTACGGCGAGATCTTTATGCGCATAATATGTGCTGTGTATAGATTTCATTAGAGCATATTTTTGTTTGTTCGCTTAGCCAAACGCATACTATACAAAATTCGTTTACGCAAAGTATTCAAAAATAAAATTATTTGTATACAGCCGACTAATAGATGGACCAGAGGGCGAAGCCCTCTTCGTACCCACCAGCCCGTGTCATTCTGAACGAAGCGCAGCGAAGTGAAGAATCTCCCGGTAGAGGGCTGCTCATCTGCCATTAATTGTCTGAGGCTAATGCGTTGCCTGTTGGAAAGGCGGCCTCAACTAAGATAAGCAACTAATTAATGAGCACAACTTAATTCATCAATTTATCCACTACCTCATCCCATTTCTTTTCTTCATTGCTTAGCCAGGATTTAATCTTTTCAGTGTCATTTTGGATTAACTTATGTGGATATTTCCCGGGTGCTCCGGTATGATGATAACTTTCTTTCAATTCTTTTATGCCCGGAACAGGGATGTTATGAAATTTATAAGATGTTTCCCGGTAAGCTTCTCTGAATGGTTTGCTTTCACTGACTAATTTATTGGCATGGTGTGTAGCCATTACTTCAGAACTTATTGAAGTATGAGAGGCTTCTTCATTGAATGCCAATCCATTAAGTCCGAAACTCATCGCCTCAGATAGTGATTGTGTCTGTTTGAGGGCACTTAAAACTACTGCTTTGACCGGTTGTAAATCCCGATGGTAACCGGAGGTCAGATTAGCGGAAATCCCGCTTAGTTCTCTGCCTGCTCCGGTGATCCGGTGATATCCGCTGCGAATCAATTCCCAAAGATCCGGATTTCGTTTCTGCGGCATTATACTGCTTCCGGAAGTTTGATCATCATCCAGTTCGATTAATCCGGATCGCAGAAACTCTATCACATCCGAGCTGATGCGATTACAGGTGAGCGCAAAATATTCAAGTGCGTGAACTACTCGTAAAACTGCAGAAACCCGGATAGTCTGGGAAGCGCTAACTTCAACCAGCAGTTTTGAAAAGCCAAGATGACTTGATAAAAATTCCCGGTCAATTTTAATATTCGGAACCCCATAACCGGCAGCACTGCCCATTGGGCATACATCAATTTGCCGGTAAGCGTGCTGAATACTTTCCAGATCATTCAGCATCAATCGTATATAGCCGGCTGCCCATGCATCCACCGATGTAGGCATGGCCGGTTGGGTATGCGTCATTCCGGCAAAAAATATTCCCTGATGTGTTTGAGCTATTTTGTCGAGACGCGCGGTGGTGTCGAGTATTAAACGGGCAAGCTTTCTGAGCTCTGCTTTTAGTGCAAGGTGAATATCTGCAAGTACCTGATCATTTCGGGAGCGGCCGGTGTGAATGCGTTGCCCCGGTTCGCCGATTCGTTCCGTTAGTGCTTTTTCGGTTGCTGAATGCACATCCTCGTCTTCATCACTCAGGGTGAAATTACCATCCTTCCACTCATTGTATAACCCCTGAAGACAACGAGTAACTTCGATCTGTTCAGAATCAGTGTAAATGTTAATCCGCCGCAACATCCGGCCTTGAGCCAGGTTTACAAGTATATCATAGGGGACAAGGTGGTGATCCCATTCCCGGTCTTCAGAAGTGGTAAATTCATGGAAAAAACTTCGGTCA
>LFFM01002940.1_pt1 | contig 10960 bp, 13 predicted proteins | sample 643131 | NCBI WGS metagenome assembly LFFM01 (sample SAMN03777445, study PRJNA286221) | soda lake metagenome | biome: soda lake; feature: Kulunda steppe; material: water; isolation source: sample Tc-Br brine of Tanatar trona crystallizer | place: Russia: Kulunda steppe | collected 2011-07
ACGTCGCGAAGGAGGCCAGCGAGATGGTCCTCACCGACGACAACTTCGCGACCATCTACGCCGCCGTCGAGGAGGGACGGACCGTCTTCTCGAACATCCGGAAGGCGACGAGCTTCCTCCTCGCGACGGGGATAGGCCTCGTCCTCGCGATCCTCACAGGGTTCATGCTCGCGATCGGGGGGTTCCTCCCCCGCGACGAGCTCGGCATGTTTCCCCTGCTTATGTTGCCCGCGCAGGCGCTCTGGCTCAACGTGGTGAACAACGGGATTCAGGACGTCGCACTCGCGTTCGAACCCGGCGAGGAGGAGCAGTTCAGCCGTCCACCATACGATCCCGACGCGGGCTTACTATCGGCCGTTCTCGTCGAGCGGACGGTTCTCGTTGGAATCTTGCTCGCAACCGTCGCCGTCGCCGTGTTCTGGTGGGAGGTCACGGCCGGGTCGACGCTCGCGTACGCCCAAACCGCAGCGCTCACGATGATGGTCGTCTCGATGGCGATGTTCGTCGGGACCTGTCGGTCGGAAACACAGTCGATCCTCGCGAAACACCCGCTGTCGAACCCGCTGTTGTTCGTCGGAACGGCGGTTGCGGTCTCGATCCACGTCGGCGCGATGCACTTCGGTCCCACGCAGTTCCTTCTCGGACTGGAACCGATCACCCTCGAAACGTGGTTGCGGATCCTCGTCGTCGCGCCCTCGGTGATCGTCCTCGCCGAACTCCACAAACGGTACCGTCGATCCTGATCACGAACGGTGATGCTCCCCGCGTGCTCTTCGCGTCTTCCACGGAGAACTTCAATTCCCGGCGCGGATCACGAGTACCGGAACCGACACAGTACGGAGGAGTCGCTCCGTGACGCTTCCGAGCAGACGCCGTTCGATACCCGATTTCCCTCGAGAACCGACGACGATTACATCGACGTCTTTCCGTTCCGCGTACTTCCCGATCTCCTCATGAGGGACCCCCTCAAGTACTTTCCAGACGACATCGATGCCTCGCTGTGCGCCCCGTGCCGCGACCGATTTCGTCACCGTTTCTCCTTCCGATCGAAGGTAGTCCCCGTATGCGACGGGCACGGCCGTCTCGGCGACGTACACCACGTGTACGCTTGCACCGAACGTCTCGGCGAGTTCGAACGCGTGGTCCATTGCTCGGCGAGCGTCTTCGCTCCCGTCGGTTGCGAGGAGGATCTTCGAGTACATGAGGGATCGCTACGACCGTTCCGTCGCCCCCTCTCCTTCACTCCACCCACCTGCGTCGACTACCTCGAACAGCTGTCCCCAGTTTTCGTCGTCCTCGCTCTCCGGCAACTGATCGCGTAGTTGCTGAAAGTCGGACGGCGGAACGAGGGTGCTCGTCAAATCGACGATCACCCGAGCGTGGTAGGCTGCCTCCGGTGGATCGATACCCTCGATCTCGCTCACCCGCGAGACGAACTCCCGCCAGTCGAACCGTTGACCGTGCTCGTGAACCGCTCCCGTCATGTACCAGCCGATTTCCATCGGGAGGGACGCGGCGTAATCCTCCGCGGCCCCTTCAGGGATCCGCTGTCCTAGCGTCAGCAACGTAGCACGGATCGTCCTGACGGCTCTCCCGGTGTCGGAGAGCTGGAGTCGGTGCTGCACCTGTCCGGTAAATTCGTCGAAGTTCATCAGATACAGATGGCGCACCAAGAATATAAATCAGGATGCCGGTTCTTCAAGCCGGATACCCGTCGCAGCAGCCACGAACGAGTGAGAACCGCCGAGGATAGTCGGTACCCGCCAGATTGGCTTCACCAACGTGTCCTTACGATTCGCGAAGAGTCCGCTGATGGGACTATTCTCGTCAGGGTTTCGGGAGGTAATTTCTTATGACCAGTGATCACACTTCCCCATCTATGGCGAACACCCACAATTCACCGAAGCGCCACGCCGTCGTCGCTGTGGCCAGCATCGTTCTCGCCGCAATTCTGTATCTCGCCGGTTACGATTATCAGAAGGTGGCAGCAGCGATCCCGTATTTCCTCCTGTTCCTAACGGTGGTCCTCGGCCCCATGCAGGTCATGTGGCCACGGCTTCGACGTCGGTTCAACGGCACGACGCTGAATCACTGGCGCTCGGAAATCGGCATCTGGTTCGTGATCTGGGCGCTGGTCCACGTCGGACTGGTAGTCGAGGTCCGAGGTATCGGGGTCCTCTGGGCCAGTCCATGGGCCTTCGGCGCGACGATTTCGGTTCTTCTCGGCGTGATTCTCCTATTCACCTCGAACAATCGGGTGTATCAATATCTCGGCCCGAAGGCGTGGAAGTGGCACCAGAGCCACGCAACGTACCTCATCTTCTACATGCTCGCTCCGCACATCTGGCACCGTGCCTATCTCATCCCCGGCTTTCCGTCCACCGACCCACTGCACTGGATTTACCTCGTCATGTTCGCCACAATCGTGTCGTTACACGTTGGCGGATTCATCAAGGTCGTGCGGCACTATCGACGAACTGGCAAGTATCCGCAAGGGATACGGTGAGGCGGCGAGATCGTTCGTTCGACTTCCCGCGCAGAAGGCGCGTTCGAAATCTGTCCTTGCGCCCATCCAGAACGACGAACAGACGCTCGGGCAACGTCCGACTTTGCTCAGCCGGCACCGGAAAGTCTCAGTCGCCGCCCGGTTGTGTGACCTCGGCGTCGAAGTCACCACGAGCATACGCCACGCAAGTGAGGATCCAACCGTTCGAGATCTGCTCGTCCGAGAGGTATCTGTTCCCGTCATGGACAGCGACGTCGGTTGCGTCACCGTCGTACTTCACCGTACAGTCGCCACACCGTCCCACCTCACACCGGTACGGAATCTCGACGCCAGCGTCCAGTGCCGGGTACAACAGTATGTCATCCTCACTGACTTCCACCTCAGTTCGCCTGCTGTCGTGATGGAAACCGACGGTATGCCGCGTTCCGTCGTCCTCTAGACAACCGGCAAGCCCCAGTATCCCGGTGGTCCCCATCCCAACGAGTAATCGGCGCCGATCCGGGTCCGGAAGCGCAGCGATCCGTTCCGACCTTGCGCGCAATTCACCCCTTTCGATTCCCTCACACGGGATTTCGCCGCCGTCAGAGTCTGTGCTCCCACTCATACATGTTAGTACAGCAATAAATATCTTAAATTCATCGCCTCATATCAATTTAGTTTAATATGAGCCGACTACGGGCTTTCCTGTGCCACGCTTTATCTGTACACATTCGCGCTGTATATTCAGCTACATCCAGAAAAATAGTTTGGGAGCTGGGAGGTCCGCCGTATTTAGCTGTTGTCGAGATGCCCCCACCGCTGCTCCATCTTTTCTCGCTGATTTCTGCGGTCGTAGTGCTCGTCGAGCACGTCTGGAGTGACGTTCGCGCGGTCGCTGACGACGTCTTTGGGCACCTCGCTGTTGAGGTGGTGAGTGATCCCACCTCGCCGCAGCGCATGCGGACCCACGCTCGAGGGGCAGTTGAATGCTTGGTCGTACACCATGGCCTCGCAGCCCCCGGGATCACGCCCGTGAGGAAACTCTCCAGTGGAAACGCAGGGCCTCGTGTTGCGGTAGCAGTCTCCTCTCAGTGTCGATCGATGCATTCGACCTTTCTCTGAGGCGACGAGTGGTCGGCGACCGTAGTCGTCCTCGGCGTCAAGCTCGCCGCCGACAGAGGGCCGGATGATCTGGCGCCGGAGTACGGGCGGCGCACAACGGAGAGGCGACCGCCTAGATCCGCAGCGAGTGTTCTCCGGTGATCGTAATACTGCGCGCCTCTCAGCCACGGTCGTGATCACGTCGCCGCGTTCCGGGTTCGAAGGCGAGTTTCGGCAGTGTGAATGACGTTTCTCAAGGGATTCGTAACGATTCGTTAGTAGTCCCGGGCGGATTCGAACCGCCGTCAATGGCTCCAAAGGCCATTATGATTGGCCACTACACCACGGGACTGCGATCTACCCTTTTCCGTCCGCCCTCAAGTAGGTTACTTTCCCGCGGCCGACTTCCTCGGTTCGCCTTCGGTTACCGGGAGCCGAACGCGAACGACGTTTCGGCCGTCGACGCGTTCGTAGGTGACCGAGCCGTTCGAGAGGTCGACGACCCAGTAGACGATCCACAGCCCCAGTCCGCTACTGTGATAGACCTCCGTCATCTCCTGATCGCCGGTCAACACCTGATGATCGTAGTCGGGGATCGGCGGGTTGTCGTCGACGATCTCGAGGGTTCTCAACTGTTGACGAACAGGACCTCCGACCAGTCCCCGGAAAACATCCACAGCGCGTCCGGGGCGTTGCCGGCGATCTGCGCGAATCGATCGGCGGCCTCGTCGCGCTCGCGTTCCGCCTCGACGCGGTCGGTGACGTCCCGTGAGCTGACGACGTAGCCGTCGAGTTTGGGGACCGTCAGGTTCGAGAACCGACTCTCCAGCCAGACCCACGAGCCGTCAGCCGTCCGATGACGGTACTCGATCGTCGCGTCGGCGTACGGCTCGTCGACGCCGATCGTCTCCGTAAACGTCGCTCGAACGCGTTCGACGTCGTTCGGGTGGATCCACTCGAAGGCCTTCTCGCCGACGAGCGCCGACGGCTCGTAACCCACCACGTCCCGCGCGGCCGCGTTGGCGTAGCGGAGGATGCCGTCCTCGTCGATGACGACGATCTTATGGCGGGTGTGATCGAGAAGCACGCCACTCGGCGGTGCGTCGGCCATGCGGATCGATGACGTGCGACCGACACAATAAGCTTCCGTCGGTGAGCGACGGACGGAAATCGGTGGGGGACTCAGACGCCCTCGGCGAGTCGATCGTAGCGATCCTCGAACTCGCCACGGCAGGACCCACAACAGAAGTGATAGAGCGTGCCGTCGATCCGGGCGGACTCGCCCTCGGCGGTGACGGTGTTGTCACAGACGACGCAGTCGACCGCGAGGTCGACGTCCCCGAGCGTCGGCGACCACTCCCGTCGGTCGATCGTCCGGACCGAGAGGTCTCGGACGGTTTCGAGCCCCACTGCGTCGTCGACGAGCGTTCTGACTCCACTCACGTCGTCGGCAATGGTCGCCGAGAAGGTCACCCGACCCTCGGCGGTGAGGAAGGCGTGTTCGACGCGTTCGTGCGCCGCTACCGACTCGTATACGCGGTCCGCGTCCGCCGGCGCGATCGACAGCGTCACCAGCGTCTCGAGCCCGCCGGTCAGCTCGGCGTCGTCGATACGGACGGTGAATCCCTCGATGACGCCGAGCTCACGGAGGCGATCGATCCGGTCGGAGACGGCCGGGGCGGACAGATCGACGCGGTCGGCGATGTCGCTATACGAGCGTCTCGCGTCCGCGAGTAGCAGCCGAAGGATCTCCCGATCGGTCCCGTCAAGCGTGCGCATGCCGTGGGATACCCGACGTCGGATAATAAGGGCGCGGACGACTCGGCCTCCCGAGTCGCTGACGACGCCGACCTTCCGAACCGCCGGCAGCGTCGGCACGTGCGCCACATCCCGCCACGAGCGACGAGGCCGGTGCCGCAACGGTCGTTGCTTTCGCAGCGTTCAAGCCGCGCCGCCGTGAGCTTTCGGTAATGACGCGCACGGTCTGGATCAAAGCCGACGCGAGCGTCGGCGACTGGGAGACGCAGAAGCGACGGATCACGGCGGGGATCGAAGCGGGTGCCGACTGGGTCCTCGTCGACGAACACGATGTCGGCCGGGTCCGCGAACTCGGTGACGTGAACGTGGCGGCGTTCCTCTCGGAGGCCGACGTCGTCGACGGCGACGACGAGACGGCCGCGGCTGACGCCTACTTCGTCGGCAAGGACGGGGAAGGGGACGGCACCATCGACCTCCCCGATGACTTCGCGGGATCGGCGGACCTGTCGACGCTTCGGCGGCGGGACGACCGGGCACAGGGCGCGTACGTCCGCGTCCTCGGTACGGAGTACGAGGCGTTCGCCGAGGCGGCCGCGGCGGAGGCCGAATACACCGTGATCGTCGGCGAGGACTGGTCGATCATCCCGCTGGAGAACCTGATCGCGCGTGTCGGTGACGACACCCACCTCATCGCCGGCGTCACCAGCGCCGCCGAGGCACGGACCGCCTTCGAGACCTTGGAGATCGGCGCGGACGGCGTCCTCCTCGACGCCGACGATCCCGACGAGATCCGCGGGGCCGTCGACGCCCGCGACGCCGCAGACCGCGAAACCCTCGACCTGCGTCACGCCGAGGTGACCGCCGTCGAACGGACCGGCATGGCCGACCGCGTCTGCATCGACACCGGCTCGCTCATGGACGACGACGAGGGGATGTTGGTCGGCTCGATGTCCCGCGGGCTCTTTTTCGTTCACGCCGAGACGGCGGAGTCTCCGTACGTCGAGTCACGTCCCTTCCGCGTCAACGCCGGCGCCGTCCACGCCTACGTGCGTAACGCCGAGGGCGGGACGAACTACCTCGCCGAGCTGTCGAGCGGCGACGAGGTCCAGATCGTCGACACGGACGGCCACACCCGCGAGGCGATCGTCGGCCGCGTAAAGATCGAAAAGCGCCCCATGTTCCGGCTTCAGGCCGAAGTGGAGACCGACGAGGGCGTCGACCGCATCGAGACGCTCATCCAGAACGCCGAAACGGTGAAGGTCGCCACCGCAGCCGGTCGAACCGCCGTGACCGACCTCGAGGTCGGCGACGAGGTGCTCGTCTACTACGAGGACGTCGCCCGGCACTTCGGCGAGGCCGTCGAGGAGAGCATCATCGAGAAGTAGCCGCGGCCGTCACGTTCGAGGGTCCGGCGCGGATGGCACGCGTCCCACGGTGACGTCGAAGGGCACCCGCTCGACCCGCTCGTACTCGCCCGCCCGCATTCCGTCGACCACCGATCGACCCATCTCCCGCCAGCGACGCCTGAGGTCGTCGTACGCGGCGGTCGAGCTCGCCGACTCCAGTTCGGTCCGGTGATCCGCGAGCCCCGCCCCGGACGCCTTCCGCGCCGCCGACTCGAGCGCGGCCTCCGAGTATGGCGGCGCGACTCGCTTCTCGTGAGCGTAGCGTCGGGTTCGGACGTTCTCCAGGCCTGCAGCCTCGAAGAGCTCACGGACGCGGTCGCCGAGCGCGACGTCGGTCTCCACGCCCTCGAGATACGTCCGGCGTGCCTCCCGCTCCAGCCGCTCCTCCGCATCGACCGTCGAGGAGACCGCCACGTCGGCGTTGTCGGGCTCCACCGCAGCGACGAGGTCACTCGAGACGCGAGCGAACTCCGTGACCGCCGCCGCCGGCTCCGGCAGATTGATGAGCAGCGCCTGACAGGCGACCAGATCGAAGCCGTCGTCCCGGACGGGAAGCCGCGTCGCGTCTCCAGCACACGTCGGGAGGCCGGTCTCATCGCGGGCGACCCCGAGCAGGGCGGGGTCGGCGTCCACGCCGACGACCGTCGACTCGAGGGGCGCCTCGGCGGCGAAGACCCGCGTGAGCTCACCGGTACCACAGCCCACGTCGAGGATCCGGCGGCGATTCGGAAGGTCGAGATCGGCGAGCGCCCCGCGGTCGCCGCTCCACATCCCTTCACGCGTCCGTTCGAGGTAGTCGGCGGAGAACCGTCTCACGCCGTCGTGTTCGCTCCGGACCGGATTAAGCGCCCGGATCGACGGTCGCGGCGGTGATGCCGCGTCTCCGGATCACGCGCCCGATCCGACGCCCACCACGTCCGCGACGAGCGTGGCGGTGACGCCGGCACAGAATCCGACGAATGCACCCGTCAGGCCGACGAGCGCGAGCGAGACCGAGGTCTCGAGGAGGACCGTGCCGCCGTTCACGACGCCGGAGATCCCGATGGCGCTCCCGACGAGTGCCACCGCGACGAGGACGACTGCCGGAACCACGCCGAGCGCGAGACAGGCAGGTCCGCCACACCGTAGGTACGCGCCGAGCGCGGCCAAGGGGGCAGGTACATAAAAGACGATCAGCGGGAGCGCACCGTCGAGGACCGCGGCCGCAGTCTGGAGATCCGCCAGATCCGCCACGAGTCCGGCGAGAACGGCGACCGTGATCGCGACGGCGAAGCCGCCGACGAGCCCGATCGCCCGATCGCGGCGGCAACCGACCAACAGCGCCTCTGAAGAGGCCATACGTCGCGTTCACACGTCACACATTAATAAACGCGAGTCAGACGTCCGACGGACGGGAGTCGGACGGCTTGACCGGAAAGACGGGACGATAGAACTGAGCAGGAGGATGGGGGCGGCGACGGGAGGAGCAGGTGGAGCGACGGAGACCGACGAACTGGCGGAGCCGAGAGTCGACTACTCGGCGCGCAGTTCACGGACGCGCTGGACGTTCCAGGCGTAGCTACGCCCGTCCTCCGTCGGCGTCTCCAGTACGAGCGGGACGTCGGCGAGGTCCGGGTGGTTGATGATCCGCTCCATCCCCTCGTCGCCGATGTACCCCTCCCCGATGTGGGCGTGTTCGTCCTTGTTCGTCCCGCAGTCGTGTTTCGAGTCGTTGAGGTGGAGACACTGCAGATGGTCGAGGCCGACGACGTCGTCGAACTCGGCGATCGTCTCGTCGACCGCCGCGGCCGTCGAGAGGTCGTAGCCGGCCGAGAAGGTGTGGGCGGTGTCGATACAGACGTCGATGTCGGTCTCGGTCCGGTCGATGACGGCGGCGAGGTGCTCGAACTCGCCGCCGAGCTTTGTTCCCGAGCCCGCGTCGCTTTCGATCAGGATCGTGACGTCGTCCGGGACGTCGACGTCGTCGATCACCGAGGCCGCGTTGTCGAGACCGCCCTCGACGCCCGCGCCGGTGTGTGCGCCGAGATGCACGTTCACGTACGGGACGTCGAGCTGGCTCGCGGCGTCGACCTCCTTTTGCATCGAGTCGAGCGACTTCTCGCGAAGGTCGTCCTTCGGCGTACAGAGGTTCACGAGGTAGGAGGTGTGGATAACCCACGGCCCCTCGAGGTCGCGTGCGGTCCCCGAACGGAACCGTTCGGCCTCCTCCTCGCCGATGTTCGGATCCTGCCAGACCTGCGGGGAATGGGTGAATATCTGTCCGCAGTTGCCGCCGATCTCGAGTTGGCTCTCGACCGCGTTGTCCACGCCGCCCGCGATGGAGACGTGTGCACCGATCTTCAGGGTCATGTCCGAACGACGGGACGACCGCAAAAAGCCGCTTCGGAAGCGGCGCGAGTCGGACGCTCCGCCCGACGCCCGTCGACGATCACTCGCCGTCGCCCGGCCGCGTCCGGACCCACTCGTCGGCCCCGTACTTCGTCTCGACGAGCTCCCGGGCACGATCCAGTTCTGCGTCCGTCCAGGATCCCTCGATCGTCTCGAGTCGGTCGGTCTCCGCGGAGGGATCGTCGCCATCTCCGCCCGCACGTCCGAGTGTCCACTCCCCGAGCGCCTCCTCGACCGTTCGCACCACCGACTCGCGGTCGGCGTCGATCAGTTCGTCCATGCCGACGACGCGTTCGTGGAAGCGTCGTGCGCCAACCGGCGGGTCGGCGAACGTTCCGAGGTGGCGCTCGGCGTCGACGGAGTAGGTCAACGAACCGTGTTGGACCACCGCGTCGCGCTTGCGGTACTGTGCGTTGCCGGCGATCTTCCGGCCGCCGGCGACGACGTCGTGTGCGGGGTGAAGCTCACGGAGGTAGCAGGCGGGATGGTACAGTTCGGGAACCGCCTCGGCAACGTAGTCTGCGTCGATCCCCAGTCGCGCGAAGGCGTCGAGGATCGGCTCACAGAGGAGATGATAACAGTCGAGCAGCTTCCCCGGCACGTCCGCGGCCGGGACGGCGATCGAGTAGGCGACGTCGCCGTCGCCGTCGTGGTAGATGCCGCCGCCGCCGGTCTGTCGGCGGGTGACGTCGATCCCTTCGCGTTCACAGAACGGCCAGTCGACCGTCCCGGGATCCTGTCCGTACCCCAGCGTGAGGCAGTCCGGATCCCAGCGGTACGTCCGGATCGTGGCGGGTCCGCCCTCGGTGACCGTCTCGGCCGCCACCTCGTCCAGCGCCATCTGCATCGGCCCGGGCCGTCGCTCCTCGCGGATCAGCCGGTAGCCGGTCGCCGTCGCGGTCATGTGCCTCACTCGTCGCGCCCGCCCGAAAGCGGTTGCGTTCGATCGTCCGGTTGATTTTATATCGCATCATACAATTTATGACGGTGGGCCGCCGGACACGCGTTCCTTTTAGGAATCGCCGGAGTAGGGCGGGTATGGTCCGAAACGTCGCGGGCGAGATGGCCGAACTCGACGACGAGGACTTCTATCTCCTCTCGGGCGTCGAGCAGGGGATGCGCTTCTCGGAGTGGGTTCGCCGGGATAAACTCCCCGGATACGCCGACCTCACGGCGGAGGAGGTCGACTACCGCCTCGATCGGTGTCTCGACCGCGAGCTCGTCCAACGGAAGACGATCCAGTACGAGGGCTACCAGCTCACCTTCGAGGGGTACGACGCGCTCGCGCTCCGGACGTTCGCCCAGCGCGAGACCGTCGACGGCATCGGCTCCCCGCTCGGGCTTGGCAAGGAGGGCGACGTCTACGAGGCGCGGTCGTTCAAGCCGCTCGCATTAAAGTACCACCGCGAGGGCTACACCAACTTTCGGGAGGTCAACCGTGATCGCGAGTACACCGCCGACCGCAACCACGTCTCCTGGATGTACACCGCGCGCAAGGCGGCCGAACGGGAGTACGAGGCGATGGAGGCGTTGTATCCGGACGTCTCGGTGCCCAGACCCGTCGATCACAACCGCCACGCCATCGTCATGGACAAGTTCGCGGGCGTCGAGCTCTCGCGGGCGAAACTCGACCCCGAACAGGCGGTCGGCGTCCTCGACCTGATCGTCCGGGAGCTGACGACGGCCTACGGGATGGGCTGGATCCACGCCGACATGTCCGAACACAACGTCGCCGTCGCCGAAAGCGGGATCACGATCTTCGACTGGCCGCAAGCCGTGGCGACCGGCCACGAGAACGCCCGCGAGCTGCTTGAACGCGACC
>LFFM01002941.1_pt1 | contig 10955 bp, 8 predicted proteins | sample 643131 | NCBI WGS metagenome assembly LFFM01 (sample SAMN03777445, study PRJNA286221) | soda lake metagenome | biome: soda lake; feature: Kulunda steppe; material: water; isolation source: sample Tc-Br brine of Tanatar trona crystallizer | place: Russia: Kulunda steppe | collected 2011-07
CTTGGTAAGGACGAGACCCCGGGTTCAAATCCCGGCCTAGGCTCTCACTCTCCCGCTAATGCTCATGTCGAGTGACCCGGAGACCGGCAGCTCAGTACGACCGTTCTACCGACACTGTCCGAGTCGATATAAGAGATCATACAGAGTCCGGATCCGATAGATGCAATTATTACTCTCCACAGAGAGTATATATAAGATAATTTCAGCAGTTTTTCAGAGGTGTTTGGAGAAACCGTCAGTTTCAGGGCGTGACAACCGTACGAGGCAGTATTCGTAACATATTATAGTGATCGGTAGAAGTAACATGGTATGCCAAGTCGGCACGAAGGCTCCGGCGATAGCCGGACGATAAATCGACGTAGGGTCCTCACCACCATCGGCGCGGCCGGCGCTGCCGGGCTGGCCGGGTGCGGTGACCAGGAGGGTGAAGGCCCCCAAGGCCCAGGTGACGAAGACGGACTGTTCCCGCTCGAAGTCCAGCTCGAAGTCAACGCGGACAACGACGACCGCGTCCAGCTGGTCGAGCTCATCGCTGAATCGATGGAACAGACCGGCTACTTCGAGACCGAAATCGAGACGTACGAGTGGAACACGTACACCGGGCGCGTGCTCGATCCCGAGTACCAGAACAACGGATATGTGCCGTGTATCGGGCTGTCCGGCACGTTCAACCCGCACAGCTTCTGTGACGCGCTCCACAACTCCGCGAACATCGGTGCGTGTTGTAACCTGAACGGGATTTCGGACCCCGAGCTCGACGAGCTTCTCGACACGGCGCGCTTTGGAACCGACGTCGCCGAGGATCCGCAGCTGCGTGCGGAACGGTACGACGAGATCTGGCGAACACTCACCGAGGAAGCATACAGCTCAATTACACACTTCGACCTTGCGACGGCCGTCACCAACACGGACGTCCACGGGTTCAACATGTGGCCCTTCAACGAGGGGATCTTCAGCTACAACCTGTTCTCCCCACAGGACGAGCAGGTTATTTGGATGGACTCCGACAGCGAGGCCGGCGACTCCGACCTCTCCGGTCTCGTCGAGGGCGGCACGCTCCGCGGTGCGCTCGGCGCGAACGTCGACTCGTTCGACCCGCCACACAGCAGCGACACGACGTCGACGATGGCGCAGGGCTTCATCTTCGAGGGGCTCACTGTCAACGACTCCGAGGGGAACATCTACCCGTGGCTCGCCGAGGACTTCGAGCTGCTCGACGTTCAGGACGTCGACCGCTCCGTGTACGACGAGTACATGCGGACCGTCGAGGCGACCGAGGACGGTGTGCCCGCCGGCGACGACTACGCCATCATCACGGGCGAAGCCGAGGACGGCGAGGTCGACATCCTCACCCACGAAGACGCCCGAGAGGCGGCCGAAGACGGCGTGTACGGGATGCACTTCCGTTACGAGCTGCAGGAGGGTGTCGAGTTCCACAACGGCGACGAGCTCACCGCCGAGGATGTTGTTGCGACCTACGAGTACGCGGAGGACTCCGTACTCGCGCCGCAGACGTTCGATTCGGTGCTGGCAGTGACCGAAGTCGACGAGTACACCGTCGACATGTACGCGCAGGTCCCGGACGCCGAAGGTGACCGCGAGCTGCCCGGCCTCCTGATCCTCAACTCGACGCAGATCGAGGAGATCCGTGACGACCCCGACCTCGAGGATGGCGACCTCGATCCGCGTGAGGGAGTTACTCCAGTCGGTACTGGCCCGTACGAGTTCGACGAGTTCGAGGACGAGCAGTTCTACGAGGTCGAGAAGTTCGATGACTACTGGGTCGAACAGAAGGGTGTCGAGGAGGCGTTCAGCTGGTTCGACGGCTCCGCGGAGTTCCCCGACGGACCCGTCATCGACGCCGTCGAACTGGAGATCGTCCCCGACGACGCGACGCGCTCGGGTGCGCTCCAGAACGACGAGATCGACATCACGTACGGACTCGCGACCGGAACGCTCGACGACTTCGACGCGGACGACGGGTTCATCGTCCACGGCGTCGAGACGGGCGGCTACGAGTACATCCAGTACCCGATGAACGTTGAGCCGTGGGACGACCGGCGTCTTCGGCAGGCCGTTAACCACCTCGTTCCGCGCCAGCAGATCGTCGACAACGTGTTGAACGGTTGGGGCCGTCCCGCCTGGACCGACCTCCCAGAACTGGCACACGGTTCCGGGACGGTCGATCATGATGCGCTCGAAGACGAGATCCGGCCGATGAACGAGTACGACCCGGAACGGGCAGAGGAGCTGCTCCAGGAAGTCGCGGACGACTACGAGGAGTAAGCGCCGACCGCGGTTCGATCGGCGGAACGCTCTCTTCCCGACCGGATAGACAGCCAACCCACCCATCATTTACCAATGACCCTACCACGGTGACCCAGCGACGATGAGCCTCCAACGTTTCATACTGAAACGCGTACTATCGGTGATCCCGATCCTGTTCGGCGTGTCCGTGATCACGTTCGGGCTGTTCCACCTGACCCCCGGCGATCCGGTCTCACAGCTGGTCGCGTTGAACCCGGACGTCTCCCCCGCAGAGGAAGCACAACTCCGGGAGCGATGGGGACTCTCAGGTCCCGTCTACGAGCAGTATTTCACGTGGATCACGAACGTGATGGTCGGCGACTTCGGGCAAGAGCTCCGCACAGGACGTGACGTCTCCGGTATCATCTGGCGGCGTCTCCCCGAGACTATCGCACTCGGTATCTTCGGCTGGGTGTTCGCGCTCGTCGTCGCGATCCCGACCGGGATCTACGCGGCGGTCAACAAGGACCGCCTCGGCGACACCGTGAGCCGTTTTATCGCCCTATCGGGCATCTCGATCCCGAACTTCTGGCTCGGGCTGATGTTGATCCTAGTATTCTCGCTGTACGCCGGGCTGTTTCCGGTGTTACCACCGTCGCGGCTCCCGCTGTATCATCCCGAGATGCTCTGGTATCTCATCTTACCGGGGATCACGATCGGGACCGCAGCGGCCGCGAGCATCATGCGCGTGATGCGGACGTCGATGGCCGAGGAGCTGAACAAAGAGTACGTCACCGCGGCCCGCGCGAAGGGGCTTCCCGAGCGCACGGTCGTGTTCAAACACGTGCTCCGAAACTCGCTTATTTCGGTCGTGACGCTTGCCGCCACGCTCACCGCCGGGATCGTTGCTGGCTCGGTTGTCGTCGAGGTGGTGTTCAACTGGCCGGGACTCGGCCGTGAGTTCATCGGGGCGATCGACCAGCGTGAGATAAACGTCGTGATGGCGATCACGCTGTTCACCGGCTTCTTCGTCATCATCGCGAACCTCGTCGCGGACATCCTGTACGCCGCACTGGACCCGAGGATCAGATATGACTGACACCGACAACCCTACCGACGAACGAGGTCGGATCCGGATCTCCGGGTTCGACGCGGACCGCGTCCGAAACCGGGAACCGCTCTCCGACTGGACGGGTGAGACGAGCGGCGAGACGGTGAGCCGATGGCGACGTGGCCTGAAGCGGTTCATGCGTAACCGATCGGCGATGGGCGCAGTCGTCATCGTGACACTGATGTCACTGGTGGCGATATTCGCGCGACCGGTCGAGATCGGGGGATACGTCGTCCAGCCGTTCTCGCTGGCACCGTACGACCCGACGACGATCATCTACTTCACCGTCGACCCGAACGTCGGGGTCTACGACCCGCCGTCCTGGCAGTACCCGATGGGTATCGACGGCTCCGGACGTGACCTGTTCTCCCGGATCCTTGTCGGCGGCCGATACAGCATCTCGATTGGCTTCATCGTCGTCGGACTGACGGCGTCGTTCGGGCTGATCTACGGCGCCATCTCCGGCTACTATGGCGGGAACGTCGACGAAGTGATGATGCGGATCGTCGACACCATCTTCGCGTTCCCCGGCCTGATCCTGGCGCTCATCATCGTCGCCATCCTCGGCGGCGGCTACTGGCAGCTCGTGCTGGCGTTCAGCCTCTTCGGCTGGGCCGGCTACGGTCGGCTCGTCCGCGGTGAAGTGCTGAAAATCAAGGAGAACGAGTACGTGATGGCGGCCAAAGCGCTCGGCGCGCGCGACCGATCGGTCGTGTTCAGACACATCGCGCCGAACGCGATGCCGCCACTCATCGTGTTGGCGTCGCTCAACATCGGCAGCGTCGTGATCGGCGTCGCCGCACTCGGCTTCTTGGGGCTCGGGATGGACCCGAGCACCGCCGAGTGGGGGACGATGCTCGACGAGACACGCGAGACGCTGATCCAGGGGCCGGGCGGACAGATCCCCTGGTGGGCGACGGTGTACCCCGGTGCGGCGATCTTCACGTTCGTGATGGCGATGAACATGATCGGTGACGGTATCAACGACGCGTTGGACGCACAGGAGACGGGTGTCGGCCGCGGGGGTGACGACTGATGGCTCTCCTCGAGGTGGAGGACCTGACAGTCCGGTTCTACACGCAAGAGGGCGTGGTTACCGCCGTCGACGGGCTCTCGTATCGAATCGACAGCGGCGAGAAGTTCGGCGTAGTCGGGGAAAGCGGGGCCGGAAAGAGCGTGACCGCGCTGTCCGTGCTCCGGCTCATCGAGAGTCCCGGTCGGATCGAAAGCGGCGAGATCCGATTCAAGGGCGAGAACCTCCTCGAGATGTCCGAAGAGGAGGTCCGGTCGATCAGGGGCAACGAGATCGCGATGATCTTCCAAGACGCCCAGACCGCGTTGAATCCGGTGTACACCGTCGGTGAACAGATCGCCGAGGCGATCGAACACCACATGGATTACAGCTCGGCGGAGGCACGGGACCGGACGATACAGCTGCTCGACCGGGTAGGGATCCCGGAGGCCGAAGAACGGTTCTCCGACTACCCCCACGAGTTCTCCGGCGGGATGCAACAGCGGGCGATCATCGCGATGGCCCTGTCGTGTGATCCCGATCTCATCGTCGCCGACGAACCGACGACGGCGCTCGACGTCACCATCGAGGCACAGATCCTCGACGAGCTCAGCGAGCTCGCGGACGACTTCGATGTCGCGATCCAGCTCATCACCCACGACCTCGGCGTGATCGCGCAGGTGTGTGACCGCGTGATGGTCATGTACGCCGGGAAGCCGGTCGAGAAGGCGCCGGTCGAGGACCTGTACTACGACCCGAAACACCCGTACACGGTCGGGCTGATGAGCTCGATCCCACGGGTGGGAGACCCGCGCGACCGCCTCCAAACGATCCCGGGGACGATGCCGGACCTCGTCGAGCTGCCCTCGGGATGTAGCTTCCATCCCCGGTGTCCGTTCGCCGAGGAGAAGTGTACCCGGACGGAGCCGCCGCTTGTCGACCTCGAAACCGACCGCGAGGCCGGGATCGAGACGGAACGTGCGGCTGCCTGTGTCGAGTACACCGAGGGACTCTCCAGAGGTCTCGATTACACGGTCGAGGTAGACGGGCCGGTGGACGAGACGGTTCGGCAGTACGTGGAGGGTGGTTCCCGTGAGTGATCGCGGGGAACCGATCCTCGAAGTCGACGGGCTCGAGAAGTACTACGACTCGACCGGTGGGTTCATCGACAAACTCTTCGGCCGATCACAGTGGGTAAAGGCGGTCGACGGCGTCGACCTCGAGCTGCACGAGGGCGAGACGCTGGGCGTGGTCGGCGAGTCCGGCTGCGGGAAGACGTCGCTCGGTCGGAGTATGCTCCGACTCATCGAGCCGACCGGCGGCTCGGTGTACTTCAAAGGCGAGGACCTGACCGAGTTCTCGAGCTCGGAACTGCGCGACGTCAGAAAGGACATCCAGTACATCTTCCAGGACCCGTTCTCGAGTCTGAACCCGCGACTCACCGTGGGCGACATCATCGGCGAGCCGCTCGACATCCACGGGATCGCCACCGGCGAGGAGCGAAAGGAACGAATCTACGAACTGTTGGAGACGGTGGGGTTGAACGCGAGCCACGCGAACCGGTACCCACACGAGTTCTCCGGCGGCCAGCGGCAGCGGATCGGTATCGCCCGGGCGCTCGCGGTCGACCCAGAAGTGATCGTCTGTGACGAGCCGGTGTCGGCGCTGGACGTGAGCGTCCAGGCACAGATCCTCAACCTGTTGGAGGACCTCCAAGAGGAGTTCGGGCTGTCGTATATCTTTATCGCCCACGACCTCAGCGTCGTCGAGCACATCTCCGACCGGATCGCGGTCATGTACCTCGGCGAGATCGCCGAGATTGGACCGACGAGGGACGTGTTCGAACCGCCGTATCACCCGTACTCGGAGGCGTTGCTTTCGGCAATACCCGAGCCCGACCCGTTGTGGGAGGGAGACCAGATATTCCTCACCGGGACGGTGCCGTCACCGCTCAATCCGCCGTCGGGCTGCCGGTTCCACACGCGGTGTCCGAAAGTGATCCGCGACGCCGACTACGACCTCACACAAGAGGTGTGGCGCTCGGTCATGGATTTCAAGCTGCGGACGCGACAGGCGGACACGGTGGAGTCCGTGACTGCGGAGCTGGAAGGGGAGGCAGACGGGAGCCGGACGGAGGCGACCGAGGCCGCACGGAGCGTGTTCGACGAGATGGTCCGCACGGAGTTCGACCTCCCGGAGACGCTGGGCGACTCCGAGGCCGAAACGGTGGTCACGGAGGCGATCGACGCGCTCCACAACGATCGGATCGACGCGGCCGCCGAACGGCTCGACGAGGCGTTCACGTCGCCGTGTTCGGAGCATCACCCAGAGTTCTATGCGACCGGGCCGGAACACGACATCGCGTGTATCCGGTACGACGACCGGTTCGACGAGACGACGGACACGTTCCGCGGCGCGGCACCGACCACGGGAGCCAGCGCGGACCGCGGGAACGCGGACGACTAACGACCGCTGGTACCGGCCGAACCCGCTCGGACGACCGTGTCCGTCGTTTTATCTTTCTCGACCACGTACGACGGCCGATGCGACGGATATACGACTCGGGCGCGATCCACCGTGACGACGACGATCCGGGCGCGCCGAACGAGATCAAACGGGAGACGAAGCTCCAGGCGCTGCGCTCGGTCCCCTCCTCGACGCTCAGTGATCTCCTCGTCCCGCACGGCGTCAGACACCGGTTCGTGTCCGTCGACGTGACGACGCCCGAGTCGGAGTACGGGGTCGGCGAATCGATCCCGTTCACGGTCACGATACGCAACCACGTCCCGTTTCCGGTGTCGCTCACCACGGCGTCCCCAGTGCTCTGGACGTGGAACGTCGACGGCGACGTGGAGGCATCCGCCGTGCCGCTGCGCGACCCGCCGGACGAGACCGGTCGGTTCGAGTTCGACCGCGGGGAACACAAGCGGTTCCACAAGCGGTGGGACCAGATGTTCCGTGTGACCGATACCGACTGGGAGCCGGCGGAGCCCGGCGAGTACACCATCGGTGCGTCGGTGAACACGGCTGACTCAGCGGCAAAGGGATTGGCCGACGAGACGACCGTGCGTATCGTTCGATAACACAGCCGATCGACGCCGACCGGGTCGAACCCCCGTCAGTCGTCGCCGAGGCGAGAGCCATCGTCAGCGATCCGGTCAGCATCGACGGACGGGTCGAATCGGAGACACTGAACGCTTCGACCGTCGCCACGCGAGACCGCCCCGGGCGTCGTCGACTCACACGGCGTCGGCACGCCGGCCTCCAAGATAGTACCCGCGCGTTCGACGTTCCCATCGGCGATCGCGGCGGCAGCTCGGTCGATCGTCTCGTCGAGCGTGTCGTCCGAAACGGCGTCGGGAAGGTCGAAGGCCTCCCGGACGGTGTCTACCGATATCGGTCCATCGGTATCCCGGCCGGGTGCGACCGCAGACGGGAGCTCGCCGGTCTGGACCGTGAACCGAAACGCCGCGACAGACCGCCACGTCTCCCGCGGAAGGTCGATGGAGTCCGGCGATATCACGGCCGGACACCGCGGGTGGAACCGGCAGCCTGATGGCGGGTCGCTCGGCTCCGGGACCGTCTCCGTGAGCGGTCTGCCGAGTCGCCGATCCGTCGGATCGAGCGACGGGACGGACGACCGGAGCACCTGGGTGTACGGATGATCGGGGTCACGGAACACCGCGTCGGTCGGACCGCGTTCGACGATCTCCCCGAGGTACATGACCGCGACCCGGTCGCAGAACCGACGGACGACGTCGAGGTCGTGGCTGATGAACAACACCGCGACATCGAACTCGCGGCGGATGTCGGCGAGGAGGTCGAGCACGTCGGCCCGGACGCGAGCGTCGAGCGCGCTGGTCGGCTCGTCCGCCACGATGAGATCGGGGTTCACGATCAGTGCCCGGGCGATCGAGATCCGCTGTTTCTCTCCGCCGGAGAACTCGTGAGGATAGCGGTCGTGGTCCGCCGCCGAGAGCCCCACCCGTTCGAGCAGGTCCTCGGCGATCGCGCGTCGACGCTCCGCGTCGTCAAACCCGTGAACCGTGAGCGGCTCGGCGACCGCTTCCCCGACCGGCATCCGCGGGTTCAACGCGTCGTTTGGGTCCTGAACGACGAGCTGAACCCGTCTTCGGAACGCGCGTAGCGACTCATCGGAGCGCTCCTCGATCGGCGTCCCGTCGAAGCGTATCTCCCCACCCGTCGGGGTCTCGATACCCAGTATCGAGTGGGCGGCCGTCGTCTTGCCGCTACCGGACTCGCCGACCAACCCGAGCGTTTCGCCGCGGGCGAGATCGAAGGATATCCCGTCAACCGCACGGACCCGGCCGACCTCGCGGCGGAGCCACCCCTTCGTGATCGGGTAGTGGGTTTCCAGGTCGCGGACGGCCAACAACGGGTCGTCACTCATCCGTGTCCACCCCCGATCGGGTGTCGTCAGAGCGTGTCGGATCCGATGACAGCGAGGTGTCCGACGGCGACTCCGATCCCGTTGGTGACGACGCGGCCGCAGCAGCACGGATCGACGACGAGTCGCCGTCGGGCGCGTAGTGGACACACGATGCGGCGTGTGTCGGGTCGTCCTCGACGGGGTGAAACGCCGGCTGATCGCCGCCGGTACAGGCGTCGACCGCGTGCGGGCACTCGCCGCGGAACCGACAGCCGTCCGTCGGAACGTCACCCCGCGCCGGTCGGGGGTCGTCGGACTCCTGACGCTCCCCGTAGCTGCCAAACAGCGCCTGCGTGTACGGGTGTGCTGGCATCGAGAACACGTCACCGACCGGGCCCCGTTCGAGGATCGTTCCGCCGTACATGACGAGTACGCGGTCCGCGAGCGACGCGGTGACGCGGAGGTCGTGCGTGACGAGAAGGAGCGCGGTCCCGTCGTCGGTCAGCTCCCGGAACAGGTCGATGAGCCGCGCCTGAACGGTGACATCGACCGCCGTCGTCGGCTCGTCCGCGATGACGAGGTCGGGGTCGGCCGCGAGCGCGATGGCGATCGCGACCCGCTGTTGCATCCCACCGGAGAACTCGTGTGGATAGTCGTCGGCTCGCTCGCTCGCGCGCGGGATACCGACACGCCGGAGGAGGTCGACCGCTCGATCACGGGGCGTCTCGCCGTTCCGGGTGCCGTGTATCGCCACGGGTTCGGCGACCTGTTCGCCGACGGTGTACACGGGGTCAAGCGCCCGCTGGGGGTTCTGGAAGACGTGAGCGATCCGGTTTCCCCTGACGGCGCGAAGCTCCCGGTCCGAGCGGCCGAGGAGCGACTCACCGTCGAACGTCGCCGAGCCGCCGACGACGTTGACCGGCGGCGAGGGGACGAGACCGGTGATCGACTCACAGGTGACGCTCTTCCCGCTGCCCGACTCGCCGACGAGACACACCGTCTCCCCTGCGGCGACGTCGAAGCTGACTCCGTCGACGGCGTGGAGGCGACCGTCACCCGTGTCGATGTGGGTCCGGAGGTCGCGGACCGACAACAGCGCGTCGTCATGGGCGTTCCCAGTGGTCATCGTTCACCCCGCGGGTCGAGGGCATCGCGGACGCCGTCACCGAGCGTTTTGAACGCGATCAGGGTCGCCGTCAGGGCGGCGGCCGGCAGCGCCGACACCCACCAGATCTGATACGCAGGCACGTCCGCCCGGTTCTGGAGCTGTCCCGCGACCTCGGCGTTGATCGACTCGCTGATCGTCGACCCCCACGAGTACGTTTCCAGCTGGTGGAAGCCGAGGAACGCGACTCCCGCCTCGATGAGGACGAACAGGGCCAACAGCTGGAACGCCGCGGGAACGAGCGTGTTCGTGCTGTTCGGGAGGACGTGTTTGCGGGCGATGTACGACTCGGACGCGCCGAGGCTCCGCGCGACGAGGACGTATCCGTCCTCCCGCCTGCGGATCACCTCGCTGCGGACCAGCCGGGCGATCCCGCCCCAGCTCAACACGCCGAACGTGGCGAGCAACAACAACAGTGAGGGCCCCCAGTACGCATATCCGATGAAGTAGACGAGGATAGCCGGGAGACACAGCTGGACGTCGACGTACGAGCTCAGGATATCGTCGACGATGCCGCCGCGGATCCCGGCGACGACGCCGACGGCTGTGGCGATCGGGACGATGAACGCCAGCGAGATGACGCTGACGTACACGGCGACGCGCGCGCCCTCGATCAGGAGGAATCCCAAGGGGTGACCGCGCTCGTTCGTCCCGAGGGGGTACTCCCAGGAGCCGTGACAGAGCCGTTCGAAGGGTTCGCCTGTTTCGGCGCCGAGACACTCGTTGGGCGGAACGGAGCTCGCAAAGCCGACCGGGGCGTGGAACGCGTGTTGGAACCGGAGCGGGGCGTGGCCGGTCAAGACCGGGCCGACGAGGCCGACGACGGCGAGCGCAAGAACGAACCCCGCGGCGACGGTCGCCGCGGGATACCGGGTGAGCGCCGCGACCGAGAGGCGGTCACGTGCGACCCGAAGCAGCGGAACCACCCCGTAGGAGAGGACGACGACCGCGGCGAGGAGGAACACCCAGTCGATGCGTTCGAGCCGCCAGACGCCGAGAAGGGTCGGGACGCTCGCGACAGCGTTCGACA
>LFFM01002942.1_pt1 | contig 10953 bp, 12 predicted proteins | sample 643131 | NCBI WGS metagenome assembly LFFM01 (sample SAMN03777445, study PRJNA286221) | soda lake metagenome | biome: soda lake; feature: Kulunda steppe; material: water; isolation source: sample Tc-Br brine of Tanatar trona crystallizer | place: Russia: Kulunda steppe | collected 2011-07
GCCGCCGGCGACACCGCAAGGAACGAACGAAGTGAGTGACTGAGGAGCGTGGTTCGAAAGAGCGAAGCTCTTTCGTCATCACGAAAATCTCCGATTTTCGAACGACAGCGAGCGTGCGGCGTCCTCGCGACTGGGGCTTTGGACGTGTTCATCACCGCCGATCCATACTCAACTACTTATAAACAGCCGCCAGCAACACCACTTCTTTCCTTATAAACAACCGATCACCCGTATTGCCATACCCACGCCCGCTATCGATCACTGGGCGATCTGTACTGAGCGATTCGTGACTTTCCAGAATCGATCGGCTTCGAGTAGCCCACCGATCACGAAGATCGCCGATAGCGTCTCCGCGATACGGGCAACACGTACCGGACCGAAGCCCTGTTAGTACTCGGGGCCCTATTCGAGGTAATGGGAGTCCAGGAACAGTACCCGTTCGACGTCGAGGCGATCCGCGACGACTTCCCGATCCTCCAGCGGTCGGTCGGCGGCGACCCGGAGACCCCGGGCGAGGGGCCGGGCGACGACACCCCGCTCGTCTACCTCGACAACGCGGCGACCACGCATACGCCCGAGCCCGTGGTCGAGGCGATGAGCGACTACTACCGGACGTACAACTCCAACGTCCACCGCGGGATCCACCAGCTGAGCCAGGAGGCGAGCGTCGCCTACGAACAGGCGCACGACACGGTCGCCGAGTTCATCGGCGCGTCGGGCCGCGAGGAGATCGTCTTCACGAAGAACACGACGGAAGCGATGAACCTCGTGGCGTACGCGTGGGGGCTCGAAGAACTCGGGCCGGGCGACAACGTCGTGCTCTCCGAGATGGAACACCACGCGTCGCTCGTCACCTGGCAGCAGATCGGCAAGCGAACCGGCGCGGAGGTCCGGTTCATCGAGGTGACCGAAGGCGGACGCCTCGATATGGCGGACGCCGCCGCGAAGATAGACGACGACACCGAGATGGTGTCCGTCGTCCACGTCTCGAACACGCTCGGGACGATCAACCCGATCCGCGAGCTGGCAGACCTGGCCCACGACCACGACTCGCTGATCTTTGCGGACGCGGCCCAGTCGGTGCCGAATCGGCCGGTCGACGTCGCGGATCTCGACGTCGACTTCCTCGCCTTCTCGGGCCACAAGATGGCCGGCCCAACCGGCATCGGTGTCCTCTACGGTCGCGAGGCGATCCTCGACGCCATGAGCCCCTACCTCTACGGCGGCGACATGATCCGGCGAGTCACCTTCGAGGACTCGACGTGGGAGGACCTCCCGTGGAAGTTCGAGGCCGGTACGCCCTCGATTGCGGAGGGGATCGGGCTCGCGGCCGCCGTCGAGTACGTCGAGGAGGTCGGACGCGACCGGATCGAGGCCCACGAGCGCTTGCTCGCCGAGTACGCCTACGAGGAGCTGGAGGCGCTCGGCGGCGTGGAGATATACGGCCCGCCGGCCGACGAGCGCGGCGGCCTCGTCGCGTTCAACGTCGACGACGTCCACGCACACGACCTCTCCAGCATCCTCAACGACTACGGCGTCGCGATCCGCGCCGGCGACCACTGTACGCAGCCGCTCCACGAGAAGATGGGCGTGGCCGCCTCGGCGCGCGCCTCCCTTTATATCTACAACACCGTCGAGGAGGTCGACGCGCTCGTCGACGCCGTCGCCGACGCGCGCGATCTGTTCGCGTAAGCGTCCGCGAAGCCGTTTACCCCCATAGACGGGCCACCGCGTGGAGACCGACCGTCGCCATGAACCGCCTCAGAACCGGTCGCGGAGCTCCGCACGGAGGTCGTCGAGGTCGCGGTCCTTCATCGCCAGCAACACCAACAGGTGGTAAACGAGGTCCGCGCTCTCGGACGTGAGCTCGTCGAGGTCGTCGTCTTTCGCCGCGAGTATCGTCTCCGTCGCCTCCTCGCCGACCTTCTCTAACACCGCGTTTTCACCTTTCTCGTGGGTGAACAAGGAGGCCGTGTACGACCCTTCCGGGAGCTCCGCTTTACGCGACTCGATGGTCGCGAACAGCTCGTCGAGGACGGGGTCCGACGGACCGCCGTGAGCGGCGGCACCGGTGTCGGCCGCATCGGCATCAGCATCGGCGACATCGCTCTCGGCCGTATCGGCGTTCTCCGCGTCCGTACCGCCCCCCGTCGGATCGCTCACGCGACCACCTCCCGGTCCGGGAAGAAGGCGAGGTCGTGGATCCGCGAGTCGTGAGTGAGCTCCGGGTGGAACGCGGTCGCCACGACGGGACCGTCACGCACCGCGACCGGGCGACCGTCGACCGTCGCCAGCGTCTCGACACCGTCACCGACGGCGTCGATAGCGGGCGCGCGGATGAAGACGGCGTGGAACGGCTCGTCGAGCCCCGCGATCGGCACGTCCGCCTCGAAGGAGTCCTTCTGTCGGCCGAACGCGTTGCGATCGACGGTGACGTCGACGACGCCGAGCGGGTCGACGCGGTCGTCTTTCGCGTCCCGCGAACAGACGATGAGTCCGGCACAGGTAGCCAGGACGGGTTTGCCGGCCGCGACGTGCTCGCGAATCTCCGCGGCGATCCCCTCCTGATGGATCAGCCGCGAGATGGTCGTGGACTCGCCGCCCGGCATGAGGAGGACGTCACAGTCGGGAACGATACCGGAGTCCCGGACCCTGACGACCTCCGCGGGCTCGTCGTGTGCGGCTGCCGCCCGCTCGACGGCCGCGGCGTGTTCGGCCACGTCGCCCTGGACGGCGATGACGCCTGCGTGCATACCGTCGATCCGGCGGGGACGGGCAAAAAGGACGCGTTCCCGGCGGCGACGACGCTGTTGGGGCGTGGAAACGTACGCCGACCGCGTGGGAGAGGAGGAGCCCTACGCGACGGTCAACGAGAGGATCTGAACGAAGACGCCGAAGAGGACACAGAACGCGAGGACCGTCTTGGGGTCCATCGTGATCGCGTTCCGGTCCTGTGCGTCGAAGTACCGAACCAGCCCCGCACTGGACATCAGTCCGCCGGAGTTGCTGCCACTGCTCATACCGTAGCGAACCACACCATCGGCTGTAAGCGTTTCGGCTCCGGGAGCCGTTTTCGGCGAGTGTTCCCCGCCCGTCGCCGGGTGAGAAACCCTTATCGGCGAGCCCCTGCTAGTCGTCGCCGAACCATGACTGTTCGACTGCTGGATTTCTACGCCGACTGGTGCGGCCCGTGTAAAACGCAGGACCCGATACTGGAGGAAGTCCAGGAGGAGCTCGGCGACACCTTCGAGCTGCAGAAGGTCGACGTCGACGAGGAGCAGGACGTCGCCAATCAGTACCAGGTCCGATCGCTACCGACGCTGATCGTCGAGAACGACGACGGCGTCGTCGACCGGTTCGTCGGCGTCACACAGAAGGAAGACATCACGGCCGCGCTCTCCGAGGCCGGCGCGTAACCGACCGACAGCCTCCGCGACTCGACTCCGTCACGTCTCGCAACCTTTTACAGCGCCCGCGCGCTGATCGGTAGTATGGCCAGTTTCGACGCCGCGGAACGCCGCAACCTCGACCGCGCGATCTGTATGCGCTGTAACGCCCGTAACTCCCCGGACGCCGACCGCTGCCGCAAGTGCGGCTACACCAAGCTCCGGCCGAAAGCGAAGGAACGCCGCGCGACCTGATCGGCTGCACGCGTCCGCTCCATTCGATCGTTCTCGTCCGCCGAGCGGGTGGTTCATCGCGTGGATATCCCCTTCCTCGCCCAGTGTCACCACGCCTTATTAGTCGTTCGTCCCTTCGGTGACCGTCTCGGCGTCGTCGGTGCTGCCGCGCGCCTCCATCATCTCCGCCGCGCGGGGTGCCCAACCGGTGTAGTTGAAGCCGACCGCGACGACGAGTGCCATCCAGCAGTACGCGAGGAACACGCCGATGTACGCTCCCTCGGGACCGAACGCCAGCGTGCGGCTCACCAACCAGGAGACGCCGAGGAAGAAGCCGAACATCCCCGTCACCCGCGCGACGAGTGGGATCCGCGTCTCGCTCGCGCCCTGAAGCGACCCTGACAGCGCGGAGAAGCAGACGAGCGCGGCACCCGCGAACCCGTAGACGCGCGCGAAGTCGACGGCGTAGCTCGCGGTCTCCGGGTCGTCGGTGAACAGCGCGACGACATCGGGCGCGAGCACGACCAGCGCGAGACCGATCGTCCCGACCGTGACGACGCCGAGCCCCGCCACCGCCCAGCCGTTGTAGCGCGCCTCCGCGGGGTCTCCCGCACCCAGCGCCTGCCCGACGAGCACGGAGGCGGCGACGTTGTAGCCGCGCGAAAGGGGACCGGTGACCTGCTGGTACACCCGGCGCCCGATCTGGAACCCGGCGTTGACGGCCTCGCCGAAGCCCAACAGGAGTGCGTTGAAGGGGAACTCCGCGGCCTCCGATCCGAACCCCTCGACCACTCGTGGAGCACTCACCCGCAGGAGCTGGCGGGCGATAGTGAGGTCGCGCGGGCGGGCGAAGTTCGCGTCGGTCCACGACCCCCAGATGGCGGCGCACAGCAGCCCCGCGGTGAGCACGTTGGCGGCGGCGGTCGCCAGCCCGACGCCGACGATCTCCAGTCGCGGGAAGCCGAACAGCCCCAGCCCCAACACGACGGATCCGGCGATGTTGACGGAGTTGGCGGCGACGTTGACGTACATCGGGGTCCGGGTGTCGCCGGTGCCCTGAAGTGCTCGCGCGCCGACGAGTGCGACGTGTCGCGCGGGGGCCGTGGCGAAGACGATCGCGAGATACGTCGACCCGAGCACGACCACCTCGGCAGGGGTTTCCTGCCCGACCAGCGTTCCGAACACGTCGATCGCGGCCTCGCCCAAGAAGAGCCCGAAGAGGACGAACGGGATCCCCGTGAGCGCGCCGATGAGGATCGCCTGCGTGACCGCCTCGTCCCGCGTTTCGGTTGCGCCCGCACCGGTGTCCTGTGAGGAGAGCGCGATCGCGCCGCCACCGAGTCCCAACCCGATCCGGAGCGGGAACCGGGCGTAGAGGTCCGCGAGCCCGATGGCGACGACGGCCGCCGGCGAGAACAGCGCAGTGACGATGATGTCCGTCGTCCGCATCGCGGTGCGGAACGTCTGCTCCGCCATCACCGGCCACGCGAGCGAGAACACGCGTTTCCAGACACGCCGGAGCCGCGGGAAGTCCATGCGTCCACGCCGAGGGGCGTCGCCGGTTTTTAGATGTCGGAGGCGGCCGGCCCCGCCGGTGACGGTCGGCGGGGGTGGGTCACTCCGGTGAAGTCGAGTCACCGACGCTGACAGGTGTGTCGCCCCCGTCGAACTCGACCGAAAGTTGAAACGCGAGAGCGACCCAGCCGGGGTATGGACGTCTTCGTGTACGGGACACTCACCGCACCGGAACGGGTCGGCGAGCTGCTCGACTCGTTCGTCTTCGTCGGCCCCGCGACGCTCGCCGGCCTCCAGCTCGTCGAGGGGCGGTACCCCACGCTCGCACCGGGCGGCGAGACCGCTGGCCGCCTCCTCCGCACCGACGAGGTCGGCGCACTCGACAGGTACGAGGGCGTCGACGACGGACTGTACGTCCGAGTCGCCGTTCCGCTCGACGCTCCCGACGGATACCCGGACACGGCGGCGGTGTACGTCGGCGATCCGGACCGACTCGCCGCCGACGCCGCGTGGCCCGGGCGGGGCCCCTTCCGTGACCGGGTGAGCTCGTACCTGTCGGAGCGGGACGTGACCGTCCGGATCGACGAGCGGGGCGGGGTCTGAGCGACGAGGCCCGCGCGAGTCGTCAGACGGGCCGATGACGCGAAGGCGATACCGCTCCAGTCTTGCGGTTTCACTTTCACTCCGCCTGCCCCACCTTTTTGTATGACCCCGCGCTTCGATCAGTTGCACGTCACACGCGTGCATTCCCCCATTTCCGTTTACCGGACCCCGACCACCGAGCGGCGGCCGCCGCCAGCGGTCACCCCTCGGAGTATCACCACTGACCGTTATCCGGGCCATCACCACTGGCCACTATCCAAGCCATCACCGGCCGGACCGGGCACGACCGGGAGCCGCCCGCGGACGACCGGAACCGATTAGCCGCCGGCGGCGACAGAACGCCGTATGCTCACGCTATCGGCGATCCGTGATGCCCGCGAACGGGTCGACAAGGTCGCCCGCCACACGCCCTTGGAACGGTCGCGGACGTTCTCGGAGATGACCGGCGCCGACGTTCACCTCAAACTGGAGAACTTTCAGCGCACCGGGGCGTTCAAGATCCGCGGCGCGACCAACCGGATCGCCACGCTGTCCGAGGCCGACCGCGAGGCCGGGGTCGTTACGGCGAGCGCAGGGAACCACGCACAGGGGGTCGCGCTGGCCGCCGAGCGCGCGGGGGTCGACGCGACGGTCGTCATGCCGAAGTTCGCGCCCGTCTCGAAGGTGAAAGCCACCCGCGGGTACGGCGCGAACGTGCGGTTAGAGGGGACCGACTACGACGAGGCGCAGGCGTACGCCCACGAGCTCGAGCGCGAACTGGGCCTGACGTACGTCCACGCGTTCGACGACACGGCGGTGATGGCCGGCCAGGGCACGCTCGGACTGGAGATCGTCGACGATTGCCCCGACCTCGACACCGTCGTCGTCCCGATCGGCGGTGGCGGGCTGATCTCCGGCGTCGCCGTCGCGATCAAAGCGCAGCTCGACGACGTCCGCGTCGTCGGCGTGCAGGCGGAGGGGGCGGCAAGCGCGCCGGAGTCGTTGCGAACGGGCGAACGGCAGGAGATCGACAGCGTCGACACGATCGCCGACGGGATCGCGACCCGGTCGGTCGGCGAGAAGCCGTTCGCGATCATGCGTGAGTACGTCGACGAGGTCGTCGTGGTCGACGACCGCGAGATCGCCTTAGCACTCACGCTCCTGCTTGAACGCTCGAAGACGCTCGTCGAGGGCGCGGGCGCGGTCGCGCTCGCGGCCGTCCTCTCGGAAGCGTTCGAGTACGACGACGACGAGACGATCGTCGCCGCGCTGTGTGGCGGGAACATCGACCTCAACCGGCTCGGCACCGTGATCCGCCGCGGGCTCGTCCAGATGGGCCGCTACCTCAAGATCACGATCGATTTGAAGGACCGCCCGGGCGAACTGGAGCGCGTCTCCAGTATCGTCGCGCGCACCGGCGCGAACGTGTACGCCGTCCACCACGACCGCACTTCCCGAGATGTCGCCGTCAACGCGGCCGAGCTCGAGCTCGAGCTCGAAACCGACGACGCCGAACACGCCGCCGGTATCGTCGAAGAGCTCGAAGCCGAAGGGTACAACGTGGATATCCTCTCGTAGCGCCAGCGACAGCTAGCAGTCCTCGAATATCATATCGCACGAAACTGCCGTCAGGGGGAGAACGCGTATCACCCACGAAAGCGCGGCTATACGCTACCTGACGACGGTTACCGGCGCTGCCGACCGCCGAACGATCTTCTCTGCGATGTTCCCGACGAGCAGCCGGTCGGCGAGGCTGCCGCCGTGGCTCCCGATGACGACCGCGTCGAACCCCTCGGTCATGTTTATCACTGCCCGGGCGGGGTGACCGATCCTGACGACCGTCTCGATCGCGATGTCGTACTCGGCGGCTATCTCATCTGCCCGTTCTAACAGGCCACTCGCGTGCTCTCGTGCGGCCGCTTGGGGATCGTCGGCGAGAGCGATCCCGGTCGCATCACCCATCATCAGCGACGGTTCGCCGACGACGTGGAGCACAGTGATCTCGGCGTCTGGGTGTGCATCGAGCGCGTACCGGAGCGCACGCTCCGCCATCTCCGAGTCGTCCATCGGAACGAGTACGCGAGATATCATGCGTTACCTACGCACCGGGCAATGATGAATCCAGGTGGTCGGTGGTTCCGTGGCGTCCCGATCGTCTCCAGAGATATCGACGCGGTGCCGCCGGCGACGAGGATCATCCGACGAACGGGACGACGATGAAGAACACGTACGAGAGGAGCAACGCCACCGACGGACCGATGATCCACATCGAGACGTACTTCAGGATCGCTCGTGGATTGAACAGGTTTCCGGTGTTCAGCGCCTTTTTCGATTCCGGCTGGCCGATGGGTCTCGCGGTATCGCCGTCATCCGCAGTGATGGCACCGGTCGCGATCGGCGTCTCCGTCTGACCCGTCACCACGTCGCGGGCTGTAACGGGTCGGGTGGCCCGACCCCATCCGAGCCCGACGATCGTCATCACCATCGCCATCACGAGGCTGATGGGGATCCCCGCGTACGAGAGCGCGGTCGTGATCGTGGCGGCAGTCGTCATCACGATGAGCGCGGCCAAAAGCGGGATATCGCTCAGCTCGGTCCCCACCGATTCCATGGTCCGACGAGCTATCGTGAACCCACCGACCCCTATCGCGACCGTCGCGAGGGCGACCGCGTTCACCTCGCCGATCGCGTTGCTGCTGACGAGCGGTGCGACCGCGTTCGGGACGTTGCTCGCACCCGCACTAAATGCCATGTAACAGCCGATCATCAACACGACCACCGTGCTCACGAGCTCCCGTCGGTCCGTGTTCGGTCCGTATGTGAGGCGGGGAACCCGACCGCTTCGATCGAGAGTGAGAAGCGGTCCGTCGGAGACCGCGATCGCGAATCGCCGGTTGAGCTCCGGATACACGTACCGTCCGATCACTGCACCGACCCAGAAGCCGATTATCGGCGTGACGATCCACCACGAGACGATGGAGCCTATCGTTCCGTAATTCAGCGTTCCAGTCGCGAGCCCGAGCCCGGCGATAGACGCGACCGTCGTCATCGACGTCGGGACCGGCACGCCGAAGACGTTCGCGATGAGGATGCCGAGGCCGATGAAAAACAGCACGCCAACGCCGGCTTCGAGCGTGATCGGAATCGTAATGATATCTCCGGCGAGCGTGTCCATTACGTTTCGCCCGACCGTTATCCCGCCGAGAAACACGAAGAACGTCATCAACCCGGCAGCCGCCGTCTTCGAGAGAATACGCGCACCGACCGCCGGCCCCCACGCGATTCCGGTAGAGGATCCGCCAATATTGAATCCGACAAAGATCGACGCTGCAAGCCCTGCTAAAAGGACAATACTGAGAGACATAGCTACTAGTTGTCCGTCATCAATATAAGTATGCAGATGCGACATCAATAGTATTCATAAGTTATAGCCCGACAGCGAACGTCGCGCCGCTCGGTTCCGGCTCAACGGTGTTGTACGAGGAGTTCGACATCGACTCCGGTGGAGAGGGACCAGCCCTGTAGCAGCTCCGTGTTGGCCACCCAAGCCGATCGGTCTGCCGTATCAGCGCGTGTTCCTGATGAGCGTGTTCCCGGCGCCGTCGTAGTCTCAGTCGTCCGCGGCCGCGGCGTCGACTTCGGGTTCGTACAGCTCGCCGGCCCGCTCACGTTCCGAGAGGTAGTCGTCGGCGTCGAGCGCGGCCATCACGCCCATCCCGCCGGCGGTGACCGCCTGCTGGTAGTGGTGATCGACCACGTCGCCCGCGCCGAAGATCCCCTCGACCGCGGTCGCGGTCTGGCCGCCGTCGCGACCGCCCTGTGTTAGGAGGTAGCCGGCGTCGTCGAGCTCGACGCCCGTTTCCTCCAAGTACTCGGTGTTCGGCGTGTGCCCGATGGCGTAGAACACCGCGCCCACGTCGAACTCGTACTCGTCGACCGCGTCGGCGGTCGCCGGGTCCTCAAGTTTCTCCTTGGGGTGGCCGTCGGGATGCTCGACGAGGGTGACGCTCGTGATCCCCTCCTCGGCCGTGCCGTGGATCTCGGTGAGCTCCGTGTTCTTCAGGATCTCGATGTCGCCGTCGTCGACCTTGTCCATCACGCGGTCGATCCAGACGTCCTCGGCGCGGAACTCCTCGCGCCGGTGCGCGATGTAGACGGTGTCGGCGAACTTGGTGAGGAAGTTGGCCTCCTCCATCGCGGCGTCGCCGCCGCCGACGACGAGCATGTCCTCGTCGCGGAAGAACGCGCCGTCACACGTCGCACACGTCGAGAGCCCGTACCCCATCAGCTCGTCCTCACCGGGGACGCCAAGGGTGCGTGCGGACGCCCCGGAGGCGGCGATCACGGCGTCCGCAGTGTACACGTCACCGTTCGTCAGCTCGACGCGGAAATGGCCCGCAGGCCGTTTCTCCACGTCGGCGACGATCCCGCTCTCGAACTCCGTACCGAACTTCCCCGCCTGCTCGCGCATCTCGTTGATGAGCTCGGGACCGGAGATCCCGTCCGGGAACCCGGGATAGTTCTCCACGTCCGTCGTCAGCGTGAGCTGGCCGCCGGGCTCGTCGCCCTCGATCAACAGCGGCTCGTTGTTCGACCGGGCGGCGTAGATCGCCGCGCTCAACGCGGCGATCCCACTCCCGGCGACCAGCAGTCGTCGGTGTTCGAGTATTTCATCGCTCATACTATACTGTTCGTGACGGCGGGATATGTAGGTTGCGCTGCCGGGTCGTCGCGGGACCTCCGAGGGGACCCCTCGTCAGCCGGGCGCGACCGCGACGAACACGGTCCGGTCGTCCTCAGGCCCGTACCCGTCCGCCGTCTCGACGTCGAATCCGGCGTCGACGAGCGCGTCACGGACCGTCTCGTCCGCGAACGGCGTCATGGGTCGGCTGCTCACGAACGGGTCGCCGTCGGCAGTGAACGTCACCGACCGCCAGTCCAGCCGCCCGTCCTCCCGCGGCGCGTGTCGCGCCACCCGGACGTACCGCCCGTCGGCCGTCTCGCCGACATCGAGTCCGGGACGGTTGCCGTCGGGCGGGAGCGGCGAGGTATCGAAGACGACGAGGCCGCCCTCGGCGAGCGCGTCCGCGAACCGCCGGACTGTCGGGGCCAACGCGTCCGGCGACACGTGGTTGATCACGCCGCGGATCGCGACCGCCGCGTCGTAGCGACGGTCGACCTCGATTCCCGGGAGCGCGTCCCGTCGAAAGGCGACGGTGCCGGCCGCCGACCCGGA
>LFFM01002943.1_pt1 | contig 10953 bp, 9 predicted proteins | sample 643131 | NCBI WGS metagenome assembly LFFM01 (sample SAMN03777445, study PRJNA286221) | soda lake metagenome | biome: soda lake; feature: Kulunda steppe; material: water; isolation source: sample Tc-Br brine of Tanatar trona crystallizer | place: Russia: Kulunda steppe | collected 2011-07
GGTTTGCTCGAACTCCGCCGCGGGGACGGCGGGTCGATGAGCGAGACGGCGCGGCTGGCGGACGTACTCCCGGTCGATCCCGTCGACGGGTGGACGCCGCGGTGGTCACGGACGGCCGACGACGCCTCCCTCGACGCGATGGAGGCCGCCCTTCGGCGCGCGAACGACCGGACAGAGCGGGTGATGGAAGCGATCGCGGCCGCAGAGGGAGACGATCCGGGCCCGATCGTGACGCCGCAGGCGGGCGCGTGGGTGTGGTTCGGCCGCGAGAGCCGGTTCGAACTGGACGAGTTCCGCCGCCGCGTCGAACCGACGATGCCCGGCCACCACCGGACGAAGGCGGCGACAGAGAGCGCGAGCGCGGCGGTCGATTTCGTCGAAGCGCTGTGCGAGCCCGACGACACCGGCGACTTTCCGTTCGGCGTCGTCACCCGGCAGTTCGGCCCGACTGAAGGTGATCGCGTTTCGATCCGGCACGGGAAACCCGACGGTCGAACGATCACGCTCGGTCGCGGTGAGGTGACTGCACGCGACCCGAGCGGCTCGATCACCGTCGAGCGCGAGATGTCCGGCGGCGGCACCTACGACGCGATCGGCGTTGATCGGGTGGCGGGCGACACCGCGACGACCACTTTCGTCGAGGGGCGATTCTGGTACGCGACCGTGTATAAAAGCGCCGACGGCGACCACCGCGGCACCTACGTGAACGTCTGTACGCCGGTCGAGGTCTTCCCCGAGGCGGTCCGGTACGTCGATCTCCACGTTGACGTGGTGAAGGGCCCCGACGGCGAGGTCCGGCGAGTCGACGACGACGAACTCGACGACGCCGTCGCGGCCGGCGCGGTTTCGGAACCGCTCGCGGAGCGCGCCCGGGAGGTCGCCGCCTCCATCGAGAACGCGCTTTGACGTCCTCTCCGCCCTGAGGTGCGAGACGTTGCGTCCGAGTCACCGTAACGACCCGCGGCACTCGGGGTCGGGCGAGAAATTATAATTATCGACGTTCGACGCACTCGTTTATAGAAATTATTCTTTCAAAGATATCTATCGAAGATATTTTAAATCCGAATCCGATACGGTCTACGTAATGCGGCGACGAACCTTCCTCGGCACCGCTGGTGGCGCGGTCGGAGCCGGTATTGCCGGCTGTCTTGGACCGCTTGACGGCGATTCGGCGGACGCGTCGATACGGACGATCGAGGTCGAAAGCAGCATCAGCGCCGCCGTTTTCAAATGGGGGCTCCAGCGGGATCTCTGGGCGGATCGAGGTATCGACCTCTCTTTCGAGACCGCTCCCTTCAACCGATACAACCGTCAGATCGTGGAAGGGGAGGCCGACATCGGCGCGCCGTCGACGGTCGCCCAACTGGAGTTCATGGACAGGGGCGAGCCGTTGACGTTCGTCGGCCCCCAGCAGAATATGTTCAATCGGATGTTCGCCCGTGCCGAGGCCGACGCCATCGAAGCCCCGACGGATCTCGCCGACAGGACGCTCGGACTGCCGGCTGCGCTGAGCTCGACGACGAGTATCGTCCATCGCGTGCTCGTCTCCGACGAGTACGGCTTCGATCTCGTCGAAGACACGGCGGACACGCGCGCCGCCGAACCCCCGGCGCTGTGGGAGTTCCTCCAGAACGGCGAACTCGACGCTATCTCACAGTTTTCGGGCTTCACGATCAAGGGGATGGCCGACGACAGCGTCAAGACGATCTTCGATCCCTACGAACTGTGGTTCCGACGGACGGAGAGCGGCATCCCGACGACGACCTTTACCGTCCGTCCCGACTGGCTCTCGGAACACGGATCGGTCGTCGACGACTTCCTGTCCGGCTGGGCAGCCGCCCTCGAATCGTTCGAGGAGAACACGCGAGCGGCGCTCGAGGAGTTCGGTGCCGACGCCGGTATCACCGAGGAGGCCGACGCCGAAGTCGTCGTCGACCTCATGGATCAGGGGATCGCGTTCGGCCCCGCCCGCTACGACGACGCGTTAGTCGAGGCTCACTGGGAGTTCTTCGAGCTGCTGGCCGACGCCGATGCCGTCGGTCTCGGCGACCGCGACGCCACGTTTACCACGGCCGACGAGCTACGGGACTGACGTATGGGATCCGACGGGACCTACCGGCTCCGATCGCTCTCGACGATCGCGCTGCCCCGCCCAGCGACAGTCGCCTCGGTACTGGTCGTCCTCCTCGGCTGGCAGCTGTTCTCGCTGTTTTTCCCCGCGTATCGCTTCCCGGGGCTTTTGACGCTCGCCGAAAACGTCGTCGCGGTGCTCTCGGGCGACACGCAGTTCGAGCCGGGCACCCAGTTCGGCGCGACGATCGGTCGCGTCGCCGTCGGCTTCACGCTCTCTTTGGTGTTGGCCACCGTCTGGGGCGTGGTGATGGGTGCTCGCTCGACGCTCGGCGAGTACCTCTCCGGGCCCCTGTTCGTATTCTTGACCGTCCCCTCGGTCGTGTGGGCGTTCGTCGGCGTCATCTGGTTCGGACTGACGGAGTTCCTGGTCCCGGTGTTCGTCGTCGTGTTCGTCGTCTTTCCGTATCTCACGGTGCTCATCTGGGAAGGGATGGACGACCTCGACGAATCGCTGGTCGAGATGGCGCGGGCGTTCGGCGCGAGCGAGGCGGCGATGTGGCGGCACGTGTATCTCCCGCAACTGCGCCCCCATCTGTTCGGGGCGGCCCGAATCGGTCTGGCGCTCTCGTGGAAGCTCGCGCTCGTCGCCGAGGTGTTCGGCTCCGCTACCGGCGTCGGTGTCGCCGTCAAATACCACTTCGAGACGTTCGAGAACGGGATGGTCATCGCGTGGGCAATCCCGATGATGGTTCTGATTTACGGTGCCGACCGGCTCCTTCGGCGGCTGGAGCTTCGGCTCACCCGCTGGCAGCCCGACTCGACGGACTTCCAGGGGGCGATCGAATGACGAGGCTCCGGATCGAGGGTGCGACGAAACGGTTCGATGGGGCCGATCCGCTCACCGTCTTCGAAAACCTCGATCTCGCCGTCGAGGACGGCGAGTTCGTCACTGTGATGGGCCCCTCCGGCTGTGGAAAGACCACGCTTTTGAACGCCGTCGCCGGGCTCGTCGAACTCGACGCCGGAACCATCGAGTTCGGCGGCGATCCGGTGACACCGGGGACGTTCCCGTTCGGCTACGTGTTCCAGGAGCCCCGTCTCCTGGAGTGGCGCACCGTCGGCGACAACATCGCCTTCGCCCTGCGAGCGGCCGGTATCGACGAGGCCGATCACGAGCGACGGATCAGCACGTGGCTCGATCGAGTCGGGCTCGGCGACGAACGAAACAGCTATCCCCGACAGCTATCGGGCGGCCAACGACAGCGCGTCGGGTTGGCTCGCGCGCTCGCCGTCGATCCCGAGCTGCTGTTGATGGACGAACCGTTCTCGTCGCTCGATGCGGTGACTGCACGGGGGGCTCGCCGGACGCTCCTCGATCTCTGGTCGGGGACCGGCGCGTCGGTGCTTTTCGTCACCCACGACGTTCGTGAAGCGATCGTCCTCTCGGATCGCGTCGTCTTCATGAACGGCGACGGTGACCTCTTCGATGAGATCACCGTCCCGCACGACCGCCCCCGGGAATTCGACGACCCGTCGCTCCGGCGAACGGAGGCCGAACTGACGGAGACGTTCTTTGAGGAACTGGAATAATGCGCCGCGGTATCGTCGCTGGTGGCGTGTTCGTGCTGGTATGGGCGATCGCGGGGACGATCGCCCCGACGCTTTTCCCCGGGCCGTTCGTCGTTCTCCAGCGGTTCCCCGAACTCGTCGCACCTGGACCGGGCGGGGACGTGTTCGGCCATCTGGTGACGAGCCTGGCTCGCGTCGCGCTCGCGACGGCCGTCGGCCTGGCTATCGCGGTTCCCCTCGGTATCGCCATGGCCGTCGACGACCGCATCGAAATCGGCGTGTCGCTCTGGCTGCCGTTCTGGATGACGATCCCCACGCTGGTCGTCGTGTTGGTGGCGATGGTGCTTTTCGGCTTCGGCAACCTCTCGGTCGTGACGGCCGTCGTCGTGGCGTCGACCCCGTTCGCGATAGTCACCGTCTACGAGGGCGCCGCGGATGTCGATAGCGAGCTGCTCGCGATGGCGGCGGCGTTCGGTGCCGAACGCGCCGCGATCTTGCGGGAGATCTATCTCCCCGCCATCCTCCCGTCGGTGTTCGGAAGCGCCCGGTACCTGTTGAGCATGGTCTGGAAGGTCGTGGTTCTCGCGGAAACGTTCGGCATGAACCGGGGAATGGGTGCGCTGTTTCGATACTGGTTCAATCAGGGGGATCTGGCGGCGTTACTCGCCGCGCTCTCGTTTTTCGTCGTCGTGATGATCGCTCTACAGAGGGGGCTGACCCGGCTGGAACGGCGGCTGTTCCACTGGAAATCCGGGTAGTTATCGCGCGATGAGCGCCGCCTGTCCCCCCGCGACGAAGCCGGCGTCGATGTTGACGACGGTCAGGTACGTACACGACTGCAACATCCCCATCAACGCGGCTTCCCCGTCACCGCCGTATCCCGACCCGGTCCCGACCGGAAGGCCGATGACCGGCGACGATATCAACCCGGCGACGACCGTCGCGAGCGCACCCTCCCGCCCGGCGGCGACGATGACGCAGTCACACTCCTCGAGGGCTTCCAGTTCCCCGAGCAGCCGGTGGATCGCCGAGACGCCGACGTCGTAGACCGTGTCGACGACACACCCCATCTCGCTCGCGAGTGCGACCGATTGCTCAGCGACGGCGATGTCGGATGTCCCCGCGGTGACGACGCCGACCCGACCGCGCTGTTCGGGCGGTTCGTAGTCGTCGGCGCGAAGTACGAGCGTCCTCGAGCGCTCGTACCAGTCGCTCTCGGCCGCGATCGATTTCAGCTTCGCCTCGGCGGATTCGGGGACGCCGGTGAGGATGGCGCGTCCGGCCGACGATAGTAACGTCCGGCCGATCCCGACGAGCTGCTCGTCGGTTTTCCGCTCGGCTTCGACGACTTCCGGGATACCGGTTCGTTCGCCCTGCCGAGCGTCGACGCGAGCGAATCCCTCGACGCGTTCCACGCCGCTGAGACGCTCTTTGGCCTCCGCAACGCCGATCTCCTCCCGACCGAACGCCTCGAGGACGCTATCGATATCGGCGTCGATCTCGTCCCCGTCGGTGGAGTCGTGGTCGTTCATGGCCTCCGTTTGGGTGGCGACCAAAAAAGGGCATACATTCGGCATCTTCGAGGCGGCCCTCCGACCCCACCGATCGAGTCGGGGCACTCTCCTGTCTCCGACTCAGCGTTCCCCCTCGAAGACGCCGCGTTCGGCCAGCGGTTCGATGGCTTCCCGGGCTCGTTCACAGGCGGCGTCGAGATCGAACTCCCGAACGACCTCGCCGTCCTCGATGAGGGGCTCCAAGAGCTCTTCGCCCGCTGCGGTCTCTTCGCGTGCGACGATCGCATCGGTGTAGCCGTTTCGGTACACCGTCTTCGCCCCCGGTTTCACGCCGCGCTTCGTTCGCGGCTCCCCGTCGACTTCGACGATGTTCAACGAGAAATCGATCGGGTCGGCGTTGGCGATCGCCCCGCCGACGCCGAAGCCGTCGACGACGTCTCGCAGGCGGAGAACCTCGGACACGTCGATCCCGCCGCTGACCAACACGTCGACGTCCTCTCGGTCGTGCCGTTGCAGTTCCCAGCGGACATCGTCGACGATCGCTCGCATATCTCCTCGACGGGAGGACGTCGTATCGAGCCGGACCCCCTCCAGTGTGTCACCGAGACAGTCGATGGCCCGCCGGACTTCCTCGGCCTCGTCGTCGAACGTGTCACAGAGCATTACGCGGGGGACAGCGGAATCGAGCGCCTCGTCGAAGCCGCTCCAGGCCGCCTCCGAAGAGCCCAGCACGATCGCGAGCGCGTGCGGCATCGTCCCGCCGGCCTCGACGCCGATCACCTCGCCGCCGGCCACGTTCCCGATGCCGTCCGCGCCGCCGATCAGGGCGCTTCGCTCGATCATCGCCCCGAGCGCCGGATGCTGTCGCCGGGTTCCGAAGCTCAGCACGGTGCGATCGCCGGCGGCTGCTCGGATCCGCCAGGCCGCCGAGGCGATCCCCGACGCGTGGGCGAGAAACCCCAGGAGAGGCGATTCGAACTTCCCGAAGGCCCGGTACGGCCCCTCGATCCGAAGCGCCGGCTCGCCCGAGACCGCTTCGCCTTCCCGCGGTGCGTACACGTCGACCGGCAGACCCGTAAGGAGGCGTGCCGCGTCTTTGAGCCCCGCGATCAGGTTCCATTCATCGGGCGCGGAAAGCTCCGCGACGACGTGTGGATCCGCGCCGACGTCGTCGAGTACGTCCTCCGTTCGGTGGAAGTAGGCCGCCGTCGCCCGCCCCTCGTCGATATCGTCGGTGGTGAGTAGGTCATACTTTCGACCTGGCATTACGTTTCGCTGCGAGAGGAACCAATAAGGGTGTTTGGCTCTCCCGATCGAGCGGTTTCGCCGTGAATGCGCCCTATCGGGAACCCGACAGACGACGTTTCACGTTACTTAACCGCTTCGGGAGTCGATTTTTTCATATGGAACCCGCGATACGCGCCGATGACCTCCGAAAGGGATACGGCGACGTGCAGGCGCTCGATGGGCTGACGTTCGAAGTCGACCGTGGGGAGTTTTTCGGCCTACTGGGCCCCAACGGGGCCGGGAAGACCACGTTTATAAACACGCTCGTCGGTCTGGTCCGGAAGGACGGCGGTACGGCCGAGGTGTTCGGCTTCGACGTCGAAGACGAGTACAGACGGGCCCGCGATCGAATCGGACTCGCGCCGCAGGAGTTCAACGTCGATCGGTTCTTCCCCATTCACGAGGTGTTAGAGCACAAAGCCGGCTACCACGGCGTTCCGAGGGACGAAGCCGAACGCCGCGCCGAAAAGGCGCTACGAACCGTCGGTATCTGGGACAAACGCGACACGCGATTCGATTGGCTTTCGGGCGGGATGAAACGCCGATTCCTGCTCGCGCGAGCGCTCGTGACCGACCCCGAGTTGCTCATCCTCGACGAGCCGACTGCCGGCGTCGACGTTCAACTCCGCCGGGATCTGTGGCGCGTCATCGAACGGCTCAACGCCGAGGGGACGACGATCCTGTTGACCACGCACTACATCGAGGAGGCCCAGCGTCTCTGTGACCGCGTCGCGATCGTCGATTCGGGACGGGTCGTCGAGGTCGCGACTCCCGACGAACTCCGCTCCCGCGGCACCGATCAGGTGTATCTCACGCTTTCGAGTTCGCCGGCTTCCGTCCCCGACCTCGACGTCGACGGAATCGTCGGTTCGCGCCTCGACGGCGACACGCTCGTCGTCACCGCACAGGGCGGCGGATCGATCGCACCGGATCTCCTCCGGGCGCTCGAATACGAGGGCTATGAGGTGCTCGATCTCGACATCCGGCGGGCCTCCCTCGAAGAGGTGTTCGTCGATATGACTCGACCCGACGATCCCGCCGAACCGATGGAGGTGCCGCAGTGAGCGCCGAAACCGGCGACTCCGCCGCGTCCCCGACCGACGGGAACGGGACCTTCGGCGTCGGCTTTCGGTCCCTGTTCCGCCGGGAAGTTCTCCGGTTCGTCCGCCGGCCGACGAACACGTTTCTGCCGCCGGCGATCACGAACGTGCTGTATTTCGCCGTCTTCGGCGTCATTTTGGGCCAGCGCATCGACGACATCGCCGGCTTCGATTACATCGTCTTCCTGCTGCCGGGGCTCGTCGTGTTGGGCGCGATCTCGAACGCCTTCGAGAACTCGTCGTTTTCGATCTTTCACGGCCGGTGGAACGAGTACATCCACGAGACGCTCACCTCGCCGCTCTCGTACACGTCGATGGTGCTCGCGTACATCTTCGCCGCCGCCGTCCGCGGCATCGTCGTCGGGTTGATCATCGTCGCCATCGGTCTCGCGTTCACGCCTGTCCCCGTCGCGGAACCGCTGTACCTCGCCGCGTTCATGATCGTCGTGCCGCTTTTGTTCGCCTCGTTGGGCGTCATCGGCGGGCTGATCGCGAACGATTTCGACGATCTCACGGTGATGAACCAGTTTATCCTCCGCCCGCTGGTCTTTTTCGGTGCGGTCTTTTACTCGCTGGAGATCCTCCCACCGCTGTACCGGACGCTGTCGCTTTTGAACCCCATGGTGTACATGGTCAACGGCGTCCGATTCGGCTTTCTGGGCTACCAGGAGGTCGATCCGCTCGCTTCGCTGGCCGTCCTGAGCGGGCTGACGGTGGCAGCGATCGCGCTCGACGTGTATCTGTTTAAAAAGGGATACGGCCTGCTCGATTGAGATCTAGCCAGGGGTTTCGAACCCGCTATCGGTTATTTAAACGACCCGCTCGGCCGGCGGTCATCGTCACGTGATACCGCATCGCTGTCCTTAAGTAATCGACACTCAACGGAGTGATTACCCCCGATCGCATGAACGACAACGATCGATCGATCCTCTCGATAACGATGCTGGGTCACGGGATGGTTCACATGTACGAGCTGGCCATCCCGATCTTCATCACTGTCTGGATCGCCGATCTCGGCGTCGGCTCCGCGACCCTCGGACTCGCCGTCTCGGTCGGATACGCCCTCTACGGCATCGGATCGCTCCCCAGCGGCGTCGTGACGGACGCGTACGGCTCGAAGCGTCTGCTCGTCGTCTGTCTGCTCGGGATGGGCGCCTCGTTCGGACTGCTCGCGTTCGTCGACGGCCTCCTCGGCGTGACCCTCGCGCTGGCGATCTGGGGGCTCGCAGCGAGCATCTATCACCCGGCCGGTCTGCGCCTCATCAGCACGGGCGTCACCGAACGCGGAGCCGGTTTCGGGTATCACGGGATCGCGGGCAACGTCGGGATCGCGCTCGGGCCGCTCGTCGCGGCGACGCTTTTGATCGTCTTCGATTGGCGCGTCGTCGCGGGGGCGATGGCGGTGCCGGCGTTCGCCGTCGCGCTCTATACCACCTACGTCTCCGTCGACGAGCTGGCCGCCATCGAGTCCCCGTCGCCCGCGGAGGCGACCGACGGCGGATCGGACGCCCCTCCGGCCTCCGATCCCGACGAGTCGAGCGCCACCATGCCCTCGCTCCGAAACGTCGTCGGCGACACTCGGCTGATCTTCGCCGGCGGATTCCTCATCGCGTTCCCGATGTTGATCCTCGAAGGGTTCTTCTATCGGGGCGTGTTGACGTTCCTGCCCGACATGCTGGCGAGCTACGACAGTTTGGAGACGATGACGATCGCCGGCCAATCGGTCAACCCGTCCGGCTACGTGTTCGTCGGCCTGCTCGTCGTCGGGATGGCAGGTCAGTACGTCGGCGGCAAGGTGAGCGACATGATGCCACCGGAGAAGGCCGCCGTCGGGGCGTTCCTCTCGATGGCGCTGATCACCGCCCTGTTCGTCCCCGCGGCCAACACCGGCCTGTTCGCGCTGTTGCTCGTGACCGGGCTGTTGGGCTTCGTCCTCTTCGGGGAGCAGCCGCTCTTGCAGGCGATCGTCGCCGACTACTCCGGCTCCGACGTCCGCGGGCTCTCGTACGGCTACATGTTCGTCGGCGTCTTCGGCGTCGGCGCGCTCGGCGCGGCGTTCAGCGGGGCCGTTCTCGCGTACACGACCCAGCAGGTGCTGTTCCTCCTCCTGGCGCTCGTTCCGTTTAGCGCCGCCCTCATCGCGACGACGCTTTGGCGGTCGAATCGCGGCGAGTGACCGCCGCTTCGCGCGCCACGTGCTCCGCTCTTCCCGCCGCAAGCGCACATCTCAAGTGTCTCACATCCTACTAGCCGATAATGAGCAACAGCGGTCCGCTACAGCCCGACCGCCCCGATCTGGACCGGCCGTTTCGGGTCGACGCACCCTTCGAACCGGCGGGCGATCAACCCGAGGCGATAGCGGAACTGGTCGCCGGCTACGAGGACGGCGCGGAGAAACAGACGCTTCTCGGGGTGACCGGTTCCGGGAAGACGAACACCGTCTCGTGGACGATCGAGGAACTGCAACAGCCGACGCTCGTGCTCGCGCACAACAAGACGCTCGCCGCACAGCTGTACGAGGAGTTCCGAAACCTGTTTCCCGACAACGCCGTCGAGTACTTCGTCTCGTATTACGACTACTACCAGCCGGAGGCGTACGTCGAGCGGACGGACACCTACATCGACAAGGACATGTCGATAAACGAGGAGATCGACCGGCTTCGCCACTCCGCCACCCGGTCGCTTCTCACCCGGGACGACGTGATCGTCGTCGCGAGCGTCTCGGCGATCTACGGTCTCGGCGATCCCGCGAACTACGAGGGGATGGCGATGCGGCTCGAACCCGGCGACGAGGTGGGTCGGGAGGGACTGCTCAAGCGGCTCGTCGACCTGAACTACGAGCGAAACGACGTGGACTTCCAGCAGGGCACGTTTCGGGTCCGGGGCGACACCGTCGAGATCTATCCGATGTACGGCCGCCACGCGCTCCGTGTGGAGTTTTGGGGCGATGAGATCGACCGGATCATGAAAGTCGACGTGCTGAACGGCGAGGTCGTCTCGACTGAACCCGCAGCCCTCGTCCACCCGGCTGAGCACTACTCGATGCCCGAGGAGACGCTTCGCGAGGCGATCGAGGAGATCCAGGAACTGATGGAACGGCGCGTGAGCTACTTCGAGCGACAGGGCGACCTCGTCGCCGCCCAGCGGATCGAGGAGCGGACGACGTTCGATCTGGAGATGCTCGAAGAGACGGGCTACTGTTCGGGCATCGAGAACTACTCCGTTCACATGTCGGATCGCGAGTCGGGGGAACCGCCCTACACGCTGCTCGATTACTTCCCCGACGGCTTTCTCACCGTCGTCGACGAGTCCCACCAGACGATCCCCCAGATCAAAGGGCAGTTCGCGGGCGATAAATCGCGGAAGGAATCGCTCGTCGACAACGGGTTTCGGCTGCCGACGGCGTACGA
>LFFM01002944.1_pt1 | contig 10950 bp, 9 predicted proteins | sample 643131 | NCBI WGS metagenome assembly LFFM01 (sample SAMN03777445, study PRJNA286221) | soda lake metagenome | biome: soda lake; feature: Kulunda steppe; material: water; isolation source: sample Tc-Br brine of Tanatar trona crystallizer | place: Russia: Kulunda steppe | collected 2011-07
ACCGAGAGCTCGGAATCGTTGCGATTGCACATCGGCTCTCGACAGTGAAGAACGCAGATACGATCTACACGCTTGAGGACGGCGAGATTATTGAGACAGGGACACACCGTGAGTTGTTGGCAGATGAGGGAGAGTACGCCGATTTGTATACGATGCAATCATCACAATAATCAACATTATTACTTTATTTTGAGCATTTGTTTCATTTGACACTGTCTATTTACTCAGCTTTGCACGCTAGCGTCAAGCTGTTGAGTGAACAAAGAGGTGGTCAATCTCTTCCATGAGGTCATTGACGCCGCGATCATCGTTGTTACGAACTTGTTACGAACCCAAGAAAAAGTTTGTAAACTGCTTCTTTTAGCGAGTGTTTGAGGTGCCGTGGATCTTGAACCCCGTCGAACGGCAGATGGGAGAAGTCAGCAAGCATTGTTAGAACCAGTGGATGCGCTGGACAGCAGAGGGATTAGAGGCGTTGATCCAGCTTCGGCTCGTGAGTACGCTGATCCATTTCACTACCAGCTGTTTCTTGACGAACTGTTCCAACGATCAAGCAAAACAGCAATGAGTTGTGACTTCTCAACTGAGAGCACCAGAGGCAATCTAGAGGACTTTGCGACGCGACCAACATATTTCGTTAGGTTTGTAAATCCTTGTGTATAGGGTTAAACAGATAGCAGAAACGGTCGGGTGTAATTTAAAACGGTAGCACGAGTTACACCGGCTATTCACATGAGCAGCCGTAAGTCCCCCTTGTCCAATTTTCAATATCTCCATCATGTATGTCTGATATTAGTCTATCAAACATTGATTTTTCAACTTTCCTGATTTAATGTATTTAGTTTTTAACTGACAGGATCAAGGCACTGTCTAGTTGAGCACCTCCTCTGCCGGTGTTCGGTTATCTAATGTCTGGTTCGGTCGATCATGGTTGTAATAGTGTCTAAACCGCTGCAACCAACGATGAGCACTGGACTGACTTCCTCTCTAAAACGCATGGAAACGGTCGATTCGCATCGTAATCGTCTGGAACCATTTTTCAATGTGGTTCCGCTCTCTGTAGTTGAGCTGATCACTCAGCTCCTGTCGAAACAGACCAGTCAGATACCCACCACCGTCTACCAGAAATTCGGCGTCTGAAATATCATGCTTCTCGGTGAGTCGATGGAGGAACAGCGCCGCGGGATCGGTCCCGCGGCAGCTGTATACGTCGATATCCAACAGCAGTTTCGACTCTGTATCGATTGCTGAGTACAACCACTTCTTTCACCATCTACCTCGATTTGTTTTTCATCCACAGCGATCCGCGACGGCTCAGCCGTCGGCTGGTCTGCCTGTGCTTCGGCAAGATCGTGCGTCCAGTTCCACACCGAGCCGTAGACCCATCAAGCCATGTAAATCCAAGGCAGCGACGACCTCTCGGACTGACAGCTCCATCGAATGGAGCCAAACCCCGACACCCGTATGAGTGTCAGGGTGCGTTCGTTCTCCCAAACCTCATCACAATCTACGTCTAACGTTTCTCTGAGTAGGTCTGCGAGTGTCACGGACACCACTCTCTACGACCTGCTCGTTTGTCAAACTCCCTAAACTAGACAGAGACATTCCTGACTTATTGTCACTCCCGGATAACTTCACTACATCATATTTTTGATAGATACCTTTCTATATTTTCGTATCTCCCACTTTTGAAGTGGAGAACACGATTGCTTTTATCCCATCCCTCTTCAACCCAATTATAATTGTATTCTTTACAATCTAGTACTTTAACATCTATAATATACTCTCCAGTGTCAACTTTCCCAACATTACCGAATTCACTATATATTTCTGGATTCTGTTCTTCAATTAATTTACTCAGGCTGCTTTGTTCATGAAGTGGAAGATCACATCTTTTCATACGGTTAATCCACGCATCCACAAAAGACTGTGCCTTTTTTGCGGAACAATTCCATATGATCACTCCTGAATTTAGGACATGATAGTACCCTCTTTTTTTCGCCGCTTCTATTTCTTCATGAGGTCGGAGAGTAACTCCGACATCAAATTCTTCAGACTTCAAAACTGGTAGACTATTATTTAGTATTGCATCTCCGTCCAGGAAAACCAGTGGACCATCTTGCACATTGTTAAGACAATCACGAAATACATATGGCTTTTGGCATAATATATACTCTTTTTCACGTTGAGCAAACGGATATTCATAATTTAAAATACTATTGAGGAAATAGTTTGTATAGGATATATTTCGAAATTTCTTCTCAGCTGCTATTATACCTCGTTCAATCAATCCAGATTCATAAGTAGGGTTATCCCAATCAACAACAGTTACACAACTCTCACTTTTCAATTTCTCCTTTTGAGTGTCATTAAATCCCCAATCATATACCCAGATAGAACCTTCTGGATATATTTTATTAAATTGTTCTATGGATTTGGCAATGGTGGTATAATATGGTTCATCACCAATTGTAATCAGATTAGGCGCAGTGTCCATTATTTAATTGGGTAGTGTTTGTCTGAAATACTTAATTGTTTCTTTGAGACCCTCCCGCAACGGTACCTTGGGCTCCCAACCTAATTCTGACTTTGCACGCGATATGTCTGGTTTCCGTTGACCCGGATCATCTTCTGGCAGAGGTTCATAGACAATTTCTGAGTTGGTATCCGTTAGAGTGATTATCTCATGAGCTAGTTCTTTGATTGTGCGTTCGTTTTCCTTTCCAATGTTGTAGACACTGTACTTCGGATTATTGACGCGCATTAGTGAAACAAGTCCATCAATTAAGTCATCTACATAGCAGAAACTTCGTGTTTGTTCGCCGTCACCGTATACCGTGATATCATCACCTGCAAGAGCCTGTGTGACGAATGTCGGGACAACTCGACCATCGTCTGCTCTCATCCGTGGACCATAGGTATTGAAAATGCGGACGGTTCTAACATCAATATCGTATTTTCTTTGATATGCAACAGTCAGTGTTTCCCCGAAGCGTTTAGATTCATCATAACAGCCCCGAACCCCACGAATATTCACATTTCCGGTGTAGGTTTCTGGCTGTGGATGGACTTCTGGATCACCATAGACTTCACTCGTACTGGCGAATACCATCTGAGCATCACAGGCTCGAGCATGATCTAATAACCGCCGTGTCCCCTGCGTATTTGCTAGAGCGATATTGACTGGGAATTCGGTGAAATCAGCTGGAGAAGCCCGTGAAGCAAGGTGATAGATCAGATCGACAGAAGGTAAAGATCCTGGCGATCGAATATCTTGCTCGTTTACTGTGAATAATTCATTCTGCTCTAGATTTTTGAGATTATTTCGGCGTCCGCTACCGAAATTATCGAGGCAAACAATTTCGTGACCCTCAGATAATAAGCGTTCACACAGATGGCTACCGAGAAAACCTGCGCCTCCAGTCACCAATATTTTTTTCGACATAGACGTACTCTATTTCGCATTACCAATCAGACTATCGATTTTAATGTTCTATTGAAAATGCAGGACGGGGAGCGGAATCATAGTGTTTGGCGAGACTCTTGAGATTGCTGAGGCGGACAAGAGGACGATCTCATGGAACTATCGAAATCAGAACCGTAAACACAGGGCTGTCATCGGTCTCTATCGATATACGAGTGATGTCTTTTCGGTTATCAAAGAATTGAAGCCATCAGACCGGGGAGAGTATGAGATTACTGATGTAAATAACCATTATGTCACAGAGGGAGAACTTGAGTACGAGGAGTTCGACGGCCAGTGGTACGATGCCGGAACGCCGGAAGGTGTATTCCGTGCCTCTCGTCAGATCCGAGACGACTGATTCGAAACAAGAACATCGGTTATTAAGCTACAAGTCAATGGATGGGTTACCCGATGGAGACGGCGGGTTCAAACTTGGTTTCGGGACCGGGCATCTTCGGGAGTATGACACGTGTTTCGAAGTCGTCACTGCGGCAATAGAGACTGGATACCGACATATCGATACAGCCCGCGCCTACCAAAACGAGCGCGCAATAGGTGACGCAGTAGCGCAGTCGGATGTTGACCACGATTCAGTATTCCTTGCGACGAAGGTACACTCCGAACAACTAGACTACAAAGATTGTATTGAATCGGTGTACAATAGCCGTGATGCCTTGGGAGTCGAGACGATTGATTTGGTCTATGTCCACTGGCCAGCACACGAGTACGACCCGTCGGAGACGCTTGCTGCACTGTCGTCACTCCAGTCGACGGGTACCATCCGCCACATCGGCCTGAGCAATTTCACAGTCGAACTGGTGAAAGCGGCCAGAAACGCAACGACCGCCCCCATTTTTGCGATCCAGACCGAGATGCATCCGTACCTGCAGCAAAATAGCCTCCACGAGTACACTAGCTGCCACGGAATTCGGCTGTTCGCACACACACCACTCTGTCAGGGTGCTGTGATCAACGACAGCGTGCTTTCGTCGATTGCACGGAGACGCGGTATCAGCGAGGCACAGGTTGCGCTGGCGTGGTTACTGGGAAAAGACGGTGTTGGTGCGATAACTGCGACTCACGGTGAGTATTTGCAAGAAAACCATGCGGCACAGTCGGTGACACTCGATGCCGACGAGAGACAAAAGATTGATAGTATCGAGCGGCAGCACCGGTGTGTTGACTACGAGTTCGCACCGTGGAACACCACCTCACAGTAGGAGACTGGTGAATTACCCCACCTACCGAGCTCGCGGCCTTTGAGTCCGGCTTTCACGTACACCTCGTCGATCTCAACAGGTCTTTCGAGCTGTGGCAGAGGCGCGGTCCAGTGCCCGCAGGAAGCGCTGGACGCACCGGTAGATCGATTTGTAAGACACGTTGATCTCCACGCCGAGCCGTCTGAGGCTCGTATTGAAGCGGATGTAGGTGTAGACAGAGAGGAACCACTTCCTGGGACTGACCGCCGAATGCTCGAAGACCATCCCTGTCTGATCGTTGAACTTCCGGTCGCAATTTCACACACGTATTGCTGGAATACTCGATAGCTGCCGTACCGAATCTATATATGTCACCGAGCTGCTGCTGAGAACTGATCAACAATCCTCTATCAAAAAGCGATGAACCATAGTGTTCCGAGAAATGTTTTTCAAAGTGGCATTCCACAACCTCCGACGAAGCGTACGATTTTCATAATATCGAACCTAGTGTACCGAAACTACGAGCCAAAACATCAAAATATAATAGTAGTGGTAGATAAGAACTATCTGTTACAAGTAAAGACAACAAATGTTAGTAACTGAACAGCACTTCAATTAACACATGTGTTGTTTGTTATCAAATTTGAAAAACTCCCATTTATAATTTCAATATTGGGTTGTATATATAAATAAAAATATGACTTTGTCAAGATGAAGAAAGCACGTATACTCGCAAAAAAAGTTGGGTTATTACCTGGATTTCAACAACCAGTTGCCCGTATATGGAATACTTATGAACATGCTAAATTTATTTTTTATGTGTATTTAAACACACACAAAAATAAGCAATTTGTTGAAATTAATCCTTATCAAATATATTGGGTAAATCCACATGAGATTAGAGTTAGTGAAATGTCCTCTTTCGATCTCTTTCGTTATACTGGTTGTATACTTGATGGGGAATGGGATCAAAAATCCAAAAGCATAAAGGAAACTAACAAATATAATGTTTTCGAACAAAGGTATCACAATGATGTCCCATGGAAAGAAACAAGTTTTTATAAAAAAAATATAAAAAATATAAGGAATAAAAATAGTAAAAGATATGCCACTATTGCAGAATTTGAAAATAAATTAGACTCTTATGATAATATTTATGAACAATTTAACAGAGGAGATTATTTCCTTCAAGCAGAGCTTATTGAAAATCAAGATAGTGATGTGCCGGGTGATGGAGGACGAGCCATGTTCCAAAGATTCACAAATCATACATTAATGCGTCATGAAATTGCAGTAAACATTGGACGAGATGGTGTATTATTGCGTAATGATGGCCGTCATCGGATTGCGCTAGCACAATTAGCTAATCTCGACGAAGTCCCAGTAAGAATTGTTGTGCGGCACACGGAATGGCAAAGTTTACGAAACGAAATTGGTCAGATAATAAAAATTATTTATGATGGTGAAATGTCGCTCAAAGAACTTAAGCGACAAGTTCGAGATGAAATAAGACATAGTCTAAGTCGGGTTCGTCATGGGCTCGATCATCCAGATATTGAGATTATTTTTGAACGTCGAATAAAAACATCTTAATAAATTGAACAGACATCCGTCTTTAGCTAGTCACGGAACCGCGGTACAGCGGTAGCTTATCGAGCCTTTTTTTCGAGAGGAATGAGGAGGCAGCAGTGTGTCCAAACAATCCTCCTCAACCCGTCTTATACGTCGTCTCACTAGCCTCTTTCCATCCGAGTTCTTCCAAGAGCACGCCGAGAACTCGGCGTGGCATCTGTCTTTAGTTAGGACTCACACATCGGTTGCGTAGCGGTAGCGAGCGTCTCTTGGTGAATTGGTCGTTGCTGGTGTATTTTCTGAGCGTCTTCGATCAACCGTTCAAGAAGTGGCTGTAACGAGTATCCTAAGAACTCACCGAGTTTCGAGAGGATGAGCTGGGCGTGCGACCGGTAGTGATTAACGCAACTGCTCGATGAATCCACTGAGATGATTCTCAATCCACGATCCCGCAAAACTCAGCTGGTCGGTCAGCTTTGTGAAGATCTCATCGAGGAGGGCAGGTATTCAGCCGCTCCCTACACGATATGGGGCGATGACTCCCATTTGAGGCTTTTCCAGACCGGCTCGATCGGGTTGAAGTGTGGTGAGCCAACTGAAAGCAAGATGATATCAATTTCAAGTTCATGTGTACGTTCTCACGTGTGCGCACATCTGCAAACCACACGCGCAAGCGTGCCCACGAGCTTGGGATTGACTTGGTATCTCTCCCAGTTGGGTCATCGCACTTCATTCCAATCGAACCAGTTTGGAAGAGCCCCGAATGGAAATATTCGCTGTTAATTGTTACGGCGAAGACAAGTACAAATCGATACTTGACGACATCTTCGACGAACTAACAGAGCAACTGAGATTCGCTGCATCGTGAACCGGCAATCATCTCAGCGGGTTTTACACTAGATTGTCATAACTATTACATATCTGTCACCCTCACCTGCTGTAACTTATATCGATTGGTAGTAACTGGCCAACAATCCTTAACCTAAGAGCGTCGAAGATTTATCGATGAAGGAGGTACCCGACCAGATTGCATCGGCGACGTCGACGCGGTGACTAGTCGGGAATATAGTTGCAACGGAGTCTTTAGGTTATGACACACTAATAATTAAATACTAATGTCGCAACGAAGAATCGCACTTCTCGTTCCAACTTTGGCGGGAGGAGGGACAGAACGAGTGATGGTGAATTTAGCAAATGAATATGCCCGTCGCGGATTCGCTACTGATCTTGTTCTGTTCCGAAGAGAAGGGCCGTATCTACCAGAAGTGGATAAAGCAGTCGATATTGTCAGTCTCGATGCTAAGAAAGCACCAGTGTATGCCGCTATGGGCGCTTTCAGACCGCTTCGGCGTTATCTCTCACGCGTGAAGCCAGCAGCACTACTATCTGGACTCACACGTGCTAATGCGGTTGCAGTTCTTGCTAACCGCACTACTCTCTCAGATACGAGGCTTGTCGTAACTGAACACAACCATCTAACGAGTACTGTTGCAGAAGGAAATAAAGTACGACTGCGAATACTTCCCATGTTGGCCCGCACCACCTATCCATTTGCCGACAGTATTGTGGCGGTTTCTGATGGTGTTGGTGATAACGTCTCAGAATTGACTGGTCTTGCACGTGAATCTATTCAGACTATTTATAATCCGATAGTAACTGAAACCCTGCGTGAAAAGGCAGTAGAGCCTTGTCCTCATCCATGGCTTGATACAACCAACGGTCCTCCAGTCATATTAGGTGCAGGAAGTTTCACGCCGCAAAAGGATTTTCCTACACTCATACGTGCATTTGACCAAATACACAGTCGTCGAGATGTCCGACTTATTATTATAAGTGATGGGGAGCAGCGAAATAAAATTAAGAAATTGATTCGTAACTACGGTTTGGAAGATGTTATTGATCTCCCCGGATTCGTCGACAATCCGTACTCGTTTATGAGGGCAGCCGATGTATTTGCCCTTTCATCGAAATGGGAGGGGTTTGGGAACGTACTCGTCGAAGCGATGGCATGCGGAACTCCCGTTGTGTCAACTGACTGTCCGAGTGGTCCTTCTGAGATCCTTGTTGATGGCAGATTCGGACTGTTAGTCCCTGTTGAGAACGAGACAGCATTAGCAGACGCAATAGGAAAAACGTTGGACGAACCGATTTCAAGAGATGAGTTACAGGATCGGTCGGATGATTTTTCAGTCAAAACAATAGCAGATCAGTATCTAAACGTTCTGCTGCCAGACACAGACGAGCTTCATTCGTCAGCTATCAGCCGCTGAAGCGATTGGAATTTATACTCAACGCCGAAATTTTTGCTAAAGTCAGTAGGCGGTGCAAGAACCATTGAATACGCTGGACGAAGGAGTGATTGGGGGCACACCTTCAGTTTCGGCCGGTAAAGTATACTGATCCCTAGGAAATTACTAGGCGTTCCTCGACGAACTGCTTCAACAATCAACTAAATCAAGAATGAGCTGTGTATTCTCAATTTAGTCCATCAGTGGTAAACTCTAGACGGCTTTACGACGCGACCAACTGATGAGAACGAGGATGACTCAAAGGTGAGTCTCAGTACATGTATCTAATGGGATTTTGACAAGTCTTCGCTCGAAGAACTGGTTCAATGGACGCACCTGCGGTATTCCATTGAACGGTTCCACCAAGGTATCAAACAGCACCTGGGAACAGATGAATTCCAAGGACGAAGTTGGGAGAGATTACATCGCTGTCTTTCGGTTGTGATGTTAGCTCATGCGTTCATTGCAACTCATCGTCTGAGATGAACACAACTTCCGTCTTTCAAGGACGTAATGCAGCGGACCATCTGCGAAGCGGCGGTCCAGCAACTGATGAAGAACCTGAACTTCGACCAGCAGACGGCAACCGACGCAGCTGAGGAGATGTTACAGTGATTCACTGACTGGTGTATCCCTGATCTGTAAACTGGCAGCACTACTCACACGTCGGCTCTGTGTGGTACTCTGCTTCAGTTTTTGGCCTGAAACACACGTTACTCTCAAACGAGAGTTGGAACGTCGAATCCGGGTTGAGGTTTCGTCAAACTGGAGCAGATCCCGACGAGTCGCGCCAGCCTCGTCGATGTTTCTCCCCAGATCTCCTTGGTTCCAGTCTAAACCTCAAAAGTAGTGCTAAAAATGTCTAACGATGGCCTATTTGCTCCAAATGTTTTCTTATGATTGTTGGATGTGATTCCTCATATGGTTGCAGATCATATGAATCGACATCTGGCATTTCACGGTCACCGAGCTCGTATCCTTTTTTAAATCGTTCTGAAGATACTAACGGGAGTTTATAATGGAAGTATTTACCGACGTGTTTTGAGTTCACATTGTCAACATAATATGAACTCTCAAACACTGATGTCGGTGACAAACCATTTTCAAGGATTATATCTCTAGTTGGACGAATAGATGTATTGGGTTTAATTCTATGAGGCATATTGTTGTAGATTCTCGATTCATATCGGCTAGTATATTCATCAAACGATGTAAAAAATGTTAGTTCATTGCCAGTTAGTAAGTCCGCCTCAATTTCTTCAGAGGTTAACTTAAACGCATCGAGCATTGAGTCCGAATAAAATTGATCGGCATCGTATGTCATAAACCATCGTCCAGGCTTCCAGTGATCGGATTCGTCAATCATGTGCTGGAACGTAAGCGCCTGATTCCGTCGGTAAGCCACAACTTGTGCAGCTCTCCATGTTGATTGCCAACGTGCAGGTTTTAATATGGATCGCAATGGTTGTGCAGTGTAGCCACGAAACACAGACATGACTCCAGTAATTGAATTCGGTCGGCGGGCTGAGACCATTTTGTAGTGGGAGTTGTCTGTAACAAATTCCTTGATTCTCTCACGTGTCCCATCGGTCGAACGATTCTTTTTTGATGGATCGAAGCAGCCGTCACAGATTATCGCTTCAACTGGGTCGATAACTTTGATTTGTTTGAGGGACGGCTCAATCCAATCCCGTTCGTTCCAATATGTTGCCAATAGTATGATATTACTCTGAGTCATGATTGGTCGCTAAAATAGGTTAGCTAAACGGTGAAAGAGTAGGCCTGGTATGTGAAACACTTTTTGTTCTGATCTACGATTTCAGTAGCATTCAGGATCACTAACAGCAGAAGTCAGCTATACTGTTCATATCTGCTAATTAACAATGTATTCTCCTTACTGAGCTCAGCTTTGTACGTTGAAGTAGGGGCCTAAGGTAGAGGGCAGCAAAGACAAATGATGCTGATAACAGACTTTCTGTCGTGTGTACGTGTCTTCGACGAATTTGAGTCGCTGTCTCCTGCACAGCGTCATCACGCGAAAACCTACGCCACAGGTCTTGTTGCGGCCAGCAACAAGACCGTGCGGGTATCGCACGAGAAGTCCTTCCAGCCCAGAGTAAACGAGCTCTAAACAAGTTTCTCACCGAGTACGACTGGGACGAACAGGAATTCAATCACGAACGCCTGGAAGAACTCCAGAAACACGGTGAAACACGCTGGTCAAAGACCGGGTACATTATCCTCGACGATACGATCACCGAGAAATCAGGGGACGAAGTCCCCGGCGTCGGTCGGTTCTACGATCACGCCGAAGGTGATTCTGTCTGGGGCCAAGATCTCATCTACGCATTCTATGCCGACGACAAAACCGCCTATCCGCTCACCTTCCGCCTATACGAACAGCAGGACGAAGACGACGAAAACC
>LFFM01002946.1_pt1 | contig 10948 bp, 8 predicted proteins | sample 643131 | NCBI WGS metagenome assembly LFFM01 (sample SAMN03777445, study PRJNA286221) | soda lake metagenome | biome: soda lake; feature: Kulunda steppe; material: water; isolation source: sample Tc-Br brine of Tanatar trona crystallizer | place: Russia: Kulunda steppe | collected 2011-07
AACGGTGAGATTCACATCAGTATGACACCATCGCAAGGGTGGATTCCGAATGAGAGCAAGTGGTCACTCCGGTTTTTGTACAGAGTGGGCAAGGTTTTCAAGTCCTGGCCGACAACCTACACCTGGACGGCAACGCTCACCCCGGATGAAAACGGTGATATGCAGATGGTATCGGCGTGGGAGCGGATGTGAAGGTTGCAGTGGAGAATTGACAGTTGTGCTAATAAGAGTTTTTTCTAACACTTGTCCTTTCGGAAAAGTTACACAGATGAAAACGCAGAATTTCGCATAAGTGCTGCGAAAACTTTCAGAGCATGCCGGGATTACAGCGTACCACACTCCCACCTCTTTTTGGTGTAAATACGGTTTCATTTTATTAACTTAGTTATCGCTAATCTTTCTTATCACTTAAAAACCGGATGGTTATGATTAAAATTATTACTTTTGCAATATGTGCTTTTTATATAATAGGATGTGCCGGCCCGGAGCCGGTTGCTGCTGAGATGCCGGATGATAAACGCCCCATCGAAGCTGAAGATTTGTGGAACATGAAGCGAACCGGCGCTCCGGAAGTCTCTCCGGACGGCCGTTATGTTGTTTTCCCGGTAACCAAATACGATATCGAGGAAAACAGCTCTTCCACCAATTTATACATCTATGATCGCAGTGATGATGAAGGCCCACGAAAATTTACCTCTTCCGGGTCGGATAACTCACCGGTCTGGAGCCCGGATGGCGAGTATATCGCTTTTATTTCCGGCCGGGATGATGGTCCCGCGCAGCTATATAAAATCGCCGCCGAAGGTGGTGAAGCACAGCGGGTAACCGATCTGCCGGTCGGTGTTTCCGCCCCGAAATGGTTTCCTGATGGAGAACATATCGCATTTACCGCCGATATTATCCCAGGCTACGATGGAGATTTCGATATACCCAAGGAAATGCTTGAAGAGGAAGAGGCCGATCAGGTATCCGCCAAAACAACGGAAAACCGAATCTATCGTCATTGGGATCGCTGGCTCACCGACGGAAAATATCCCCGCATATTCAAAGCAGATTTAGCCGGGGATGAAATCACCGATCTGATGCCCGGTGCTCAAAAACATTTTGCCATGATGGGCGCCGCAGAGTATGACATTTCACCGGACGGACAGCAAATCGCGGTATCCGCTAACAGTAACCCGGAGCCGTACGAATATCTCAATTATGCCATTTATCTCCTGCCCACTGATGGCAGCGGTGAAATGACCAACATCACCGAAGAAAACCCCGCTAATGATCTGCGTCCGCAGTACAGCCCGGACGGCTCAACTTTGCTTTATGGAAAACGCACTGATCCTGAATTTTATGCCGATCGCATCCGAATGGTGTATTATGATCTGGAAACTGAGGAGCGAACCATTATTGAGGAAGTGGTCAATGAAGGCATTGACCTTTCGCCATCGGGGTGGAAATGGTCAACTGACGGGGAATGGGTCTTTTTCTCCGCTCAGGATCGCGGGAAAACATCGCTGTTCCAGGTAGAGCCGGGTACGGATAATCTTACTGAAATATTCCGCGGTGGTACCAATGGAAATCTCTCTTACACCGGTGAGAGCATCATGTTCACTCACCAAAGCCTGACTCAGCCGCCGGAATTATATGAAATTGACGCGCCCGGCGAAGAGCCCCGGCAGGTCTCCCGGTTCAATGATGAGATAATGGAGGAAATCCAGCTTGGTGAGGTGGAAAATATGACCTATGAAGGGGCCGACGGCGTGGAGATTCAGCAGTACATTATCTATCCGCCCGAATTTGATCCGGATGAAGAATGGCCGATGGTCAAAATGATCCACGGCGGGCCGCACGGTATTTTCGGGGATGATTTTCACTTTCGATGGAATGCACAGCTATTTGCCGCACCCGGTCATGTAGTTGTGATGCCGAATTTCCACGGCTCCTCAAGCTTTGGCCAGGAGTTCACCAAATCCATCCACGGGGAGCATGCCGATCTGCCTTTTCGGGATATCATGAAATCCACAGACGATATGCTCGAGCGCGGCTACATTGATGAAGACCGCATGGCGGCAACCGGCGGTAGTTACGGCGGATATATGGTCAGTTGGATTGCCGGCCATACCGATCGCTATTCGGCTCTGATCAATCATGCCGGGGTGTATGATATCACCATGCAGTTTGCCGCGGATGTAACCTATCACCGCCCGGCGCAATACAGCGGCTCTCCCTGGGAAAATCAGGAAGAAATGAGAAAGTGGAATCCGGCTGAACATGCGGAAAATTTTGAAACGCCCATGCTGATCATTCACGGTGAGAAAGATTATCGTGTTCCGCTTACTCACGGACTTAAAGTTTACGGAGTCTATAAAGGTCAGGGTCTCGATGCAAGACTGGTCTATTACCCGGATGAAAATCACTGGATTCTGAGCCCGCAAAACTCCATCCACTGGTTCGGCGAATTTCACGATTGGCTTGATCGCTGGATCGGTACCGGGCCGACGGAGTAGTTTTTCACATTACATAAAAGCCACAGGTTATCGCCTGTGGCTTTTATGCTTTAAGCTGAACTTTTTGCAAATCTTTAACATCCCGTTGGTTGCAAGCTCATCTCAAGAATATATTTTTAAGAGAATTACGGGATAATCAATATATCTACATCAACAGAACACACAACCAATTTTTGCTCTGTTAAAATGGTTTCATCATTTCGCTTTTGCATATTGTTCGGCTGGGTTTTTATAGGATTACATTATCCGGCTCATGCTGAAATCTTCGAAAATCAAAATCCATCAGCACAGCATAATCAGGAAATGTCCGAAATAATTGAGAAGCATCTCGCTGTTATTGAAGAAATGCACCAGCTTTTGGATATCGGAAGCAGAGAACAGGCAGAGGATTTATTCACGCATCTGGAGGAAAGTCTTGAAATCATAGCAACCTGGTCCGGGTACCGCCAGAATGTTGCACGCGGAATAATTACAAGAACCTCATCTGATGATAAAGCAAACCGGATCAGCAATGAATTTCTACAAGCCACGCAATCTGCCTCATCAACTCGAATGGAATTACCTTCAGACTGGCTCGCTTACACTGAAGGAAGCATGACTTCAGAAAAATTAGCTGAAAAAACTGAAGAACTTTTAAAAAGTCATGAAACACTCATTGCAAAAGGAAAAGAAATTAAGCACTATCAGTCAAAAGTAGAGTTGCCTTTAATGGGAGGAATTTACGGACCTGATAAGATAACATCATCAAACGGCACAAGTATTGAAGCTGAGTTTATGCTCGAAAATTATGGAAATGATCGTTTTCACTCTCTCAACATTTGGGTAGAAAGTGCCAGGGACAGCGAAGCAACACCTCTGGAAATATCACCGGAAAATGTGTCAAACCTGGATCCCGGAAATGTGATTCACTTAACGATTTCCGGCCAAGCCGACCAACTTGAAGATGATATGTTGTATCTAACCGTTGAGGGAGATCATTATCGCGATCAAAAACTAATCAGAATTAATCAGGAATAATTTATAAGACTCTTAATTTTTTTAGATGTTCTTTACCCGTATCAGTTTAATAATGCTTAATTTGTATTATTAGCTGATTTGAAAAAACTTAATATAACTTCAATTTAAAAGGTTCATTTCTCTTCCACCAAGCCATTGCTTTCCATATACACGCCATTGTTTTACCATCTGTAATTTCTTCATCTTCCACCATTTGGACAGCCTTATAAAATTGTATGCGAAACGGCTCTACGAATTCATCTACATCAACATTGTTTGGTTGTACCTCCAGCTGCCAGGCAACAAATAAATGAATGATTTCATTAGCATAACCAATAGCCGGGTAGAAATGTCCCGTATATTCCACATGTTTTGCGGTGACTCCTGCCTCTTCTTCAAGCTCACGTTCTACCGTGTGTAGCGGATCCTCTCCGGGATCAATTTTTCCGGCTGGTACTTCATAAAATATTTGCTTTACCGGATATCTATACTGGGAAAGCAAAACGACTTCTCCGTTTCGGTGAACAGGCAAAATCGCACACGCGCCTGGGTGATCAATCCACTCTCGGTATGAAGTTTCGCCATCAGGGAGGTTGACTTCATCTTTATATACCTGTAATAACCCACCATCAAATACTTTTTTCGATGATCGTGTAGTTTCTACAAGTTTGTGAGGTTTAATCATACAATTGAAGTTCAATTTTTATATTTTTTGCGATTTAAGGTATTAGCAAGAGAAAGTTTTTTAAAATATCCTCAAATAATAAGACAAATTCAGAATTACTTGGAAACCAAAGAGCATATCGACGGAGAAAAAATACAGGTAAAAGGGGAGTTGTTTACAATTTCCAACCTAATTTCATTCAGCCGGGCTCTGATTCCGATTCCCATAATTGCCCTCCATTACCCTGATCAAGAAGCTACGATTTCGATAACTATTTTGATAATATACGCCTTTTTCTCAGATTATCTTGACGGGTGGGCGGCACGCAAATTTAATCAGATTAGTGAGTTCGGTAAAGTTTTAGACCCGCTGGCTGATAAGATTGCTGCCGTCGTTTTGTTTCTATACCTGGTTTGGCTGGACTGGGTCCCGGTTTGGTTCTTCGCTTTTCTTATAACAAGAGATGCATTGATCCTTATTGGATCACTAATGATTAAACGAAGACGAGGAAAAGTGGCAATGTCCACAATTTCCGGCAAACTTGCCGTTAATGTACTTGCTGCATACGGTATCGTCCTGTTTTTTTCAGAATCCCTTAATTTTAACCTGGAATATACCATTTTGGTCCTTAAATGGGGAGCGGTGGTTCTGTTGACGTTATCGTTTATCCACTATTTTCAGCGTTTTTTAAAAATTCGAAAAGGCGCAGAATTTAACTGACACTATTTACATTTGATATATAGGTATGGGATTTCTTGATAAATTAGGCCTGAAAAAACAAAAAGAGGAAGATCTCGAACAGGGTCTCGAAAAAACCCGAACCGGGTTTATGGACAAACTCGGCAAAACATTAATCGGTAAAGATACCATCGACGATGATGTACTTGATGATCTTGAAGAAGTTTTAATCACATCAGATGTCGGTGTAAATACAACACTTGAAATCATCAAGCGGATTGAAGCCCGGGTAGCCCGTGATAAATATGTGAGCAGTAAACAACTACAGGGTATGCTCCGGGAGGAGATCATCGGCCTGCTTCGTGAAAATGATGCCGAACGCCCAGCCGAGTTCGACGCAAAATTCAGCCACAAACCCCATGTGATCATGGTAGTGGGAGTTAACGGTGTCGGTAAAACAACAACAATCGGAAAGCTGGCTTATCACTATAAACTGGCCGATAAAAAAGTGATGCTTGGCGCCGGCGACACGTTTCGCGCCGGAGCTGTTGATCAGTTGCAAATCTGGAGTGAGCGAGCAGGTGTGCCGCTAATTAAACAGGCGCACGGTGCTGATCCGGCGGCTGTAGCATACGATACCGTGGCTTCTGCCAAATCCAAAGATTCCGATGTGGTGTTGGTCGACACTGCCGGGCGGCTGCACAATAAGCGGGCCTTGATGGATGAGCTTTCCAAAATCAAACGCTCCATAAACAAAGTGGTAGAAGGCGCGCCGCATGAAGTGTTGCTGGTATTGGATGCATCCACCGGCCAGAATGCCATGCTACAGGCCAAAGCATTTACCGAAGCTGTAGATATCACCGGGCTGGCACTTACCAAGCTCGACGGAACGGCAAAAGGAGGTATCGTGCTCGGAATATCTGCTGAGCTGGATGTTCCGGTAAAATACATCGGCGTAGGCGAGAAGATAGATCAGCTGCAGATCTTCGACCGAACAGCATTTGTCAATGCACTTTTCGGTGATGAAGTTAAGTTGACCTGAGCCGTTAAACCCTGCGGATTAATTTTTCTAACTTCTGATAACCCTGCGTTCGATTGTTTTAACTATTCTGGATTTTAGTAATCAATTGTTAAGATTTTATTTATTGCCCTTGCCCACTACCGTAAGTCAAAAATTTACGTACCTGCAGGAAGTTTCACCACCACGAGCACGACGGTGACACCACGTACACAACGAAAGAATCATTATTAATAAAACGTAGTGCCCGTGGTGCCTTCTTTGTGCACGTTGTGGTTATACCAAATGAAAGTATCACCAGAATACAGTAAATCACTCCTTTTTTCCGGCTTTAATAAAAACCGGCCAGTAGATATGCTTCGGTTCCTCGGTATCCCCCCAGTACCGCTTCAGCCGAACGGCAAGCATCCTTACCGGATCGTAACCCTTATACTGCATATATCGCTGCGTGGATGACCAGGACCGGAAATACCCCAGCAGTTGATCCAGGTTCCATGATTTTTTTATCCATACATCAGGATGATTAATTGTTGGATAGGGAAATCGAAGACTGTTGTATTCCTCTTCAATATGCATCCGTTGGCGCGGCCAAAACGGTCCGATTACATCATCATAAAATGACTGTATCAACGGATCGATCTGATCATTAACCGTGCATAAACCGTACCCCCAACAGGCAAGCAGCCCGGAAGGTTTTAGAATCCTTTCAACCTCGCGGTAAAATTTATCAGTATTAAACCAGTGGAGAGCCTGGGCAGCAGTAATAAGGTCAACTGATTCGGAATCCAGACCGCTCTCGGATGCATCGGCCACTTTATACGTAATCCTTTCACCTTCGAAAGCCCTGGCAATCTGTTCTTTGCTGATGTCGATGCCGATTACTTCATCGAACTTCTCCGCCAGCCTGACTGCAACCTGCCCGTTTCCGGTGCCACAATCCAGAGCCCGTCCGAACCGGTTGGTGTGTTTGAAAAGGAATGCATAAAGCTCATCCGGATAGGAAGGCCGGTACATTTTATAATGATCAGATTGGTTTGAAAATAAATGACTCATATCTCATCCATTGCGATTTCTGCCATACTGTTCGTGAGCAGATACCCAGTCAAATGAAGAAATAGCTGCTGCAAGCGACAGTTCACCGGCTAAAGCGACACCTGCTACAATTTCAGCAAACTTGCGAACTTTTCCCTTGCCATAGCATCCCATGATTTCCAGACACTCCCTTTGTGTGGGCAAAGCCGTTCCGCCTCCGTAAGTCGCCACAATCAGTGATGGAATCGTCAATGAGAGGTACAGGTCTCCATCGCGGGTAATTTCTGAATTCAGAATACCGGCAGAGGATTCCGAAACATTAGCCACATCCTGCCCGGTGGCGATAAACATGGCAGTGATGGCGTTGGTTGAATGGGCACCATTATTGTTTGCGCCGGATATAAACGCTCCGAGAGTTGCCACATTTCCATGATACTGCAAGCTTTCTGGCTCAACGCGCAGCTGTTGCATCAGAATATCGCGTTTAATCACCGCCTCTGCCGTTACTCTTTTCCCGCGGGTTCGCATCACGTTAACGTGCGATGCCTTTTTATCGGTAGCAAAATTTGATTCCAGATAAAACCGCTCAATATTGGTATGTTGATCGAGTATCCAGCTGCATGCAGCGAAAGTAGCTCGCCCTACCATATTTTGGCCCGCAGCATCCCCGGTGGAAAAATTAAATCTCAAATACACAAACCGGTTGGAAAGATACGGCTCGATATTCAGCAATTTACCCACATTGGTAGTTGCTTCAGCTTCATCCCGAATGTTGTCGAGATTTTCATTTATCCAGGTCACAAAATCGCGAGCTTCGCGGGCGTTTTTAAAAATAAAAACAGGTGCCCGCTGCATGCTGTCCGCCATTACAGTAGACATCACACCACCTGATGCGTTGAGCGCTTTAATCCCCCTGTTATAGGAAGCTACAAGAGTGCCCTCGGTTGTGGAAAGAGGTATCAGGTAATCACCATCAGCTTGCTCGCCTTTTGCTTTTAACGGACCTGCAAAACCCAGTGGAACCTGCGTGACGCCTGTAAAGTTCTCCACATTCCCCTTCACCGTTTCCGGAGAAAACGAATACTTGTTTATATGATTCAATGTAACTCCGCTTTGTTCTTCTATGAAGCGTTCGCGATCCTCTATAGCTTTAGCGGAGTAGTCATCATCTTTGTTATTGGGAACTTTAATACGTCCGTTTTCAGAATACCGCAGCGAATCTTCCACTTTGATGTTCAGATTCCCGTAAGTTAACGTATCGAACGCAACTTCAACCCGGTGACTGCCCTCTTCCAGCTCTCCGATACCAAGATGGATATTAACTTTTTTCTTCAGCGGATATTTAAGCGGATCATCCGGTGTAATATCATCAGGTTTTTTAGTTGATCCATCATCAAGCTGAAGTTCAATGCGATCACGGGGCACGCCGATACCGTTTATCTTAATGTGATCAATATTCGTCAGCGTCACATCTGTAAGTCGGTTTTTGATCTGAAAAGAAATACCCTCACCGGTATTTTTTAAACTGCCATGCGTATACAGCTGCCTTAAAATTAAACTTGGAATTTTCATGAATTAAATATTTTTCTCACGCTGAAATGATTAACAAACGTGCTGAATTCTCAGGCTTGCCCTATCTTTGGGTTGCCTTATTTCCTAATATGTATGGTTAACGCTGCGAAGCATAAAAATACATCTTTTTTGAATATCTGCACGAACCTTCATGGCTCAGTTTGCTGAAATCGTATTCGCCAAGCCGAATCGACAAACCTATACTTACCAGATACCATCCCGCTTATCAAGCCAAATAGCTAAAGGCATGCGGGTTTGGGTGCCCCTGCGCGGTAAAAAAGCAATCGGGCTTGTAGTGGATCTGCATGATAAAACTCCTGATTTTTCCACCAAATCTGTTGAGCGAGTACTGGATCAAACTCCGGTGCTTTCCGAAGAGCTATTGGAGCTTACTGAATGGATACACCGCTTTTATTATTGTGGATGGGGTGAAGCCGTTCAGGCCGCGCTTCCGGCCGGGTTGAATTTCGCTTCCAGAACCCTGCTCAGGCCCGGCAAGAATTTCCATAAATTCACCGTGGATGCCTTTGAACAGCAAATGCTCGAGGATTTACAGGATGATAAAAATCCCGTCACTTATGAAGAGGCTCTTAAACGGTGGGAAGGATCAGGTGGTAAGAGATTAAACATGTTGATCAAAAATGAAATTCTGGAAATCCGGGAAGAGCCGCGATTGCCACCTAAGCCGAAATCCGTAAAAGGATACAATTGGGCGGTTGATGATCCGCAGGAATTTCTTTCCGGGTTGATGGAAAATCAACAATCCCCTCCAAAATGGATTCAGGGACTTACCCGTCTGCTGGATTTTGATCTGCCCCAACCCCGGATCACCCTGCTGGATCACCCCGATATTTCGGCTTATGTGCTTGACCGAATCGAAAAAGAAGGGGTGATCAAACCCGTCCGGCTACGCCCGGATGAGCATAACGTGAATCTGCATCATGAACCCGAAAAGCTGAAAAAGCTGAATACGGAACAGCAAAAGGCATATGACGAAATATTGCTGTCCGTCCAGCGAAGGGAATATCATCCTTATTTATTATTTGGTATTACCGGTAGTGGAAAAACGGAAGTTTATATCCACGCATTGAAACAAGTGCGCAAGCAAGGCCGGGGCGGCCTGGTACTTGTCCCCGAAATATCGCTGACCCCTCAAATGGTGCACCGGTTTTATCAGATATTTGGCGACGAAATATCGGTACTGCACAGCCGCCTTAACGAACGGGAGAAATACGAAGCGTGGAACGCTCTTCAAAGTGGTCAAAAACGTATCGCTATTGGCCCCCGATCGGCCGTTTTTGCTCCTGTAGATGACCTCGGACTGATCGTGATTGATGAGGAGCATGATGGATCATACAAACAGGAGGACCCGGCACCACGGTATCAGGCGAGAGATGTCGCCCTGCGAAGAGCCGGCGCCGCCGGAGCAACGGTTATAATGGGCTCTGCCACACCTTCGCTGCAAACACTCCACAAAGTATCAGCCGGGCGGGCTACGATGCTGGAGCTTCCCTCACGTCATGCTGAGGCGAGGCTGCCGGATATCAACATTCTTGATTTGCGACAATACCGACGCGCGATGAAAGGACCTCTCGCTTTCCCGCTGCATGAAGCTGTAGAAAATGCATTAATGCGGGGGGAGCAATCCATATTACTGTATAACCGGCGGGGTTTTGCCAATTTTATTCAATGTGATGGGTGCGGTTGGATCACCGAGTGCCCTCACTGTTCGGTAACCTTAACTTATCATCGCCCTCAAAATCAATTGCGGTGTCATTATTGTGGATATAGCCAGCTAAAACCGAAAATTTGCGGAGAATGTGGGGAAAAGGAGCCGAAAGATATGGGTTCCGGTACGCAACAGGTGGAGGAAGAGTTGCATGAGCTTTTCCCGGAAGCAGGAATAATAAGGATGGATCAGGATACAACCCGCAGCAAATACGGCCACGAACGCCTGCTCTCGCGTTTTGAGCAAAAAGAAGCAAACATTCTCATCGGCACCCAACTCATTACCAAAGGGCTCGACTTTCCGGATGTAACGGTTGTTGGTGTTGTAAATTCAGATACGGAACTGGCATTCCCTTCCTTCCGCAGTGATGAGCGAATGTTTCAGATGCTTTCGCAGGTCGCCGGGCGTTCCGGGCGTGCGGAAAAGCACGGAAAAGTATATCTCCAGACCCGCAAACCGGAACATCCGGCCATTCAACATGCCGCCCGCAATGATTTCAAATCTTTTGCCAAAGCAGAGATCCGAAATCGAAAACAGCTACTCTATCCACCCTACACGCGTCTCATCCGGTTTGATTTTCGATCCAAAGATGAGCAAGTAATCGCTACAGTAGCTCATAAACTTTCGGAAGTTCTGCAAAAAGCCCGCCCTGATCTAATCCAGATGGGGCCCTCACCCGCTGCTATTTATCGTACCAAAAACGCTTTTAACTGGGAGTTAAATGTTAAAATACCGATCGGCTGGGGAGCGAAAAGAAT
>LFFM01002947.1_pt1 | contig 10947 bp, 9 predicted proteins | sample 643131 | NCBI WGS metagenome assembly LFFM01 (sample SAMN03777445, study PRJNA286221) | soda lake metagenome | biome: soda lake; feature: Kulunda steppe; material: water; isolation source: sample Tc-Br brine of Tanatar trona crystallizer | place: Russia: Kulunda steppe | collected 2011-07
AGATGGGAGCCCACAAATCCAGCACCACCGGTGACGACGATCCGCTTGTCGGAGAGTTCAATCGGTCCCACACCAGCCATCTATCCACCACCTCGAATAGTGGTCACTGTAACAGCTGGTGAACTACCGGTCACTGTGATCTCGGTTCCGGTAGCTATCGGATTCCCCACAGTGGTGGGAGGCCTCTCTCCGGAAATAGCAGCGATCATCTGATCGAATCAGCGTACTTCCAGCACCGGTGTAGTTATTTATTCGATTATAAATGGTAGTCAAACAGTAACAGACACGATGTCGCTCACGGTCTCAATTTTCATTAAATTCCGCCGCGTAGCTCTCGGTGAGCAGATCTGTGGGCATTGATCCAAACTAACTCGACGACCTGATCGTGTCTCAAACTAGCCTAACTAGACACTGCCGCTAAGACTTCCCTGTCAGTTGTAGGAGAGGCTGCCACTGCTTCGGAACGCCTGTAGGATTGAGCGCGGGAGCTATCCCGGTAAGCGGTTCCTTCCATCTATAATTGCTCCAGTATCTGTCACTCTCTACGACGCTATCGACTGTCCGATCGAACGATGGTTCCACCGGGATCGACTCGGCCAGATTATTCGCCGTACTCCCACCGTGTCACTAAAACAACATCGTGCTGAGTTGTGCAAGGAGAGGCGGCGCCGATTCGAGCGTCGCGATCAGTTCGAGACACGGGTGTCGCTGACACCACCGATCGATCTTCTGTGGCCCGTCATCCGTGATTGCGATCAACCTGGTCTCCGAATAGAACGTTCACCGAGGCATCGAAAACCGAAAAACGTGATACTAGCGCCCCAGCGGGCACTCAATCGGTTATTCGACAACTAACAATACCCGTTACAGTCGACAGACCAGTAGTTACCGAATCCATGAAAGACGTTCTCTCGAAACCGCTTGCGGCCGCCCAGCGGCGGAGTAAAGCAATTCTCGCAGGAATCCCGGTCGATCTGTTCGGGATCGCCGGCTTCGTCGTTATAACAGCCGTGCTCCTGACGGTCGTCGGTATCTCGTCGTCGCTCCTCCGGGCGGCGATCGGACTGCCATTGCTGTTTTTCGCGCCGGGGTACGCTATCGTGTCGATGTTCTTTCCGCGCCGGACATCCGCGGTGCCGACTGCAGGCAACACGGCGATTATTCCACAGACACAGGAACTGTCGGGCGTCGAACGCGCGGCACTCGCGTTCGGATTGAGTTTCGCACTTCTGCCATTACTCGGTCTCGTGATCGCACCCGTTGGCTTCACAACGGGGAGTGTCGTCGGAAGCGTCAGTGGTGTCACGCTGGCTATGCTCGGGATTGCAACCGGTCGGCGACTGACCGTGCCAGCAGCACAACGGTATCAACTCAATCTCGGCCGGCGAGTAGCCGCCGCCCGTCGATCGATCGTCGATAGAGAGTCGACGGCCCACACTGCGGTCAACGTCGCACTCGTTCTCAGTATGGTACTCGCACTGACGACCGTTGGATACGCACTCGTTGCTCCCCAGCAGGGTGAGGAGTTCACATCCCTCGAACTACTTACCGAAAGCGACGACGGCGAGCTGGTCGCCTCGGGCTATCCGTCGGAAGTCGCTCCTGGAGAGTCAGTTCCACTCGTAATTGCCGTCGGAAACAACGAAGGACAGCACATGAACTACACTGTCGTCGTGCAGGAACAGCGAATCGAAGACGACGAGATAGTCGAGCGAACCGAGTTACGACAGATCGAGTACTCTCTCAGCGAAGATAGCGTCGGATACGCCGACCGCGACATTACGCCGACAGGAGACCCGGGAACGGTTCGGATAACCGTCCTGGTTTACGCGGACGACGTGCCGGAGACGCCGACGACGGACAACGCCTACCGACACGCCTATTTCTGGACCGAAATCCCCGGCGATACTGGCGAGGTTGTCCTGGATGGGTGACTGAAGACGGCACAGACTGAGAGGGAGTATCGTACGAATTCACAGATTTCGTGCTGGGGAATCGCAACACGGTGGAAGCCACGTAACGGCGATCGCTCCGGTTGGCTATGATAATCCCTCTGAGAGACAGCACTTCAGCTGCCCGTGTTGGTGGCTATTTTCGTGTCACCCTGACCGCTATCTCGATTTTAGCGACGTGCTACCCGCGTTCATTTTGCGTATAACAATCCCCTATTTGGAAGTCGGTACGATAGAGTCGCATGTCACGCCCCCCAGATACTAAACGCGTATTGTGGCGGAAAATAGCACTCCTGATCGGCTTTCTCGCTGTTACCGGTGCCACCCTCTTCGCACATACCAACCCGGCGACCGGATACGAACTCTCGGTCTATACGATGACCCCAGTCTGGGTATGGGTGGGGTTGGCGGTCGCACTCGCCACGGCCCTCTTCATCTCGTTTTCGCCGACCGTCGAGCGGCAGTTCCGATCGAGCGCCCTGTTGCTCGGCGGCCTCGCGACCTTCGTCTTTGTCGGGATTCCTATCATTCGAGGATACAGCTTTTATGGTCACCACGATGCGTTGACACATCTCGGATGGGCACGAGCCCTCGGCGGCGGAACGATCGGCCCAACGGACTTGCCCTATCCTGGTATCCACACGGCGTCGGTGTTCATCAACTCGACCGTTGGCCTCTCTATTCCCCACGCTATGCTGCTGGTCGTCGCCCTCGCGATGCTTCTCTCGTTCATGTTCGTTCCACTCACTGTCGGAGAAATAACATCGAACCAGTTTGCCGTGACCGTCGCCGCCTTCTCGGCGTTTCTGCTGCTGTCGGTTACGACGATCGCGACCCACATGCACGCCCACGCGATGACACAATCTGTGATGCTGTCGTCGCTATTCATCTATCTGGCCACGGTGTACCTGTTGTCAGGTCATCGCCAGGGGTCGATCACTGCGATCGGGGCTGGACTTGCGTTCGTCTCGACCGCACTCGTTCTGTATCATCCACAGCTGGTCGCACACCTGCTCGTGTTTGCTATCGGAATCTCGTTCGTCCAGTATCTGGCTCGACGCTACCGAGAAGACGGACCGATCGCGGCTCACCAACCACTGTACGGTCAGACGCTCGTGTTGGCCGGGGCATTTATTATCTGGACTTCAAACATTGGTTTTTATATCGGTACGATACAGAGTATCGGTACCTCAGCAACCGAGTTTCTGCTCGGTACTGGAGAGGCAGGCGCGGCCGTCGCCTCGCAGGGAGCATCACTGGGTGCGATCGGTGCGTCGGTGACAGAGATCTTCCTCAAACTGTTTGGCGTCAGTTTCCTGTTCGTGGTGCTCGTCGCTGGGCTTGTTCTTGTCACGCTACTCAAATCGGAGAAACTGTCAGAAAATGTTGCGGCGACGACGATCTACTTCACCACGGGGCTCGTCGGACTTGCTGGTCTATTCGTACTCTACTTCATCGCCTCAGGATCGGAGATTTACTTCCGCGTCTTCGGGCTGATGATGATTTTCGTGACGATTCTCGGTTCGATCGTGATCGCCAGCTCGGTGTCGTCGCTATCACGAGTGACAGGATCCCGAACCGTCTATTCTGCCAGTGCGATCCTCTTTGGCGTTTTGCTGGTCGCCTCGTTAGTTGCCGTGTTCCCCTCGCCGTACATCTATACGTCGTCGAGTCACGTGACGGACGCGCAACTGGACGGCTACGAACGCTCGTTCGCTGCTCAGGATGAGGACGTCGATATCGTCGGGTTCCGAGACGGTCCAAATCGGTTCGACGATGCGATCAACGCGAACGAAGAACGAATGAAACTCCACGGGAGTGCAGAGGAAGACGCGTTCGACGAGGGGTTGCCACAATTCTACTCATCAGACCAGTATCTGGCGATCTCAGAACACGATCAGCAACGAGAGACGGTGGCGTATCAGGAACTGCGATTCACTGAAAACGATTTCGATTCGGTGAGCTACGATTCCAGCATCTCTCGGGTCCAGTCAAATGGCGAGTTCGAACTGTATTATGTGCATGGTGCCACGGAGTAGCGGCTAGCAACTCGATAGTCGCGGTGTCGATCCTGTGGCTGAGCGACGATCAGCGATCGGGTGGTTTGGCGGTAAAGAAACAGTTCAACGAGCCGAGAAGCCGACCGAAAGCGTCCTGATACCGGACTCTCTCACAGCTGTAGACGAACGCGGATCCCATCCACAGATTCGTGACGAGCTCTCTGCGCGTAGCTTCAGCCGAGACCGTGTGATTACAGTACAACTGTTGTGCTCTCGTGTGCTCGTTCCACCGAGACGGTAATGGGGATGATAACGAAACCAGTGAGTACAGAAACCGATCCTTTTATGTGTTTGAATACGTCGTTCGAACCGCGACTGTGGTGGGGTTCACGACGGGAGACACGAAGCCGGCCGTTGCGACCGGCTGCAGATCGATTGGGTTGACTGGTTTTGACGACACGAGTGCCGTGTACACGAGCGCCTCAAAAAACGGATTCTATCTGAGGTATCACGATGCGACTTCATGGAACCCACAAACAGACGGTGTACGGAACGCGGTACCGAGATGTGCTCCGAACCACGTCCGCTGACGATGACTCGTTCGCTACAGTCGGTCAACTCCCGTCGCCAACGACGGGATGGAATTCACTCACGTATCGACTCAAGACTGAGCGATACTGGAAGACCTCCCTCGCGGGCGTCGTCGGTTCATTTCCGTTAGTGAACGTCTGGCCGCTGTCCGAGGCAGAGCTGATTGCGGCGACGATAGATGGCTTTTCGTCTCTCGAACGACGGTGGCGAAACGTGGACTGTCAGCCACGAACTCCCGGCGTCGTCCGTCCCGATGGGCGTGTTGCCATCGACAGTGTGCCAGACTGACGAGGCGGTCTACCTCGGCGAGTATCCATTGGACTCGGCGGTGACGCCACGTGTGCTCCGGTCGACCGATCGTGGCGAAATCTGGTCGTCGGTCCTCCAACTCGACGGTGTTCGACATATTCACGCAGTCCAGTTCGACCCGTATACGCACGAAATATGGCTTGCGACTGGCGACAGGGACTCAGAATGCCGTATTGGGCGTCCGTGACGGCGAGTTCAAGATCGTCGGCAACGGGAGTCAACGCTGGCGAGCAGTCGAACTCGCCATCACCGGAGACAGTTCATACCGTCGACAGCCCGGTCTACTACAGTACGACACTCACTGTCGACGACGAGCGGTGGGTGGTCTTCTCGACCGCGATGGAGGCCGGTGGGGACAGTACTGACCCCGAAGAACGGTCGGTTGAACCGGGTCCCGCCGTCATCGCATCGTCATCGTCCGATTTCACCGACTGCTACTAAGTTGCCTCGTACCGTTGACGGCAGACTGCTTGTGAATCCGTACAATACGTCGATCGACGATGGACGCCTTCTGGCAGTCGAACCGGACTATTACAGTCGTCCCCGGCGCGAACCGACAGTCGAGTCCGGACAGCTCGAAAACAAACTGGCATCTCGAGACAAATACGAAGCGCAGTGAGACTGTCTTCCTCCACGCCAGGCTGAGCGACGTCAAGACGGCCTTCGACCGAAACACGGCACGTTCTCGAAGCTGTTTCTCGAGGATTCGAAGTGTCGGACGGGCAACGTTATCAAATCGGCCCTGGTCGACGGTCCCTACCGGTTCGAAGACTGTGACCACCACAGTTACGCTGAGGATGACTGTTTTGCGAAACTGGATCGAGACGACGCCCTCGTGTTGAATATCGGAACTCCGTGGCTCAAGTAATCTCACCTGCATTATTTCGAGTGCGTCTACGATACGCCGTATATAAAAGAGACGAGCGCTACCGGGACGATCTACTACGACGAGAATACGTACGAACAGATCACACAGTACACATCAAACTACACGTCGAAATTTCATCTGTCAACAAACGCAAGATAATGGCGGAACTGGAGCGATCGGGGTTCATGACTACACCGATTGAACGTCCTCAACGTCTATCTATTCTCATTGAAACAGTTTCGGAAGGCGTTAGAACCATCACTGCGTGATTATCCGTGGTATCTGGTAACCCGAGAAGAACGGGTTGCGTGTTTTACGCCCTGAAGTTCGGACGGATGCTCGACCCTCGGCGTCATCGGAGTTCTTGCTCTCAGACACGGGCCCTTACGAGTTCGTGTCGAGACTGGCAGACCGATCGGGTAGGCAATGGTTCATTTTCGTCGAACTGTGACAAGCGAGGCGAGATCGACTCAAGTTGCAGTTCCGTAGCAGAGAGCCAATCTCAGCCAGCCTAATTTCGTCCTTAAGTACTCGATCGAGCCCTGCCCGCGAACACAGTCGAATACGTTGCCCGGTTGTCGACCTGTGGCGACAACGTGTGTGAGACCATCGAACCGTCGATTTCGCGAGTTTTACACCGATTCAACAGGGTTAGAGAAAGCTAGCGGTTCAGCTATGAGGGGTTTTCATACATATATTACCAGACAAATTCAAGATTTTTTGTAAGCAACTCTACAATAGATATTCGGTGGTCCATGGTTCCATCGTAGGTACTGACCGAATTGTGCTTCCAATCGAGTTCAAGACGGTGAATGTATACTAGCGGCAGATACGTCTCGAACGTTTCGAGAGGGAGCCCGACGGCGTCACAGTATTCGAGAACGCATTCTTTCGCAACCTGTGAGTACGGGGTGTCCGAACCAAACACCGTACGAAACCCTTCTCTGTAGCTTCCCAATGCCATGTTCGAGACGAACAGTACCAAAAACCCAGCATCAACAATCGGGTTTCCGTCTAACGCGCCGTACTCCCAGTCAATGACTGTATTTACAGATCCATCCTTGATATATATATTCCCCGGCATGTAGTCCCCATGAATCGGCGTCGGAAATACGGTCACCGGATCGGAGATGTCGTCGGGATGAATGTCACCCGGTTCGAACGTCAGGTCCTCGCGTACCGCCTCGGGAGAGCGGACAACAGCGCTGCCCCGATACTCGAGTTGAAACCGAGCGAGCCAATCGAGCCCAATCTGTAGTGTTTCCCGGAACGAATCGATGCTTCCATCAAGATGGTCGCTGAGAGGCGTTCCATCAACTGGGCATTCTTTTCTCGCAGTACCGAACCGAGTCGGGTGCTCGCGGCCGTCTGGCAATGTATTACGTATTGAACTATCCGTAGACTGCAATTGATCAATGATGTTATTTTCTCGCTCAGTCAACGGACTATGATTCGACTTGTTTGGAATTTTGAAGATTGCATCAGGTTTCCCCTCGGCTATATCGACAACCACTGATCTGGAACGGCCTGCAATTCGAACGGGGTTCGTAAACTCGAACTCAGACGGTCGAGGATTGTCTGTAATAACGGCGAGATATCCCGGATAGCAGTGTCGCAACACACTAATTGGGAGGATGCCGTCGGGGCATTTCGTGAGCAGCGACTTACCCGTCATATCCGGTATTGCGCTCTCGAATGCCCACCGAGTAGCCAGTGGGTCATTTGCATCAAACGCATACTTGGGCTTTCGTAGCGATGGGAGAAATGAAATAAGCTTGTCATATTCAAGATTCGATGCGATCGTTCGCGGACGTGCTCGCTGCATCGACCCGAAGATCGATTCGCTTTGCTCGTCTGGTGGTCGATGATCAAGACCAATAGCTTCGATCAGGTTCATATTTCGGGTCCATCCGTCAAACAACACAAGCAACGTTCCGTCGTCAGTCACGTACCGTTGTAACTGGTCTGCATACTCTCGTACAGCGGACAAATTCTCACCGGAGAAATCCGCGACAATCACATCAAACTCGTCCTTGGGGAACGGAAGCCGGTCGATCGATGTCTGTACTGGAACGATCGTCTCTGTTGAACAATCGTCTCTCGAATCCAATACTCTAAGTCGTGAGAGGTTTTGATCAACGCCGTACACCGACTCAGCCAAAGTCCCGAGAACTGTCGATCGACGTCCGAATCCTGCGTTGATTTCTAAACAGGTTCCGTTGATGTATTGCGACACGAGTACAATCCAGCTATCTAACCGTCTACCGTATATTTCGGACAGGAGTTCAAGTTCGTGCTCGTGACCAGTGATACAGTCGTTCGTGGCGTTTCGGATCGAAGTCGCGCTAACGCGATCGGCAAACGCTTCCAATTCGTCGGCGGACAACCAGCCTGAACCGGCGGTCTGTTGTGACGGGGCAAAACACGGGATACCCTCCTGTTCGACGACTGTAAACCCGCAATTGTCGCATTCACGACCACCTTGTAGTGACGATGAACACTCTGGACAGACAAACGATACTGTGCGTGTACTTGACGATATGTTGTTTCTGATAGTCATTATAATCACGTAACCACGGCTCGGATCTCCTTGGTACTCAACAGCCCTGCAAAGAGGGACAATACACCCCAGATAGCCACCCCAATCATGACGACGGTTGCTAACGAAAACGGACCAGTGACGTATTCGACGGCCAGGAATACGACGGTAGCCATTGTCGCCGTGATCGTGAGTATTTTCACCAACTGTTCGGCGATCGTCCCGAGTCGCAATTCGAACTCCTGGTGGATGATGTACACGTTCGCACCAGTGTACAGGGAGTAAGTGATTACCGTCGCGATCGCTGCACCAATGACACCGATGAGTGGAATGAGAACGACATTCAGTCCGACATTCAACAGTGCCGTGATGCCTTTTACGATGGCCCGGTCGCGTGCCCGGCCAAGGAAATCAAGCCCGTTACTGGTTAATTTCGTGACCGACTGGAGAACGGCATAGAGACAAAGGATCTGCAAAACGGGGACAGCACCCGAAAACGCCGCGCCGAACACCAACTCAACCGTCGGGCCGGCGACTAGAGCCAGGCCAGCTGCGGCTGGAACGTATAAAAGTAACGAGTTAACGATCGCTGTTTCGTAGATTCGTGCCGCCCGATCAAGGTTTCCGGACGCCTTTTCCGACCCGTAGGTTGGCGAAAGGGTAAACCCCAGCGCAGAAACAGGAGTCTCAATAAATTCTATAACCTGTTTGCTGATAACATAGAAACTGACGGCGGTCGGCGTCAGAAACACCCCGACGAGGACAGTATCGATTTGTTTGTCAAGGACGTTCGCCGTGTTCGTAAACGTCAATGGGACCGAGTACTCGCCGATACGTCGAAAGAGACCCGGTTCGATGTTTCCCGGGTCGGTCGGTCGGTACAGTCGCACATAAATAAACGCTAATCCAGCGAGCGCGACCAATGCAGAACTCAGGATATAACCGACTAATGCACCGATTGCACCGAACCCAAGTAAGACGAGACCGACAGCAAACACCAGCCGACAGAGTCGATCAATCGCGTGAGCGGCTGCAGCGAGATGGATCTTTTCCAGCCCCTGAAAAATCAGTCGAACGTAGGTTACCAGCGTGCTGAATGCAATAAAGAACCCACCTATGAGGAGAAACGGAACGAGATCAGGCTCGCCGATGACGTCGGCGATCAGTCCGTGAGCAAAAAAGAACGCGACTCCCACAATCGAGATGGCAACGAAATTGAGAACGAACGACACACGCAGTATGTGTGGGATCTGACCCGGGTCCGTCTCCTTGTACTGGGCCACGTAGCGGCTTGCGGATTTCGCGATTCCGAGTTTGCTAAACAGTGTTGCAACGCTGAAGACCGAAATCGCCAGAAACAGGAGTCCGAAGCCGTCCGGGTTGAGCAGTCTCGCAAGAGCAACCATCAGGCCGGCGCCGGCAACTGCAGACACGATTTTCGAGACAAAATCCGCTTTGAATCTATTTATGAGGCGCTTCTGAAGGGTCATATCTGGAGATACCGACAGGGTCGTTGGTTGTCTGTCTTCTTTACAGCCCAACCAGCACGGAGCGGGATACAAACGATTCGATTAGTCTGATTCATTATCTGCGCAAAGGAGACTTTCAACCTTTGTTATCGATACACTTCTATCAATCCATCTCCATCTTAGATTCTCGACTGTTCGGCTCAGAAGAGCGTTTTCTCCTTTATCCCTACCCAGGACTTGCGGATAACTGGTTGACATCGTGCTACTAAACTGAAAAGGGTACAGCCCTTCGATAATTGGTGACTTCTAAGTAGGATTATTGTTAGCCGAGACATAATAGCGATTAGAATTATCAGCGGAACGAATGAACCTTTAATAAAGGGCCCGACAGCCGCTTGATCAGAGTAGGTTCTGGGTGAGTTTCGATGCCGTTCAGAACTATGCAGACCACTCCACTCGCTATTAGGCCGGGCTAAATTGATACCGGGTTGGGTTGCGCCGTGCCGCTTTCGGTGCCGACGAGAAATAAATAAACGAGTCCAATGTCGTAATTCCACCACCTCCGGATTGTCCCCAGTTGAGGATTGTAAAGACGATGCGAAGGTACAGTACAAATGTAAATCTGTGCTCATGCATGAACGCGGCCTTGGGCGTAGGTCAGTTGAGGCCGAAGTCCGTGACTGGTACGGTGGTTCTTTCGACGCCCGCCGGCAGTTGTACCTCTTCACCGAGTTCGGTTCTCTGGTAACCAATTAACTGATATTTTGATGAGAGAGTCGGCACAGATGGATTGTGTTCTATATTAGTCATAGGGATAGGTTCTCACGCTGATATAAACACTTCAATCGGACACACCAGATTCAAAGCTTGTCTGTTTCTGCTGGATTTTTATGGTTGAACCACCCCCTGGTGATCAGGATCGGTCGAACTACGACGCCCGGAACCAACTGCTCGATCGACGATCGTATCTCAGAGCGGCAGGAGTAGCTGTCGGAACGGCAGCGATGACCGGACTCGTCGCTGGAGCGGAGACCGAAGACCGCCACGACATCCAGTTCGAGAACGTCGTCAACATGGTCGACGATGCGGGTACAGATCCGACGGGATCCAGATCGGTCGTCGACGTGATCGAACGAGAGGCAGCCGACTCGACGCTCCTCGTGTTCCCACCCGGAGAGTACCTCATCGATCGATCGCTGGTGCTGACTGGACTCGACTC
>LFFM01002948.1_pt1 | contig 10942 bp, 6 predicted proteins | sample 643131 | NCBI WGS metagenome assembly LFFM01 (sample SAMN03777445, study PRJNA286221) | soda lake metagenome | biome: soda lake; feature: Kulunda steppe; material: water; isolation source: sample Tc-Br brine of Tanatar trona crystallizer | place: Russia: Kulunda steppe | collected 2011-07
GGTTTTGGTCGACTTTTCACAAAAAGGATGGCATGCCGAAATTCCTTCTTGCAAACCGGGTGGATCGTCAGGCCTCAAAGGGCTCTTAGTTCAGCCCATGAACTACCCTCTTTGCGGATCCAGGCCCCGTTTTCTGAGAGTGTCGGGGAAAATGAACGGTCAATCGCTACTGCCGGGGAACAACAGGATGACGGCCACGACATCGAAGCAGAAGAGTAATGCCTCCTTAGAAGACCAGCACGAGGAACAAGAATACACAACCTATTTGTTTCTCGACTCAAACAGCCATTGGCCAGGGGGGGGGGCGTGGGGGCTGGTTATTCTTTCGCTTCCGGGAGTACACACCGGTACGATGCAAGTTGGATTGCGATTGGACCGAATGTGAACGTAGCGCGCCGGGGTGAAAGTGACTACGGTATCGTTGGCCTTTTGACGGTTCGATTCGGGGCGTTCTCCCATGGAGGATGCTCGTTTGACCTATCCGGTGGATGGGGGGCGTCTTCGAGCAATTACGTCGGTATGGCAGAGGTCGGATTGCCTGCCAGTTTCGAATACGTGGAACTCGGATACACGTTTTGCCGACCCGGGGGCGTCTCGAATAGACCGGATCGGCCCGGCCGACATTTAGCGAGCTTCCGGCTCCATTTGCCGTTCGATGATTTCGTCTCTACATCCGCCCCGGGTCTTCGCGATATTTACAGAGAGTGGGACCTTTTTGTCGTCGCCCATCAGCCAAAAGAGATTTCCTGCCTGGTTGCAGTCATCGTGGTCTCGTGGTCCACAGGGTAAGTTCCGGCGGTCGATGGTGATATCGCTGTGGCGCTTCTGGGAGTGGATGAATATCTGGAGTTTGAAGGGATAGCGGATACAAAATACCGGGGTATCGTTGCACACCAGGCCCGGGTTGGCCTACTCGCCCGGCTGGCACACAAACGATCGCCCCGGGGATTCCCCCCCCCGGAGCGATGGATAAGGCAAATGCGTCAGTCGGTGCAGGCGGAAGCCCCGGAGCTGTTGACGATATTGTCACCGGCAATGTCCTGGAATACCAGGTGTTCACAGCCGCTGACGCTGACGTCGTCTTCTCGAGCCGTCAGGCCGTTGGCTCCAGCGTCGGTGATCTCGGTTTCGTCGGTAAATTCGAGGCTCGCGAAGCCTTCGATATGCAGATTGGAGTGACGCTCGTCGCGCCGACGGGTCCCCCAGGCTTCGTGACCGCCGTGGCGGATGGCGGCGTTGCCGATTTTATTGTTGTCCGAGAAGCTCTCATCGAAGCGGAGTCCGCGCCAGTAGCCAGACTCGGCGATCGTGCCCCGAAATTCGATGGGGTCAGCGCCTTCGGCGTTGGCGTTAAGTGACCCGTCTTCCTCAACGGTGATGCCCACATCGCGGTCCATATGAAGCTCGGTCCCGGGACTGATGAGCAGGTCCGCATCGATATCAAAATCGTCATTGACCCGGTAGGGCAGTTCCAGGGTAGGCCAGGTGGAATCGCGGGTGAGTCGAGAGCCGCGTTCGGCGTTGATTTTGACGTAGGCGTCGCCATTGTCCGAAAAGGCGTTATCCGGCCCCAGATCACCGACATGATTCGTGCGCAAACGGATCGGATAGTCCGGATTATTTTCAAAAAGCGAACTGTCGATGAACACTTCGTCATCAGCGGAATAGATGCCGATACCGGCGTTCTCATTATTACGGAAGGTACTGTCGGATACGGAGACGCGAGAGCCGTCGCGGATGAGCAGTCCACCTTGGCGGTTGGCGCGGTTACGGGTGCCCCAGTTGCGGGAGCCAGCGTCGCTGAGGTGGAGGTGGGCGATGGCGTTTTCGGGGTTGATCGTCTCGGTTAGCATCAATCCCGCCCAGAAACCGGCGTCATCCTGGACACCTCGCATTTCGACCGGTTCGTCGTCGGTTCCGTCGACGATCAGTCCGGCGTCGTCGCCTTCGATCTCCAGCCCTGCGTCGCGCTCGAAATACAGGATCGTTCCGGCGTTAATGGTCAGTACACCGTTGTCGACGGTGGGTCGGGCGGTCACGAGATAACACGGTGCATCGAGGATGGTGCCGTTGTTGACGACGTCTCGATGGTCGATTGTCGGGCAGGTCGAAGGATCGTCGGGGTCGGCCTGGTTGAAGTCGGTGGTATTCGGGAACGCGTCATCGCCATCCGGATCTTCGGTGACACATGCCGTCGCAAGGAGTCCGATGACAAGTAGGGATAGGGCAGAAATTAGATACAGTCGAGACATGAGGTGGTGCTCCTGAAAACGTGATAGCTGAGGTTGGTCCCGGCACCGACACGATAGTGTTTCGCAGCGGATTGCTTCCCGAAGGAGATAAAATATCAGCACGGGAAGATCCGAGACTCTACAGTGGGAGATTACCTCCATGGGGTTCGCAACACAACTCAGTTTTGCGTCTTCGATAATCACTCACTGAACAAGGACCTGTCCCGCTGCTTTTACATCGGCGAAGACCATCCGTTTCGGTTCGAGATATAGCGGTAAAAAAACGGTCACGATGATCGATTCCACCAGGCGACGCCAACACCGATCACAGACGCCAAAATCACCATCACCGCCCCCAGGGCGCCCCAAAGCCCGAAGCGCTCCCCGAAGAATACAGCCGCCAGAACGGCGGCGATGACCGGTTCGGTACTCGCCACAAGGACCGCCCGTGATGCTTCTGCGCGCCGAAGGCCCATGTAGTAGACCAGATAGGCCAGATAGGTGGACAATACGATGAGCAGCGCCAGAAGCCCCCAGGCTGTTGCAGTCTTTGGAGCAAACTCCACGAAGGGGAGAATGCCCAGGGCGCCGACGGGCAGTATGTAGGCGTAGACAGCCACCGGGTGGTACCGGACGAGGAGTTTCTTTCCGACCACATAGAAACTCGCATAACCCGCGCCGGCGGCAAGCCCCCAGCCGACGGAGGCGGTGCTAACGGTCACTCCGTCGCTATCTCCTCCAAAGGCGACCAGTGAGACTCCGGCGATCACAAGGGCGACGGCCAGGAGCTTTTCGGCCGACAGCGTTTCATTCAAAAAGATGCGGGCCAATACGACGACGAAGGCCGGCGCCGTATACAAAAGGACGACGGCCAGGCTTATCCCTCCGGCGTCGATGGCCAGATTGTAGGCGCTAAAAAAGAGGGTGACGCCGACGGTTCCAAACACCACAAAGACTCCGGCGTCGCGGCGCCGATGCAGGCGAAGGTGTCCGGCCAGCAATCCGTGAGCGACAAATAGCGCACCGCCCAGAAGTGCTCGCCAGAAAGCGATTTCCATGGCCCCGACGCCGGTGGCAAGTATCCCGGCGGTAAAGACACCGATCAGCGCCCACAACAGGGCTGCCAAGAAAATGAGGAGATATGGAGTCATTGAAAGTGACGGCGTTAGAGGATCCGTAGCTTAAAAATGGAGTCATGCGACGGGCAACCCCTCAGTCGAGACTGAGGGCGGTAAATGTACGGGTCGCAAAGCTCCCCGTATTGCGAGCCGGGGTCAAGACCGCCGGACTCGCAATTCGATGATCTGAACTTTATTCGGCAGACGTCGAGACCACGATCGGAGGGAGCGACGTACATTCACCGCCACCACGATCGGCAGTCCGGCGGCTATTGCCCCGGCTGCCGATACGGCGCGACGGGAGGGAGCGACGTACATTCATCGCCCCGGGTGGAGCCCGGGGACGAATCGTCGGAGTCGCATTGGTTGTTGTTTCGTTATCCGGCCGCCAGCTTCTCCTGGAGCATCTCGCGGACTTTGGAGGCGTCGGCGGCGGCGCCGGTGGCCTGCATGACCTGACCGATAAAAAAGCCGATCATGAGATGGCGATGAGGATAAAAAAGTCGGTGCGGCGGATATTCATCACTGCCTCGTAAGGAAAGTCGGATGCATGACGTGATTTGGTATGTCTGTACCGTACCATCTCGTCAGCTCGATGACCTGCAGGTTACGCGATGGTGGCCGAGACGGTCACCTCTGCAAAAGGGAGCGCGGTGAGATTGCCGAGGCCGAGGACGACGACGTCTCCATCAGGCGCGGGTGGTGCGTTTCCAGGCGATCACCGCGGCATCGACGGCCGCCCACAGATGAAATACCCAGTCCAAAAAGAAAAACCAGCCTATCAAGGAGGCGACAAAAAAGCTGACGCCCTTGATGAACTGGCGGTTGTATCCCTGGCCGGCGCCGGCGAACAGCAAACTGAGAAGGGCGGCGACAGCGCAGTGAATGGCCGTCTCTTTCGTCGAGTAGGTCTCGGTGACGCTATCGATGGGATGGTCAACTCTCATCTGCAGCCAGGAGATACCGACGACGATCAACGCCGCAACGGCGAGTCCGGCAATGACGCCGACCACCGGAGCCGAAGCCACAACGACGGCGCCGAGTGCTGTCAGAACTACCATCCAGGCTAGGAGCCTGTTGCACATAAGCTCCGCATCGTCTCGCCGGCCGATTTTGCGCCATACACCGCTCGTATTCCTCCGAATAGCGCTGCTATTTCGTCGTCATACGAACGAGTCTGGCATCAAAATCTTCTCGGCGAGGACTCGGTCCGCTATACGCAACAGGCTCCGAGCGGATTGCATGCAATGACTCCGGGCAGGCCCGGTTCGTTGAGAGGTCCTTCTTCGGATTCTGTAGTCATGACGACGGTTCCTCGGGTTCCCTGTGTTTCGTCCACGTGACAATTCTTCTACGGGGGGAGTGGGAATCCAGACTAAATAGCTGATCGAGATAGTCCAACACTTGCACGTTGATTATAACGCCTTGAGCCGAAGTTGACGGTAGCCGGCGGCAATCTCGAGATTGGGATGGACAAGGCGTGGGGACGAAACGATGCACCAAGGTGATGTCGAGCGAGTCCCAACGTAGATCCAGCACGGTCTCGATGCACCAGATGCACCGTCTGCGAGTGCTCAAGGCGTAGTAGTGAACACGTCTTATCAGAGAATAGGCTGACTCCCCGGCGGCCGAACACCGCCGGGGCCGCAGTTGTCACGACGTGCGGTGGTATGTTCTCAAACTTTGCTCCCCAGCGGCCCAAGGCCGGCTGGGGCCGCAGAATGTCGGGAGGTTCTTCAGACTATGTTCTCAAACTTTGCTCCCCAACGGCGCGAGGCCGGTTGGGGCCGCCGTGGACCGGAAGACCCCACCGGTTTTATGCCGGTGGTCAATGAGTTTGATGACATAGAGCCGGCTGGGGCCGCCGTGGACCGGAAGACCCCACCGGTTTTATGCCGGTGGTCAATGAGTTTGATGACATAGAGCCGGCTGGGGGCCGCCGTGGACCGGAAGACCCTACCGGTTTTATGCCGGTGGTGAATGAGTTTGATGACATAGAGCCGGCTGGGGCCGCAGTACTCCGAACGGTTTAAGGTCCATTGGCACCATGTCTCGGAGGGCATTTTCTGTCGATTCTGTATCTCCAGAATGATCGACTAACTCGAACGCCTATTTAGTTTTCGAGAAACGCATACTCACTTCGACGTCGTGTAGCATCATGAGTGCCGATCACCGTTATGGACTCGGTGGCTCAATTGGCCACTCACAGGAATAATCGATGAAGTCCCGAATCCAACTGACGAATTCCCGACCCTGTACGTCTTCCTGGTAGGAAGTGGAAAACTCCGTATCACCCTGAAGACCGTATTGTTCTGCGATGTCTCCGCGGACGTCCACCCGTAGGCTCGACGAATGGAACGAAAGCGAAGTCTCTCGTGAAATCCCAGCTCGCAGTTCTACAAGTGCCTCCAGGATCTCGTCGTCAGCGGCAGGGGCCACAGAGACCATCGAAACGCCGGGATGGGAATCGACCGGTATGACCGTCGCGCCCGTCCCGGTCGCCGACTCAAATTGCTCCGGTGGCATCGGATCGCGTTCATAACTTTTCAGCGCCATCCCCCAGGACTTCACGAATGCGACATCATCTTCAAATAGCGTTCCCTCAAGTCTTTCTTGCACTGCTTCGCCTCGAGCCCGGCTCAGCTCCTCGGCCTGATGCTGTAGGCTCGTTGCGGAGTCCATATCGAAATCCTCCACCTGCGCGAACCCATGAATGACAAGGGCTCCGTCAGGGTTGCAATACCGAGATGTTCCTCGGTCTCGGCGTTCCTGATTCCGGGGTTCAGAGGGGTCGAGGGTGAGGCATCGGGTGTGCCCGTCAAACCGAGTGATGTCGGCAGTACCAGCTTGGAACTCGATGTCGAATTGAGGTCGGCTGTTGAAGCGGGTGGACCGGGACATGGTGAATTGGCAGCGGCTGTACTCGTCGAATAACTCGACCTGCATGGTAAACGGCGCTGAGTGGCGGGGAACGAACAGTCGCGCGGTCAACATCGGTTCCGTCACTTCGGACGATTCGGAGACAGCACCGTAGAGAACAGTATCGTCAACCATCACCTTCAGCGACTCGTCGTTCTGCTGTGCTTCACCGGCTGGCTCCTGTGAACTGGACTGCTCCTCTTGGGCCGTCTGGGGAGTTGATTCGGAGGTCGCATTCAGATTCGAGCAGCCAGTCATCGTCACGATGTAGAAACAACCGATGACAGCACAATAGAACCCCGAACTTCCTGGAAGCCAAGTTCGCGCCCAGCTCCGTTGCTTCCGATTACAACGGGGAGCAGAGCGTGCCATTTTTTCGGTGGAGAGTTCGGAGAACATAGCACTGCGGGCGTAGTGGAAATGCTCGTAGCGTCGATGAGGCCAGAATATCATAGATAACGTCGGGCCTCGATTGGAGGTCTGAATAAATTTAGAGAACTTGGTTTCTGCGAGCCTCGTTGGCGGTGCGATACGGAGTTCTCGATATCTTCGGCATAGGCGTTGTTGTGGTGGCTTCTCCGTAGACGTAAAATACGGCACTCATGCTCGACTGGGATTACCGATCTTACGGGACTCGGGAGTCGCAATGTACCCAACAACCGCCGCGCCAGCTGTTGCAATGTATGTGATCGGTTGGCTCATCGCAGTGCTCACGGTGGGATGTGCACCCCATACGGACAAAAATGCCGAGCAGGATCAGGCGGAGTCCTTCAGTGAGCGAGAAGCGGAACAGGCGGCCGAACGATTCGTCAAGGGGGTTCGTCAACCGCTGAATGCCATCGAATGTGCGCCCGGTGCACTTGAACAGGTCGCCGACAACCTGGAGGAACGCCAGGACCGGGAGGCGGTCGGTGAAATGTACGAATGGTGCCTGGATACGCTTCCGGAGTCTCGGCATGTGCCGGTGTGGCTGATTTCGATAACGGAGTTGCGCGGAGACGAAGAGGAGTTCGAGGATTGGAACAACGAGTATCTGGAGCATCTGGCCGTCGACAGTAGGTGGCATCAGCTCCACGAGAATAATTCAGAGGCGATGGAGGCCGCCGATGAGTGGGTGATGAACCAGTTGTTACGACTCGGAGTTCCTTACCACGAAAAAGCATTGGACGCAGAGAACGAAGAGTTATACCGCCGGGCTGCCGACTACTACCATCGCCTTGTGGAGCGGTTCCCAGACGAGGCCAACGCCTTCTGGGCGACATTCCACCTCGGCGAAATTTATCTTCATGAGCTCGAACAGTTCGAGGACGCGGTTGTCTACTACCAACGGATCGTCGATCATGACCTCAACGACGAAACCCCCGACGGAGTCGATGATGAGATTGTCGACGATCTGCTGCGCGCTGCGGCCTACGCTGTCGTAGTGGCGTACGATAACTTGGTTCGGGAAGAACACCCGGATAGTGTACTCGTGCAGATGGCAACGGTTGAAGGGTCTGGGGAGGAGCCGAACAGCAGTCTATTCGTAGAGTCCGAACGCGCCGCCGACGGGCGTCTACAGCTACCGGAGCGGGAGTCACAGGTTCCCCCGCAGGAAGAACTGAGCGAACTGGAGCGACAGTTCATAGGGGCCAGCGTTCAGTTCGTCGAATTGTATCCGAATGAGGATATTTCTCCGACTGTACAATACGTCGCGGCGGAGGTGTACCGCGATCGCGGACACTACGAGGCGTGTATCCCGATGTATCTCGAGATTCTGGAGTCGACTCCCGACGACCCCTACGCCAGTTTCGCCGGGCGTTCGTTATTGGATGTCTTCTACCTGAAAAATGAACTGGCGAAGGTGGAAACCGTGGCACGGTACATGGTGGAGCACGAGATTTTTTTTCTGGTTTCTGAAGGAAGGCCAGAGGATATCCTCAATTTTATCGTCGATCGGCGAGGCGGTGATGCTCGAGAGACGGCGCCGACACTCGACGAATTGATGTAGTTTGGAGAGGCCTACAGGAGGCAAAACCCCGGCCGGGTCTGGGGGCGATGAGAGTGCGGGTCGCATAGCTCCCCGTTACAACCTACCCGAATCCCCATGACGTTCTGTGATAACCCCTGGCGACCCGAGCCATAGCGAGGGAGCCTGGGGGAAACCGTCGCGATGTACCCAATACCGACGGTACTCCCGGCCACAATCTACTAGAATCCCCATGAGCCTCTGGTCAACCGGCCGCCAGCTTTTCCTGTAGCATCTCGCGGACTTTGGGGGCGTCGGCGGCGCCGCCGGTGGCCTGCATGACCTGACCGATGAAAAAGCCGATCAGGCGCTGGTTGCCGTCGCGGTAGCGCTCGACCTCGTCGGGATGGTCGTCGATGATCTCGTCGATCACCGGTTCCAATGCCGAGGTGTCGGCGACCTTTTGGAGTCCCTCTTCTTCGACGATGGTCTCGGGGCTGCGGTCCGATTCGAGCACGGCGTCGAGGACTTCAATGGCCGCCTGACTGGAGATTTTATCGCCATCGATCATCTCGACGATGGTCGCCACTTCGGCGGGGTTGATATCGAGGTCGTCGATGTGTTGGTCGTCGTCGAGTCGGGCCAGAACCTCGTTGACCAGCCAGGGGGCGATGGTCGACGGGTTGTCGTAGGTCTGGAGGGCGTCATCGAAAAAGGCGGCCGTCGTCTCGTGGCCGCTCAGAAGGTCGGCGTCGCCGCGATCGAGGCCGTATTCATCGCGATAGCGCTCGAATTTTTTGGCGAGCTGCGGGTTTTCATCGCGGGCCTGCTGGCGCTTCTGGGAAATCGGGTCGCTGGGGCCGGCCTCTTGTTGGGCCTTAAGTGCCTTTTGGCGGCGTCGCTCGTTTTCTCTTCGGCGCCGCTCGTCTTCTCGTTTTTTCTTGGCCTTTTGTTTTTCCGCCCATCGATCGCGCAGCGAGACAATGCGGTTGAAGACCGGGTTGTCGTCGGTGGAGTCGACGGGGTCTTGCCGGAAGTAGCCGCGGCGCTCAAATTGGTAGCGCAAATCGTCATCGTCGCCGGCGACGCTGGGTTCGACGAATCCGTCGGTTTTGACCAGTGAGTCGTCGTTGACGTGCTCGATAAAGTCGGTGTCCGGGTCGCCGTCGGGATCTTCGACGTTGAATAGCCGTTCGTACTGGCGGATCTCTGTCGGGATCGCCTCGTCGGCGTGGACCCAGTGGATAATTCCCTCCACATCGGGGCCCTCCGTTCCTTCTCCGCTCTTTGCGTCCGGGTCGTAGGTGCACCGAAGTTCGACGATGTCGCCGTCGTCGTTTTTCACGACTTCGTCGCAGGTGATGTTGTAGGCGTAGCGCAGCCGGACTTCGGCGCCGGGGGCGAGTCGATACCAACTGGACGGCGGGTCCTCGTTAAAGTCCTCGCGGTCGATCCAGAGGTGGCGACCGAAGGGGACCTGCCGGCTCCCCTCTTTGGGGACGTCGTGCGGGTAATAGGGAGCATCGAGCCACTCGGTGTCGTCTTCGGGGTAGTTCGAAATGACCACTTTGAGCGGGTCGACGACACCCATGACGCGAGGGGCCTTCATGTTGAGGTCGTCGCGAATGGTGTCTTCGAATTGGCTGAATTCAGCGCGATTTTCGGCCTTGCTGACGCCGAGTCGACGGCAAAATTCGCGGATCGCCGAGGGGGGCACGCCGCGGCGGCGAAGGCCGGCGATGGTGGGCAGCCGCGGGTCGTCCCAGCCGCCGACGATATCGTTGTCGATAAGCCGTCCCAGACGGCGCTTACTGGTGATGGTGTAACTCATGTTGCGGCGGGCGAATTCGATCTGCTGGGGCTGGTGGTCGACGCCGGTGTGTTCGATGACCCAGTCGTAGATGGCGCGGTTATTCTCGAATTCCAGGGTGCACAGCGAGTGCGTGACGTCTTCGAAGGCGTCTTCCAGGCAGTGCGCGTAGTCGTACATCGGATAGATGCACCACTTGTCGCCGGTGTTGTGGTGGGTCGCATAGCGGATGCGGTACAGCAGCGGGTCGCGCATCAGCATATTGGAGGCTGCCATGTCGATTTTGGCCCGCAGTACGTGCTCGCCCTCGTCGAATTCGCCGGCGCGCATGGCGTTGAATAACTCCAGGTTTTCGTCGACTGAGCGGTCGCGGTAGGGACTTTTCTTTCCCGGTTCGGTCACACTGCCGCGGTACTCGCGCATGGTCTCCATATCGAGGCTGTCGACGTAGGCCTTGCCCTTTTTGATGAGCGTGATGGCGCAATCGTACATCTTCTCGAAGTAATCGGAGGCGAAATAGAGGTGTTCACCCCAGTCGTAGCCCAGCCAACTGACGTCGCGCTGGATGGCGTCGACGTATTCCTGTTCTTCGGCCAGTGGATTGGTGTCGTCGAAGCGAAGATGACAGCGGCCGCCGTATTTTTTGGCGGTCTCGAAGTTGAGCACGATCGACGTGGCGTGGCCCAGGTGCAGATAGCCGTTGGGTTCGGGGGGGAACCGGGTAACCACCTGGTCGCGACGCCCGGTCTCGAGGTCTTCGTCGATGATGTCGTGGATGAAGTTTTGCGGAAACGTCGTCGTGTCGTCGCGTTCGGTCATAACTTCTTTTTGGGTCGCTGGTCGTGATTCGTCGGTTGTCGGCAATGGAGCGGTCTCGTGCCGTCTCTTTTGGGCAACGGCTAACACAGTGCGAATA
>LFFM01002949.1_pt1 | contig 10937 bp, 10 predicted proteins | sample 643131 | NCBI WGS metagenome assembly LFFM01 (sample SAMN03777445, study PRJNA286221) | soda lake metagenome | biome: soda lake; feature: Kulunda steppe; material: water; isolation source: sample Tc-Br brine of Tanatar trona crystallizer | place: Russia: Kulunda steppe | collected 2011-07
AATTAGAAAGGCATCGCCGTAATTTAATTGATCTTATGTTAAGCGAGCATGAGTGTAATTGCGTGATGTGTGATTCGGCCGGTGATTGCGAATTACAGGAATTAGGTCATCGTTATGAGATAATGGGGATTAGCCCGGAAAAATTCCGCAAAATATACAGCAATGTTACAAAAAAACATGATAAGCTTCCTATTCTCAGGCATTTTGCCTACGATTCTGATGAGTCCAAGACCAAATATCCCAAGGAGAGCGGTTCATATTCCGGTGAGCCCAAGGATTGTATTAGGTGTGGCTATTGTATTGAAGCCTGCCCCAATAATCTTTATCCCGTGCTAATCATGGAGGCGGTAAAGTTTGAACAGGAAGAATTATTGGCTCGACTTTCTCCTGATGATTGTATCCGCTGTGGTCTCTGTTCCTTTGTCTGCCCCGGCAGGATTAAACTGCCAGATTTTTTCAGCAGTGAAAAAAAGGAGAAAGAAAAAGTATAAGCAGATTTTTTCAAAAATAAGATCTGCTAAGACAAAAGATTGAAAAATAAATTTAAGATGGTAAAGTAATAGGAGGTGAGCTGTCCAGCCATGTTCAAAAAGAATATAACTTTGAGTATAATATTTACAGTCATACTGGTCTTTGCTTTTATCTTTATCTATGGCATAGAGGATTATCAGATGCCTACTCCAACAGCAGAAGCCGAGCCCTCCCCTGCCGTTGAAGAGGAGCCTGTTGATGAAGCTGAAAAATTTATTGGAGTAGCTGAGGGTTATGGCGGAGAAATGGAAGTTGAAGTCTCTATAAAAGATGGCGAAATTGTATATATAGAGGTCCTGGAGCATCAGGAGACCGATGATTTTGCCATTCCTGCCTTTGAAGATTTAATTGAAGCTGTTATGGAAGCTCAGAGCACCGATGTTGATATGGTCTCTGGCGCCACTGCCACCAGTGAAGGTTTTTTAGCTGCAGTGGATGATGCCCTGGCCCAGGCTGATCCTGAAGAAGAAGTTGATATGCCTGATACAGAAACCTATACGGCTACTGTGGAAGCCTACGGTGGTGATTTAACGGTGGAAGTGCTGTTAACACCGGAAGAAATTTTAAATATCCAGGTCACTGACCACGAAGAGACAGAGGATATTGCTGATCCGGCCTTAGAAGAAACTCCTCAGGATATAATTGCAGCTCAGAGCACTGATGTGGAAGCTGTCTCTGGAGCTACAGTCACCAGTGAAGCTATCATGGAGGCTGTGGAGATTGCCCTAGCTGAAGCAGAATGGGACCCCGATGAAGAAGTTGAAGAACCTGTGGAGGAAGAAACAATGATAGAAACCGCTACTGTTGAGGCCTATGGTGGTGATCTGACAGTGGAGGTTGAGCTTAGCCAACAGGAGATATTTTCTATTGAAGTTATCGAACACAGTGAAACCGAAGGTATCGCCGAGCCTGCTTTAGAAGAAACTCCTCAGGATATTATCGCAGCTCAAAGCACTGAGGTAGATGTTGTTTCTGGAGCTACAGTCACCAGTGAAGCTATCATGGAGGCAGTGCAAAAAATCCTGGATGACGTTGGCTTCGATCCCACTGCTGAGCCTGAAGAACCTGTGGAGGAAGAAAGTCAAAAGATAACCACTTCTGCTGAAGGTTATGGCGGGGAATTAGTTGTCGAGGTAGAGATTGCTGCCGGCGAGATAATAGCCATCGACATTTTAGAGCATAAAGAAACTGAAGGTTTTGCCGAGCCCGCCCTGGAAGAAATTCCAGAGGAAATTATTGCTACGCAAAGCCCTGATGTAGATGTAGTCTCCGGGGTAACAGAGACCAGTGAGGCTATCATGGAAGCAGTCCACAAAGCTTTAGAAGAAGCAGAAGCAGAAGTTACCGAAGAAGAGGATGATGGAGAGCAGGTTTTGACCGGTTCCGCTGAAGGTTATGGTGGAGAACTTGTAGTTGAGGTGACTATCGGCTCTGATGGAGATATTTCTTCAATAGAGATTATTGAACACTCAGAGTCTGAAGATATTGGTGAACCGGCCTTTGATAAAATTCCTCAGGCAATTATTGATAATCAGGATACCGATGTTGATGTGCTCTCCGGTGCTACCAAAACAAGCGAGGCCATTATAACAGCTGTAGAAAGAGCCTTAGCTGACAGAGATGTGACTGTAGAGCCCGAAGATGATGTAGAGCCTGATTTTACCATCTCAGATGGAACTTACACCGGTATAGGCTCTGGCTTTTATGATGATATTGAAATTGAGGTTACAGTAGAAGATGGTTTAATTACAGAAATACAGGTGTTAGCCCATGAAGATGTTCCTGATAATGCTGAACCAGCCTTCGATAAGCTGATAGAAAATGTCATTGCCACCCAATCTATCGAAAAGGATACTATTTCAGGAGCAACCTATTCTTCTGAGGGATTTCTGGAAGCTCTAGCAGATGCTGTAAATTAAAAGCAAATTATAATTAAATTTCCAGGCAATTAAAAACAAGAGGCCGAAAGCTAAAGATAGCTCCGGCCTCTTGTTTATTATTTTAAGATCTAATTTTTATTAAATAGTAAATTTTTAAGCAGCTGATATTGCCTCAACAGGACACTCATCAGCACAGATTCCACAATCTGTACAGAGTGCCTCATCAATCTCAAAAGAGGGATTACCCTCTGAGATTGCTTCTACCGGACATTCACCGGCACAAATCCCACAAGAAGTACACTCATCCTGGTCGATTACAAAGGCCATCTAGTTCAGCACCTCCTCTATTTTTTAATCCTTAGTTCTTTTGTGAAGTTTATAATTAACCTCTATTACTATTATATTCTACTAAAATATCTCCATTCCTGCAAACATTAAATTTTCGTTATCTAATTTATTTTCGGAATATTTTTACGCAGGAGATTATTATTACTTCAAGAAGTTATTATTAACATAAAAATTCAGTCCTGTTAAGTAAAAAGCTAGGAGGTATCTTATGAAAACAGTATATGTTAATATCAAACGCTGTGTGGGCTGTCGCCACTGTGAATTAGCCTGTGTGCTTGAGCATTCCAGTTATAGTAATATAATATCAGCCCTGACAGCTAAAAATTTAGCCCCTCCTCGTCTGGAGGTCAAATTGGGGATCGATTATCTCACTTTCCCCGCCCGTTGTCGCCACTGCAAACCAGCCCCCTGTCATAATATCTGTCCCACAGGAGCTATTTATCGGGATGAACAGACTGACTCTGTCCTAGTCCAGGGAGAAAGATGTATATCCTGCGGTATGTGTGCCATGGTCTGTCCCTATAGTGCTATTGATTTCCCGGAATTAGAGGAGCAAAAAGGACCTTCAGCTTATAAGTGTGATGACTGTCTGGAGAGACTAAAGCAAGGAAAAATTCCGGCCTGTGCTGCTGCCTGTCGCACTGAAGCTCTCATATATGATGATATCAACAAAATTTCCTCAGCAGGAAGAGAAAAATTAGCTATAGCAACCACTCTAGAAACAGCCGGTGAGTCCAGCCAGGCTATACCTGCTAATATCAGAGCTTTTCAGGAGATTCAACACAGAATGGCTCTAATGGGGCCTTTGCCAGCCAGTCAAGGCGAAAAAAATAAGGAGGAATAAATAAATGCAATTTAAAGAAAATCGTCCAGAAGATTTAACTGAAGACAAACTCTCTCAAGCTGCTTTAAATAAGGCCAATCAAGATGGCCTTGAGACGGCCTGGGATAGATTACTGGCTCAGCAGCCTCAATGTGGCTTTGGCCAGACTGGTGTCTGCTGTAATCGCTGTTCTATGGGCCCCTGCCAGGCCGACCCCTTTGAGGAAGGACCCCGGCGAGGTGTTTGTGGGGCTGATGCTGACCTCATTGTTGCTCGTAATCTTTTAGCTGACATTACTGCCGGTGCTGCTTCTCACTCCGACCACGGCCGAGAAGTACTAGAGACCTTCCATAAGATGGCTCAAAATGATAGTCCCGGTTATAAAATAACCGATAGTGCTAAGCTAAAAAGATTGGCTGAAATCTATAACATTGACTCCGCCGATAAACCCGACCTTGAAGTTGCTGCTGAATTAGCAGAAAAAATGTTAGATGAATTTGGCACTCGCTCTCAATCTTTAAGTTTCACCGCTAGAGCACCGGAAGCAACCCTTAAACTCTGGGAGGAAGCAGGCATAAGTCCCCGCAGCATCGATAGAGATATAGTTGAAGCCATGCACCGAACTCATATGGGAGTAGGTGCCTCTGCAGCTAACATGTTACTTCATGGCCTGAGGACAGCCTTAGGCGACGGCTGGGGAGGTTCTATGCTGGCCACTGAACTGGGAGATGTTATGTTTGGCACCCCGGAGATAAATGAAAGCAATATAAATCTAGCGGTAATAGAAGAAGATATGGTAAATATTATTGTTCATGGACATAACTCTATATTATCAGAAATGATACTCAAGGCCACTGCAGAAGAAGAATTAAAACAGCAGGCCCGTGATGCTGGAGCAAAGGGAATTAATATTGTTGGACTTTGCTGTACTGGTAATGAGATACTCCTGCGCCAGGGCATTCCCATGGCCGGTAACATGCTGGACCAGGAACTAGCGCTGGCTACAGGGGCTGTTGAAGCTACTGTTATTGATTATCAATGTATCTTCCCTACTCTGGTTGAAAGTGCTGACTGTTATCACACTGAGATCATCACCACCAGCAGCAAGTCAAAAATACCAGGAGCTACTCATCTAGAATTCCATCCTGAAACCGCTCTGGAGACTGCCCGACAAATAATAAGAAGGGCTATAGCTAATTATCCAGAAAGAAATCCTGACCGAGTCAGCCTGCCTGGTGAAGCCACCCCAGTGACAGCTGGTTTCTCTGTGGAGGCAATTTTGCAGGCTCTTGGCGGCAGTCCTGAACCTCTTTTAGAGGCTATTAAAGAAGGTCAAATAAAGGGAGCTGTTGGGATAGTTGGCTGTAACAACCCTAAAATCAAACAGGATAAAGGTCATCTGATCCTGGCCAGAGAACTTATTAAAAATGATATTCTGCTGGTAGAAACTGGTTGTGCTGCTGTAGCCTCAGGCAAAGCCGGCCTTCTACAGCCTGAAGCCAGTGAACTGGCCGGTCCAGGTTTGCGCCCGGTTCTAGAGTCTTTAAACCTGCCTCCAATTCTCCATATGGGCTCCTGTGTCGACTGTTCCAGAATTTTAGTGCTGCTGGGTGCTCTGGCCAAAGAATTAGGTGTAGGCATCCACCAACTTCCAGTAGCTGGAGCAGCTCCTGAATGGTATTCTCAAAAAGCTGTTACCATCGGAAGTTATTTTGTCGCCTCTGGAGTCTACACGGTCTTAGGTCCACCGCCAAAGATTTTTGGCAGCCAGCAGGTAGTTAACCTCTTAAGCTCTGAATTGCAGGAGATAGTAGGAGCTAGTTTTGCTGTGGAGCCTGACCCCCAAAAAGCAGCAGAGCTTATCATCAATCATATTGCAGATAAAAGGAAAGCTTTAGGGATATGAGTTTAAATAGATCTCGATCTACAAAGCTGTCAGATGACAAAGAAAAAATTCATATTATCGGAGCTGGACCTGCTGGAGTATCAGCGGTAGAAACCCTACGAGCTAATAATTTTGCTGGGGAGATTCACCTCTATTCAGCTGAGGACTCTCCCCCCTATTCTCCTGCTGCTTTAGGTGAATACCTCTTACAGGACGAAGAGGATATTCTTTTTTGGAAGGGGCGAAATTTTGCTGAGAAGTATCATGTAGTTGAACACCGTAATGAACCAGTTATTGAGCTTGATCCCGAGAATAATATTCTTACCTCCAGGCACTCCAATTATCACTTCGATAAATTATTAATAGCTTCAGGTAGCTCATTGCATATTTCCAGCGTGATAACCGGACACGATAAACCAGGGCTTTTAAATTTTAAAAACCTCTCTTCTACTGAAAAAATTAAAGCCCTGGCCCAAGAAAAAGGACAGGAAGCTCAGGCTATTATAGTGGGAGGAGGTTTTATCGGGGTGGAAATCGCTCTCTGCCTGGCTCAATTAGGTATTAAGCCTTCGGTATTAAATAGGCGCGGCTGGATAATGCCCCGGCTATTGGATAAAGAAACAGCCAGTTATGTGGTGAAAGATCTTGAGTCTCAGGGGGTTAATGTGCTGCTCAATACTGAAGGCAATGAATTCCTCGGGGAAGAAGAAATCACCGGCTTAAAGACAACTTCAGGCCAAATCTTGCAGGGAGATATCTATATCGCTGCCACCGGGGTTAAACCCAATATCGAGTTTTTGGATGGTACCAGCATAAAAACCGACTGGGGTATTCCGGTAAACAGCCGACTTGAGACGAATTTTGACCATATCTATGCTGCCGGGGATGTAGCTCTAACCAGAGATTTTTTCAGCGGAGAATTAAAATCTCACGGTCTCCATCCAGTTGCAGTTAATCACGGTAGAACAGCAGCGCTTAATATGCTTGGCCAGGAACAGCAATATCAGCCTATGTTAAGCATGAATTCATTAAAGGAGCTAAATTTTAAATTGATGGTAGTGGGAGAGCTTAATGGAGAAGTTTTAAAAAAAGAAGGTGAGGGCTATCTCAGAAAGATTTATCTGCAGGAGGACAGAATTGTGGGCTTTGTGCTCCTGGGTGATATCTCTGCTTCAGGAATATTTTTATCACTGCTTAAGAAAAAGACCAATGTTAAAGACTTAAAGGATAAACTCTTAAATAGTGACTTCAATAATAGCTATTTAACCAGCTTTATCTAACTGCATAACCAAGGCATAACCCAATCAGCTTTAAGCCGGCCTCATTAAATGAGGCCGGTTTCTTATATTTGCTGAATTAAGAGCTTAAATATCATCCAGATCTAATTTAGCCATCAGTTCTGCTACTTCAGCTGTTAATAAACTGCCGTCATCCTCTGAAGATATACCCTCCAGTACAAGCTCTTCACTATAGGGGATTATACCCAGGAGTTCCTCTTCGGTGAAATTATTACGTAAAAACTCCTCTTCCTTGGCACTGCGAACTTTATTGGCTATAAACTTAATTTTATTAACTCCACCTTCTTTAGCCAGGTTTTCAATGGTTCTGGCGGTATCAAGACTTACTTTGCTGGGTTCACAGACGATCAACATCACATCCATGCCGGCAGAGGTTCCCCGGGTAAGGTGCTCAATTCCAGCTCCCATATCCAGGATAACAGCTTCATCTCGAGAAAATACCAGACTGCGCATAATGGAATTGAGGAAACTGTTTTCCGGGCAGTAACATCCTGAACTAGCCTTTTTTACGCCACCCATCCTTAAAAATCTGATGCCATCATGGAGCAGAGAATAATCCTCCACCACACTATCAACATTGGGATTTAAGCTATAAAAGCTACCCTTTTTCCCCACCTTCTCCTCAATAACTTCTTCTAACTCGACTAAGGGTTTTACATCATCTTTTATTCCTAAAGTCCGAGCCAGATTAGCATCGGGATCAGCATCAATGGCATAAACCTGAAATCCTTTATCCTTTAAATACCTGGCCAGGCTGGCTGATATTGTTGTCTTCCCCACTCCACCTTTTCCTGAAACGACTATTTTCATTTTTTCACTTCCCTTCGAAATTTTCTATAATATAATATTTGATTAATCTCTTTAAACAGATATATTCCTCTTCTTATTAACCTATCATCAAATCGTCTTTAGGATAACGGATGTTTTTGCTCTTAGGTTTTAAGTCACCCAGAGAGACAAAAAAGGTCAGAGGGCCTATCCTTCCAGCTAACATTGTTATTATAAGCATAATTCTACTGTTAAAAGAAAGTTCCGAGGTGATACCGGTTGATAATCCCACAGTTGCAAAGGCTGAAACAGATTCAAATAGTACTTCGATAAAGGAAAAGGGCTCAATAGTCGACAATATCAAGGTGGTTATTACCACTAAAAGTCCTGAAAGAGAAATAATAGCTACAGCTTGATTGACTGTTTTATAACTTAATCGCCTGGAAAAAAAATGAAACCTCTTCATCTCCCCGGATTGAGGTTATCACATAGTTATAAAAAACTCCCATGGTTGTGGTCTTTACACCTCCACCAGTAGAGCAGGGAGAAGCACCTATAAACATGAGGATAATTGCAAAAAATAAAGTGCCATTTTGCAAATTACCAGTTGGCACGGTGTTAAAACCAGCTGTTCTTGAGGTTACTGACAGGAAAAAGGACCCTGTCACTCTACCAAGCCAATCCAGTCCTCCCAGAGTGTCAGGATTATTATATTCCAAGCCCAAAACAGTCAAAAACCCCAGGAATAGTAAAAATACAGTCATAAATACTACCAATTTAGTGTGTAAAGAAAATTTTCTCTGGACTTTTCTGGACTTTTTAAAAAATTCAGCGATAACTGTAAAGCCCAAGCCACCAAAAATTATTAAACTCATTATAGTTATATTAACACCTATATCAGTGGTAAAACCTTCTAAACTATTACCAAAGATATCGAAACCAGCATTATTGAAGGCAGAGACTGCATGAAATAAAGCATACCAGAATGCTTTAAAATTATCCATGATAGGCCTAAAATTCAAAAATAACAGCAGAGTACCAATAGCTTCTAAACTTAAGGTTAAAATAAGCACATATCTTACCAGTCTAACTAATCCTGAATAATTTAAATGTCCTAAATCTTCTTTTATTAATACTCGCTCACTGAAAGTTATTCTTTTGCCAATAATCATAAAAGATAGCGTTGATAAGGTCATGAAACCAAGACCGCCGATCTGGATTAAAATCAAGATAGTGATCTGACCAAAAAGAGTCCAGTAAGTTGCCGTATCTACCACAATTAAACCGGTAACACAAACAGCCGAAGTGGCGGTAAATAAAGCTTCAATAAAATCAGCTGAACCCGGCCCCTGTCGAGCCATGGGTAAAGAAAGTAATATTGTTCCCAGAAAGATTATCGTTGTATATCCTAACAAAATTATTCTAGCTGGAGTTAAATCTATTGCATTTTTTGATGAAGAACCAAATATTTTCACGACTTAACAACTCCTGCCAACAAGTTCATTCTTCCTGAAGAATATCAAGGTGCTCGTTTTCACCCACAACCACTAAAATGTCACCGGTTAAAACTTTATCATCTCCACCAGGAGCCAGATTAATCTCTTCACCTCTTTTAATCGCCATGATAGTAACCTGGAACCTGGAGCGAAAATTTATTTCCTTCAAAGTTTTTCCTGCCATATCTTCAGGAGCTATTAATTCAATAATACTGTGTTTGTCAGTGAACTCTATAAAATCAAGTAGATTTGAGGTCATTAAATGCCGGGCAATTCTCTCTCCCATGTCTCTTTCAGGAAAAACAACTTCATCAGCCCCTACTTTACTTAATATTTTTCCATGCAATTCACTGACTGCTTTAGAAACCACCTTAGGAACACCCATTTCTTTAAGTAATAAAGTGGTTAAAATACTGGAGTGTTTATCATCACCAATACTAACAACTGCTACATCAAAATTTCCTACCCCTAAAGATTCCAGCACTTCTTTGTTGGTGGCATCAGCTTCAATAGCCTGGGTAACCAAATTTTTCATCCTATCCACACAGTCTTCACAAAGGTCAATAGCTAAAACCTCATTATCATTTTGGGCTAACTTAGCAGCTACACTGGAACCAAATCTTCCCAGACCAATAACTACAAATTGCTTCAAGAGCCTGCCTCCTTTACAGATATATCATAAAGTTAAGTTTTAATTTTTTCTCTAGTTATAATTTCGCAGGGCTTTCATCAGTCTCGTCGAAATCAACTTCCAAATCTGTCTCAGCAAGTTCAAGCTGGGAACCATACTGACGAACCATTAATACAGAACAGTTGGTTTCTTCAGCTACTAAATCTGGTATTGAACCAAATAAGAGGTTTTTAAATCTCCACTCTTTAGAAGCTCCAACAATCATAAGTTCATAATCTTCCTCTTTTGTCTGAGAAATAATTCCATCTACAACATTTATATTCTGGGTTTTTCCGGTCTCTTTAGCTCCTATATAGTTAATGTAAGTAAAAAATATTCCTGCGATTAAAGCCAGAATGGTATCATTTACTGGAATAAATAATGCTAAATATTCTCCAAACCCTAATAAATAAAAGGAAACAGCAAATGTTAAGCTTAACCAGAGGGATAACCCAGAAATAGTCCCGGCAAATTTTCCTAATGATCTGGATAAAAAGTAATAGGTTCCACCACTTTTCGGCATTCCCGTTGCTAGTTCTGCTATGCTGCTAGCTGTTATAATACAGATAAGCCCTGCTAAAATATACGTAAAAATAGCTCCAGGGCCTACCATTTCAATAGCATATCTGGGCAGGACAAAGATACCTGCACCAACCATTGTCCCAACACCTATTGTTAAAGCTTCTTTTAAGCCCAGTTCTTTTGCTAATTCTCCTGATGATTGAAAGTCTTGACTTGGATTATCAGACATAGTTACCTCCTATATTTTAAAAACTAGTAAATTTAATAGACAACTTAAACTATTTGTGGTTAACCATCACTATTGTATCATAAATAGTTAGTTTTTGCAGGAGGATAGCAAATAAAAGTTAATTACTTAAACCATTTCTGCAAGCTCAGTACTGACCTTTAAATCAGCCTCTGTCATCTCTTTAATGTATTCAATTTCAAACTCTGGATTGTATTCTCGTAAAATCAATCCCCTATCACTTACATCTATGACCGCCATCTCAGTCACTATCAGATCAACTTCACCTTTACCACTTAAGGGCAGGGTACACTCTTTTAAAATTTTGGGCTTTTCTCCTTTAATGGTATGTTCTGTAGCCACAATTACCTTTTTAGCTCCTACAATTAAATCCATGGCACCTCCCATACCAGGGACAAACTTACCAGGAATCATCCAGTTAGCTATATTCCCCTGTTCATCTACCTGCAATGTCCCCAGAACGGTGACA
>LFFM01002951.1_pt1 | contig 10932 bp, 8 predicted proteins | sample 643131 | NCBI WGS metagenome assembly LFFM01 (sample SAMN03777445, study PRJNA286221) | soda lake metagenome | biome: soda lake; feature: Kulunda steppe; material: water; isolation source: sample Tc-Br brine of Tanatar trona crystallizer | place: Russia: Kulunda steppe | collected 2011-07
CCTCATCGGTGCTGCCGGTGGTGTGCGCCGCGATGGGTGAGTGCAAGCTCATGGTCCCCCTCCCGAGCGGTGGTGAAGCCAGCAGCGGACTCGGTGCCGGGTATCGTAGGCAACCTCGGGTGGTGGCTCGCTGCAGCGCTCATAGGCCTTCGGGCAGCGTTCGGCGAAGCGGCAGCCGGTCGGCGGCTCGAGCAGGCTCGGGGGGCGGCCCGGTATGGCGCGTGGCGGCTGCTCCTGGTGCAGCCGGGGCACCGAGTCCATCAGCAGCCGCGAGTAGGGGTGGGCGGGATGGCCGAAGAACGCCTCGGCGCTGGCGGTCTCCACCACCTGCCCGGCGTACATCAGCGCCACCCGGTCGGCCAGTTCGCTGGAGGTGGCGATATCGTGGGTGATCAGCACGAAGCTGACCCCGCGTTGGGCCTTGATGCGCTTGAGCACGTTCATGATGGATGCCTGGGTGAGCACGTCCAGCGCCGAGGTGGGCTCGTCGAGGACGACCAGGTCCGGTTCGGTCACCAGCGCCATGGCCAGCACCGCGCGCTGGCGCATGCCCCCCGAAAGCTCGTGGGGGTAGCGGCGCAGGAAATCCGTGGCGATGCCCACCTCCTCGAAGGCGGCGCCGGCGCGACGGTGTGCCTCCCGCCGGCCCAGCCGGTGGTGCACGCGCAGCGGTTCAGCCACCTGTTCCCCGACGCGCACCACCGGGTTGAGGGCGTTCATGGCCGCCTGCATGACCAGGGCGATGCGCACCCAACGCACTTCGCGGCGGAAGCGCTCCTCCGGAAGGCCGAGAACGTCGCGTCCGTCCAGGCGCATCTGGCCGCTGGGGGCATGGGCGTTGCGCGGCAGCGTGCGCAGCAGGGTACGCGCCAGCGAGCTCTTGCCGCAGCCGGACTCGCCGAGCACGGCCAGGGCCTCGTTGCGGCGCACCTCCAAGTTCACGCCGTCCACCGCCCACAGGGTGCCGCGCTCGGTGGCGTAGCCCAGGCGCAGGTTCTCGATCTCGAGCAGCGGGGCACCGGCCATCAGAGGTTCCTCAGCCGCGGGTTGAAGATCCGGTCCAGGGCGAAGCCGAGCATGGCAAAGCCGAGTCCGGTGAGCATCAGCAGCGCCGCCGGCGACAGCACCCAGTAGTAAAAGCCGTGGTAGAGCGCACTCTGGGCCTGGGCATCGTGCAGGACCTTGCCCCACGTCGGCAGCACCGGGTCACCCAGGCCGAGAACCGCCAACGACGCCTCCAGGAAGACGTAGGTGGGGATCAGGGTGACGAAGGTGGGGATGAGCACTGGCAGGATCCGCGGCACCATGTAGCGCAGGATGATCCGGCCGCCCCCGGCCCCATAGGCGCGCGCCGCCTCGATATAGGGCGCTTCACGGATGGGCAGCAGCATCGAGCGGTACATCTTGATCCCGGCGCTGAATATGCCCAGCACCACGACGACGCCGAGCATCAGCCAGATGCTGGTCGAATAGAGGGTGCCGATCATCACCAGGATCGGCAGCAGCGGCAGGATGATGTTCACCTCGGTGAGCCGCTGGATGGTGGCGTCCACCCAGCCCCCGTACCAGACCCCGGTGGCGGCGATGATCAGGGTGGTCACTGTGGTGCCCACGGCGGCGAGCAGTCCGAAGGCGAGGGCGACCGGCGTGCCCCAGAGCAGGGCTACGGCCAGGTCGCGGCGCTGGTGGTCGGTGCCGAAGGCGCCGTGGACCTGCCCGTAGACGACCAGCTCGGCGTGCAGCCGGGCGGACTCTTCGAAGTGCACCGTCTCGATAACCAGCTCGTAGGTGCCGGTGCGCACTGTCGGGTCCGGGGTTCCGGGTTCGGCGTCGGTGAACAGGCCGACCTGGGGCGCGCGGCCCAGCCGACTCTCCAGTTGCCGGTCCTGGGAGATGGAGAAGCGCTCCCGCTCCCCCACCCGGCGGGCGTCGATGGGGATCTCCTCGCCGTCCGGGGTGCGCCAGTGCACCCGCGTGAAGGGCTGGCCCTGCTCGAACTCCGCCTCGAGGAAGAGATTGATCTCCGAGGGGAAGCCGTCGTAGGGGAAGTCGACCTCCAGGGTGGTTGTCTCGAGCCGTGCTGCGCCCAGATCCTGGCGCTCGGTGGGCGCATCCTCGCTGGAGACGGTGATGGTGCGCGGGGCGTCCCCGCCGAGAAGCCGGTCGGTCCACGCCGGGCTGGCGTTGACCGGCAGGTCCTGCCAGGCGTCGCCGCCGCGCCAGAGCTTCTGCGCCTCGGAGTAGGGGATGGCGGTCACGGCATAGATGGCCGTGGCGATCAGCATGGCGATGATCAGCAGCCCGGCCACGGCGGACGGGTAGCGTCGTACCTGGGTGAGCCCATCGCGCCAGCGGATCATCCCTGCCCCCCGTCGATGCGGACCCGCGGGTCCAGGATGGCGTAGAGGAAGTCCAGCAGGAACACGGTCACGGCCAGCAGGTAGGCAAAGATGACCACCGAGCCGATGATGACCGGCGTGTCACGGTGCCCGATGGCCTCGAAGAGTAGCGTGCCCAGGCCCGGCCAGTTGAAGACCTGTTCGAGAATGATCGCACCGCTCCACAGGCCGATGAGCATCAGCAGGAAGCTGGTGATGATCGGCGAAAGTGTCGGCCGGAGGATGTAGCGCTGCTCCACCAGGGCGTCGGGCAAACCCTTGGCACGGGCCATCTCCACATAATCCTCGCTGGAGTGGATGAGGAAGAACGTCCGCCACGAGTAGATCGATATGAAGATCTGGGCGATGAACATCGCCGCCACCGGTAGCGCCATGTGGCGGATCACGCTGGCTGCATAGGCCCACGGATCCTCCGGCGGCGGCACCGCCACCATGCCGCCGGACGGCAGCAGCGGGAAGATGAACGCAAGCAGCAGGATCAGGAAGATGCCGTAGAACCACGCCGGCGCCGCCGAGGTGGGTGCCAGGCCGATCACGGTCTGGTCCAGCCGGCTGCCGTAGCGTCGTGACAGCGACAGCGCGGCGAAGACCGAGACGAAAAACACCAGCAGGTTGGCGGTGCCGAAGAGCAGCAGCGTCGCCGGCAGGCGCTCGGCAATGATGTTGTAGACCTGCCGGGAACCGGCATCGCTGTGCATCTGCTCCGCCCGCCCCAGGTCGAGGGTCATGGCCGCGCGCAGGTAGTCGAAGCTGCGCACGATGAACGGCTCGTCCAGGCGCAGGCGCTCGACCTCTAGGTCGATCTGGCGCTGCATCAGTTCCTCGCGCTCCTCCGAGTCGAGGTCCTGGAAGGCCGGGTCTCCCCGGACCTGTTCGGCCACTTCGCCCTGGATCTGGGCCATGCGCAGCTCATCCACCTGCCCGCCCATGTTGGCGATGAGGATGGTCAGGTAGACACCGATCAGCACGGTCAGCAGCAGGGCGATGAGCCGCTTGGCGGTGAAAACCCCAAGATGACGGAGGTCGCGGAGCAAGGAGGCGGTGCGGCTGACGGGGGCGGCGCTGGCCACGGCTACTCCTCCTCCTGGCTGTCTGCTTCGGGGCCGCCGGCCGGTAGGGTGGCGAAGGCGTGGGTGGCGAATGCCGGCAGGGCCACGCTTCGTGAGGTGACGGCCAGTTCCATGCTGTTGGCTCCGGTGCCCAGCGTCTCCAGCGCCTTGGCGGGGACGCGGATGCGCCACTGTCCGTCGCCGTCCGGCTCGCTCTCGCCTTCCAGCGCCAGCCGGTCGTCCCGGTCGAAGAGCAGGAAGCGGGCGGTCTCGATCTCCTCGTCCGGGTAGGGTTCGCCAGCGTAGGTGATGCGGACCGTCAGCTCGAGATCCTCGCCGTGCTCGACCAGCAGCGGTCCGTCGATTTCCAGCTCCGGGATGCGCGGGTCGGTGAAGCGCAGCCACTTGTCGGCCGGATCCGGGTGATCCGGGTAGCGACGCAGCACGATGCTGCCCTCCACCGGGCGGACCGAGTGCAGGTAGAACGGCCCATCATCCACCCAGAAGTGGCCGCGTTCCTGCTGCCAGGTGTCGAGGGCGCGGTAGCGCTCGGCGGCCTCGCCCTCACGCAGCCATTCGCCAAGGGCCTGCTCGAAGGGCACCTGCTCGGCCTCAGCGGCAGCGCGCAGGTAGCCGCGGAGAACCTCCAGGCTCGGCCCCGAGACCAGGTTGAGCCACTCCACATCCATGCGGTCGGCCTTGCTCGAGGAGAAGGCGAGCTCGCCGCGGCGCTCGGCCTGGATGCCCAGGTTGACCACGTGCCAGGGCTGAGCGGCCGGGATGCGGGCGGCGACCAGGTTCTCGGCGTCCGGGTAGACCTGGTCGCTGTAGACCTCGACGGTCAGGGGGTCGGTATCGGTAATCCGCCAGCCGCGGAAGTTGCGTTGATAGACCTCGAACTCCGGCAGGTGGGAGGGATCGAACAGCGGGCTGTCCTCGTCGGCTCGGGCGAAGCTCAGGATCCAAGGCAGCACCACGTCGGCCACGGAGACCTGCGAGCCGTCGTGCCAGCGGCGCTCGAGGTAGTCGTCCTCGTAGTGGAGGACTACCCGCGAGCGGGCGGTCAGTCCATCCTCGTGGCGATCGTCCACGGTCAGGATGCGCTGCTCCTCCGGGTCCCAGTCGATCCAGGCGTCACCGGGGATCTCGATGGTCTCAGCGGTTTCCAGCGAGACCCAGTCCAGGGTGCGGTTGACCGGCGCGTCCTCAGTGACCGTGACCTCCGCCGAGTCGAGTCGCTGCGGCCAGTAGAGGCCGGTGAAGGGGTCGGGCAGCACCGCCGAGTCGGTCAACCCGCGCAGGATCATGCGGTCGAAGATCCAGTTGCTGCCGGCGACGTGGTTCCACGGTTCGGTGAGCATGCTCGGCGTGGCTGCCACCACGCGACCGCCCACGCGATCGCTGAAACGCAGGGTAAAGGGCCACAGCTGCGACCCGGAGAGCCCGCCGGCCAGGTCGCCGGCCACCTCAAGATCGGCGGCGTGGGGCCAGACACTGAGCTGATCCGCCAGCCAGATGCGCGCCGAGTTTTCCATCGCCAGGGTCAGGCCCTCCTCCATGAGTTCCTGGCGTTCCCCGACGCTGGTGTAGTCGCGGCGCTCCAGGCGCTCGGCGGCCTCGCTGAACGCCTCGGTGGGCTCATACGCCTGCCATAGCGGGTCGGGGCGGCCTCGGGGGGTGTAGTAGTAGTTGAAGTTGTCGCCGATGTCGCGGTTGATCACGGTCGAGACCCAGGCGCCGGTGTAGATGTGCCAGCGTCCGGCGGCCGGGTCGCCGGTCATCCAGATGCGGGAGGCCTCCTCGGCCGTGCGGTAGAGGCGCTCGACGGTGAAGCCGAGATCCTCCATCAGGTTGGCGATGTAGTCCCCGACCCGCTCACGGTTGTCCTCGGTGCGGATGAGCACGGTGAGGGTCACCGGCTCGTCGGCGTAATACCAGCGGCCCTCCCGGCGCTCGGCGCCGAGCGCCTCCATGGTTTCCGCGATGGTCGCCTCGGCGCGCTCCGGGTCATGGCGGTACTTGAGTTCCAGCGAGCGTGCGGTCTCCGCCAGCCGGGCGTAGTCGGGGAAGGCCGTGTTGATCGGCAGATAGCGGGGCACCGCAAGACCGCCGAAGAGCTCCTCGGCCACGTGGCGCCGGTCGATCAGGCGATTCAGCGCCTCGCGGATGCGCGGCTCGCGGAATGGATTGAGTCGCTGCTCGTCCTCGAAGGCGGCCGGGTTGAGGGTCAGCTCGATGGCCGTGCCGTGGGAAAGGAAGTGGTCGACCTGCTCCGAGTCCTGCGCCTGGCGGAAGATGGTGGCGCTGTCGATACCCTGAGTGAATAGGTGGTGCGAGCCGTGCTCGATGAGCGCGGTGAGCCGGCCCGGGTCGGACTCCTCGGTGAAGATGATCTCATCGACTAGTGCACCGCGGCGTTCGGCCGGGTCGCCCGGTTCGCCCCGGTTGCTGGCGTCGGTGTCCGCGCCGCGCTGTTCGCCGATGATCAGCACGGTGGCGATTGCCCCGGCAATCAGGGCCAGCGCGGCCAGGGGGATATAGGAGCGCGGCGCCATGGGTCGAGCCTGTGAGTCCTCGCTGCGGGGTCGGTTTTTGACCGCAGCTCATGGTGCACCAAGCTTTGCGTGGGGTCCAACCTGCCCTTGGCCCGGGGCGCGCGCAATGCAGCGTGAGCCGGATCATTGTTGAACATAATGCTGCTCCCGTACGAAGCGCGCGGAGAACACGCAGAAAACGCCATGAGAGCTCCTAACATATTGGTTGTTATATGATTTGGGAGGCGGTGAAGCGCTGTTGTAAACTCGCTGAACTAGCCGTCAGAGGTGATAAAAAATGCAGGAATTCACGGCGTGGCGGGTCCCGGAATCCGGCAGGGAGGATCAGGGCGGGGTCGTGACCCTCGGTGCCGCCGATCTGCCCGCTGGCGATGTGCTGGTCCGGGTGGCGTACTCCTCCGTCAACTACAAGGATGCGCTGGCCCTGACCGGCCAGGGCAAGATCCTGCGCCGTTTCCCCATCACCCCGGGGATCGATGCCGCCGGCGTCGTGGTTGAGAGCGACAGCGACGATGTGAAAGTCGGGGCGCAGGTGCTGATCACCGGCTGCGGTCTGGGTGAGGTCCACGACGGCGGCTTCGCCGAGTACGTGCGGATCCCTGCCGACTGGGTCGTGCCGCTGCCCGGAGGGCTGACGCCCCGCCAGGCGATGGCACTCGGTACCGCCGGATTCACGGCGGCGCTGGCCCTGATTCGCATGGAGGCGGCCGGGCAGACCCCGGCGCTGGGCGATGTGCTCGTCACCGGGGCTTCGGGGGGCGTGGGCAGCATCGCCGTGGATCTGTTCAGCAACGCCGGTTACCGCGTGGTAGCGGTTTCCGGCAAGAAGGATGCGGCGCCATATCTCCACGCGCTGGGCGCCGCCGAGGTGGTGAGCCCGGAGGCGCTCGGGCTCAGCGAGCGGCCGCTGGATCGCGCCCGCTTCGCCGGCGTGGTCGACAACGTTGGCGGTCCCCTGCTCGCCGGGCTGCTGCCCCAGGTCGAGGAGTACGGCAACGTCGCCTCCATCGGTCTGGCCGGGGGCGTGAAGCTCGAGACCACCGTCATGCCGTGGATCCTGCGCGGCGTGAGCATGCTCGGCATCAGTTCCGCCAACTGCCCGCGCCCCCTGCGCCTGGAGAGCTGGCGGCGGCTCGGCGAAGACCTGCGTCCGCAGGACCCGGAAGGCTTCGTTACCCGCGAGGTGGAACTCGACGGGCTGCGCGATGCCGCCGAGGCGATGCTCGCCCGGCAGGTGACCGGCCGCACCCTGGTCCGCGTGGGCGGCGACGCCGTCGCCTGACCCGTCCGGCCCGCCCACCCGATCACGACACGGAGCGAACGAAAACATGACCGATCAGTCATCCGCGGGACGCCGCTTCCGCGACGCCGTTACGCAGGAACAACCGCTGCAGGTGGTCGGCGCCATCAACGCCTATTCGGCGCTGCTCGCCGAGCGGGCCGGGTTCCAGGCGCTGTACGTCTCCGGCGCCGGGGTGGCCAATGCCTCGTACGGCCTGCCGGATCTGGGGATCACCCAGCTGGCCGATGTGGTCGAGGACGTCCGGCGCATCACCGACGTGACCCGCGCGCCGGTGCTGGTGGATATCGACACCGGCTTTGGCGGTGCCTTCAGCGTCGCGCGGACTATCCGCGAGCTGACGCGCGCCGGGGCGGCCGCGGTGCACATCGAGGACCAGGTCCAGGCCAAGCGCTGCGGTCACCGCCCGGGCAAGGAGCTGGTCTCCACCGCCGAGATGGTCGATCGGGTCCGAGCGGCGGTGGACGCGCGGCCCGATCCGGAGCTGGTGGTCATGGCGCGCACCGACGCCCGCGCCTCGGAGGGTCTGGAGGCCGCCCTGGAGCGCGCCGAGGCGTACGTGGAGGCCGGTGCCGACATGGTCTTCGCCGAGGCCATGCACAGCCTCGAGGACATCCGCACCTTCACCGACCGGCTCTCGGTGCCGGTGCTGGCCAACATCACCGAGTTCGGCAAGACGCCGTACTTCACGGTGGCGCAGCTGCGCGAGGCGGGGGCAGGGCTCGTCCTCTATCCGCTTTCGGCGTTCCGGGCCATGAGCCGGGCCGCCGAGGAGGTCTACGGCGCCATTCGTGCCGAGGGAACCCAGGAGGGCATGCTCGATCGCATGCAGACGCGCGAAGAGCTCTACGAGGTGCTCGGCTACCACGACTATGAGCGCAAGCTCGATGAGCTCTTCGGGCGCGACGTACGAACAGGAGGAGAAGAGCGATGACGGGAAAGAAGACCGGTGCCGGGCTGCGTGGCCAATCCGCCGGGGAGACGGCGCTGTGCACGGTCGGCCAGGAGGGGACGGGCCTGACCTACCGCGGCTACGACGTCCGTGACCTGGCGGCACAGTGCGAGTTCGAGGAGGTGGCCTACCTGCTGCTCTACGGCGAACTCCCCGACCGCGCCCAGCTCGAGGCGTACAAGCGCCGCCTCTCCGGCATGCGCGAGCTGCCGCCGGCGGTCAAGGCGGTCCTTGAGCAGATCCCGCGGGATGCCCACCCCATGGATGTGATGCGCACCGGCTGTTCCATGCTCGGCACCCTGGAGACCGAGACCGATTTCTCGCAGCAGGCCGAGGTGGCGGACCGTCTGCTGGCGGTCTTCCCGTCGATCATCACCTACTGGTACCGATACAGCCACGAAGGTGTGCGCATCGATACCGACAGCGACGAGGACTCCATCGGCGCCCACTTCCTCTACCTGCTCCGCGGTGAGCGGCCCAACGCGCTGCACAAGAACGTCATGCACGTCTCGCTGATCCTCTATGCGGAGCACGAGTTCAACGCCTCCACCTTCGCTGCCCGGGTCTGCGCCTCGACGCTGTCGGACATGCACTCGGCCATCACGGGGGCAATCGGGACCCTGCGCGGCCCGCTCCACGGTGGCGCCAACGAGGCTGCCATGGAGATGCTCGAGCAGTGGTCCAGCCCGGAGGAGGCGCGACGCGAGCTGGCCGGAATGCTCGAGCGCAAGGAGAAAGTCATGGGCTTCGGCCATGCGGTCTACACCGAGGTCGACCCGCGCAACGCCGTGATCAAGGAGTGGTCCCGCGAGCTCGCCGCGGAGATCGGTGACGAGACCCTGTTCCCGGTCTCCGAGGCCGTGGAGCAGTTGATGTGGGACGAGAAGGGGCTTTTCGCGAATGCCGACTTCTACCACGCCTCGGCCTACCGCTTCATGGGGATTCCCACCAAGCTGTTCACGCCGATCTTCGTGATGTCCCGGCATAGCGGGTGGGCGGCCCACGTGATGGAGCAGCGGGCGAAGAACCGCATCATTCGTCCGAGCGCCGATTACACCGGCCACAATCTGCGTGCGGTGCCGCCGATCGATCAGCGCTGACACGCCGTTCAGCCCGGGAACGCCGCCTCCGCCCCGTTGCCGCGGGGGGCCCGGAGTCGGCGGCGACCGTGGCACGATCAACTGCAACTGGTTTTTGAGGAAGCTTGCCCATGTCCGGAGACATCCGCAGCGCCCAGCGCCCCGACCCCGACGCCGAGCTGGTGGCCATCGCCGACTACGTCAGCGCCACCGACATCGACTCCGCCGAGGCGTATCAGACTGCCCGGCACTGCCTGATGGACAGCCTCGCCTGCGCCATGATGGCGCTCGACTACCCGGCCTGCACCAAGCTGCTCGGACCGATCGTCCCCGGCGCCGAGATGCGCGACGGGGTGGTGGTGCCGGGCACCGCCTATCGCCTCGACCCGGTGCAGGGCGCGTTCAACATCGGCGCCCTGATCCGTTGGCTGGACTTCAACGACACCTGGCTGGCTGCCGAGTGGGGCCACCCCTCGGACAACCTCGGCGGCATCCTCGCCGCCGCCGACTACGAGAGCCGCCGGCGGCTCGCCCGGAGCGAGACGCCGCTGACCATGCGCGAGGTGCTCACCGCCGCCATCAAGGCCCATGAGATCCAGGGCGTGCTGGCGCTGGAGAACAGCTTCAACCGCGTCGGCCTCGACCACGTCCTGCTGGTACGGCTGGCCACCACGGCCGTGACCACCCGGCTGCTCGGCGGCAGCCGCGAGGATGTCATCAACGCCGTCTCCAACGCCTGGATCGACGGCGGGGCGCTGCGCACCTATCGCCACGCGCCGAATACCGGCTCGCGCAAGAGCTGGGCCGCCGGTGACGCCTCGGCGCGCGGCGTGCGGCTGGCGCTGATGAGCCTCACCGGCGAGATGGGCTACCCCTCCGCCCTGTCCGCCCAGGGGTGGGGCTTCCAGGACGTGCTCTTCCGCGGCGAGCCGATCCGTCGCTCCCAGGCCTACGCCAGCTACGTTATGGAGCACGTGCTGTTCAAGATCTCGTTCCCGGCCGAGTTCCACGCCCAGACCGCTGTCGAGGCTGCCCTGCAGCTCCATGCGCAGGTGGCGCCGCGACTTGACGAGGTCGACCGGGTCATCATCGAGACCCAGGAGGCTGGGGTGCGGATCATCGACAAGACTGGGCCGCTGAACAACCCCGCCGACCGCGACCACTGCCTGCAGTACATGGTTGCCGTCCCGCTGATCTTCGGCCGCCTCACCGCCGCCGACTACGAGGACGCCGTGGCCGCCGATTCGCGGATCGACGCCCTGCGCGAGCGGATGGAGGTCACCGAAAACGAGGGCTTCTCGCGGGATTACATGGACCCCGACAAGCGATCCATCGGCAACGCCGTGCAGGTCGTCTTCAAGGACGGCTCGAAGACCGAGCGCATCGCCGTGGAATACCCCATCGGCCACCGCCGTCGTCGCGACGAGGGCATCCCGGTGCTTGAGGAGAAGTTCCGCAACGCCGTATCGTCCCGCTTCGCGCCGCGGCAAGCTGGCGCGATTGAGGCTGCGCTCGGCGAGCAGCAGCGGCTGGAGCAGATGCCGGTCCACGAGTTCATGGACCTCTGGCGGGTCTGAGCCCGCTGCCGGCGCCACCCC
>LFFM01002953.1_pt1 | contig 10930 bp, 7 predicted proteins | sample 643131 | NCBI WGS metagenome assembly LFFM01 (sample SAMN03777445, study PRJNA286221) | soda lake metagenome | biome: soda lake; feature: Kulunda steppe; material: water; isolation source: sample Tc-Br brine of Tanatar trona crystallizer | place: Russia: Kulunda steppe | collected 2011-07
GGCGTCGACGACTGGACCGAACTGCCCGACGAGATCAAGGACACCTTTGACAAGCTGGGCATCCCGGAAGCCGAGAAGAACGCGCTCTCGGGGGTCGGCGCCCAGTACGAGTCCGAGGTCGTCTACCAGAACATGCAGGAGCGGTGGGAGGAGAAGGGAGTCGTCTTCATGAACATGGACGAGGCGGTTCAGGAGCATCCTGAACTCGTCAAGGAGCACTTCATGACGAAGTGCGTTCCGCCGAGCGACAACAAGTTCGCCGCGCTTCACGGGGCGATCTGGTCGGGCGGGTCGTTCGTGTACGTCCCCGAGAACACCACCGTCGACATGCCGGTTCAGGCGTACTTCCGGATGAACTCCGAGGGGATGGGGCAGTTCGAGCACACGCTGATCATCGCCGAGGACGGTGCGGAGGTTCACTACATCGAGGGTTGTTCGGCACCGAAATACTCGAAGTTCAACCTGCACTGCGGCGGGGTCGAGGTGTTCGTCGGCGAGGACGCTCACGTCCAGTACTCAACGGTGCAGAACTGGTCGAAGAACACGTATAACCTGAACACGAAGCGTGCGATCGCCGAGAGGGGCGGCCGGATGGAGTGGATTTCGGGGTCGATGGGGTCGAAAGCGACGATGCTGTACCCGTCGACGATCCTGAAGGGTCGCGGCGCGTCGGACAACCACATAACGATAGCGTTTGCGGGCGAGGGACAGGACATCGACACGGGCGCGAAGGTGTACCACAACGCGCCGGACACGAAATCGACGATCGAGTCGAAGTCGGTCGCGAAGGACGGCGGGCGGACGAACTACCGAGGGTTGGTGCACATCGCGGACGGGGCGGAGAACTCCTCGACGGCGGTGGAGTGTGACGCGCTGATGTTCGACAACGAGTCGACGTCGGACACGATGCCGTACATGGAGATAAACGAGTCGAAGGTGGACGTGGCCCACGAGGCGACGGTGGGGAAGATCGGCGACGAGGACATTTTCTACCTGCAGTCGCGGGGGCTCGACGACGACGACGCAAAGCAGATGATCGTCTCGGGGTTCATCGAGCCGATCACGGAGGAGCTGCCGATAGAGTACGCCGTGGAGCTGAACCGGCTCGTCGAGCTGGAGATGGAGGGTTCGCTCGGGTGATTTGATGCCGAAGTGTACGCGATGTGGAACGCACGTTTCACGGCGATTCGTTGCCGCGTTCGGGTTGGACGGCGGCGGGGTCGTCGCCTGTCAAGCGTGTTCCAGTCAGGCTAACGCTGCGGAAACAGTCCTGCACCGTCGCTAACATCGACGTATGGAACACTGCTTTGCGTGTGACATCGACTACGGATACCTCGGGGCGGATCCGCATCAGGGCACTTGTCCGGCCTGCGGCTCGACGGCCGTTACTCCGGCCGGTGACCTCAGCGTCGCCGACACGACGACGTGGGAGAGCGCGAACGGGCTCTCGACGATCCGCGTGACGGCGATCGACGGACGGACACGTCGCTTCGAGTTTATGATCGTCGCACGCCGTGGACGAGGGGAACTCGCCTGTCTCGCGATCGACGGGATAGAAGTACCCACCGACACTGTCCGGTCAGTCCCGCCTGCCGTCGCTACGACGGTCACCGCGCATGGAGTCAGGATCGAGGATGCGGCCCCGACACAAAACTCACGATGAACGGTACCGGTCGCGGCGTACGGACAGTCGTACGCGTGCCGTCCGGTCACGAGCGTGATTCCACGTGATGAACGAGCACACTGATACGGGGCGTCCGAACACAGTTTCTCGCAGCCACGAGAGTGGTGGATCATCGTCGAAGGATGCCGCCACCGACCGATCCGTCATGGACTCCACGTCGGAGGCGGATACGGGTAGACAGTCCGGAGAGGGAACCACCTGTCCCGAGTGTCCCGGACGGCTCCGCCGGGCCGACGATGACGTGGAGGCGGTCTGTGACGACTGTGGGCTCGTTGTTCCGGGGGCGACACTCGATACGGATGCCACGCAGTACGTGCCGAATAGCACCGACGATCGGGAGTCGCGTGTCGGGCCACCGAGCACAAACCTCCTTCATGATAAAGGTCTGTCAACCGTGATCGGGTGGCGAGACGCCGATGCGAATGGAAACGCGCTATCGGGGGAACGCCGGCGGCAGTTACGCCGCCTTCGTCGTTGGGACGAACGCTTTCGACGACGGTCATCGTCGGATGCGAATCTCATGTATGCGCTCGGTGAGGTCGATCGCATGGCCTCCGCGCTCGGCGTGCCCGACAGCACCAGGGAGACGGCAGGCGTTATCTATCGTCGCGCACTCGACGACGGCCTCCTTCCGGGCCGGGCCATTGAGAGCGTTGCCGCCGCGGCGTTGTATGCAGCGAGTCGAATGGACGGTGCCCCTCGTTCAGTCGACGAGGTCTCGACGGTGAGCCGCGTCGAACAGCTCCGCGTCGAGCGAGCATACCGACACGTCTCACGGGAACTCGGTCTGGCAATTCCTCCGACGGATCCACGTGCATTTATCGGACGGATCGCATCGAACGTGGCGTGTTCGAAGGCGACGGAGCGAGGCGCGCGACGGCTCGTCGATATGGCGATCGAGGACGACGTTCACAGCGGGAAACACCCGGTAAGTATCGCCGCAGGAGCACTGTATGCGGCCGCCAAACTGTCCGATGAATCGCTTCGACAGGCCGACATCGCCCGTGCTGCAAACGTGAGCGAGATGACGATACGGAATCGCTATCCGGAGGTGTTGGATGCAGCCGATACTGAGGACGTAGCGGGCATGGAGAGCGATTGATCGAACATACCGGGGGTTCGATGCGGATCCGCCGGCCTCAACGACGGTGGTCTCCGCCTGGTCGAAAGCACGACGCGAATGTGCCGTGGAGAAAGCCAACATGTGGGAAACAACCCGACGGGAACTCGGCTCTCTGACTCGTTGCCTCGACACGCGTTTCCGGCTGGTGGTCTCCCAGTGTTCAGCGTTCCCGGCGCGCACGTCGCCGGGATCATGGGCCGCAGTAGCCCGATCCGCAAATCACGGAGACGGCGAACGGGCCGAGTCGAGTGCGCACCGATGGGCCCCGCCGGTATCCAGTGGAGGCTGTTCACCGGAACCGCGAGAGTCCCGACTGCCGTCGCGGGCCGGGACCGTCGGGCTCGGCAACCCATGCGGTCCGTTCGTCGCGGAGCCGGTCACGGGCGACCGCCGGCGGGTCCGCGGGATCGAACGCGGGACACCCCTCGCCACAGTCCCGACCGGGATCGACGACCCGGTCGAACTGCTCGCAGTACGGGCGACCGTCGTCGGTCGCCGTCGCCCGGGCACAGCTCGGCGGCTCGGGTCGCCAGCCCTTCCCGTAGGCGCGCTCGGCGATCCGTCGGCGCTTCCGGGCCTTCGCGGCCGGGTCCACGAGCGAGACGTCGGTCCGAAGCGGTCGCTCCGCACGGATCTCCACGCCGGGCGCGGTCGGGTCCAGTGGCGTCGCCGCCCGGACGACGTCGCGCTCGGCGGTCTCGGGATCGAACCGCCAGACTCCGACGGCGTCCGGGATCCGATTCAGGTGCGCGCGCGTGACGTGTGACTCGGTCGCGAGCACGACCCGGTCGAACAGGCCGAGCGCGACGTCGTATCGGAGCTGTGCCCGGAGGTCGCCCGGCGTTCCCAGGTCGGGTTTGTTCTCGACCGCGGTCAGCGAGCCGATCCAGTCGGCCGGGTAACGAGCGGTCGCGCGCACGACCGGGCGGCCGTCCCGGCGGTCACGCTCTAGATAGCCGACGTCGACGGCGGCGTCCACGACCGACGCGGCGCGGTCCGGCGGCAGATCGAACGCGGTCGACTGCGGCACCGCCTCGCCGGGACCGACGGGCGACTCGACGGCGGGTGCGGGTATTCGGTCGGCCGTGATCGCCGCCCGGTCGTCGAAGCCGGGACCGGGTTCGAGCAGGCAGACGTCGACGATCCGACCGCCGGGCGCGTCGACGCCCGCACCGAGCTGTCTGGCGACGACCCGATCCGCCGTCTCGAGCGCGGCACACAGCGCCAGCTCGAACCGGAACTCCATGGGGTATCGACGTGCGGCGGCGGCTAAAACGCGTCGCCGGGCGCCGGACCCGGGTCGGGTCGACCGGCGGACTCGGGGCCCGATCGGGTCGAAACCCGTATTCCCCGCGGGCGCGTATCCCGGCATAATGCGACCGGTCACCCGAAACCTCCTCGTCGTCATCGCCGTCGTGATCGTCGCGCTGCTCGCGCTTGGGGCGCTCCCGAGCTACCTCGGGAGCGGCGATCCCTACCATCTCACGGCCGAGTCCGTCGAGACCGACGAGCCGGCGGTGAACGTCGACGACGTATCGGAGCGCCGATACCCATATCTGACGGGCGCGCTCGCCAGTCCGGACGGGCGATCGGAGGGGTATCGAATGGGGCCGTACGGAGTCAAGGAGTGGTTCACGCACACGCCCTTCGACGAGGTGGACGCGCTGACACAGCGCGTGCCTGACGCCGCGACCGACGCCGGGGTCCGGGTGGAGTTCGAGGGACAGACGTATCACGTCGAGGTCCGAGGACCCGACCGATGAACGGTTCCGACGAGGACGGAACGGAAACGGCCGCAAGCGACCTTCGGGAGCTGCCGGCGTTCGACGACGGCAGGCGCCACTCGTTGCCGGGCGAAGCCGAGTGGCCGGTTCGGGAGGTCGTCGTCGAGTACGACGAGGGGTGGTTCGTCGGCGGCTACGACCGCGTCGAACAGCCCGACGGGAGCGAGAAGAACTACTACTGGGCGGAGCTGCCGCCCGCGACCGTCGTCGTCGCCGTCGCCGACGACGCGGTGCTGTTCGTCGAGCAGTACCGGCCGACGATCCGCGCGACCGACCTCGAGCTGCCCGCGGGGATCGTCGAGCCCGGCGAGTCGTACACGGCGGCCGGCGCCCGCGAACTGGCCGAGGAGACGGGGTTCGCGCCGAACTCGACGACGCTGCTCGAGACGGTGTGGTGTACCACCGGCCTGCTCCGCCACCGGCGGGGGTACGTGTTCGCCGAGGGACTGGAACCGGTCGAGGCGACGACCGACGAGAACGAGTTTCTCACGCCGCGCGCCGTTCCGATCGAGGAGGCGCTCGCTCGTGCCCGCGATCCGCCGATCAACGACGCGACGCTTGAGGGGCTGTTGCTCGCCGACCACGACGGCCTGCTGTGATCCGACGGGGCGGTCCACCGTCGACCGCGAGCGACCGCTCTGATCGCCGCGAGGACGGCACCGCCCATTATAGTGATGGCAACCGAGGAGTGGTCCATGGACGCGATATCCTTCGGCACGGACGGATGGCGTGCGACGCTCGACACGTTCACCGACGACCGGGTGCGGATCGTCGGGCAGGCGGTGGCGGACCACCTGGACGCGGCGGGACACGACGAGCCGGTCGCGGTCGGCTACGACGTCCGTGAGACCTCCGAGGGGTTCGCGGAGAGCCTCGCGGACGTGCTCGCGGGCAACGGGTTCGATGTGTTGTTACCCGAACGCGACGTTCCCACGCCGGTGATCGCCTACGCCATCGTCGACAACGGGCTAGCGGGGGCGTGTATGGTGACCGCCTCACACAACCCGCCGGAGTACAACGGCGTGAAGTTCATTCCGAACGACGGCGCACCCGCGTTACCATCGGTGACCGAGGACATCGTCGACCGGCTCGCCGAACCGGACCTGCTGCCGGCGTCGGAGCACGGTGTGATCCGTCGACGGGATTTCGTACGGTCACACGCGGCGGCGGCCAGCGAGCTGGTCGGCGCCGATCTTGACGGACTGACGGTGGCGTACGACGCGATGCACGGCAGCGGTCGCGGGGTGACCGACGCGCTGTTGGAGGCGGCGGGCGCGGACGTCGACCGGCTGCGCTGTGACCGGGACCCGACGTTCGGGGGATCGTCGCCCGAGCCGAACGCGGAGCACCTCGAGGCGCTCGCGGACCACGTCCAGTCTGGCGAGGCGGATCTGGGGATCGCCAACGACGGCGACGCCGACCGGATCGCGGTGTGTACGCCGGACCGGGGCGTGCTCGACGCGAACCTGTTTTACGCCGCCTGCTACGACCGGCTGCTCGAGGAGGACGCCGGGCCGGCGGTACGAACCGTCTCGACGACGTTCCTGATAGACCGGATCGCCGAGGCGCACGGCGAGGAGGTGGTCGAAACGCCCGTCGGGTTTAAGTGGGTCGCCGAAGCGATGGCTGACAGCGACGCGCTATTCGGCGGCGAGGAGTCGGGCGGGTTCACGCTCAGGGGGCACGTCCGGGAGAAGGACGGCGTGTTGATGGCGCTGCTCGCGGCGGCAGCCGAGATGGACGAGTCGTTCGACGACCGAATCGATCGCCTGCTCGATGCACACGGGCACATCGCGGCCGGAAAGGTCTCGATCGACTGTCCTGACGACCGCAAGGCGGGCGTTCTCGAGGATCTGGAGGGGAACATTCCGGCGTCGGTCGGTGGCCACGAGGTGGCGACGGTGGTCACCCTCGACGGGTTCAAACTGCTTCTGGACGACGGGTCGTGGCTACTCGTGCGTCCTTCGGGCACCGAGCCGGTGTTGCGGGTGTACGCGGAGGCGGAGAGCGACGCGGCGGTCGAGGAACTGCTCGCCGAGGGCCGGGCGATCGTTGAACCGCTCGTCTGACGCCGACCCGCAATCCGCCACTCGTGTATCGTACTGCCGGGTTCCGATCGCGTCGGGCGTCCTACAGCGAGTCCGGGTCGGTCGCGGCCGCGACGACGTCGACGGCCGCGCGGTTTTCGGCGACGTCGTGGACACGGACGATGTCCGCGCCGGCGGCGGCCGCGACCGCGGTGGCGGCGACGGTCGCGTGCTGACGGTCACCCGACTCGCGGCCGAGCGCGGCGAACATCGACTTGTGCGAGTGGCCGATCAGCACGGGGCAGTCGAGCGCGGTGAACTCGCCCGCCCGCCCGAGCAGGTCGAAGTCCTCGGCGTCGGACTTTCCGAAGCCGAGTCCGGGGTCGACGATCACACGCTCACGGTCGATGCCCGCCTTTTCAGCGAGCAGGAGCCGCTCCTGTAGATCGGCGATCACGTCTGTCACGACGTCGCCGTACTCCGGATCGTTGTTGGGGTCGACCGGGGCGTCGATGCTGTGCATCACGACAACCGGGCAGCCCGCGTCCGCGACGACCTCGCGCATCGCCGGATCCTCAAGTCCGGTGACGTCGTTGATGATGTCGGCGCCCGCTTCGAGCGCCGCCTCGGCGACCGGGGCCTTGCGGGTGTCGACGGAGACGAGCACCTCGCCGGACGCGACCGCGTCAACCTCGTTGACCGCCTCGATGACGGGAACGACCCGGTCGATCTCCTCGTCGACCGGCACCGGGTCCGCGCCCGGGCGGGTCGACTCCCCGCCGACGTCGATGATGTCGGCGCCGGCCGAGACCATCCGCTCCGCGCCCGCGACGGCGTCCGCGAACGCCTCGTGACGCCCCCCGTCGTGGAACGAGTCCGGCGTCACGTTGAGCACGCCCATCACGGCCGTTCGATCGGCCCACGGGTAGTCGTCGCCGACGTCGGGCGCCGGCTCGTCCGTCCGGGCGGTCCGCTCACGCGGGGAGTCGGCGGGCTCGGCGAGCCCAAGCCGTTCCGCCAGGTCACTGGCGATCCGGCGGAGGCCGTCGCCCTCGGCGGCCAGCCGGTCACGGAGCGCCCGGTACTCGGTCACCGTCGCGGCGAGGGTCACCGGCACCAGCTCGCCGCCGTCGAGTCCTGCGCCGCCGCCGACGCACTCGCCCCCGACGATCCTGGTCGCCGCCTGGACGCTGCGGGCGGCGTCGGGACGGAGCCGGACGGTCAACACGCGCTCGTCGATGCCGTCACGCAGCGCCGCGGCCGTGTCCGGCGCGACGCGGGCGTCCGCGAGCACGCGGTCGACGTCCGCGGGCTCGTCGATCGACTTCGGCGTCACCGTCCGCGTATACGTCGATCGGGCCTCCGAGACGGCGAACAGCGACCCGACGAGCAGCACGCAGTCGCCGGGAGCGGCCCGTTCGTGGGCGGTGATGAACGCCTCCGCGACGTCGGCGTCAACCGTCACGTCCTCGACGCCCGCGCGTTCGACGGCAGTCGCCAGCACCTCCGGGTCCTCCGCGCGGTCAAGATCCGGCCGGCAGGTCGTCGCGCGGTCCGGGTCGGGCAGCGCCGCGAGCGTCGCCGCGTGGTCCTTGTCGTGCATCGCCGCGTACACCAGGTGGAGGTCGTCGTACTCGTAGGTGGCGAGCGTCTCGGCCAGCGTCTCGGCGGCGGCGGGGTTGTGCGCGCCGTCGAGCACGACCAGGGGATCCGTGCCCATCACCTCGAACCGTCCCGGCCACGTTGCGCGCGCGAGTCCGTCCGCGATGGCGTCGTCGTCGAGGGCGCCCGTCTCCGCGTCGGCGGGGTCGGTTTCGGCATCGGGACGCGTCTCGTCGTTCCCGATCGCAGCGAACGTCCGGTCCACAAGCGCGGTCGCGACCGCGGCGTTCGTCGCCTGATGCTCGCCGACGAGCGGGATCCGGTGTCGCCCCGTCCGCTCGCCGTCGAATACCACCGCCGCGTCGGTGGGACTCACCCGCCCCTCGTAGCTGGCGGTCAGCGCGGGCGCGTCGGGCGACCCGTCCACGTCGTCGTCGGTCCCCGGGCCCGCGACGACGGACACGGGCGCGCCGGCGTCGGCGGCGACCTCGCGCACGACGTCAAGCGCCTCGCCGCGGCAGGCGGTGACGAGCGGTGCGCCGCCCGCGGCGATCCGCGATTTGGTGCGGGCGATCTCGGCCACCGTGTCGCCGAGCACCGACGTGTGCTCCAGCGACACGTTCGTCACCGCGGTGGCGACCGGGTCGACCGCGCTGGTGGCGTCGTACTCGCCACCAAGCCCCACCTCGAGCACGGCGACGTCGACCTCGCGGCGCGCGAAGTCGTGGATCGCCATGGCGGTGACGACCTCGAAGAACGTGAGCGGCTTTCCGTCCGCAGCTCGGTCGACGAGCCACGGCTTCGTGTCCTCGATGAACGACGTCACCGCCTCGTCGGTGATCGGCCGGTCGTCGACTCGGATCCGCTCCGAGAGCGATTCGAGGTGCGGCGAGGTGTACAGCCCGACCGAGAGCCCGGCCTCACGGAGGATCGACTCGACCATGCGCGCGGTGCTACCCTTCCCGTTCGAGCCGGCGATCTGGACGAACGGGACCGTCTCCTCGGGATTCCCGAGATGATCGAGCAGCGCCTCGACGCCCTCGGTACCGGGACTGATCGAGAACCGGCGGAGATCGAAGAGAAACCGCGCCGCCTCGTGGTAGTGCATACTCCATGAGTCGGCGTCGCATTGCTTAGGCGTAACGAACCGTCCCGACCGTCATCGCGGATCGACGAACCGGTGACTGACCATGCCGAAACGGCCGTGGCGAGCCGACGATCGCGACCGCGTCCCGCCGTCCGCCCGCCCCGCGTGTTTTCAGCATCGATAATTCGAGCCGTTCGTTTATATACTGATGCACGACTCCCGGTAGTATGGTCGACCCGGACGACGCGTTTACTCTCCTCAACCGGGCACAGGAGAAGATCGTCGTTCTGGGCGCCGACGGCACCTACCGGTACCTCAACGACGCCGTCGTCGACGTGCTCGGGTTCGAGCCGGCGGAGCTGGTCGGGCGGAACGCGTTCGATCTAATCCATCCGGACGACGAACGCCGAGTCCGGGATCTGTTCGACGCGGCGGTCGCCGGGGAGTTCGACTCCCCCGTACGCTTCGAGTATCGGTACGGTACCGCCGACGGGGGGTGGGTGACGCTCCGGAGCGAGCTGTACGGCCCCTCCGACACCGGGATCGACGGCTACGTGGTGAGTTCGCGGGACGTGACCGAAGCAGCGGCCTCGCGACGGCGGCTCGAGGAGATCGCGGCGAAATCGCCCGACGTCCTCTGGATGTTCACCGCCGACTGGGAGGAACTGTTGTTCGTCAACGACGCCGTCGGGGAGGTGTTCGGGGTCCGTCCGGAGACCCTCGCGGAGCGACCGACGGCGTTCATCGAACACGTTCACCCGGCGGATCGTCCGTACGTCAGGCGTGCAATGCGCCGCCTCTCGGAGGGAGAGTCGACGCTGCTCGACTATCGCGTCGACCCCACGACGGAGTTCAGCAGGTGGGTTCGGGTCCCGGCGGAACCGATCTACGAGGACGGGGCGGTCGTTCGGGTAGCCGGGTTCGTCCGCGACGTCAGCGAGGAGTACAAGCGGAACCGCCAGCTCACCGTGATGGACAACCTCCTCCGGCACACGATCCGGAACGACGTGAATGTCATCACCGGCACCGCCGATCGGATCCTCGACGCGGTCGACGACGGGTGCGCGGCGACCCGGAATCGGATGGAATCGGCCGACAGTGACGGTACCGAGCCGGGCGACCGTGACGATGCTGAAACGGTGGCGGCCCACGCTCGGACCGTCAAGCGGGTCGGCGAGAGTTTACTCGACACCGCGGAGAAGCAGCGCGGCGTCATCGAGCTGTTGAGCAGGGACGGTCCGCCGTCCCCGATCGACGTCGCCGAGGTCGCCGAGGAGGCCGGAGTGCGCGTCGGGAAGCGGCATCCGGACGCCGCGATCGCAGTCGACCGTCCGTCGGAGGCGCGGGCGTTTACCCACCCGGAGGTCGAGCAGGCGTTGGTCGAGCTGGTCGAGAACGCGGTCGAACACGCGGAGGAGCCGCCGGACGTCCACGTCTCGGTCGAGGCGGCCGACGGGGGGATCGAGGTTCGAGTCCGCGATAACTGCCCGCCGATCCCGCCGGAGGAGCTGCTCGTCGTCACCGATCAGCGGGAGATGACCGACCTTCGACACACCGACGGCATGGGGCTGTGGCTGGCGTACTGGGTCGCCGACCGGTCCGGGGGCCAGCTCGCGTTCGACA
>LFFM01002954.1_pt1 | contig 10929 bp, 11 predicted proteins | sample 643131 | NCBI WGS metagenome assembly LFFM01 (sample SAMN03777445, study PRJNA286221) | soda lake metagenome | biome: soda lake; feature: Kulunda steppe; material: water; isolation source: sample Tc-Br brine of Tanatar trona crystallizer | place: Russia: Kulunda steppe | collected 2011-07
TAAAGGATCTTGGTGCTGCAATTGAGTTACTAATAATTCTAAAAATTCATCTTTACCTAAATCTTGACCACCTGTTATATCATCTGTTATTTCTCCTACATCATCAATATCTCCTGACGGATCAACATCTTCTATATCTTCTGCTGGGTTTTTTAATTCATCTTCCATAATCTCTTCAAAATCATTAGCATTATCTTCTTGCTGAATATCATTTGCTGCGATATCATTAGCTAAACTATTATTACTTATCCCATCAATAGCCATTATCTCTCACCTCACTTTTTCTAAACTCTGTAATCTATATCATCACTAGTTAAAACATCTTTAGCAGAAACTTCAATCTCTGTCATTTCTAAAAGCTCAGATAATTCCTCTAAGTCAAATTCAAATTCGCTTTTTGGCTCGCCATCTTGTGAAGCAAAATTATTCCCTCCAGCTTCTCCATCAGTATTTTGAGCTAAACTTTGCTCTTCTGATAATACAGCAATCTCTATATTCTCTATCCCAATATTCTTTTGCTGTAATAAATCTTTTAACCCATCAAGATGATTTTTCATTAAATCTCTTACTTCGTTACTTTCAGTAACTATTCTAGCTACCATTTCACCATCTTCAAGGCTAACATTAATATCAACTTTCCCTAAACTTTCTGGATAAAGCTCAACAGTTAATTCATTTTGCCCTTTGTTGATATTCATTAATTCCAGTTCTTCGCCAATCTGATTTAATATATTCTCAGACATAAAGAATTGATTGAACTCAACTTCATTAGCTGCACTTTGAGCCTGAAGTAAGTTTTCAGCATTAAAACTAAGCTCAGCACCAGAGTTAGCCAAATCAAACTTAAATAGGTCATCCCCAATCTCATCTGCTGCTTGATTCTCTTTTGATAAAAGAGCCTTTATTTCCTCAGCACTTAATTCTTCTAACAGTTTCAAATCATCTGGCAGCAAATTATTCTCTAATAATTCAGAATTACTATCTGCATCTACTCTTCCATCATCTAGCTTAAACTCCTGATGTAAGAAATTATTTTGGCCCATTTCTTTAAGAAAAAAGATATTTTCATCCGCTTTCTGCTCAGTCTTAAGCTCCCCATTTAAATCTGATAATAATTCTTTTAACTGGGCTAAACGATCATCAACTTTCTCATTTAAATCAAGCTTGCCAGACTGCTTTTCTTCTTTTAATTTAGCTATTAACTCTTTTAATTCAACTAGCATCTTTTCTTCTTCACCAAATAATCCCTTAGCTTCTGCCTTATCTAAAAGAGCTAGTAAATCTTTTTTATCACCATCTATTCCCTCAAGGTCTAAATCAATATCTAATTCTTCTAATAACCGGGCCAACTCTTCTAAACTTTTTTCATCGGCTAATTTTTCAGCCAATCTCTCTTCTATCAAGGTCTGCATCTCAGCTAGCAGAGCCATTAATTCCTCTAAAGCTGCTTCATCTCCATCAGATAACTTCTCTAACTTTTCTTTTATCTTTTGGGCTAACTTCTTTAAATCATCTTTAGATTCAAGATCCATCTCCTCAGCTATTTCGGATAGAGAACGATTATTGTCTAATTTTTCTTGAATTCTCTTCTTATCATCTTGAGTTCTTCTCATATCCTGCAAAAAAGACTTGAAATCATTACGGTCTGAATCTTCTCTTCTTTTTATCCTATCATCTCTCATACTGCGTTGTTGTGACTCAAACTCAGGTCTTTGATTCATAAAATCAGCTATTTGCATACTATCCACTTTTTTATTTCACCCCCTTTCAAAAGATTAGTACTCTCATTTATTCTATCAAAATATTTGATAAGCGACGTGAAACTTCTGCTGCCATTTCACTAGGCATTAATTCAAATATCTCTGCAGCATCTTGATCATCCATTTCTTCTAATACATCAATTACTAACCCAATATCCATCTCTTCCATTATCCCAACTACTGACTGTGGATTCATTTCAGCATAAATATCTGCCAACCTCTTTACTCGTTGTTTCCTTTCTTCTGTATCAGCTTCTCTAGTCGTTAGCTCCTCTTCTAATTCATCAACCAACTCTTGGTACTCTTGATTAGCTGCTTCAGCATCTTCTAGGATATCCACTAGCTCTTGATTATCTTGATGCAAAGTTTCAAGCTCGTTCTCTAACTCTTCAATCTGTTGCTGAAGCTCTTCATTTCTTTCACGATAGACAAGAAACTCGCCGATAAAAGGTATCTCAGTAGCGAACTCAAAACCTTGTTCTCTTAATTCAGAAAAGGTATATACACCAGTAAAATCTAATAAAAACAGAGTCAATCCAGCTAAGACTAATAATACAACTAATCCTAACAATATCTTTTTACGCATTATCAGTATCCTCCTGCTCTAAGTCAAATCTATTCATAATCATTGCTTAATTTTAAGCTCCCGTTATCAAAATTAAAAGAATTAATTGCTATTTCATCATTCTCTTTATTCTCTTGTTGTGTGAATTCATACCAATGCTCTTCTTCTTTTTTCTCTTTTAATTTAGTTAACATCTTTTTTTCTTTAGTCTTTTCAAGTAGCCTATTTCTACACTTAGCTATCTTTTTACTCCAATAAGCAAGTTTATTTTCTAGATCTGTTATCTCTTCAGTTAAATAATTAATATAATTACGACAATTCATTGCATTGCTTAAATTTATTTTTTCACTCTCATCTTTCATTAATTGTAGTTGGTAATTATCTTTTTTTACTCGATATGATTCTACTTTCTCTTTTATTAGACGTTCTTCTTTTTTTAGATGAGCCAGCTCTTTTTGGATCTTCTTTTCTTCTTGTTCTTTCAGATTCAATAATGACTGTAAACGAAATTCGAATTCTTTCATTTATATCACTCTCCTGAAAAAATGCTAATTAACCAATCTACAGTATCTTGATAACTACTAGATTCATCTATATCCTGTCTTAGAAAGTCATTAATCTCATCTAATTTATCTAAAGCATAATCTAATTTAGGATCACTACCACGTTCATAAGCCCCTATATTAACTAAATCTTTTGATTCTTCATAAGTAGCTAATGCTTCTCTCATTTTATTAGCAGCTCGCTTATGATTATCATCAGCTAATTCAGTCATTAGCCTACTGACACTTTCTAAAACATCAATAGCAGGATAATGATTTTGAGCGGCTAAGTCTCTAGATAATACTATATGACCATCTAAGATACTTCTAGCAGCATCAGCAATTGGCTCGTTCATATCATCCCCTTCTACTAAGACAGTATATAAGCCTGTAATAGTACCTTTATCATTAGTCCCGGCTCGCTCCATCAACTTAGGCAATAAAGCAAAAACTGAAGGTGTATAACCTCTAGTAGCAGGAGGCTCTCCTATAGCTAAGCCAACTTCTCTTTGCGCCATAGCAAAACGAGTTACTGAATCCATCATCAACATTACATCATTACCTTGGTCACGAAAATACTCAGCAATTGTCGTAGCAACAAAAGCACCCTTTAATCTAATTAAAGCCGGTTGGTCAGAGGTAGCTACTACGACTACAGACTTTTCCAATCCAGCCTTACCTAAATCACCTTCAATGAAGTCTCTTACCTCTCTACCACGCTCACCAATTAGAGCTATAACATTTATATCAGCATCAGTATTTCTAGCTATCATTCCCATTAGAGTACTTTTACCTACACCACTTCCAGCGAAAATACCTAAACGTTGACCCTTTCCACAGGTCAATAATCCATCCATACTTCTCACACCTAAAGCAACAGTCTCAGTTATTCTTTCTCTCGTTAAAGGGTCAGGAGGATTATTATAAATAGCTAACTGTTGATAACATCGCTTATCAAATTCAAAATCATTCATCGCTTCTCCTAAACCATTTAAAACTGAACCTAACATATCATCACAAACCTTTACTTTTAGTGGTTCACCAGTAGGTATAACTCTACATCCTGGGCCAATGCCTTTCATATCTCCTAAAGGCATTAGTAATACCTTATTATCCTTAAAGCCAACTACTTCCGCTCTGACTTCTTGATTATCAACTCCAGGTTTAATTATACAAGCTTCTCCGACATTTACATTTGGCCCTTCTGATTCTATTATCAGACCAATAACTCTATTTACCATACCAAATCTCTTATAAGGTGATATTTCCTCTAAATCAGCAACTAACTTATTAGTATCTAATCCTAAATTAAGATTCATTCTTTTTACCCCGCAAAACTTTAGCTTCAATTTCATCAATCTGCGATGCTATAGTTGCATCGATACCACCAAAATCTGTTTCAATTATACAGCCAGCAGAATCTATACTGCTATCGCTAATTATTTTTAGCTCTTGTGAAGAAAGATTATCATCTAATAACACTTTTTTATACTTACTGAAATCATCAATATAATCAGGGTTAATCTTCACCCTTATCTCTTCACCACGATTAACAGAGTCAATCGCTTGTTGAATAACATCCTTTATTATCTCTTGGTCTAAACTTAATTCCTTAGTAATTACTTTTTCACTAATTTTTCTTACTAATAACAGTACTTCTTCTTTTAATCTTGGAATTCTAGCTTCTAATTTAGAATTAAAATCAGACACCTCTTCATTCAATTCATTGATTAAAGCTGCTATTTCTTCACTTTTAGCTTGACAAGCTTCTTTTTCTCCAGCAACTTTACCATCTTGATACCCTTTTTCAAAACCTTCTTCTCTAGCTGCTTCTTTTTCTTCTTCTATTTTATCTTCAGCCTCTTTTAAGGCATTTTTCTTTATCTTTTCAGCCTTGTTTTTAGCTGCTTGAATTATTAGCTCTGATTTTTCTTTTGCATCATCAAACATTTTATTTCTTTTAATTTTACTAGCAGTATCTTTTTTTTGGCTTGTCATATCTTCATTTTCAGTATTTTTTTTGACAATATTACTTTTCGATATCTTCATCTTCTTACCAGTTTTAATCTGTTTTGATTTGAAGATTTTAGACAATTACCTCATCCTCTCCACCACGCTTAATTACTATTTCACCTTCTTCTTCTAATCGTCTGATAACGTTAACTATCTCCTGTTGTGCTTCTTCTACATCACTAATTCTAACTGGTCCTAAATACTCTATATCTTCTTTTAACATCTCTTCAGCTCGATTAGATTGATTACTAAAGATCTTTTCAGATACTTCATCACTAGAAGTCTTTAATGCTAAAGCTAAATCATCAGATTCAACTCTACGTAATAAGACCTGAATATCTTTATCTGTAAGGAGAGTAATATCCTCAAATACGAATAATTGATTCTTGATCTCTTCTGCTAAATCTGGATCTTCATCACTTAAATCATCAAGAATAGTCTTTTCAGTTGCTCTATCGGCAAGATTTAAAATATCTACAATACTATCTATTCCACCGGCAGCAGTATATTCACTACTCATTAAAGAAGATAGTTTCTGCTCTAAAACGCTCTCAACTTCCTTAATAACTTCTGGCGAAATTCTTTCCATTACTGCTATTCTTTTAGCCACCTCTACTTGCTTTTCAGGATCTAAAGAAGACATAATAGTAGCAGACTGCTCCGGATCAAGATAAGATAATACAAGAGCAATAGTTTGGGGATGCTCATTTTGAATAAAATTTAGAATCTGAGCTGGATCAGTCTTTCTTAACTCATCAAAAGGTCTAACCTGTAAAGAAGCAGTTAAGCGCTCAATTATATTATTTGCCTTTGACTCTCCTAGTGCCTTTTCAAGCACTTCCTTAGCATAATCCATTCCACCTCTGCTGATATAATCATAAGCTACACACATTTGATGAAATTCATCTAGAATTTCATCTTTAACTTCAGTAGGTATTTTATCTAAATTAGCAATTTCTAAAGTTAATTCTTCTATCTCTTCATCATTTAAATGTTTAAAAACTTCTGCTGAAACATCTGGTCCTAAAGAAACTAATAAAACAGCTGCTTTTTCTTTACCACTTAAATTTGCCATTATTCCCCCCCTCTTAATCTTCTACTAACCAACTTCTAATTAATTCAGCAATCTCTTCCGGCTGATCTTGAACTAATTCTCTTAATTCCCCTAACACTCTCTTTCTTTCTTTTTCTTCTTCAGATAAGTCTTGAGTTGGGGCCATTTCTTCTTCAGCATCTGAAACAGTATAATCTATATTAGATACATCCTCTTGTTCTTCTTCAGAAGAAGTAGTTCCACTTTGTCGTCTTAAAATAAATACAATTACAATTATTAAAATAACAATTATTATAGCTATAAATCTGATTAATTGCTCTCTTTCTGCTTCTTCTTCTTGTCTTCTTTCTTCAAATAATTGCTGTATTGAATCATCAAACTGTACAGCACTGACACTAACTCTATCGCCCCGCTCGTCATCATATCCCATGGCAGCCTCTACCGCTTCCCTAATAGCATCATTATCTCCATCAATCATATCTTGATTAATCATTACTGATACGGATAGTCTATCTATAACACCAGGGGCTTGAGTTAAATTCTCAACCCGTTCATTAATCTCGTAATTCCTTGTCCACTCTTCTGATTCATGCATTCCATATTCGCCATCTTCCACTTCATACTGTGGTATATTAGAAGTCGTTCCCGGTACTCCCTCAGAATCTGAACTTCCACCCTCACTTCTTTCAGTTCTTCCTTGCTCACTTCTAACAATGCCTTCATCATCAACTACTGGCTCATAGGTTTTAGTTAAAACATCCTTTTTATCAAAATTAAGCTCTGCATTAACTGTAATAGCAAAGTTATCTGGGCCAAAGACCCTACTTAGCATCATCGCTAAATTCTGACGCATATCAGTCTCTACTCTTCTAGTTAATTCATATCTATCAGCATCATCATCGAACTCACCATCTTCTTCATCATGGTCTAATTGAGCTGATAGTAACCTCCCAGATGAATCTACAATAGTTACATTCTGTGGTGATAAACCCTCTACACCACTAGCAACAAGATTAGCAATACCCTTAATTTTATCTAAACCCAACTCAGATCCTGGGCTTAATCCAAGCATTACTGACGCCTTAGCTGGTTCATCTCTCTCAACATAAATACTATCACGTTGTGGAGTGATTTGAACCTCTGCATTCTCTACATTTTCAAGCTGTCTAATAGTTCTAGTCAATTCACCAGATAGAGCTCTTTGATAATTGACTTGCTGTTGAAAGTCAGTGGCTCCAATCTGAGTCTCATCAAAGATCTCAAAACCGGTTGTACCCCCACTAGGTAAATCTCCACTAGCTAGTTGCACTCTCATTTCATAAACATTACTACGAGGAACTAAAATCGTCCTTCCTTCATCTTCAAGTCTATAATCAACTCCCTCTTCTCTCAGACTTTCAACTATTTCACCTGAATCTTCAGGAGCTAAATTTCTAAACAAAACATCATAATCAGGTTGACTAGCCCAGTTAGCAAGCAATAAAATAGCTATTATGGTACCGACTACTGTTGAAACAATAATAATTTTCATTTTTTTGTCAAAATTATCCCATAAACTTATAATATCATCTTTTATTTGTTTAAAATTCTCAACCATAATTCACACCCCAATCTTACAGCCTAAATACATTACACCTGCATCCTCATAATCTCTTCATATGCCCCAACAGCCTTATTACTTATAGTAGCAGCAGCATCAATTGAAGTACTTGCTTTTTGAGTCGCAATCATAACTTCATGAATATCTTCAGTCTCCCCTAAAGCAAAATCTTCTTTAGCTTGATTAGATTCATGTTGTAAATTATTAACTTTATTTATTGAATCAGATAGTAAGTCAGTAAAAGACCTATTAGAATCAGCTTTTTCTTCTATTCCTGATATATTTTTAAAATTACTAGAATTACTTATATTCCCAACTTCCATTTGTACTCCTCCTTTAAGTACTGATTTGAATTGCACTATTATACATATCTTTGCTAGAATCTAAAGCAGTAACATTAGCTTCATAAGCTCTTGTTGCTGATATCATATTAGTCATTTCTTCCACTATGTTTACATTAGGTTTTTCTACATACCCCTCCTCGTTAGCTTGAGGATGTTCTGGGTTGTATTCTAACCTAGGAGGTTCATCACTTTCTACAACATCTTTAACTTTGACCCCGTTAATTTTTTGCTCTGAGTTAAAGCTACTTGATTTTCCTAATTCTTCTTTCAGCCTAGTTTTAAAAACAGGTTCTTGCTTTCTATAAGGTCCGCCATCTTCTGTTTCAGTAGTATTTACATTAGCAATATTGTTAGAAATCAAATCCATCCTTAATCTTTGTGCAGTTAAACCTGATGAACTAGCATCCATACTATTAAATAAACTCACTATTATCTGCCTCCTTTATCAATTACAGTAGCTAAACGATTAAAATGATCTCTTACTAAAGTACTTGATGCTTGATATTCAAGACTTATTTTAGCTAAATTTGACATTTCTGAATCTATGTCTACATTATTCCCATCCACTCTACCACTAGTATTTTTTTCCCTTTCAACGCTTGGACTAAAAGAGGCAAGATCTTGTTTTTCAGTGGTAAAATGTTTTTCATTAGTACTCATGAGTCCATTTCTCTCCGGTGACATAGCAGACTTTAACTCATCTCTAAAATTAACTACTTGTCTTTTATAGCCTGGTGTATCTACATTAGCCAAATTATTAGTACTAGCATCATGTCTTTTCCCTAAACCCTTCATTGATGCCTGTAAGGCATTAAGGCTTGTCTCATTAAAGAGTGGCATATCAAGTCCTCCTTAAATTATATATTAAAAATCCAAAATAAATTTAATAAAAAAACCCTATTATCATGACTTCTATTTATTATTACATATTCCTGCAAAAAAATAAATTTTATTAAATTATTTAAGTTCAATAATTTATATACAATTTAAATCTAGCTATAAACTTATCATTTGCAACAAATTTCTTAATTAAATTACAAAAAAAAGTGTGGGATAAACCCACACTTAATATTACTTTTTAATCTAGCTTTTCCAGCTCAGCTAATAAATAATCATTTAAAATCTTGATATGTGTACCTTTCATTCCTAGTGACTTAGATTCAATCACCCCAGCACTTTCAAATTTTCTTAGTGCATTAACTATAACTGAGCGAGTAATTCCTACCCTATCAGCAATCTTACTAGCAACTAATAACCCCTCTTTTCCATCTAATTCAGCAAAGATGTTTTCAATAGCTTCTAGTTCAGAATATGATAAAGTCTCTAGGGCAATATGTACAGCCGCCTTTTTTCTAGCCTCTTCTTCAAGTTTTTCACTTCTTAATCGTAAAATCTCCATTCCAACTACTGTAGCTCCATATTCTCCTAATAGTAAATCACTAGATTCAAATTCATCATCAAAACGAGCAATAATAAGAGTTCCTAACCTTTCCCCACCACCATTAATTGGAATCACAGTAGTTAATTTATCCTTAAAAATACAGTCTTCTCCTTCTTTAAAAACACATAGACCATCATGCTGTTCATAATTAGAGCGAGTCTGATAGATACCTAATAACCAATCATTATATTTTTCCGGAAATTTATTTCGATTAATTACTTGCTGACGCATAATATCACATTCAAACTCATCAATAAAATTATAACCCAAGATTTTTCCTTCTTTATCAGCAACATAAACATTTGCTGCAATACATTCACTTAAAACATCAGCCATTTCATTAAAATCTACTGGCTGTCCAGCCGAACGTTGAATTAATCTATTTATCTTCCTTGTTTTCCTTAACAAACCCTCCATCTATTCCCCCTCCTTGTTTGTGTAGCATAATCTCCTCTATTAATTTAAATTATATATAATTTTCGTAAAAAATGCAATTTTTATAGTATATAACGGCTTAAATCTTTATCTTCAACTACACCTGCCAACTTTTCTTTAACATAATCTCTAGTAATAGTGATCTTTTGACCTGATAATTCAGGCGCAGCAAAAGAGACATCTTCTAATAATTTTTCCATTATTGTATGTAATCTTCTTGCTCCAATATTCTCAGTCTCTTCATTAACTGTAAAAGCAAAATTAGCTAATTCTTCAATCCCTTCTTCTTTAAATTCAATCTCTACATCTTCTGTTTTTAATAGTTCTGTATACTGTTTAGTTAGAGCATTTTCAGGTTCAGTTAAAATCTCTTTGAAATCATCTTCAGATAGACTATCAAGCTCAACTCTAATTGGAAACCTCCCTTGTAACTCAGGAATTAAATCACTAGGGTTGCTAACATGAAAAGCACCAGCAGCAATAAATAATATATGATCTGTCTGTACTGAACCATATTTAGTCATAATTGTTGAACCTTCTACAATTGGTAATATATCTCTTTGCACTCCTTCTCTTGATACATCAGGATTAGAACTAGATTCTCCCCCAGCTATTTTATCTATTTCATCAAGAAAAATAATCCCTGATTCTTCTACCTTCTCTGTTGCTTCAGATTTTACCTCTTCCATATCAATTAATTTCTTTGCTTCTTCTTCTGCTAGGATTTCTTTTGCTTCTTTTACGCTTACTTTTCTCTGCTTTTTTTGACCTGAAAACATATTCCCAAAAATATCTTTCATATTAATTCCCATCTGCTCTACTCCAGCTCCAGAAAAAACATCTACCATCTGTGAACTTTTATCTTCTACTTTAATCTCTACTGTCCTATCATCAAGCTCCCCAGATCTTAACTTATCTCTTAATTTTTCTCTGGTTTTTTTCGCTCTTTCTTCTTTTTCTGCTTTTTCCTCTTCTATATCTGCTTTATTATTTTCTGATTCTGAAAAATTACTTAATATCCCTTGTAAAGGATTTTGACTCTTATCTCTAGTTTGAGGTAATAAAATATCAAGTAGTCTTTCTTCGGCATGATCTTTAGCTTGATCTTTAACTTTTTCCATGCGAGACTTTTTTATCATCCTAATAGCAGTCTCAACTAAATCTCTAACCATTGA
>LFFM01002955.1_pt1 | contig 10921 bp, 6 predicted proteins | sample 643131 | NCBI WGS metagenome assembly LFFM01 (sample SAMN03777445, study PRJNA286221) | soda lake metagenome | biome: soda lake; feature: Kulunda steppe; material: water; isolation source: sample Tc-Br brine of Tanatar trona crystallizer | place: Russia: Kulunda steppe | collected 2011-07
CGGCCAGCACAAGCACAACATCTGTCCAGATTATATCTACCGGATAAGCCTGAATGATAAAAGCCTCGGAGCCCGCAAGCTGTACCATCCCGTATTTATCCTGCAGCCAGCTCAATCCCATCCCTAAAAAGCCTCCGAGGCCACAGCCGATTAGTCCGATATACAGCCCTTGTTTAAGGAAAATGTTGCGGATGGTATTTGCGGTGTAGCCGAATGAGCGTAATATTCCGATATCTCTGGTTTTTTGAATGACAACCATCGTCAAAGACCCCACTATGTTAAGTACGGCAACCAGTACAATGATCATCAGGATAAAATACGCTCCCCATTTTTCAAGATCCATCACATCGTAAAGGGGGCGCTGAAGATCATACCAAGATTGAATAGCAAATTCATCACCAAACTCTTGTTGAAGATCTGCTTTTACTTGCTCTGCCTGCTCGTGATCATGTAGTTTTACGTCAATACCGGAGATTTCGCCACGCATATCGAAAAGTCGCTGACCGGACATCAGGTCGATATAAACAACAGGATCATCCTGAAGGTGCTCAAGATCGTAAACACCTCTAATGTTGAATTGGAATCCGCGTGGCCCTGAAAACTGCGTCAATGCACGCTGCATCCCGGCGGCACTCAATACTGAAATATCCTGACCGACTTCCGCTCTGAGTCTGCTTGAAAGCTGCCCGGGTATAAGAACTCCGGGCTTACTATCCATCACTTCCAGATCAAGTGAGCCGCGATGAACAGCATCCCGGATATCGGTGAGGCGATCAAAGTATTCGGGTTCAACGCCCCGGACTTCTGCTACAATTTCATTATCGGATTGATCTCTAATGACGAGACTTTTACCTTCAACAAATCGGGTTGCAATTGCGATGTTTTCATTATCTTCCAATTGTTGCATCATAGCATCATCCCAGCTAAAGCTGCGGCCTGTGCTGTGTTCAATGCGGATATCCGGATCCTGAGCTAAAAGCATTGATTTGATAACATCAAAAAAACCGTTAAATACCGACAGGACAACTATCAATAGTGCCGTTCCGATTGTGACACCGCATATACTAATGATAGTAAGGGTGGATACAAGGGTAATATGTTTTCTTGAGAACAGGTAACGCCGGGCTATGAGACTGGTGGCCTTCAAACTATACAGAATATTGTGTTATCGTAATTTTTCGCTGATATTTTTGTAAATTCAATTTTCAATAAATACATAAGAGCATGTCATGGGGAGTAAAAGTACACTCAGTAATTCAGAAATAAAAGCATTAGAAGATGCACGCCACGGTGATCCGTTCTCGGTTTTAGGCGCTCATTTCATTGATGGTGATAACGGAACGGAGCTGGTAATTCGCACTCTGCAACCACATGCAAAAAAAGTTGAGGTTGTTGATGGAGATGGCAAAAGAACCCGGTTAAGAAAAGTTAGCAAGGGCGGACTTTATGAAAAAGTGTGGCCAGGAATTGACCGTATAGATCCTTATGAGCTTCGGATTGAACCGGAAGAGGGTGATGTGTACCAACTTCCCGATCCTTACTCATATGGCCCGATGCTGGATAATTATTCTTTGCAACTTTGGGGCGAAGGTAATAATTACAAAGCTTATGAAATGATGGGGGCTCATATCAAAGAAATTGACGGGGTTGTGGGCACTCATTTTGTTGTTGTTGCGCCTTCGGCATTGCGGGTTAGTGTGGTTGGAGCATTTAACGACTGGGATGGCAGGCGGCATCCCATGAGGAAATATGTAGATCAGGGCATTTGGGAAATTTTTATACCGGGCGTAGGCGAAGGAGATATATATAAATATGAGATCAAATCGGATCAGTATGAGCTGCCATTTCTAAAAACTGACCCTTACGGATTTTGGTGTGAAAAACGCCCAAAAACCGCCTCAGTCGTAACCCAGCTGGATAATTACAAGTGGAATGACAACTCCTGGATGCAGAAGCGCCAAAAGTGTTTTGATGAGGCGATGGCAATTTATGAAGTACATTTGGGCTCTTGGAAACTAAAACAGGGGAGCGAAGAGGGTTTTCTTTCCTATCGTGAAATGGCAGATGAGCTGGTAGGTTATGTCAAAGATATGGGATATACTCATATCGAACTGCTTCCTATTGCGGAGCATCCGTATGATCCCTCCTGGGGTTATCAGATAACAAGCTATTATGCAATCACAAGCCGGTTTGGCAAGCCCCAGGATTTTATGTACTTCGTGGATAAATGTCATCAAAATGATATTGGTGTAATTATTGACTGGGTGCCTGCACATTTTGCAAAGGATGAAAACGGACTGCGCTTGTTTGACGGTACTCATCTTTACGAACACGCTGATCCGCGGCAGGGAGAGCATAAAGATTGGGGTACGCATATATTTAACTATTCCCGCACCGAGGTTATCAATTTTTTGATTTCAAACGCCGTTTTTTGGTGTGATAAATACCACATCGACGGCCTGCGAATAGATGCGGTTGCATCCATGCTCTATCTGGATTATTCGAGAGAAGGAGACGACTGGATCCCCAATAAATACGGCGGCCGGGAAAACCTCGAAGCTATTACATTGCTGAAAAGGACCAATGAAATTCTGAATGAAGAGTTCACCGGCATTACCACGTTTGCTGAAGAATCTACCTCATGGCCGATGGTTTCAAAGCCGACCTATATCGGCGGTCTTGGATTTGATTATAAATGGAACATGGGCTGGATGAATGATACGCTTAAGTATTTTGAGGTAGATCCGATTTTCAGAAGATATCATCACAACCAGCTAACCTTCTCCATGATATATGCGTTTTCGGAGAATTTTATTCTGCCTCTTTCTCATGATGAAGTGGTGCACATGAAGCGTTCTCTGGTTTCCAAAATGCCGGGGGATGACTGGCAAAAGTTTGCTAATCTAAGGCTGCTCTATACTTATCAATATGCTCATCCCGGGAAGAAGCTTCTTTTTATGGGAAGCGAGTTCGGCCAATGGAGTGAATGGAACAGCGAGCAACAACTGGATTGGGGGTTGCTTCAGTATGAGCGGCACAAAGGCCTGCAAACGCTTGTGCGCGACCTTAACACCATATACAAGGAAGAATCAGCCCTGCATCAGGTTGAGTTTGAGTGGAGTGGATTCCAATGGGTCGATTTTTCAGACGTGGAAAACTCAATTCTAGCTTTTTTAAGATTTAGTGAGGATAAAGACGACTTTTTACTTTGTGCGTTTAACTTTACACCTCAGGTGCATGAAGGCTATTTTCTTGGAGTGCCTCATGCCGGCAGTTATGAGATTATTCTTGATACGGATTCAACATTTTATGGCGGCAGTAACTTTATTAACCCTCCGCTCGAAGCTGTTGAAAAAGAATGGCAGGAGCAGCCGGCAAAACTCCAGGTCAACCTGCCTCCGTTGGCAGGCTTGATCATCAAACCAAAATAATTTTTTCAGTAAAACCCATAATTATTATATGAAATTAGAGCGTTCCTGTGGGACTTTACTTCATCCCACTTCTTTTCCTTCCGACTTTGGACTTGGAGACCTTGGACCCGGTGCAAAACGATTTATTGATTTTCTCGATTCAACCAATCAAACTGTTTGGCAGGTGCTGCCGCTTGGCCCTACAGGATATGGAGAGTCGCCTTATGCGAGTTACTCTGCTTTTGCCGGCAACCATTATTTAATTTCACCTGATATACTCGCCGATAAGGGGTTGGTCAAAAGTGATGATCTGCAGGCAGGAAAGCGTCCTCAGAAAACCCTGGCGGAATATGACCAAGCCTACAAATTTAAATTTGAGCTTTTTCGCAAGGCGTGCAACACGTTTTATAATGATGCTTCGGATGAAGATTGGCAGAGTTACAACCAGTTTGTAGAGGCAAATAAATACTGGCTGGACGATTACGCACTGTTCATGTCGTTACTCTATCATCATGATAAACGCCCTTGGAATACCTGGGAAAAAGGACTCTCGCAACGCAAAAAATCTGTAATGGATAAATACAGAAAGAAGCTCAAAGAAGAAATAGATCTTCACTATTGGTTGCAGTATGAGTTCAACTCACAGTGGATGGCAATAAAAAAATACGCCAACGAGCGCTCCATCTCCGTTGTGGGAGATATTCCTATTTTCGTTGATCATAACAGTGCTGATGTATGGGCGCATTCTAAGTATTTTGAAGTGGATGCAACCGGAAACCGAAAACTTGTTGCCGGTGTGCCGCCGGATTACTTCAGTGAAACCGGCCAGTTATGGGGCAATCCGCTCTATAAATGGAAAGTTTTGGAGCAGGATGGTTACAAATGGTGGGTAGAAAGGTTCCGCCAGATGTTTTATATGTTTGATTCCATCCGGGTGGACCACTTCCGTGGCTTTGATGCTTACTGGGAAGTTAAAGCGACTGAAGAAACTGCAATGAATGGGCGTTGGGTAAAAGGGCCGGGACCCGGATTATTCAACAAAATAGAAGAAGAGCTTGGAGAGCTTCCGATTATCGCAGAAGATCTTGGAGTGATCACGAAAAGTGTGGTGGCTCTGCGCGACGGATTTAACTTCCCAGGTATGAAGATCCTGCAGTTTGCATTCCAGGGAAATTATGCCAACAGTTTTTTACCCCATAATTATACTACAGACAACTGTGTGGTTTATACGGGAACCCATGATAATGACACCACGATCGGTTGGTATAAAGAGGCTCCTGAAATAGAGCAGCATCGCTGCCGCGAATACATGAAAACCTCCGGTGAGGAGATAAATTGGGACATGATACGCACGGCAATGCTATCGGTGGCCAAGTATGCCATTTTTCCACTTCAGGATTTAATGAATCTGGATACCGAACACCGTATGAACTTTCCCGGAACAGTGGAAAATAACTGGTTGTGGCGATACACTGATGAAATGCTGGCTGGGGTTGATCGAGACCGTATCAGACATCTGATAGAAATAAGCAATCGCAACCCGAGAGTAGACAATCAGGATTCAAATATTGTCGAAATCGAAACCGAAGAAGCCAATTAAGCAATTTTGAATAAAAATTATTATATTGGTTATGTGTCATCATCGGTGTAAAGTTGACGTTAAAAAGTAAGTAAAAAAACACCGTTGATTGTACATCTAAGAGGGCTTTATTGCGCCATTATTGTACAGCCCCATCCTGAGTTTTATCCTCGTTAATCCGGTATATTTAACAGTTATTATAATCATTATATCTGTATAGAAAGAAAGCCGTTACATAAATTATGAAGATATTATATGCTGCAGCGGAGATTTCACCGTTCGCAAGAATGACCAACACGGCGGATTTACTTCGCTTCCTTCCGGCCTCACTTCAGGATAAAGGATTTGAAATCCGCATTCTCTTGCCCAAATACGGCTCAATTAATGACCGACGAAACAGGTTACATGAGGTAATCCGGCTCTCCGGTATTGAAGTCGAGGTAGCGGGAAATGTAGAAAGCATGAAAATTAAGGTAGCCAGCATCCCTAACGCTAAGCTGCAGGTCTACTTTCTAGATAATGATACCTACTTCAAGCGAAAAGGGTTGTTTTCCGATTCAAAGGGCAATTATTATAAGGATAACGACGAACGCTTGATTTTCTATAATAAGGGGATTTTACAGACCGTTAAAAAGCTCGGCTGGAAGCCTGATATTATTCATTGCCACGACTGGCCGGCAGGGTTTGTTCCGGCTTTTCTGAAATCTTTATATAAAGATGACGAAAACTTTACAGATACTAAGGTAATCTACAACCTTCATAGTCCGTTAAATGAAGGCCTTTTCGATACATCGATTATCGATAAAATGGGATTGCCGGATGACTTTGACGTCAACCGGATTTTAACCGACGGAAAGGTGGACTTTAGGAAAGCTGGTTTAATTTATGCCGATCACGTAGTTACCGGAAATGACCTCGGCAGTGAGCTGGACGACCTGTTCAATGAATTGAATATAACACCTGATAAGATTCAGGGAGCACCGCAAGACATATCTTCAAAATTTGCAGACTACTATAAAGCCATTGTTGGAGAAACCGCAGAACAGAAAGAATCATAATTCTCGCCCGGAATGGGTTTCCCAATTGTTGAACCCGCAATTCTACAGTTCGCGGGGATGGCTGATATTAATAATTGCAATCGGGTGGGTAGTTAACTCCTGTGATGATGGCAACCTTGTCGGCTCCGATCCCGGCGGTGACGAAATACAGGTAAAAGCAGATACCGTGTATATACCCTCGACCCTGGAAGTGTCGGCTCCGGGTTTTTCTGGAAACCATGCTTACCTCTCTGTCGGGCACTATAATGATCTGCTCTTTGGTGAAAAAGAAGTAACAGCGCTATTACAACCAAATATTATTGAAGAAGATATTGACTCTATAGAAGCTAACGCTACTGCATCTTTGGAAATGCATGTAGATGAAGTCTACGGTGATATAAACAGCTCTAATCATTTACAACTCAGGGAAGCTCCGAGGCGGTGGCGGGCAAGTGCTTGGCGACCGGACTCTGTTATGAGTGATTCGGATATCTTGTTAGGAGAGCATATATATCAGCCTGAAGATGATACAGTGACTATCCCTGTTGATGATAACTGGCTGCAGCGCTACAGAGAATTTTTTAACGAAAGCGATGAAGATGGATACCGGGATGAGCTGTTTGGATTCACGCTTTTCAGTATGGAAGAATCCAATATTTTGTCATTTGATATGGACGAATCCCGCCTGGTTATAGATAACCCATCTGCGGATACGCTGCAACACGTTGGCTTCAGGGGAAGTGCTTTTAGTCTTGAAAGAGGCGAACCTTCTGAATCTATTGCTGAGGAAGTATCTATCAATCGTAACATCTTTGATAATTTCATGAAACTTGAATTTGATGTGGACAGCGAATTTATAGGTGCTGATAATATTTCCAGAGCAGAGTTGCGGATTTACGTTGATTCAGAGAGTATGGAGTCAACCGAATACCTGCCGGAAAATCACCGGCGAAATTCAGCAGATGAGCTGGATTTGTATTTTCTTGATGAATCCGACCTTGATTTATCTATTACGGATGACCCGGTGTTCCGTTCATCGTTAAATGAGGGCGAGGACGGGGAACCGGATTATTTCAGTGTCAACCTCACAGCATTTATCAAGGATCAGCTTACGGCTGAAGAACAAGAAGAAGATGATTTTTATCTGATAATCAGTGAAAATAATGGGAAAATAATTTCTAGCTTACTATTCAATCATCTTCATGATGAGTACGCCCCTCAAATTCATATAACAAGTGCAGATCCGAATTAAAATACCATGCGCAGTTTAATAATAAGTTCGGCATTATTGATAGGTCTGTTTTCGCTGCCCGTTGAAAACTCCAGCGCACAGGATCTATACAGAAGTGGATCCACCTACTCCTATTACGGCTTAGGAATGCCCAATGATTATCGTGCTCCGAATGCCAGCGGAATGAATGTCATTGGAACATCAGTCTTCGATACCCGCATTAGCAGTACAGCAAATCCGGCAATGCTTGGTACCAATCGCTACACAAACATTAATGGTGGATTTAATATTACGGGCTATGAAATGTCCGATGAGGTAAGCTCAGCAAGCCAAACTCACATTGAAAGTAGCCAGCTTCAGATGTCATTTCCTGTTTTGCGTGATCGACTGGGAGTTTCGGCTTCAATATTGCCGGAAACCAGTTACAATTTTACCACAACAGGTCAGGATTCGCTTGCTGCTGGTGAAAGCCCAAGCGGCTCTTTACTGAATTATGAAACTGAAACTGATGCAACCGGAGGGCTGAACCGGATTGAAATTGGTGCAGGATACCGCGTTGCTCCACGCACATACATCGGTATTGCTCCGGCATTCTACTTTGGAACACTTACCCAAAGAGTTGATCTCGATTTTGATGATGACGATTTTGAATCCGTGAACTTTAGCAGAAATACTTCACATACTGGCTGGGGTGGAAGAGTTGGACTTCTCCAGATTATGCCTGGCGTGTTTAACCCTACAGATATTTTATCAGTAGGTGTAAGTGCCTCAATGCCTGTATCACTTGATGCTGAGCGGCGCTTTGAAACTGAGCTGGATGATGGCGAGAATGTTCAATTGCCTGAATCTGAAGAAAATAGAACTGTAGAATATCCGCTTGACGTAAGTGTCGGATTAACTTATGTATTGAGTGATAATTTTAAAGTATCTTCTGATGTGCTTTATCAAAATTGGGCAAATTTTGAACCATTTGAAGCGCAGGAAAACGTTACATATAAAGATCGCTTCAGAACCGGGTTAGGTGCGGAAATAAGCGGGTATAACCCGAATACCCCGCCTTCCTTTTTCCGGGATCTGATTTACCGGGCCGGGGTTAGCTATGATACCGGCAGTATGGAAATTAATGATAACAGCATTAGCACTTACAGAGCAAGTGTGGGAATAGGAATTCCTACAAGTGACCGTTCATCATCATTAAATATAAATTTCGATTATGGTGTCCGAGGCACACAAGCAGATGGACTTATCCAAGAAGAAATATTCGAATTACGGGTATCGTTTAATCTTTCCGAGTTAATGTTTTTCAGACCGAGACTCAGATAAGCCGATAAATACAGGGTTGTAAATACATATAAAGATGAAAAATTTAGTTTACATATTAATATTTTTATTCTTCTTCGCTTGTTCAACAGCTGAGGAAGTCGCCGACGATGATATAGATGGTACAGAAACCGAAGAAGTCACCGATAATGACATAAACGGTGATGAGGAAGAGGAAATCGGAGAGGAAGAAGACCTTGCTGAGTTAGGCGATGCAGAAGGTTTTGAGAAACCATTCACTGATCTTGAACCCCCGTTCGGATATGAATCGCGAACTGTATTCTCGCTTTTTCAGGATGAATACAGAAACGAGCAGTGGGAAATGGCACTGAAATACGGAAGATATTTAATCAGTGAACATCCCAAAGAAATGGAAAATGTAGACGCTTACCGGGGCGATCGCATGTTTGACCGGATGATTACCATCTACAAGGAAAAGCACAATATGGCGGAAGAGCCTGAGTTACAGGAAGCTTACGTGGATTCCGCACTGCAAATGTTCGACTGGTTCTTCAATGAATACGAAGAAGACGAAGTTGATGAATGGAGATGGATCATGAACCGGGGCCGCTTTTATCAGGAGCATTCCGACTATATTGAAAACGGGATGCAAAAAGCCTATGAAGACTATGCTACCATTTTTAATAGAGATGTAGAACGCACTACAGAAAGTGGAGACGGATACTACGTTCGCATCATGCTTCAAAATATGAAAAGAGAAGGTGAAACTGATAAAGTTCTCGACTGGATGGATCGCGCACAGCCTTATGCGGACGAGGAGTTGAAAGCGGAATTCGATCAAATACGCAGTGATATATTCGAAGATCCGGAAGAGCGGGTCGAATGGTTGCAGACCGTTCTCGATGACGATCCTGGAAATGTCGAAGTTATGGAGGAAATCTACGAGCTATATGATGAACTTGGCGAATCAGATAAAAAATGGGACAAGGCCAGGGAAATCTACGAGACTGACCCGAGCTATGACAACGTGATAAGAATGGCACGGCTTCATAACGATGAAGGAGATTACGATGTAGGAAATGAATATTTGCGCGAATCCCTTGAACTTACCGAAGATTCAGAGCAACGGTACGAAACGCTGCTGCGGCTTTCCCGCAATTATCAAAACATGAGAGATTTTGAAGAAGCCCGCGATTATGCCGAGCGAGCTTCCGATCAGAACCCTGATAGTGGTGAGCCATATATTAGAATAGCCGACATTTATAGTGAGACAGTTTCCCAATGTACTAATGGCGACATGGGGCGTAGAGACCGTACTGTTTACTGGTTGGTTCTCGACTATCTTGATAAAGCGCTGGAGGTAGATCCAGGTGTTGAAAGACAAGTAGAAAATCGGTACGAAAATTTTGAGAATGTGATGCCTTCTTCAAGCGATAAGCACTTTATGGGCTGGGAAACCGGCGATTCATTTATGATAGATGGAGAAATTGACGAGTGCTATGCCTGGATTAATGAGGAAACTACTGTCCGATAAGGTAAGCTGAAGGTCTCAAGACATATTCAGGTATCAAATTATTTTTTATAAAAATTAATATTTTAGAGGCGGGAGTGGTCACTTTGCTAATCGGGAAATAAATAGCTCCTGTCTGTTTTATCAGTAGTGGCGCAAAATGTAATAGAGTTTTGCTTCACGCCTGTGTATGTCTATGATCAATCCAAATGATACGGTTGAACCCAATGAGTAATAACAGAAATAAAAACAAAAAGCGTCGTAATACCCATAAGAAAAAAGGTCGCAAGAAAAAAGGCGGTAATAAAGAGCAGCTCCCCGAATTTCTTGAAAACGAGCATGTGAAACCGGCAGGCCGTTTTAGCGGAGTTGTCGAACTCACGCCCAAGGGGTATGGCTTTATCAGAAAACTGGATCACGAGTTTACTAAAACTGAAAAGGACCCTTTTTTAAATCCCGATCAGGTAAGGTTTTTTAAAATAAAACCGGGACTTGTAGTCGAAGGCGAGCTTGAGCAGGACCAAAAAGGTAATCTTCGGGTAGCAACTGTTGATACCATTAATGGGGAACCTTTTGAAAGCTGGCTGAAAGCGCCACGATTTGAACTGCAACGGCCAATTATGCCGATTGAACAAATCAAACTTTCAAAACGCCCTGATGAAACCGAAATGAGAGTCGTTGATCTTATCGCACCGGTTGGAAAAGGTCAAAGATCCCTGATCGTATCCCCACCAAGAACCGGAAAAACGGTATTATTAAAACAAATTGCAGAGTCGGTAGAGAATTATCACCCTGACGTCGAACTTGCAGTTTTACTTGTGGATGAGAGCCCGGAAGAAGTGACGGATTTTAAGCGGACTACCCATGGCAAAG
>LFFM01002957.1_pt1 | contig 10915 bp, 9 predicted proteins | sample 643131 | NCBI WGS metagenome assembly LFFM01 (sample SAMN03777445, study PRJNA286221) | soda lake metagenome | biome: soda lake; feature: Kulunda steppe; material: water; isolation source: sample Tc-Br brine of Tanatar trona crystallizer | place: Russia: Kulunda steppe | collected 2011-07
TCCCTTCGAGCTTTTTGAAGAATATGGAGCCGATGTATTGCGCTGGTATTTACTCCATGTATCACCACCCTGGACCCCTACTAAGTTTGATATAGAGGGTTTACATGAAGTGGATAGCAAATTTTATCGCACTCTTAAAAACGTATATCACTTTTTTCAGCTCTATGCCAATACTGATAATATCGATCCTCGAGAATTTTCAGTGCCGGTGGAGGAGCGCACCAGAATAGACCGCTGGATCATCTCCCGCTATCATAACTTAGTGAAGCAGGTTAAAGAGGAAATGGATAATTATGACTTAACCTCTGCCGTTAGAGAAATCCAGGATTTTGTCGATGAGGACCTATCAAATTGGTTTATTCGCCGTTCTCGCCGTCGTTTTTGGGCTGGAGATTTGGATAAAGATAAAAAATCTGTTTATCTGACTACTTTCGAAGTTTTACAGGGTTTGGCCAGGTTAATTGCTCCCTTTGTACCCTTTATTTCAGAGGTGTTATATGAACGACTGGCTGATGGTAAATCAGTCCACTTAGAGGATTTTCCTGAGGCTAGAGAGGAGCTAATTGATGATAAACTAGAAGAAAAAATGGGTCTAGTCAGAGAACTGGTGACTTTAGGAAGAGCAGCTCGAGAGAGGGAAGAGATCAAGGTCAGACAGCCCATTCCCAGAGTATTAATCGATGGCCGAAATAAAGAATTAATATCTGATCTGGTACCTCTTATCAAGGAGGAGCTCAACGTTAAAGAAGTTGAATTTACGGAAGAGCTGGCAGATTATATGGCCTATGAGATCAAACCTAACTTCCAGAAGGTAGGACCTAAATTGCGGGATAAAGTTAAGGTCTTTGCTCAGGAGTTGGCTAAACTAGATGCCAGTGTAGCAGCTCCTAAATTAGAGCAGGGAGAGACTTTATCCGTAGACTTGGCCGGTGAAGAATTTTCTTTCACTGAGGAAGATGTAATCATCAATATTAAAAATCTGGAAGGTTATGCTGTGGGCATGAACAACAATGTTTTTATAATTCTGGATACCCAGCTGACAACAGAGCTTAAAAATGAAGGTCTGGCCAGAGAGTTTATCTCCAAGGTACAGCAATTAAGAAAATCCTTAGATTTAAATGTCACCGATAGAATCGAGGTAAGATATGATAGTGAGGAGAGGGTCAAAGAAGCAGTGGCAGCCTTTGCTGATTATATCAAAGAAGAGACCCTGGCCGATGAATTAAAGGAGACCAAAGATTTTAAGGCAGCTGAAGAATATGACTTAAATGGTCATGAAGCTCTACTGGAAATTATAAGAAGGGGGTAAGTAATAATGAACCTGCAGGAGATTACGGACTTTTTAACCCTTTATGGATTGAGATTTCTAATGGGGATCTTAATCCTGGTAGTTGGTTGGTTTCTGGTGAAATATATAGTTAAAATCATGGATAAGACTCTGACAGGTCATTTTGATCAAATATTAACCAGTTTCATTCTTAAGCTTGGCAAAGCTCTGCTGTTAATTTTAGTCTTTTTAACTGCTGCTTCCACGGTAGGCATTGAGGTCACTTCCTTTGTAGCTATCTTAGGGGCAGCAAGTTTTGCCGTTGGTCTGGCTTTACAGGGTTCATTATCTAATTTTGCCGGTGGGGTTTTGCTATTGATCTTCAAACCCTTTGAGGCCGGGGATTTTATTGACGCTGCCAATGTTAAAGGTAAGGTCATAGAAATCCAGCTTTTATATACTGTGCTCAATACCAGGGATAATAAAAGAGTTTACATTCCCAATGGTTCTCTGGCCAACCAGACCATCACCAATTTTACCACCAATCCCACCAGGAGAGTGGAGCTGCAATTTGGCATCGGCTATGATGATGATTTTGAAGAGGCCAAAGCCATTATAAGAGACATAGTAGAAGACCATGACCGAATACAACAGGAGCCAGAACCAATAATCCGAGTGGGTGAACATGGTGATAACTCAGTGGAGATTTATACCTGGGTTTGGATTGATAGAGAGAGTCGTGGTGATTACTGGGAGGTCTACTTTTATCTCCATGAGGAAGTGAAGAAAAGATTTGATCAGGCCGGTATCGGCATTCCATACCCACAATTGGATGTCCATTTTGATCCTGCAGTAGAGGATGGTTTTGTCAGCCGGAGAGAACAGTTGAATTTAAATCGCAAGCTGGCTCGAGAAAAATTAGAGCAGCAACAGGCTGGAGATGACGAGATAGTTTAAAAATATTTGCCGGAAAGCAACATAACAGCTAAGTCAGCAAATAAAATAAACCCCGGCCCTACTAAGGCCGGGGTAATGTTCATAAATGGTGTGGGTAAGTGGATTCGAACCACTGGCCTCCACGATGTCAACGTGGCGCTCTGACCAGCTGAGCTATACCCACCTGTTACTTTCTCCATAATTATAACAGGTAAAAAGGAAAAAATCAAGGGTGGATAACTAATGGTATTTGGCAGAAAAGGTGATGTTTTTGGAAAAGAGCAAAAAAAATTTTACTAGAAAATTAGACTGGTCTTATTTATTTTTACTCTCAACAGCTTATCTTTCAAGTTCCATTAACATGCAGGGGATACAATCTTTGATGCCCTTTATTCAGGAAGAATTTATGATATCCCGCTCTCAGGCTGGACTCTACTCCAGTGCTTTTTTTCTTACAGCTACAGCTATAGCCATATTTAGTGGTAGTTTTGTAGATAAGATTGGAGCTAAGACTGGAATGTTAATCGGAGTATTTAGTGTAGGGGGAATGATGATCTTCCATGGTTTAGCTCCAGTATATCCAGTTCTGTTACTGCTGGCTTTTTTTGCTGGTCTGGGTTTTAGCATTATAACTCCATCGGTAAATAAAGCCGTCATTGAAAGCAGTACAGAAAAAAATAGGGCTCTTTCCATGGGAGTTATGCAATCTGGAGGAGGAATTGGCAGTTTTGTAGGAGCCAGTCTGCTGCCTGTCTTTGCTGCTGCCTATAGCTGGAGGTTGGCTATAATCGTTGCCGGTGCAGTGGCAGTATTTGTGGGGCTTTTTATCAAAATTAAACTACCGGATAAAAGGGCAAAGCAAAAACTTAATGAGCAAAAGCAAGTCAGTTTTTTCAGGCAGTTTAAAAAGATGCTCAAGAATAAAAAGCTTTTATTAGTATGCTCTCTGGGAGTGGTTTTTGGGGCTTCTATTGGTTCTATACCTGCCCATTACACTCTATTTTTAACCACGGACTTAAAGTTTTCTCCTGCTATTGCCGGTCTGTTTTTAGGTATTTTGCAGATTGGAGGTATTTTTGGCCGGCCTTTTTGGGGCTGGCTCAGCGATTCCTGGCATGGAGGTAAAAGGCGGCGAACTTTTCTCTGGTTAATTATGACCATTACTATAACAGGGTTGTTGTTTTCTTTTCTGGTCTGGCGATTATCAGACTTTGTTATCCTTATTGCACTTTTTTCTTTTGTTTTAGGTACCGTAGGTATGGGCTGGATGGGCCTCTTCTTTACTGTAGTGGGAGAGAGGGCTAACCCTGGTATGACTGGCATTGCTACCGGTTTTTCTTTGATTTTCATTCGGATTGGAGTGATGTTTGCCCCTCCTTTATTTGGTTTAATCGCCGATATCTTTGACCATTATAATTACAGCTGGCTAACCCTGACTATCTTTACTTTTATTTTTGGTATTTTATTTTACTGGTTAGAAGGAAAATCATTAGTGGCAGAAGAATATAAACAGTAGAGGTGAGAGTAATGAGAGCAACTGGAACTATAGCCCGGGGTATTAGAACCCCGATTATCAAAGAAGGAGATAAGTTAGTAGAAATTGTAGTGGAATCAATATTAAAGGCTGCTGAAGAAGAAAGTTTTTCTTTAAGAGATAAAGATGTGGTAGGGATTACAGAATCAATAGTTGCAAGAGCCCAGGGAAATTATATTTCTACTTCAGAAGTAGCTCAAGAGATAAAGGAAAAATTTTCAGGAGAGATAGGTGTTTTATTTCCCATTCTCAGCAGAAATAGATTTGCTTTAATATTAGAGGCGATAATAAAAAGTGGTTGTCAGGTACATCTGCAGCTAAATTATCCCCGCGATGAAGTGGGCAACCCGGTGTTAGATCCAGAGAAAATGCGCAGGGCTGATATTAATCCCCCGGAGGATGTAATATCCTATGAAAGATATAAAGATCTCTTCTCCGATTATTATCATCCCTACACCGGAGTTAATTATGTGGAATTATATAAAAAAATTGGGGGAGACAACATTAAGATCTATTTGGCCAATAAACCTGAGTATATTTTAAAACACACTGATCAACTGCTGGCAGCTGATATTCATAGCCGGAATATTACCAAGAAAAAGTTACGACAGGCAGGGGCCAAAAACGTCCTGGGGCTGGATGACCTCTGCACCGAGGATAGAGGAAGAGGTTATAATCCAGAGTTTGGTCTCCTGGGTTCCAATAGAGCCAGTCGGGATAGGCTGAAGCTCTTTCCCCGAGAGGGAGAACAGCTGGTCAGAAAAGTCAAAGATAAGCTCAAGAAGATTACCGGTAAAGAGATAGAGGTAATGATCTATGGAGATGGAGCCTATAAAGATCCAGGGGCAAAAATATGGGAACTGGCCGATCCAGTGGTGTCTCCGGCCTATACTGATGGTTTGGAGGGAACTCCCCAGGAATTAAAGCTCAAGTATTTAGCTGATAATGAATTAGAAGATCTGGAAGGTGAAGAGTTATTAGAGGCTGTAAAACAAGAAATCTTGCATAAAGAGGAAAAATTGACTGGCGAGATGAAGTCCCAGGGAACGACTCCCCGTCATCTGCCTGATTTGCTGGGCAGCCTTGCTGATTTAATAAGTGGTAGTGGAGATAAAGGCACCCCGGTGGTATTGATTCAGGGATACTTTGATAGTCTGGCAGAGGAATAAAAATAATCTAACAGACAAAAGATAGGGCCGGCAGGATTTTAAATTAACCCTGCTGGCCTTTTTTAGTTGTTAGTACTATATTTTTAATATCTTTAGCTAAATCTGGCAGCTAAATTTCCCACACGCTCTCCGATGTCCTGACACTCCTTTAAAGCTCTTTCATCGGGTTCACCAACACTTATAGGTCCATAATGGCCTATATCACTATAACCCTTTACCACCATGCCATGGACAAGCATAGCCTCTAATATACTTAAAATAGTCGATTCTACCCCGCCTCCCACTGTAGCGCAGGAAGAAAAGGCAGAACCAATTTTATTAGTGAGTTTACCGTGGAATTTAATACTTTTATCGAGAAATTCCTTCACCGGAGCTGCTGAAAGGCCGTAATAAGTTGGTGAACCGATTATTATTCCTTCATAATCAGTTAAAATAGCTGGCTCTACCTTTTCAATATTTTTTAGATCGACTTCAGCCTCAGAGTTTTCCACTCCTTCCTTAACCGCTTCAGCCATCTTTTCCGTATTGCCTGTGCGACTATAATATAAAACCAATACTTTAGCCATATTATAACCTCCTTTATTGAGATAGCTTAAATTTTCCAGTCTAATTTTAACATAGCTTTCCTGCATAAAGCAAAATTATTTTCTTTTACTTCTGAGCAAAATTTAATTGACATAAATCAAACTGAAAGTTATAATTGAGTAAAGATTAATAAAATTATCAAAAAAACACCAGAGGAGTAAGATAATTTCATTAAAACTGATGAAGGGAGGGGATTATATTGTATCTCCTTCGAATAGCAATCAGAAATCTGTTCCGCCGCCGGAGAAGAACCATAGTCACTGCCGCAGTCTTAGCTATTGCTATCATAATATTCTTAGTAGTTGAATCTTTAATGGCCGGTTTAACTGAGATGTCCTATGATAATATAATAAATTTAGATTCTGCCCATTTAGAGATAGGCCGGGAAGATTTTTTTCAAGATGATTATAAATCTAAATTGAGAAAAAGTTTTTCTCTAGAGCAGGAACTGAGAGAAAACATCAGGGCAATAGAGGGTTATCTCTCACATACAGCTATGCTTGAATTTAATGCCAACATTACTACTGGCAGAGATGAATTCCCGGTGCAAGTTAGAGCAATAGAGCCTGAAAGTTTTCAGGAAATCTTAACCAATGCCAATTATATCATCGCAGGGGAATTTTTAAGCAGCGGTTCTGAGGGTTTGGTTATTGGGAGTCAGTTAGCTGAGATGTTAAGTCTCGAAGTCGGTGATTTCTATACCCTGCTCTTTCAGGATCAGGAAGGTTCCTTTAATACCATAGAAGGGGAAATAAAGGGGATTGTATCTACCCCTCATCCTGAAATGAATTTAAGTACGGTATTTTACAATAAAGAGTTTGCCTATGACGCTCTAAGAGTGGAAACTGGCCGGGCTAATCGTATCCTGATTAGACTTGACGATCGAGACAGGGCTATCGAAGCCAGAGAGAATTTATTAGAGAATCTTTCCGGAACTGGATTTGCTGTTCGCAACTGGGAAGATTCAGCTGAAATGATCAAGGCCATGCAGGCAGCAGGGCAGATTGAAAACTATGTGGTTTTAGGTTTGATTTTAATTATTGGTGGAATTGGCATAACCAATGTGGTGATTTTAGCTGCTCTGGAAAGAATGGAAGAGATAGGAATGATGAAGGCCCTGGGGCTAAAAGAAAAAGAAATAGTGGGAATTTTTGCTCTGGAGGCCACTGGAATTGGATTGCTGGGAAGCATCATTGGCTGTATCTTTGGCTTCATTAGTGTAGCTCTCTTCAGTAATTTTGGCTTTGATATGGATTTTTTGGGAGGAACAGAAACTACCTATGGGATTCCAATTATGGGAAGGCTTTATGGAGGTTGGAGTCCCTGGTCCTTTGGGCTGGTCTTTATCTTTGGCATATTTGTGGCCTTCTTAGCCAGTCTTATTCCGGCCTACTGGGCGGCCAGGAAAGACCCCATCGAGGCAATCTATAGGAGATAGAGGTGGCTATCCAATGAGCTTTTTATTAAAAATAGCTTTGCGAAATATCACCAGAAATAAATTTAGGACCTTTGTTTCAATCCTGGCTATCGCAGTAGTAGTTGCCATTGTAGTATTTACCCGGGGGCTTCTGCTGGGCTTTTCTGAGTCCACCTTTAGATTGATTGTTGATAATCAGTCTGGCCATGTCAGGATAATAAATGAAGAATATAAAAACAGAGAAGCGTTAATACCTTTAGACCAGACAGTGGACGGCTTTCGCGGTGAAGGGCTGGCGGCCATGCTAGCAGATCTAAAAGAAGTTACCGGGGTAGAGCATATGTTGCCTCGCCTTAAATTCGGGGCTATAGCCAGCCCGGGAGATGAAATGATAACAATGATGGGCATTGGTATTGATCCTGGCTCTGAGGCCGAATATGGAGCTCTCACTAAGGATATAACTGCAGGCCGAATGGTGGAGGATGGCCGGGAGATTTTAGTGGGCAAGTCTTTATTAGATAAACTGGATATTGAACTAGGAGAAAGAATTACCATCTTATTTTCAGATGCCTATCAATCCTTTCAGGGTAGAACCTTTACCGTGGTAGGGGTGCGAGAGACAGGCCTAAAAATGATGGATGAGGCCATGTTTTATTTACCCTTGGCTGAAGCACAGCAGATGCTTTATCTTGATGATGAAGCTACTGAAATAATGGTCTTTGGTAGCGGAATAAGAGAGGCTGAGCAGTTAAAAGAAAATTTAACAGATTTTTTTGTAGCCCAGGGGGCTGACGATAAATTTGCTGTTCTGGCCTGGCAGGAGACCGACCCCTTTATTGAATATTTTCAAATTGCCGTTAGAATTTATGATGTTATATATGTGTTTTTTATTCTCTTAGGTTCAATAGTTTTAATTAATACCATGATAATGATCATTAGAGAAAGAACGGCAGAGATTGGCATGATGGGAGCCCTGGGTCTAAAGAGCAGAGACATCCTCAAGGTTTTTTCTCTGGAAGGAGCAATAATGGGCATTTTTGGCAGTTTACTTGGGGTTATTCCCGGGGGAATGATAACCTATTATTTCTCCCAGGTAGGGCTTGATTATTATGCAGATATGCTGGATGATATGGAGATATTAATTGCTCCAGCAATTTATCCAGTATTTAGTCTGGAAAATTTGTTTATAAGCTTTCTCTTTGGAGCGGTAATAACGACCCTGGTTAGTATCTGGCCTGCTCGCAAAGCAGCTCAGATGGAGCCTGTTGATGCTCTGCACCGAGAAATTTAAACAGCTCAAAACAACAGGGTTTTTGTTTAGACGCCTGATAATATCTAATAATAGCTAGAGTTCCTGCAAGGGAAGGTTTAATCTGTTATAATGAAACTAGCTTTTCAATTATAAACCAAGATCTTGTCAATATTATTAGGAGGGAAAAATAATGTTGAATAAAAGAAAGATTATCCTGGAAAAAGCCTATCAAAATCAGCAGGAGCTAGGTGGTAGTGGAGGAATCTTGCCGCCACCCCATGAGGTCAAAATGAATGACCAGGCCTGGAATGAAGCGGTGATTAAGCTGGAAAGGGATGGACTCATTACAGGAATAAAAATAAGTCATAGTAGTTATAACAAACGTGATGGCGTTAAAGAAGTTTTGCAGACCAAAAAAACTAAGGTCACAGAGAAGGGAATTGAATTTCTGCAACAGGATGAATAATTAAATCATGAAACTTTCGATTGCAAAAGAGTTATAGACAAAACTTTAGATTTACTCAAAAACAAAAAAGACCACCTGAATAAAGTGGTCTAATGTTTAAAAATGGTGCCGGGAGCCGGGCTCGAACCGGCACGGGAAAAAATTTCCCACCGGATTTTAAGTTTTATCCTATGCATTATGAATTCTATCAGATAATGCTAAGTTTGTCAAGCTATCAGGGGTTTTGACTTGGTGGTATTATATTCCTTTATCTTATTTTATCACGTCTTTTCAGCTTTTTCGGAACATAATGGAACATTTGGGAACACAAAATTAGTCAACATCAACCGCTTTATTTATTTTATCAGCGGCTTCTTTTTGCATATCCAGATCCACATGAGAATATATATCGAGAGTAGTAGATATAGTGGAATGGCCTAACATTTCTTGCACCACTTTAGCCTGGATGCCGTTTGCCAAATTCAAAGTTGCAAATGTGTGGCGTAAAGTGTGTAAACTATATTTTTCATGCAGTCCCGCTTTGCGAGCATATTTCTTAAATTGATTGCTGTAATAACCTGGTAGATATTGTCTGCCATCTGGCCGGCAGAATACAAAGTTTTTACTATCATCATAATCTGGTCCCATCTGGAGCTGCATCTCCATTTGATATTTTTTGTAGTTTTTTAGAATAGACCTTAATTTGTCCGGCATTTTGATCTGTCTTTTACTACTTTTGGTTTTAGTTTTTTCTTCATGTATGGGGCCGTCCTCTGCGACTATATATCTTTTTCTGACGTCTATTACGCCTTTTGGAAGGTTTATATCCTCCCACTCCAGTCCCATTGCCTCTGACCTGCGTAGCCCGGTCATAAGCAGGGATATAAAAAAAGTATTAATTAGTTTATTATCCTCACTGGCTGATAATAATTTATGATATTCTTTAGAAGTCATAGCCTGGGCTTTAGTTTTTTCGGGGCGCGGGGTTTCAACTGCAGACATAGGGTTATACTTGATTATTTTTAATTTAATTGCTCTATCAAAAATACTAGACATAATCACATAATGCTTTTTGAGTGTGTTCTCTGATAATCCACCTTTCTTTTTATCCTTCCTCCCAGTTTGCCTTTTTGTTGCAAAATATTGTATAATGTTTCTGAGCCTTCAAGACAGATTTCAGATATGATATTGTAGTAATACCTACGATAGTAATGGCGGTTGTACGGTTGTGTTCCCTTCCCCTTCCCCGAGGGGAAGGGGGACCCCCAGAAATTTCCAATAAATTTCAATCTCTATAACACATTCCGCTTTCTTCTTGCTAAAACAGGAGGGCATTAATCATGAGCAAACATGAAAAGCGTTCACCCCAGAAGAAGCTGGAAATCGTGCTTGAAGGGCTTCAGAGCGATAATATTGCTGAGACCTGTCGCCAATACGGCATTTATGAAAGTCAATTCTATCAGTGGAAGGACAAACTTGAAGAATCTGCTCCTGATGTTTTCAACAATGGCAAAAGAGACAGAGAAAAAGAGAAACTAAAACGAGAAAATGAGCGTTTAGAAGAAACTATAGTTGAATTATCCTGTGAGAATCAGACTCTTAAAAAAAACGACAGTTAGGCCTTGCAGGTGATCTTAAAGGTAAACACATCTCAGCTGAGAACAAACGCAAATTGATGGATATCGTAGAAGAAGCAGAGCTGAGCAAAAAGAAAGTCTGTGAAATACTAAAACTCAATCGCAGCCGCTATTATCGCTGGAAGAGTCGATATGAAGAGCATGGTTTTGCTGGTCTTAAGGATAAAAAGCCCACTCCCAATGGTCCAGTGCATTCGCTCTTAGACGAGGAAAAGGAAGCTATCATCGAACATGCCCTGGATAATCCTGACACAAGACACAGAAAGTTAGCTTACGAGCTGCAAAATGAAGATATAGTTCATGTATCGCCATCCAGTGTATATAGAGTTCTCAAAGCTGAAGGTCTCATTAACGAGAGAAATGAGCCCAAGCAGGATACCTCTGCAGACGGTAAAATTGAAGTAGAAAAGCCCAATAAGATGTGGCATCTGGATATAACATACATTCCGATAAAGGACATTCACGCCTATCAGATAACCGTCTTAGACGGCTGTTCACGGCTGGCAGTGCATAGTGAGCTCTCCAGGACAATGCAGGCTGACGATATAGAAAGAGTTATGAGCAGAGCTTTATTCAAGGAGGATTTATTCGAGGCCGATGAAGATGACAGGCCCGTACTGGTTACAGACAACGGTTCTCAGATACTCTCGCATTCTTTTCAGGATTTCCTGAA
>LFFM01002958.1_pt1 | contig 10911 bp, 14 predicted proteins | sample 643131 | NCBI WGS metagenome assembly LFFM01 (sample SAMN03777445, study PRJNA286221) | soda lake metagenome | biome: soda lake; feature: Kulunda steppe; material: water; isolation source: sample Tc-Br brine of Tanatar trona crystallizer | place: Russia: Kulunda steppe | collected 2011-07
CCTGTTGTTCAATCTCGGTGTCGCGTTCGTGGCTGGGCTGATCGGGTATCACGTCTCACAGCGGCGAAAACACGTCTGATCGGCGCTCGCTGGCCTGATCACCGCACAGCTACTGGATCATTGGCTCACATGTACCGACCGGTATCCAACGCTCACCTCGTGTCGAACCTATCCCCTTGCACAACACGACAGCCGTTCATATGCGATCGGGCGGGGTTGCCGTCGGCTGGAGCCCGCCGCTGCGGGACGGGTCGCGTCCGACGGGTCGTCCTGATCGCTCCGGGACCGCCCCGCAACCGAACCTCACGCCTCCCCAGCCTCGCAGCGGTCGCTTATAACCGACCGCTGCATCCCTCGCGCGGTGCTGCTCGTGCCCTATCAGGCGCTCGCCGGCACGCGCCGACCGCACCGAGCAGGGATATACGTATATAAATATAGTATATACGTAGGAGATCGGGATCCGCAGTATCCGAACCCGGATCCACGGCCTCGAGTTCGGTCGGGGGATCCAAACTCGGTCCGGGGGTTACGTTCGATCGGGCAGTTATAAGGTGTCTTTCACGCCGAGCACGCGCTCCTCGGCGTCGCGTCCGGGGTCCCACTCGCTCCCGTCGCGGTCGGACTCCCGGTGTTCCGCGACGGTTCGTGCCATCGCCTCGTCGACGGGCGTCGACTCCCAGCCGAGGTCGGCGAGCGCGCAGGTGTCGAGTAGGTGTGGATACTCGCGGTACAACACGAAGTCGTCGGGCACGAGGTCGCCGGCGGCGAGCGCGTCCTCGCTAGCGGGGACGATGGTCACCTCGGTGCCGGCGGCGGCGGCTATCGTATCGAGCGTCTCTTCCAAGGTGAGCGCCCGCCGGTCGCCGACGTTGTAGGCGGCTCCCGGCTCGCCGCGCTCGGCGACGATCCGGAGGCCGCTCGCCACGTCCTCGACGTACGCCCGGTGCCAGAGGTTCTGCCCGTCGCCGGGGACCACGACCCGATCGTGGGTGAGCACGCGGTCGATCCAGTAGTCGAGTCGTTGCGTGTAGTCGTACGGGCCGTAGACGATGCACGGGCGGACGGCGGCCGCGTTCACGCCCGCCTCCGCGGCGGCGAACACCTCCCGGTCCCCCTCGGCCTTCCGGTTCCCGTAGGTGGCGTGGTCGTCGTCGACCGCCTGCTCCGGCGTACACGGCTCCAGCGGGGTGACGCCCTCGCGCTTGGGGACGTGTTCGGCCGCGTACGACGACCCCGACGAGATGTACACGTAGCCGTCCACGTCCACGAACACGTCGGTCGCGGTCGCGACGTCCGCCGGCTGGTAGGCCACGCAGTCGATGACGATGTCCGGCTCCGCGGCGAGCCGGGCGGTTTCGAGATCCCGCTCGTTCTTCCGATCGCCCTCGATGTGGGCCACGCGGTCGTCGTCCGCAAACGGGTCCTCGTGGGTCCCGCGGTTCAGCATCGTCACCTCGTAGCCGTTCGCCAGCAGGTCGGCGACGGTGTGTCGTCCGATGAATCGCGTTCCGCCGATGACGAGCGCCGTGTCTGTCATACGGGACGTGCGGAGAGCGGGGAGGAAAACGTGATCGAACCGGCACCGACCTCCGCGATCGAGGGTATGCCCGAGACGGCGGTGTTACTCCGCCTCTCGCCGTGATTCGGGGCCCTCCCCGCGCCACCGGCGGTAGAGGAGGTAGGCGATCGCGAACGGGAGGCTCCAGACGGCGACGCCGATGAACCCGTACCAGAGTCCCGTGGCGAGATCGCCGGCCGCGATACCGAGCATGTCCTCCGGTCGGCGTTTCGGGGACATAAACGCTCCGAGGGACAGCTACTCGGTCCCGGAGTTCGTACCCACCGGGCATGAGCGATCTCACCCGACGGCGTCCCTGGCTCGCCGTCCTGTTGGCGGTCCTCGTCTCCGGACTCGGTCACGCCTACTTACGCCGGTGGGGGCGGGCGTTCGGCTGGTACGTGGCGATCACGGCGACGCTCGTTCTCGTCGTGCCGGACGCCGCGATGGAGCAGCTGTTCGCGCGGGAGATCCCCCCGATAGCCGACGTCGCACCAGCGCTCGTGGTCGTCGTCGCCAGCATCCTCGACGCCTACCTCGTCGCGGTCCGCAACAACCGCGAGTACGAGCGACAGCGACGTGCGGGGGTGACCGCGGAGGCGAACGACGAGGCCGACCGATCCGACGCCGGCGATACCGACGGCCCCGGACACGACTCGTCGCTGGGGAGGGGATCGAGCGGGGTCTCGGCGGGCGGGGATCCGCCAGCAACGGACGGGGATACAGGGGGTCCGACCACCGGTGCCGACGACACACCCGCAACGGTCGACTGTCCGCATTGCGGGCGGGAGACGGACGCGGAGATCGACTTCTGTCACTGGTGTACGGAGCCGCTCTCGGCCGACGGCGACGCGGCGGAGTAGCACAGCTCCCGTCGCCGGGCCGTGTCGCGGGGGAATAGGACTCCGCCGCCGGCATCGTCGATCGCTCCGGTTCCTGGGCTCAGTAGTGTTCCTCGACGAACGCGACCACGTCGGTTAGCTCCGTATCGCCGATACCGTGACCGACCGGATACGTCTCGTACGTGACGGCCGCGCCCACCTCGCGGAGCCGGTCGGCCGCGGCCGACGCGCGCGACTCGGGGATCACGCGGTCACCGGTACCCGCGCCGATAAACACCGGTTTCCCCGCGATCCCTTCAGTGTCGTAGTCGGCGTGCGTGTCCGCGAGGTAGCCGTGTAGCGCAACCACCCACGCGTAGCGGTCGGGCGCGTCCAGTAGCAGTGAGAGACTCGTGATCGCGCCCTGGCTGAACCCCAGCAACCCGATCCGGTCGGGGTCGATCCCGTACGCGTCGGCCGCGGCGTCAACGCTCTCGGTTACCAGATCGAGCGCCCGCGAGAAATCGGCCGTGTCGGGCTGGCTCTGGTGGAGCCCGCCGCCAGAAAGGTCGAGCTCGTACCAGGTGTAGCCGCCCTGAAGTGGGTCCGGCGCACGGAGGCTGACGACGTGGAGGCCGTCCGGGAGTGCCTCGGCGACTGGCAGCAGGTCGCGTTCGTCCGCCCCACGGCCGTGTAACACGAAGGCGGCAGGGGCGTTCTCGGGGTCGTCGGGTGCGACGTGGACGTGTTCGAGGGGGAGTTCGACCATAGCCACCCGTTCGACGGCTCCCGGGTTGTATCCGTCGACCGCGGCAGCGACGCGTTCGATCAGGCCCCGGAGACGAGGTACACCGCCAGCGCGGCGAAGACGATCCCGAGCGCTTTCCGCGCCGTGAACGACTCGCCCAACACGAGGAACCCGATCACCGACGAGAACACGAGAAACATCGCGAAGATGGGGGTGACCACGCTCACCGGCCCGAGCGCCAGCGACCGGTACAGCGCGAGGATCCCGATCCCGAGGAAGACGCCCGCGGCGAGCACGTGGAGTATCTTCGGCGAGGAGAGGTGTGTCGTGAACCCCTGATCCGTGTACCACAGCACGCCGAGTGCCATTCCCACGAGCAGCGTGTTGGAGACGACGACGGCGACGTCGCTTGGAACCGCGTTCGGGCCGGTCGTCGCGACGCGCATCAGAGGGGAAACGAGCGCGTACGCCCCCATCGCGAGGAGGGCGTACGGGAGATACGTAGCGTCCATATGCCGGCGTCGGCCGGACCGAACAAGTGCCTACCGACCGGGTCCAGGCTGGCCCTGCTCGATGGCCACCACGGGAGCTCCATCTTCAGTACGCTTTTGAGGTGAGCGGCCGATTTCTCTCGTATGGAATCCGCGTTCGATCACGTGATGATCCGTGTCGAGGACCTCGATGAGAGCCTCGACTGGTACGAGACGCATCTGAACTACGAAGAGAAAGGTCGATGGGAGGCGGACACGTTCACGAACGTGTTCCTCGGCCCCGAGGACGTTCACGAGGCGGGCGCGCTCCTCGAACTCACCTACAACCACGACGGGCGCTCCTACGAGATGGGGGACGCGTGGGGCCACATCGCGGTCCGCGTGCCCGAGGACGCGCTCCAGGAGTCGTACGACGAGCTGATGGCGGAGGGCGTCGATGACTATCGCGATCCCGAGTCCTGTGGGAACCGCTACGCGTTCGTGAAAGACCCGGACGGTCACGAGATCGAGATCGTCAAGCGCAACTTCGGCGCGAAGTGGAGCATCGACCACACGATGGTCCGCGTCGAGGACGCCGACGAGGCGCTCGGCTACTGGACCCGCAAGTTCGAGTTCGACGAGACCGGCCGCTGGGAGGCCGACACCTTCGCGAACTACTTCGTCGAACCCGCGGACGCACCACGGGAGGCGATGTCGCTCGAGCTCACCTACAACTACGACGGCCGCACCTACACGATGGGAGACGCATGGGGCCACCTGGCGCTCGAAGTGGACAATCTCGACGACGCCTGGGAGACCCTCATGACACGTGACGCTCCGGACTACCGCGACCCGGAGTCATGTGACAACCGCTACGCGTTCACGAAAGATCAGGACGGCCACGAGGTCGAGCTGGTCACGAGCGACTAGCGAACAACACCGTTCTGCAGTCCACGGTCCGCCGTCCGCGGTTTATACACGATGATAAAACGAGTGCCCGGATCGGACTCCTCCGAGGCGTCCCCGATCCGCTACTCTTCGCTGTCGCCGTCGTCCTCCTCGTCAGGGAGGAGGTCCCGCTCCGCGAGGATCGTCTCGATCGCCTCGTCCGAACGTTCGGTGTACTGTTCGTCGTCGACGGTGATGGTTGCGACGCCGGCCCCCTCGGGCGTCAGTTCGCCGTCGTTCGACTGTGCGAGAGTGTCGAGCGCGAGCCCGACCGCCTCGTCCGTGGTGAGCCCCTCCTCGTACTCGGCTTCGAGGTAGTCGCGGAGGTCGCTTCGGTCGGATCCGATCGAGAGCGCCTGCCACTCGTACGGCGTCCCCGAGGGGTCCGTCTCGAACAGCCGCGGCTCCCCGTTCTCGACCCCGCCGACGATGAGCGCGACGCCGAAGGGGCGCGCGCCGCCGATCTGGGTGTACTGCTGGATGTGGTCCGTGATCTCTTTGGTCAGCGTCTCGATACCGATCGCCTCGCCGTAACGCAGGTGGTTCACCTGCGCCTGTCGGCGCGCGAAGTCGATGAGCTGGCGGGCGTCGGCGACGTGGCCTGCACTGGCGACGCCGACGTGGTCGTCGGCCTTGTGGAGCTTCTCGATACTCGCCGACTCCATCAGCGGGGACCGGGCGCGTTTGTCGGCGGCGAGGACGACGCCGTCCTCGGCGCGGACGCCGACGCTCGCGGTCCCGCGTTTCACTGCCTCCCGTGCGTACTCGACCTGATAGAGCCTGCCGTCGGGAGAGAAGATGGTGATGCCTCGGTCGTACGCCTGTTGTTGGGATTGGCCCTGCATGATATCACTCGATGTCGAACGCCGTCGCGCCGACGTACCCCGACTCGGTCCGCACGTCGTACGTGTCCGCACGCACGACGGCGGTCCGTTCGGCGTCCTCGAACGCAACGTCTCGCTGTGTCAAACTGGCGGTCGCGCGACCCATATATCTTTCCTCACAGGCACGTACCGTCCCCGAGATCCCCCGAACGTGGATCCCGACCGGGTCGCCGTCGACCTCGCTCACGCAGGCGATCGCCGCCCGCGCCTCGACGACGTGACCGTGCCGCACGCGGACGACTGCTTCCCCCTCACCGGCCGAAAACGCAAACGAGAGGAGCTTCAGCCCCGCGTCCGCGCTTCCGGGGTCTCCAAGGAGGTTGCCGGCGGCGTACCACAGCGCCCGCTGGAACGCGCGTCGGTCCAGGTCGGCGTCGGGCCACGCCTCGATCCCTAAGGCGAGATACCGCCACCGTGGCCGGAGGTGTTTCGGAAGGTGTTTCACGATTCGGCTCCCGGTTCGTCGTCGAACGCTATACGTTCCGCCATCACTTCGCCCCCGGAACCTCGTCCCCGGAGCCGATTCGCTCGGCGACGAGAACGCCGACCTGGTCGTGGACGCGCTCCACGACGGTCACCGCGAACCCGACGTCGGTGAACGCCTCGACGAGCGTGCCGACCGTGGCCGGGTCGTCGACATCGGGGCTGTAGAACGGCTCCTCGGGGTTCGGCTCGCCGAAGAACATCACGTCGCCGAGGACGATCCGGCGGGCACCGGTGTTGGCCATCACCCGGATCGCCTCGCGTTTCTCGTCGTCCGAGAGGTGATGGAGCGCGAAGTTCGAGGTGATGACGTCGACGTCGACCCCTTCGAGGTTCGGCTCCCGGAACTCGCCGTACGCGAACTCGGCGTTCGTGATCCGTGCCTCGGAGGCCTTGCGCCGGCCCTCCTCCATCATCCCCTCGCTGATGTCGCGGGCGACCACCCGGCTCGCGTCGGGCGCGAGCGCGAGGGCGATCGCGCCGGTACCGGCCCCGAGGTCGGCGACCACGTCGTCCGGATCCGGGTCGGCGTAGGAGACGACGAGGTCCGCACAGGCGCGGTACTCGTCGCTTTTGGAGTCGTCGTACTCGGCTGCCTTCTCGGAGAACCGTTCGGCGTGCTCCTCAACGCTCCGTTTCATACCGTCCACGTCGGACCCCGGGCGCTATGAAACCCTCGGAGCGGCGGGCACGGTTCCGCTCGGCGATCCCCGACCACGAGCGGAGCCCCTCGCGGATCCACTCGGCGTCGAACCCGATACGCTCGCCGACAGCAACGAGCTCGCGTGGGGCCCGGAGGTCGAGGTGTGACCGAGCGTTCGCGCTGACGACGTAGGGGGCTTCGTAGTAGCACACGATCTCGCGGAGCTTCCGAAGGTCCGCGAGTGCCTGTACCCGCGCACCGCCGGTCGACCGGAGAACCGGGCCGAGATCGAACTCCACGTAGACGTCGTTGTCGCGGGCGGCCTTCGCGAGTACGTGATTGAACCCGCCGGACGCCGCGTTCGGGCGAGCGAGGACGTCGACTCGGGGCTCTTCGACCGCGTATCGGTTCAGTCCGTCGCCGCCGCCGGCAATACAGACGACCGTCTGCTTCGGACGGTAGTTCCCGACCGCGCCGGACGCCTGACTCGGATCGTCGACGTCGATCTCGACCGCGTCGACGACGTCGATCCCGTACTCGGCCGCGATAGCGGCAGCCGAGCCGTGTTCTCCGTCGGCATCGGTCGCTGGCGCGCCGGCAGTCGCCTCGTCACCGGCCGCTTCCTCACCGAGCGAACCGTCGCCCGTCGGCCCGTCCGCCAACGCCTCCCGTGTGCGGACGACGAGCCCGTCGTACCCGTATCGCGCCGCCGTGGCGGCGTGGCGTGCGACGGTCGCGTCGCCGTCGGGATATGCGTGGACCGCCTCGTACATACACCGCCGTTCTCGCCGGGACGGTATCGGCGTTGCGCTTTCGGCGGCGACCGAGACCGCCGCGGGGAAGCGATCACGGGAAGCGATCGATATCACGACGGCGCGTCGTCGGCGAGGTGCTTATAAAACGTCGAGCTGGCGGGTACACCACGCCTCTAGTCTGGGCCTATAAAACTCTCCCAGCCTGTCGCTTATAAATCGTCGTGGGCGGCCGCTTATAAACGATCGTCGAGCGGCTATCTGTATGGAACCGTCGAGCGGCCATTTATACGGAGTGGCCGGCGCACCGGCTATAACACATCGCCGATCCGGACCGGCTCGCCGTCCAGATCGGGTTCTGTCGCGACGATCTGGATTACCTCGTGGTCCGTCACGTCACGGTACTCCTTTCCGGTGGCCTCCTCGATCAGGCTCTTTTCCAGCTCGAATTCGGTACCCTCGTACACGACATCGACGCCGTCCTCGTTGAATGTCAACTCCGTGCTCATACGCTCCGGTAGCCGGGCGGGTAATAAAAGGGGCGTGACACGGCTGCCGACCGGATCCGAGCAACCAGCGCACTCGGCGCGTCCGGCTCGGCCGGGCCGCCCGAACCGTCCGGGTCGGGCGTGTTACTCCTCGTCTTCGTCTTTCATCTCCGCGAGGCGGCCGACCAGCTCGTCGGTGTCGGCGTCACCTTCGACGGAGACATCGCCGTCGTGGTCGTGTTCGTGGACGTTCACCGCGCCGTCCTCGTCGGTGTCCACGTCCTGTTTCCCCTGTTCGCTCGCGTCGTACGATCCGAATCCCATATCGGACCGTTCCGGGTCCCCGTTGAAAAGAGCGGTGACCGCCGCGCGCTACGCGAGAGCGTCACATGAAGTGGGTTGGTGAGTCGGGTCGGCGAGTCGAGGGGGTAAGTCGGGGAGGTAAGTCGAGGAGGTCAGTCGGGGAGGTAAGTCGGAGCGGCGCGAAACGGGACGAGCGGGCCCGCGACGGTCGATCCGACGCCGCGTATCCGATCGTCCGACCGAGTCAGACGCGCGTCCGACGCCCCATATCGTTTATGTCTCCCGGGGGATTGCGTTCGGGTGTGTCATTACGCGGCGGCGGTCCGATAGACGAGCTCGCGGTCCCTTCGGGGACCACCGTCGAGGAGCACGACGTCGTCGTCGACGGCGACGTGCTCGTCGGCGGCCAGTCGACCGTCGAGTTCGGGCTCCGCGGCCGCAACGTTGCGATCGGCGAGCGAGTCGAGGTCGGCGACGACATCGAGGCGGACGGCGACTGCCGGCTCGACACGTGGTGTACCGTCGACGGCAACGTGCTCGTTGGCGAGGACGCCTACCTCGGCGAGCGGGTCACCGTCACGGGGCGGTTGATGGTCTCCGGCGACCTCGACATCGGCGACGACGTGAACATCGAGGAGGGGTTCGAGGCGAACGGCTGGATCGTCATCCGGAACCCGGTCCCCACGCTCGTCTTCTACTTCATCGTCCTCTCACAGCTGCTTCGGGCGGGCGAGACCGACGCCGCCGACGAGCTCGCAGAGGCGCTCGCCGACGGCGACGACGTCCGGGAGCCCCTGTTGATCCCACGAAGCGCCGAGGTGTCCGACGACGCATGGCGCGTCTCCACACCCGCCAGCGTCGGCGACGACTGTCGGATCCACGGAAACCTCCGCGCCGAGTCGATCACGGTCGGCGAGCGCAACGAGGTGTTCGGTTCCCTCCGCGCCCGCGAGGGGATCACCGTCGGCGCGGACACCACGATCCACGGCGACGTGACGACCCGTGCCGGGACGGTAACGGTACAGGCCGGCGCACGGATCCTCGGGGACGTCTCCGCCGGCGACCTCGTCGTCTACGACGGCGCGGAGATCGACGGGACCCTCCGCGCTCGTGGAGAGATGAAACTCGTTCAGTCGGTTCCGGAGGAAGACGAAACGGAACCCGAAGCGGAGGACGGGACGGAAGCCGATCCCGAAGCCGAACCAGAGGATGAACGAGCCGAGGGGGCCGAACCGGAGAAGAAAAACGCCGAAGACGGGGTGGGCTCTGACACCGACGAAGACGGATCGGCACAACTCGAGGCCGAAACCGCTTCTGAGGCCGAAACCGCCGCCGAGGTCGACACGGACACGGAGGACACGACCACCGGGACCGGTGCGACGACCGAGAGCGAGGGATCGGACGCGACGGTCGAGGACGTGGCGAACGAACCGCAGTGAGTTCAGCGGCGACCGAGTGAGCCGTCGATCGTGGTAGGGAACACCGCCTCATCGAGCCGCTCACACACCGTGTCTGCGAGCGTTCGCAGGTTCTCCGTGTCCTCGCGGTTGTACGACACCAACGTGTCGAGCGCGTTGTCGTCGCCGCGCTCGTACTCGCGCCACAGCCGGACCGCGTCACGTCCGGAGAGGTCCGGGCGGTCGCGGCCGATCCCGAGCTCCTGTTCTATCGGTTTCAGCCCGCCGGAGAGCCCGATCCGCTTGGACGGGTACATGAGATCGAGGTGCGGCGTGTCGACGTCGATCCCGAAGGCGGTTTCCAAGAACGGGACGTCGAACCGCGCGCCGTTGAACGTCGCCAGCAGGTCGGCCTCGCGGAACTGCCGTTCGAGCCGGCGACCGGTGAGGTCGTCTCCGGCGACGAGCGTCGTCGTCTCGCCGTCTTGGTGGAAGCTGACGGTGGTGACTCGATCCCGGTGCTCGTCGAGCCCCGTCGTCTCGATGTCGAAGAAACACGTGGTGTCACGGAACTCCTCGTAGAGCCGCCAGCGCTCGCTGCTCGGGAACCGCCGGTCGAAGTACGGGGCGTCGCGATCGTCGAGGTGTGCCCGCGCGTCCGCGATGAACGACTCGATCCGGTCGGCGGTGGTCGTGCCGACTCCCGCCACGTCGACGCCGCGGTCGAACTCGTCCCAGGTGTGGACCCCCCGTTCCCAGAGGCGACGCTCGGTCCGTTCGCCGACCCCCTCTACCGGGATGAAACTGTTCTCGATACGCATGTCCAGTGTGGGGCGGCGGGCGGGCAAAAACCCCGCGGAGGCGACGCGGACTGCGGAAACGACGTAGTCGTGGAACGGTGCGAGAGTCGGAACCGATCGGTCGTCAGGGAACGATATCTGCTCGGTCGTCAGGGAACGATAACTGCACGCCCGTCGATCTCGCCGTGTTCGAGCCTTTCCGCGACAGTGTTCACATCGTCGAGGTCGTATCGACTCGTGTGGAGGTCGACATCGCCCTGCTCAACCAGCGCGACCAGCTCTTGGAGTTCGGTGTACCGTCCGACGATATTGCCGGCGAACGAGAATTCACCGTTGACGAGCGCCTGTGCTGGTTCATGAATGTGGCCGCCGTACCCGATGATGTGGTGGTCACCACCCGCAGCGGTGATCTCGGGCGCATAGGCGGTTGTCACGTCCTCGCCGACGAAATCGAGCACCTGTGCCGCACCGGCCCCGTCAGTGATCCCGTCGATCTCGGTCGGAACGTCCGTCTCGGTCGGGTTGACGACGTTGTCCGCGCCGTAGGAGTCCGCCAGTTCCAGCGCGGAGTGTTTGACGTCGACCGCGGTGATCCGTGCGGCACTCATCGCGTTCA
>LFFM01002959.1_pt1 | contig 10910 bp, 9 predicted proteins | sample 643131 | NCBI WGS metagenome assembly LFFM01 (sample SAMN03777445, study PRJNA286221) | soda lake metagenome | biome: soda lake; feature: Kulunda steppe; material: water; isolation source: sample Tc-Br brine of Tanatar trona crystallizer | place: Russia: Kulunda steppe | collected 2011-07
AGTTTACAGTTTACAGTTTACAGTTTACAGTTTACAGTTTACAGTTAAGATCAAAAGCATTACAAGCAAAACAGTTAAATCAAAATCTTTACAACTAATCAAAACCTTTACAACTATAAACCATTTAAACAACAATTTATGACTAAATTCTATACAACTTTGTCTAATAATTTAATAATCTTCACGACCTAGCTGTCTATCTTTAAAGGCCCTTTCAATATCTCTTTGTGCTTCCTTTCGTTTAATATCTTCTCGCTTATCGTGTCTTTTCTTCCCTTTAGCTAAAGCAAGTTCTACCTTAACTAAATTATTCTTAAAGTAAAGACTTAACGGAATTAAGGTTTTCCCAGTCTGATGAACCTTACCAATCAAACCTTTTATCTGTCGTTTATGCAATAACAGCTTCCTTTTTCTCTCAGGTTCATGATTTTCTCTATTCCCATGAGTATAAGGAGCAATATGCAAATTATGAAGATATACTTCTTCACCTTCTAGCATAGCAAAGCTATCTTTTAAGTTAGCCTTACCAGCGCGAATTGACTTAACCTCAGTTCCTTGAAGCACAATACCAGCTTCATAGCTTTCTAAAATATGATATTCATGTTTAGCCTTTCGGTTTCTTGCAACAATTTTTTTAGACATATCAATCCACCTCAATTACTGTGCATATTACATTATAACATCTTATTATTAATTGTCAAGTAAATAAAGCTTTCGAGATAGCGTCAATTTTTTATAGGTTGAAAATTAGTAATAAAGGAATTAGGAATTAGGAACTAGGAACTGGGAATTAGTAAATGCAGAGAGCAAAATCAAGTTCAGGAGACACAGATTTACGCTGAGTAACACAGAAACATGCAGATGAAATACAAAATCAGGCTGATTAAAACCATTTAAAAAAACATTTTATAAAAAGGATCTTTCTTTACTTATTCTCATCTATACATTTTTTACGCTATCAAGCTTTTGGACAGCATCAATTTTTTATTTGAAAACAATATATAGGAACTAGGTATTAGGTACTAGGAACTAGTTAAAACCATAAAAAAGCAAGATCAAAGCCTAGAGCTATAAGGTTTTAAAGTTAATGTTTTGACTTTACTAGTTCCTAATACCTAATTCCTAGAAATATAGTTGCAGCAAACTGCAACTATATTTCTATTCAGCCAACTTAAAATCAATTTGTTGTTCGCTAACATCTACCTTGTCAACTTTAACTTTAATTTCATCACCTAAATTATATGTCTTAGCTGTCATTTCACCAATAAAAGCTCGTTTGTCCTCGTGATAATGGTAATAATCATCAGTTAAATTAGCTACATGAACCAAACCTTCTATAGTGTTTTCTAACTCAACAAATATTCCAAAAGAGACTACACTACTAATTATTCCTTTATATACTTGTCCAACTTTATCTTTCATATACTCTGCCTTTTTCAAATCAGTTGTCTCACGCTCGGCATCCATAGCTTGACGCTCTTGAACTGAAGAATGCTCAGCAATTTCATACAATCTATCTTCTAAATATTCTCTGCGCTCTGATTTTAAAACACCTTTATTAATTACTTCTTTAATAATACGATGAATCATTAAATCAGGATATCTTCTAATTGGAGAAGTAAAATGTGAATAGCAATCAGAAGCTAAACCAAAATGACCTTGGTTTTCTGGGCTATAATGAGCTTGACGCATTGTTCTTAAAATTACTGTATTTACTACTCTTTCTTCTGCCTTACCAGCAACTTGTTCTAATAACTCTTGAAACTCTTTTGGATGTAAGTTTTCTCTATCTAATTTTTGGTTTTTATAACCAAGGTTGTGAATGAATACATTTAAATCCTGCAAACGCTCAAAAGCTGGTTGCTCATGAACACGATAAATAAAAGGAACTTCTCGATGATACATCTCGCTAGCTACTACTTCATTTGTTTTAATCATAAAGTCTTCAATCAGTTTTTCTCCAATACCTCGTTCAACTTTAACTATATCAACTGGAGAACCTTGTTCATTTAATTCGACTTTTACTTCAGGAAAATTAAAGTCAATACTTCCACGCTTAAATCTTTTCTTTCTTAACTTTTTAGCTAATGAAGCCATTAGCTCTAATCTAGAGCTTACATCACTATATTTATCTAACAAGTCTTGTTTATTATCTTCTAACATCTGATTAACTTGATTATAGGTTAAACGATGATTAACTTTAATTACACTTTCAGTAATTTCATAATCTAATAACTTAGCTGACTCAAGATCAAACTCCATCAACACACTAAGGGCCAACCTATCTTCTTTTTCTCTTAAACTACAAAGATTATTCGATAGTTTTTCTGGCAACATCGGAATTACTCGATCTACTAGATAAACACTAGTAGCTCTTTTTATAGCTTCTTGATCTAACTCACTACCTGATTTGACATAATGGGTAACATCGGCTATATGAACCCCTAATTTTACTCTTTTATCATCTAACTTTTCAAGGGATACACCATCATCAAAATCTTTAGCATCATCACCATCAATTGTAACAATTTTTAAATCTCTTAAATCTTTGCGCCGCTCAATTTCTTGTTCAGAAATCTTAGCTTGAATGTTCTCTACTTCTTTTCTAACTTGAGCTGGAAATTCTTCTAATAAATCAAAGCGTTTAATAATTGCATCTATATCAACGCCTTCAGCAAATTTATTACCTAATACTTCTATAATTTCACCTTCAGGATTTCTATTTTCCTCCGGCCATTTATTCACCTTAACTACTACTTTATCGCCATCTTTAGCTCCTTTATGACGGCCTTTAGCAACAAAAATATCATGATAGATTCTTTTATCATCTGCAATTACAAAACCAAAGTTTTGGTTACTTTCATATTCACCAACAATTTCTTCGTTGGCCCGTTCTAAAATTTTAATTACCTCGCCTGCTAATCTTCCTTTTTCACTATTTGCAAAAACTCTGACAGCTACCTTGTCATTATGCATAGCACCTTTTAAATTTGCCAAAGAAATATAAACATCTTCATGAGCTGAATCATTTGGAATTAAAAAAGCATAACCTTGACTATGACCTTCAATTCTACCTACACAAACTCCCATCTTTTCAGCTGTCCCATAACGACCAGCTTCATTACTAATAATTTGACCTTGCTGTTCCATTTTATCCAAAATATCTTTTAACATCTTTTTTTGTTCTAAATCAATTTCTAACTTATAACACAATTCTTTCAAAGTTAAAGGCTTATAAACATCTTCCTTCATAAAATTTAACAATTTCTTTTTTATACTCATTATCATCACCACTTTATTATTTGATTTCAATTATTATTATAACCATTTTTGTCTAATATATAAAAAAACTCCTAGAAATAACTAGGAGTTTGCTTAAAGAACACCTATTACATAATTGCCATAAGGAGCGATAAAAGCATAAAAGCTACTCCAGCACCAATAGTAACTTTATTTAAAACTTCATCTAATCTACGCCCTTTATTGCCTAATACTTCACTAGCACCACCATCAACTGGACCTAAACCTGCACTTTTACCTGTTTGTAATAGTATAGAAGCAATTATTACCAACGATAACAGAATAAGTACTATACTTAAGATAGTATCCATTTATTATATCCCTCCTAAAAATAATTCCATTGATAATTTTAACACATCTTATGCTAAAAAGCAAAGGAATTAAAAAAAAGATGTAACCTCTAGAGGCTACATCTTTTCAATCTATCATTTATAGATTATAAAAATTGTCTAAACCATTATACTGGCTAGTTTCAGCAAGATCTTCTTCAATTCTTAATAGCTGATTATACTTAGCCATTCTATCTGACCTAGAAGCAGAACCAGTCTTAATTTGTCCTGCATTAGTAGCAACTACTAAATCAGAAATTGTATCATCAGCAGTCTCTCCAGATCTATGAGATACAACAGCAGTCATATTATTTCTTTTAGCCAATTCAATAGCATCTAGAGTTTCAGTAATAGTTCCAATCTGATTAAGCTTAATCAAGATTGAGTTAGCACTATCCTCTTCAATTCCTCGGGCCAAAAATTCTGTATTAGTAACAAATAAATCATCACCAACAATTTGAATTTCATCTCCTAATTCAGCAGTTAGCTTAGCCCAACCTGACCAATCATCTTCTCCTAATCCATCTTCAATAGAGATAATTGGATACTTATCAACTAAGTCAGCATAGAAATCAACCATTTCTTCACTAGTTCTTACTACTCCTTCACGCTTAAAGTTATAATCTCCATTCTCATCAACTAACTCTGTTGCAGCAGAATCAAGAGCAATCATAATTTCTTCACCAGCTTTATAACCAGCAGCTTCAATTGCATCCATAATTAAATCAAGTGCTGCTTCTGTTCCAGAAACATCTCTAGGTGCATAGCCACCTTCATTACCTACTGCAGTTACATCACCATTTTCTTCTAAAATATCTCCTAAAGCATGGAAAATCTCAGAACCTGCTCTTACAGCTTCAGCAAAGCTATCAAAAGCTACAGGCATTACCATAAACTCCTGAATATCAACAGCTGAATCAGCGTGTTCTCCACCATTTAAGATATTCATCATTGGTAGAGGAAGCTCTTTAGAATTAGTTCCTCCAAGATACTGATATAGCGGTAACCCTAATGCATTAGCTGCTGCTTTAGCTACTGCGATAGAAACACCTAAAATAGCATTAGCACCAAGATTTCCTTTATTATTAGTACCATCAAGTTCAATCATTAGCTCATCAATTTCTACCTGATTAGTAGCATTTCTGCCAATAACCTCAGGAGCAATCTTTTCATTAACATTACTAACTGCTTCTAAAACTCCTTTACCACGATAGCGATCTTTGTTACCATCTCTTAGTTCAACTGCTTCATTCTCACCAGTTGAAGCTCCAGATGGTACTGCAGCTCTACCAGTAGCACCATTTGATAAAATAACATCTACCTCTACAGTCGGATTACCTCTTGAATCAAGAATTTCTCTTGCACGTACATCTTCAATTACAGTTCCTACAAACATTTAAACTCCTCCTTTTAATTTTTACTTAACTTTTTTATAATTTAATAAATTTATCTCTTGATTAATTGCTCTCCTTCTATTTCTTCAGGAATTTCTAGCTTTAATAAATCAAGCATAGTTGGAGCAATATCAGCTAACTTACCACCATCAACTAACTCAACATCTTTATCATTATCATTAACATAAATTAATGGTACCGGATTACTAGTATGAGCAGTAAATGGTTCACCAGTTTCATAATCAAGTAACTGCTCACTATTACCATGGTCAGCAGTAATCAATAAAGCACCATCTTTTTCTCTAATTTCATCTACAACTTTGCCTAAACATTCATCTACTGTTTCTAAAGCAGTAATTACAGCTTCACGTTTACCAGTATGACCTACCATATCTGGATTAGCAAAGTTTAAGATTATTACATCATAATCAGTCTCATCCATTCGCTCCATTAAGCTATCAGTTACTTCTTTAGCACTCATTTCAGGTGCTTGATCATAGGTATCAACCTCTTTTGGTGACTGAATTAGTTCTCTATCTTCACCTTCATAGGCCACTTCTTTTCCACCATTAAAGAAGAAAGTAACATGAGCATACTTTTCAGTTTCAGCAATTCTTAATTGCTTTAAACCATTATCGGATAAAATATTCCCAAAAGTATTCTTTACTTCTAGTTGTTCAAAAGCAATTGGAGCATCAATTGTCTCATCATATTCAGTCATACAAACAAGATGGACCTCAGGATAACCAGACTTACGCTCAAAGTGATCAAATTCTTTATCATTTAAAGCTCTAGTTAGTTGTCTAGCTCTATCAGGTCTAAAGTTGAAAAAGATTATTGAATCATCATCAGCTACATTAGCTAACGGCTCACCATCTTTTTCTATTACTGTAGGCAATACAAACTCATCAGTTTTTTCTTGCTGATAAGAATTTTCAACTGCTTCTAAAGCACTTTCAGCACTCTCGCCTTCGCCAAAGCACATAGCATTATAAGCTAAAGCAGTTCTATCCCAACGATTGTCACGATCCATATAATAATAGCGACCACCGATAGTAGCAATTTCTCCAACACCTAATTCATCCATTTTATCTTCTAGCTGCTTAACATATTTTTTAGAACTTTTAGGTGCCACATCTCTACCATCTAAGATAGCATGAACATAAACATCTTCAATTCCTTCTTTTTTAGCAAATTCTAATAAGCCAAATAAATGTCTTATATGGCTATGTACACCACCATCTGATAATAAACCTAATAGATGTAGTGCAGAATCATTTTCTTTTGCATTTGCCATAGCTTGAAGTAATACTTCATTCTCAGATAAAGTATCTTCTTTTATAGCAAGATTGATTCTTGTTAAATCTTGATAAACAATCCTTCCAGCCCCTAAATTAAGATGACCTACCTCTGAATTACCCATCTGTCCTTCAGGTAAACCTACATCTTCTCCACTAGCATTTAAAGTGGCAAAAGGATACTCTTCACTCAATTTATCAAAGTTTGGAGTGTTTGCTGCTTTAATAGCATTTCCTTCTTCTTTATCATTTAAGCCAAATCCATCAAGAATAACTAAAGCAAGCGGTTTAGGTGTTTCTAACATTAATATCACCTCTTTTTGCAGTTTGCAGTTTATAGTTAAAACCTTTAAAAGCCAAATTCAAAAACACTATCACCTATAAACTACCAGCTGTTTTTTATTGTTCTTCAAATTTGATGATTTTAGAGAAAGATTCAGCTTCTAAGCTTGCTCCTCCTACTAAGGCACCATCTATATTAGGTTGTTCCATAATTTCTTTTACATTCCATGGTTTCACACTACCACCGTACTGAATTCTAACTTTTTCAGCAGTCTCTTCATCATACATTCTAGCTAGCTCTTCTCTGATATATTTAATTATTTCTTCAGCTTGTTCTGGAGTAGCAGTCTCACCAGTTCCAATTGCCCATAATGGTTCATAAGCAAGCACTATATCTTCTACATCTTCAGCTTCTAAACCTGATAAATCAGCTGCTAGCTGAAATTTAACTCTAGCAAAATGTTTTCCTGCTTCACGTTCTTCTAACTTTTCTCCAATACATAAAATTGGAGTTATTCCTTCTGCTACAGCTCGTTTCATTTTTAAGTTAATTAATTCATCATCTTCACCAAAAATTTCTCTTCTTTCTGAGTGACCTATTACTGCATATTCACATCCTACTGACTTTAACATATCAGTAGATAATTCTGCAGTAAAGGCACCACTTTCTTTATAGTGAAGGTTTTGTCCTCCTAAAGCAATCTTAGTATCTTTTAATAAATTTTTAAGTGGATACAGATTAGTTGCTGGACTACAAAGAGCCATATCTACATCTTCTACATCAGAAACTAACTCTTTAAGTTCAGTTGCCATATCTAAAGCTTCACTAACTGTTTTATTCATCTTCCAATTTGCAGCCATAAATGGTCTACGCATAATTTACCTCCCGTTTTATTTTAGTTTACAGTTTACAGTTGAAATCAAAAGCATTTCAACCAAAATATAAATAAACCATATTAACTCAAATTTTTACTTTGACCCCTAAAACAAACCGTTACAATCAAATACTTAAACAATAAACTTTGATTTAGCTCCAGCCCTAGATTAGGGCTGGAATGTTAAGTTTTAAATTGATGCAATATGGGTTTGTTTGCTATTTAGCGCCTCCCACCCAGCATAAAGAACAATGCTGATTGTGTTAGCTAAGCTTAATTTAATAGCGACACAATAAGCTCTTATAATTGATGCTATATGGGGTTATTTGCTATTTAACGCCTCTACGGCTGGTAATGGCTTGCCTTCGAAAAAGCGTAATGAAGCTCCTCCACCAGTAGAGATATGTGTCATTTCTTCTACTAAACCAGCCTTTTTAACTGCTGAAGCAGAGTCTCCACCACCAATAATTGTTGTAGCATCAGAATCAGCTAAAGCACGAGCTACATTATTTGTTCCTTGAGCAAAAGCATCCATTTCGAATACTCCCATTGGCCCGTTCCAGACAACAGTTTTAGCATTGTCTACGATTTCAGAAAACTTTTCTACAGATTCCGGGCCAACGTCTAATGCTTGCCAGCCAGCTTTAATTCCATCTTCAGCAACTACCTCAGTATCAGCATCAGCATCAAAATCATCAGCAATCACCAAATCAACTGGTAATACTAAATCAACTCCTTTTGCTTCTGCTTTTTCAATTAATTCACCAGCATAGTCAACCTTATCTTCTTCAACTAAAGAATCTCCAGTCTCATAGCCTTTAGCAGCAATAAAAGTATTAGCCATACCGCCACCAATTAATAGTGAATCAACTTTATCTAAGAAAGTTTCAATAACTCCCATTTTATCTGAAACTTTAGCACCACCAATAATTGCTACAAAAGGTTTTTCTGGTGCTTCAACAGCATCCCCCATAGTAGTTAGCTCTTTTTCAATTAACAGACCAGCTACTGATACATCAAGATGCTTAGTGACTCCCTCAGTAGAAGCATGTGCTCTATGAGTTGCACCAAAAGCATCATTTACATAAACATCAGCTAATTCAGCTAATTGCTTAGCAAAATCATCTTGATTAGCTTTTTCTCCAGCATTAAATCTTGTATTTTCAAGTAATACTACATCGCCAGCTTCCATACGAGAAATCGCCTCTTTTGGCTCATCTCCAACTGTAGTATCAGTCTTAGTAACAGCTTTGTCTAGCTTATTAGATAATACCTGAGCTACAGGATCTAACCTTAACTCTTCTTTCACTTCTCCACCAGGTCGACCTAAATGAGACATTAAAATAACTTTAGCATCTTGTTCAATTAAGTAATTAATAGTTGGTAAAGCAGCCTCAATTCTGTTATCATCAGTTACTTCACCATCAGCTAATGGTACATTAAAATCAACTCTCATTAATACTTTCTTATCTTTAACATCTATATCTTTAACAGTCTTTTTCTTCATTGTATACATCACAAACACCTCCGTGTTTTTTCTTATTAACTCTCTTTAAAAAGCTCTTTCAGGGCCAGAAAAATCCAACCCTGAAAGAATTTATTACTTATTTAAAAACTTAATTTACAGCATTAAAGCTAAATCAATCATTCGATTAGTATAACTTAATTCATTGTCATACCAAGAGATAATTTTAACCATATTATCATTAACAACCATAGTAGCTTTGCCATCTACTTTTGAAGATTCAAATTGACCCATAACGTCTCTAGAAACTAATTCTTCTTCAGTATATCCTAATACGCCTTCCATTTCTCCTTCAGCTTTTGCTTTAAGAGCAGCATTTACTTTTTCAACTGTTACATCTTCTTCTAAAGTAAATACTCCATCAACACAAGAACCATTAGGTACAGGAACTCTCATTGCCATACCATCAATTTTTCCTTCTAATTCAGGAAGAACTTTAGTAGTAGCAATTGCAGCACCAGTAGTTGTTGGAATAATATTCTCTGCAGCAGTTCTACCTCTTCTAGTCTTGCTTGCAGGCGCATCTAAAATAGCCTGACTTGCTGTATATCCGTGTACAGTAGTGATTAATCCTTTTTCAATACCAAATTCATCATTTAATGCCTTAGCTAATGGAGCTAAGCAGTTTGTAGTACATGATGCATTAGAAATGATTTGGTCATCATCCGATAAGTCATCATCATTAACGCCTAATACAATAGTATTATCAATTTCATCTTTAGCAGGCACAGATAATAAAACTTTATCTGCTCCAGCTTCAATATGTTGCATTAACTGTTCTTTGTAACGGAAAACACCAGTAGATTCTACAACGATATCTACATCAAGCTCATCCCAAGGTAACTCAGCTGGATCTTTTATAGCACTAACATTAATTTCATTATCATTTACAACTAGATTTCCATCATTAATTTCTACTGTCCCATCAAACTTACCATGTACAGAGTCATACTTAAGTAAATAAGCCAAATTATCAACATCCACTAAATCATTAATTGCAACTATTTCTAAATCTTCTCCTCTTCCTTCTACTAATCTTAAAAAGCCTCTACCAATACGTCCAAATCCATTAATTGCGATTCTTTTTGTCATTTTAAAAATTCCCCCTTGATATTATTTATTTAAATTTATTAACAACTTAATTTATGCTTGCTTTAAAATAGCCTTGCCAGCTTCTTCATCAGTCAATAATATATCTTGATATCCAGCAGAAACAACAGCTAAAATCGATTCTGCCTTGTTTTTTCCACCAGCAACTGCTATTACCTTATCAACTCGGTCTAAATCAGATAATTTAAGTCCTACACTTGGTGTAGAATAAACAATTTCTCCTTGATGGTTAAAATAATAACCAAAACTTTCTCCTACTGCTTTTCTTTGTTCTAATTTTTCAATTTTCTCAGCTGGAATCTTTCGCCTTTTAGCCATTACTTTAGCTGTTCCAATACCGTGAACCAAAATATCAGCTTGACGGGCCAACTCCAAAACTTCTTTAATTGTTCTTTCTTCAATTAGTTTAAAAATAGTCTCCTGTCTTAAATTATCAGGTATATGCAACAATTTATATTTGCCACCTAATTTATTAGCAATTTTAGCTGTAATGGTATTAGATTGAATTTCTACTCCTTCTCCTAAACCACCACGAGCTGGGATGACTGTCACATCTTTTCTTTCTTGCCCACGATTCATCATTTCAGCTACTGTAGCTAAAGTAGTACCTCCAGTTACAGCAATTATATCTTCAGCTGAAATTAAATCCTTAATAAAAATCGCTGCAAATCGCCCTAATTCTTTCTGGCTTTGTTCATAATTTAATCCACTTGGAACTACATATACTTCTATATTTAAAAGATTACTAAACTTGTTTTCTAAATCACTAGTCCCTCTTAATTGCTTAATATAACCAT
>LFFM01002961.1_pt1 | contig 10906 bp, 10 predicted proteins | sample 643131 | NCBI WGS metagenome assembly LFFM01 (sample SAMN03777445, study PRJNA286221) | soda lake metagenome | biome: soda lake; feature: Kulunda steppe; material: water; isolation source: sample Tc-Br brine of Tanatar trona crystallizer | place: Russia: Kulunda steppe | collected 2011-07
AAACAATCACAGCGGCGAAGGCGGCTACGGAAGAAGGGCTCCCCCTGCAGATTAACACGACAGTCTGTCAGGAAACTGTCGGTGAACTGCCGGAGATTCGTGACCTCGTCGATGAACTGGGAGCGGTTCTCTGGTCGGTGTTCTTTCTGGTTCCAGTCGGCCGCGGGGCTGTTCTTGACCCAATTGACCCGGAGACCGCCGAGACGGTGATGGAGTGGTTACACGAGGTACAATCTGAGGCCTCATTTGGAATAAAAACGACCGAGGCACCACACTACCGACGGGTTGCGCTCCAGCAAAAGCAGGTCGATAATCAGGACCGAATGAAACCGGATGGAATTGGGCGACGGACTGGGATTACGGCCGGTGATGGCTTTGCATTCGTGAGTCACATTGGTGATGTCTATCCCTCCGGCTTTCTGCCGCGGTCGGCCGGAAATATCCGGGAAACCGGAATCGTCGATATATATCAAAACGCCCCATTGTTCACAAATCTCCGACAGAAAAACGCTCTCAAAGGCAAATGTGGTGCCTGCCCGTTCCGACGGGTCTGTGGAGGGAGTCGCTCGCGTGCCTATGCACACACCGGTGACCCACTGGAGAGCGACCCACTCTGTTCGTTTGTCCCTGAGGGATACGATGGTCCATTACCCGATTCCTGGAACAAAGGTGGTGATGGTATGACTCCCCGGTCCGACCTCCAATTCTCATTTTCTCATTAACGTGTAAGCAACCGCTTTGCGCGCTTTCGGTCTGCTGGCTCATTCACGTTCACCCGCCAGCCATCTAGTTCGACTGCCTCGACGGTTGCCCCTGTCGCCAGCAGTTGATTGATGACATCTGGCAGTTCGTACTCTCCACGCTCGGATGGGTCGACCGCCTGATACGCATCAAAAAATCGGGTGGACAGTCCATACACACCGGTCGTAATCTGATTGGAAGGGGGATTGTCGGGTTTTTCAACGAGCCGTTTTACGCGTCTATCCTCGTCCGTCACCACCACGCCCGTTGTTCGAGCGGTTCCTTTGTCTGCGGTTTCAGTGAGCAACGTGACATCCGTCGATGGCTGCTGTTGGGTCCGAAAGACGGATTGCGGGGAAAACCCGAGGACATTGTCCCCATTGACTACAAGAAAGTCATCGGAAACCAACGGTTCGGCCTGGGCAATTGCGTGTGCCAACCCCTGCTGTTTCTCTTGTCGGACATAATCCAGCGAGAGCGAATCGTATCTCTCCCCGTACTGGTTCACAATTTGTTCACCCCGATACCCAACAACGATAATCACCTCCGTCAGTACCGTCTCCGTCAGTCGGTCAAGCAAATGCGACAACAGTGGCTTCCCTGCGATATCTACAAGCGCCTTGGGTTGTGTCTCCGTCAACGGGCGCAACCGTGTTCCTTTCCCCGCTGCTGGAATGACGGCCTGCATGAATGAATTAATACAACGAGCGACCGAACAAATAGCTAATGACCGGCGATGATTCGGGGAAACCTCTCGATGAAGGCGTTGCAGACCTACACATGCACACCACTGCGTCTGATGGGACGCTCACTGTCGCTGAACGGGTTGCACTTGCGGAGGAACGCTCCCTCTCAGCAATTGCTATCACTGACCACGATACGCTCTCTGCTGACCTCTCTGAACCGGTAACAACGATTGGGTCCGTCGACGTTATCGCTGGCGTTGAAGTACGCGCGGACCTCTTCAATACGAAGATTGAGATACTTGGATACTTTCTCGACCCTGCTGACGAGCAGTTACAGGAGTTACTTGCACAGGCCCGGGAATTTCGTACCCGGCGAAATACCGAACTTGTCGAGCGGCTTGCCCGTGTTGCGGACCTCGATATTACGTACGAATCTCTCGCTGATTCGGTAGAGGGGGCGCTGGGACGACCGCACCTTGCAGAAGTGCTCGTAGAAAACGGACGAGTTGATTCGATACAGGAGGCCTTCAACGAGTATCTAGCCAGAGATGGCGAGGTCTACGTTCCGATGGAACGACTCGATGCCCCAGCAGTCATTGAAACGCTCCATGCCGCGGGTGGCGTCACGTCTCTTGCTCACCCGGGACGAATCCGAGCAGACACTAAACAGGTTGAACAGATGGTAGAGCGCCTTGTTGAACTGGGAATCGACGGCCTCGAAGTCTGGTACCCGTATGGCGCAGTCACGGCTGTGGACGATTTACCTATCACTCCTGACCGTGCGCTTGAACTAGCACACCGCTATGACCTCATCCCGACAGGCGGCTCTGATTGTCACGGCCCAGGCTCGGAGAAGTTCAGACTCGGAGAAGTGCGAGTTCCTGTTGAAACAGTTGACGCGCTTAGAGCACGTCATGCAGAATTGGCTGCTGAACGGGCTGAGAAACCGTAGTTCACTGCGCATCCGCGACCAGTGACAGTGCTTCCTCAAACAGGGCATCAGCCCGCGTCGAATCGCGCGCTTCCGCGGTCACGCGAATTACTGGCTGGGTTCCGCTGGCCCGAAGTAAGAACCACCCATCATCAGTTTCGACGCGAACGCCATCCAGCGTTTCAACCCGGTCAAACCGCTCAGTGATTGTTTCCGAAAGGTGACTCATCACGCCCGACTTATCCGAAACCTCGATAGAATCTCGGCGAATTGGATACTGGTCGACGTGTTCAACGAGGGCCGAAAGCGGTCCTCGCGTTTCAACGAGCTCGACGAGTTTGCACGCTGCAAGCGGCCCATCCGGACAGAGCGTCTCTTCCGGCCAAATCCAGGCACCGCTTGGCTCGCCACCGAAGACGACAGCAGGAGCGGTCGATTCTTCGGCGACGTAGACGTCTCCGACTTTCGTCCGGATGAGCGAAGCTCCCGAGCGAGATAATGCATCTTCGACGGCAAGACTTGTATCGACAGGCGCTGCAACGCTGTCCCCCTCACCTGCTTCGGCCGTTGCAAAGAGCGTCAACAGCACATCTTTCGGAACGAACCGCCCGCGTTCATCCACCGCCATCATCCGGTCTGCATCGCCATCGTGAGCAATACCGAGGTCGCTTTCCGTGCCTGCAACGGTTTGCATTAACGCGTCAAGTGTCTCTTCGTTGGGCTCGCTCGGTCGGGCCGGAAACGCACCGTTTGGCTCGCCGTTCAGTGTCGTCACGTCACAGCCGAGCGAATCAAGTGTTCGTGCCGTAATCTGTCCCGTTCCGTTGCCAATATCAACGACAACCGATGGCTCAGATGCTATCGAGACTGCCGATTCGATGGCTGACTGGTGGAACCTGTCAAGTCCCTGAACCGTTTGCTCGTCCCCAAACCCATCCCACTGGGCAAACTGATACTCACTCTCTTCGATACGAGCAGTAATCGCTTCTCTTTGAAGCGGCCCGAACGCCTTTCCCGACCGATTCCAGAGCTTGAGTCCGTTGTCTGTCGGCGGGTTGTGAGACGCAGTAATGATAATCCCAGCATCTGCATCCAGTTTCTCAACGCCACGAGCCAGTGTTGGTGTTGCAACGACACCGCCACGCAGGACTGTACTTCCACATTCGCGAAGTCCTGCACTCACTGCATCGGCAAAGACACAGCCACTTTCTCTGACATCTTTTCCAACCAGAACCTGTTCGTATCCCTCCGAGGCAACAGCACGACCGACAGCCAGTGCAACATCGGCAGTGACTGCTTCGCCAACTGGACCGCGGATACCGCTCGTTCCGAACATACTGATACTGACGACGAACGGACCTTTGTACCTACGGGTAAGAGAACGTATTTCACAAGCAATCGTGAACAGTCACTGACTCTGTTCAAGTTCGCCTGTCAGCAACCCACAGACATCCGCTTCTGCATCGAAACAGTCGGGGCAGTCCGGACTGCGGTCGATAATCGTATCAAGGCGCTCAGCGACCGTCTCATCGATAACAGGCTCCAACTGTTTGGCCTCCGCACGAAACTCCTCGACTTCGAGCACTTCATAGAGGAAGCGCTCGATAATACAGTAATGTTTCAGCGCTTCTCGTGCCCTGAGAATGCCTTCATCGGTGAGTTTCACTCCTTTGTACTTTTCATGGATGCAGAGTTCTCTCCCCTCGAGTTTTCCAATCATCTCGTTTGCACTCGCCGGGCTCACATCCAGCAGTTCCGCAATTGAACCCGTCGAGGCGGGCCCGTTTTCGATATCCTGTACCAGATAGATTGCTTTGAGATATTGGTCAGCAGTGTTCATATCAGTCCCTCCGCTCCATCAGTTCAGTCACTTCTTCGACACCCTCCTTTTCCTCCGCTCGGAGTTCGCGGAGCGTCGAAAGGACGTGCTCTCGGTCGATGCTAAAGGCGGTATCTGTTTCCTCGATTGCTTCAATCAGGTCATCGTAGAATTTGTACGCCGTTTCCTCGTTACAGAGTTGGTCATACAACACGCCGTCAAAGTCCTGGTCTGCCTCGTATTGTTCCTCGACGAGCCGTTGAATCTCCTCGAACCCAATCGTTTCAGCATCCAGTTCCGCGACTAGTTCCTCAAGACGCTGACGGTGGTCTGCAGACTCCGTTGCGGCTTCTTCAAGCAACTCCTTGGTTTCGTCATCGAGGTCTTCGGTCTCTGCTGCATGCTTTGCAGCGCGCGCCTCAACCACTTCTTCAAGGACAATCCCAATCTGTAGCAGACGAGCGAGTTGGTGGTCAGAGCCTACTGGCGTGCGAAGGCTCATTGTGACCTCCTCCTCGGGAAAGGAACTGATAGATAGCTGCTCATACGACAACCACAGGTTCACGCGAACTTAAGCCTCCCTGTCGTCTCCAAACATACTCTCTTCATACTTCCGGACGTAACTTCGGGACCATACTCGCCACCACGGGGTGGCGAGATTGTTCAATAGCTTCCGCCCAGTAGTATCAAACGACGCCGCGAACGAGACTTCCCAGCACCGCCGCTCCGAGTGCCATGGCTACGGGGATGACGACAAAGATGCCCATGCCAAAAACGGCACCGACTGCACCACCCCATGCAAGCCACACACCCCACGCGAGGATGACGATAATCCCGAATCCCACACCAGCCAATATCGCACGTGAGAGTGAGGTAGCGACTAATCCCACCAAAGCACCACCGACCACGATGCCTAGCCACGAAAGCGTTGAGAGGGCTATGCCAACGGCAATTGCTCCTATCATCGCAAGCCAGTGTATTCGGGGGTCCGTTCGTATTCGTCGAACTCTCACCGTCTGCTCTGCCTGTTTTTCCGTCATCGCTCTCCCTCCTCAAAGGTAATGGAGACGTCATCCGGTCGCTCACGGGAGAGCCGCCGATACTCACCGTTTGCCCAGCGTTCGACCTGACTGTCGTAATTCTCATCGAAATATCGTCCCGAGTTTCCGCCGGCCAGAATTCCGAGGTACTCTCCATCCTCGCTCAAATCAACCTGCATTTCCCAACCGCCACCCCATGGCCCTTCCCGCCCGAAATTCCAGACCGTATAACCGCTTCCACCGCGTGGATACGACGGATAGCTGAGAAAGTCAAGTTCCGTCAGATGGGTCATCACACCAGTGTGCGAAATATCCCCGTAGATCTCATACCCTGCTTTCTCGATTTCATCCACGGCGTCTCGAAGCGCGTTTCGCATTACTGGTCCTCTTCCACTCGGTCCAAACCAACGACTCTCCTGGTCAAGCGCGGCGATGCGTCCATCGGAGGGATAATATTCGCTGCCAAGGCCAGCCTCAGCAAACGGTTCACCAAGTACTCGCTCGCGGTAGTGGGCCATCCAGAGCGCAAAATAAAGGGGTGCCTCCTCGTCAGGTTCCATCCGATAGTCCCACGAAGCAAGTATCTCGGCGACGTTCTGTAGCTGTTCCTCATCCGTTCCGTCCACAGCGTCGACAAGCGGCTCCACCAGCTCTGCGGCTCTCCCATCGTAGGTATCCCGGCCAAGTTCCTCAAGAAACGCCATATCGACCGGCTCTTCCGATTCGATGCGTTCGTCGAGCAAGTCGTATATCCGTTCGCCGCGATAGCCGTCCGCGTACGATTCAGCGAAATAGTACTCCAGTTGGTCGTCCGGGATGATTTGTTGATTTGCCGTTGAGAGATACTCCGGGTTGATGACATGCGGTTGTTGTTCAAACGGAACAAACCCGTCCCACGTTGGTCTTGTGAACGGTTCAAATCCGTCACCGAATCCGCTCCCCCATTCGCCTTCCTGTGCTGAACCGTCGAAAATGCGGTCGCCCCTATCTGGGTCTCCGTCAGTATATCGTATCGGATGCTGTCCGGTCGTGTAATAGAGCGTGTTTCCGTCACGGTCAGCATACAGAAAATTCTGTGTGGGTGAATCAAACTTCGAGACCGCGTCAAGTGTCTCCTCGAAGGAGGTACTTTTTGTCAGGTTGTAAATAGAGATGGTCGTTTCAGTTGCTGCATGTCCCGTCCAGGCGAGTCCAACCTGTTGTCCAGACTCCTCGATAACTGGACCGTGCACTGACCGTTTGACCTCGACAGTTTGATTTTCCCCACCCGAGACGACAATCTCCTGTTCGGTAATCTCGAACTCTCTTGTTTCGTCGCCATACTCGTAGGTCTCGTCATCACTCTCGTACTGATAGAAATCAATGACGTCAGAACCGGCGTTTGTAAAGCCCCAGGCAGCAAAATCCGATTCGCCAATGACTACTGTCGGAACTCCCGGAAAAGCAGCCCCTCTCACGCGGTGTTCCGGACCGTCCAGGTGCATCTCGTACCAGATTGGCGGCGCCGTTAGTTCGAGATGCGGGTCATTGCTCAGGAGTGGGCCATCGCCGGCAGCATATTCCTCGCTGATGACCCAGCTATTCGAGCCCAGAAACTCGTTTGGTTCGTGGCGACTCAGATAATCGACGATATCGGCTCCGACCGCTGGTTCGGTCGCCTCTGGTGGCCGTTCGAACTGCTCTCCCGCGTCATCGAGTCGGTACTCCTCCTCCCAGTATTCTTCCCGAATAATCGGTGCCTCGTGGTCCATCCTGTCACGATAGAGTTCCGCCGTCAACTCCTCGCCAAATTCTTCTTTGAGGCGTGCACGCCGCAACGTACGAAAACTCCCTGTCAACGTCCATGAGATGATTTTTTCGACGAGTGTTGTGTCGGTAATCGTCCACGGCTCAGGCTCGTAATCAAGAAGGCGGAATCCTAACTCAAGCGAGCCCTCCTCAAACCCGGCAGTTACCCCATCAGCGTATGCCGAGAGCATTGGCTCGACTTCAGTTCCCATGAGATGCTCCGCAGTAGCCTCCGCGGCTTCCTGAAACATCATCTGTCGGTGAAAGCGGTCGGATTCAACCTCGCTTTCGCCGACGACTTCAGCGAGTCTCCCACTGAACAGGCGACGTTGAAGGTCCATCTGAAATCCTCGGTCCAGCGCCTGGACGTATCCAGCAGCGAACGATAGCGCTTCCTCGTCATTTGCGCTGATATGTGGCACCCCCTCCTCGTCGTAACTGACGGTCGCATCCCCGTATGGACTTGTAACTCTCTCGGGGCGGTCATGTCGTGTTGCATCCCACACTGTCCCCGAAAGCGGTGCGAACTGGTTGAGTAACTCTCTCACAGGAGAAAGGCTAGCCCCCACGACGCCTGCGCCGACGAGCCCACCTAACACGGCGCGGCGAGTCTGTTCCCGTTCCATGCGATGGTATCTCTCACCGCGTTCTCATGTATGTTTCGTCATACTCACACCGTCAGCAATCCCCTAGTCGCTCAGTAGTTGGGATTGCTAGTTGCTCCCGGCTGCCTCTTCGACACGTCCTGCATATTTTTCTAGCTCCGAGGCAAGCGTCCGTGCTTCCGTCGCACTCATTCGGACACGCTCAGCGTGTGCAGGCAACAGATCGAGTTCAGTGTTGTCGAGTTCTAGCTCCAATGTCACGTGCTCAGGGTTCTCACGCGGAGCGGTGACGTTGAGGACACCGTAGGCTGATTCTTCAAACTCATGGCCGACTGCCTCGGCCTCAAGTAAGTCGAACGTGGTGTAAGCGTTGATTTTCAGTAATCTGTCGGACATGGTTGTTAATCGTCCGCTGGGGTTGATTCTTCGAGCGGGTTACCATCTGCATCAGTCGGCGCTGGCGAAGCATCCATTGAATCCTCTTCAGCGTATGGATACCACGTTAGCTTGGTGTTATGCATCATTGGGTCATCGTAGCTCGTTTCTTCGGGTTCGATGAACTCGCTTAATTCATCTTCTTCATGTCGAGCGATGAATTCTCGGAAGCTTTCGCCATCCGTTCTGTTGTCTGCAAACGTGTTGATGAGGTTCTTGATTGCCCCTGGGACTTCATCCGCTGGAACACGCTGACCGACCCACTTGGCAAACTGTGGGTTCTCGCCAAGCCCTCCACCAAGACCGATATCTAACGCTTCGACTGCTTCCCCGTTCTTTCTGGTTTTCATCCCACGGAGCGAGATATCCGCAATCTGTGGCTGGGCACAGGAAGCCGTACATCCTGAAAGATGAATGTGAAAATCCTCCACGCTCTCCGGCAGCTCGACGTTTTCTTTGAGCCAGCGGGCGTACCGAACCTGTCTGTTTTTCGTCTCTACAATCGACAGCGAACAAAACTCGGTTCCCGTACAGGCAACTGACCCACGCATGAACGGATGGGGGTCAGGTGAGTACTGATTAAGCAACTCCTCGTCCAGCAGGTCATCCAGTCTCTCCTCCGGTACGTCGGTAATGATAACGTTCTGTCGCTGTGAGATGCGAATTTCGCCGGAGCCATACTCGTCTGCAAGCTGTGCCAACTCAGCTGTATCCGACGCACCCATCCGACCGACCAGCACGTTTAGGCCGACAAAGTAGTTACCGTCGCGTTGTTCGTGGACACCAACGAGGTCACCGGCTTTGTCTCCACCTGCATTGTAGGTATACTGCTCACGCAGGTCCGTCCCTGCTGGCTCCAACTCGAAATCGACAAACTCCTCCTGAAGGATACGACGGAATTTTTCGGTCCCCCATTCGTCGACAAGGAATTTGATTCGCGCGTTGTATCGGTCCTCTCGGTCACCATACTCCCGGAACAGTGCCGAAATGCCACCAGCAACGTCCGCCACACGTTCCGGCCGGGCGAACACATCCAGTGAACGGGCAAGCCGCGGTTCGTTCCGCGACAGACCACCACCGACCCGCACGTTGAACCCACGGACTTCCTCACCAGCAATCTCTTTGTACGCTGGCTCGAACGCCATATCGTTGATATCGCCTTGCCCCGACCCGTTCGCGGAGCCGGTCACCGATACCTTCCATTTCCGGGGGAGGTTCGAGTGGTCCTCGTTGCCCTTGAATCGCTCGTTAAGTTCCTGAATCACTGGGAGGGCATCGACAAACTCTGGTGCTTTGCCAGCCATTGGGTTCCCAACGATATTTCGCCAGGAATCGCCACAGGCCTGTTGGCTTGAAAGCCCAACTGCTTCCATCTTTGCAAAAATCTCGGGGATATCTTCGAGTTTGAGCCAGTGAAGCTGTATTGATTGTCGTGTGGTCCAGTCGACGTATGCCTCCCCAAACTCCGGATTGGACGCTGGCCCTGTCGCATACTCTCTGGCGAGTTCGGCGACGACTTCAGTCTGGCCCGGTTCGAGCACGCCGTTGGGTGTCCCAATACGCATCATGAAGTAACTTTCCTGCCCGTTGCGCTGATGGTAGAGTCCCCACCATTTGAACCGCTCTAGCCACGCATCGGTCTCATCCTCCGGAATGCTGTCCCACCCCTCCTCTGCAAACCGAAAGAGATGTTCCCGAATCTCGTTACCGTATACCTCGGATTTCCATTTCTCCACATCTGAAGGCATATTCCTGTTTAAAATCCCGTGGTTAAACGGTATACTACCGCGTCAACCCTTCCCGGTGGTTTCGTACACCGGAGAATGTTTCCGCTACGGCTGGTCTGCTCGCCCAACCGGCGATAAAACCACGTTCTCACGGTCATAATCCCGATATCTGCCCTGTATAATAGCGCCCACCGGGAGATGTCCAGGGACTCCGCTGACGCCACAACGGATACATTGACCGTATGTCTCGATTGCAACTTCGTTGTCCGCTGCAGTGACCTCAGTAAACCCTTCGGCGAGAAAATCGACAAGCTCACACTCACAGAATCCAGGTGCGTTAACCCGCCAGAGTTCGCTCACGCTCACCCGCCGTTGGTCGTTCACTGAGAGCCAGGCCCCATCATCGAGGATACGTAACGCCACGCTCATATTACACGTTGTCTCTCTACGCGGCTGTATGATTCGGCAGACGCAATCACTGACGGAATAGATGACGGGATTCTATCGATAAACCCACCGCAGTCTTGTGGTTATTCGGTTATGAACCCATCCGATATAGCAGTAATAGGTGCCGGTAGGCAGGAGAGAGCGATTGAATAGTTACTCGCTATCTGGTGCCAATTCACTGATTTGTCGAAATTACTTCGAGAACCGCCCGGTGGTCGAGAACGGTATCTGCACCAACCTGCCGCTCATTTCGACAGTCGATGGCGTGTAAGAATCCGTCGCCGATGTCCGAATGTAGATGATACGCAAAGTCCTCGGCTGTTGCGTCTTCTGGAAGCAGGAAACAATCGCGAAACGGCCCGTTGGTCCAGTTCCCCGAGGCTGAACCCGGAAACACAGCTTTGAGCGAAAGGACGTCAAAGACGGCAGTTTCTAGCGCCTGCTGCACCCCAGTCCCGCCAAATTCCTCGATAAACGTCCGGATTTGTTTGAGACCCTCGGCCTGCTCGACTGGCAAATTGTCAACAATCTCGAATGATGCTTCGCCCGGCGTATAGTCGATTGCACCCTGTTCGTTTGCGTTTTTGAGTGCTTTCTCCGCGTGTGCCGATACCGGAACGAACGTCAAATGGTCGTACTCAGGGTCTTCCGTGATTTCACCCCAATTTTCCTGCGCAGTGTCCGTAT
>LFFM01002963.1_pt1 | contig 10890 bp, 10 predicted proteins | sample 643131 | NCBI WGS metagenome assembly LFFM01 (sample SAMN03777445, study PRJNA286221) | soda lake metagenome | biome: soda lake; feature: Kulunda steppe; material: water; isolation source: sample Tc-Br brine of Tanatar trona crystallizer | place: Russia: Kulunda steppe | collected 2011-07
CACGAACGGATCCGGTGCGTAGACTTCGATCTCCGGGCTGCCGGTCGTCTCGTCCGCCACTGCGAGCCCGACGAGAGCGACTCCGGCGAGAAACACCACGAGTAATGCAGCCCTAACCCTGTTCATACCGGTACTGATGGAGGGGTAGATAAGTACTTTTTGCATTGAAACCACAAGACTGTTGTTTCTAAGCACATTGTGTAGAGTATGGGCGAGCACGTCGCGGAGAAGCTTGCGGATCTCGGACTATCGAACTACGAAGCACAGGCCTTTCAGGCGCTGATACAGAGGGGGCCGATGACAGCCGACGAGGTAGCCGCGGCCGCCGACCTACCGAAAGGCCGGATTTACGATGTCCTTAACTCGCTGTCGAAACGTTCGATCGTCCGCCACGATGATTCACGTCCGCGCACATACGTCCCTGCGTCGCCGGAACATGCCGTCTCACAGCTACTCGATGCGCGGTTGGAGGACCTCGACGAACGCCGCCGCCGATTCGAGGCGACGGCCGAGGAGCTCGAGACGGCAATACGGTCACAGGAACCGGACCGTCCAACGCAGTCGTTTGCCACGAGTGCGTTTCGCCACGAGGACGCCATTGAGTTGCTGGACGAACGGCTCGGCACGGCAAGCGACTGTGTGTGTATCGCGGCCGGGTCGATCAACGAAGGGCCGGAGACCCGGGATACCCTCGCCGATCGACTGGAAGCCCTGCTAGCCGATGGCGTCGAGATCAAATTACTCGTTCACGACGATATCGATCTGGAGTTCGAGACGGGGCTCGTCGATGCTGGCCTCACTGTTCGGTGTAGTCCCGTTGTCCCCGATCAGCGGTTCATCCTTATCGACCGGGACGAGGTCTGTCTAGAGGTAGTCCATCCGGTCGAGACAAACGAGCTCATGTCGGTCGTCGATTTCAGGAGTGATAAAGTCGCAAGCGAACTTGCCACTACCTTCGACGAGCTCTGGGCGGATGCAACGCCGATTGAACCGTAGCTCACTCCCGATCCAGATACTCCTGCTGGACCGCCACAATCTCGGTCGAATCCTCACAGTCGGCATACCGCCGTAGCGGTTCCTCGTTCATCTCCAGAAACGTCTCGCCCCACCTGAACTTCGACAGGATCCGCTCGGCCTGGGGGCGCTCCCCGAGAATACAGAGCCCGGCTGCCAGCGCCTCCACCGTCGTTAACTGAAACGGCTTCCCGTAATTGACCGGGTTCGCCGCGACGAGGAAGGGCAGGGCGCGGTGTTCGCCGTCGACGCTGAACTGCGCCTCGCGGGCGCTCTCCCAGGAACAATCGAGGGCGACCAGCCGGTCACTCACCGTCGTGTCAGCCGGTGACAGCGCCTGCTCGGCGTGTGGGTTCAAGACGACTCCGTACGGTGTCGCTCGATCACTGTTGTGCAACGTGGCCAGATCGAACCGCGAGAGCTTCTTTGCGGTACATTTGTCGGGATCGTCGTCGCCCTCGTACCTGACGTGGAGCTTCACTGTTCGGCGGTACGAGGCCACTCACAAAAAACGCCGCGTTTGTCAGGACGAACCTTTGTACACACCCAGTCCTAAGCCCGGCTATGCGCGCCGACGACGGCGGTTACTACGACGACGCTATCGCCTCGCTCGCCGATCGAAACTACACTGCGGCCGGGGATGCCTACACCCGTGCGGGACGGCGAGTTCTCTCCGGCCCGCGAGCCGACAGTGGCCCCTTCGATGAGGACGAACACGGCTGGGTCGGGATCGGGCTCGGCTATCTCTGTACCGCGTCGATTTGCTATCGCGTTGCCGGACAGCGACACCGTGGGACCCACCGTGCAGTCGAAGGTGTTGCCGTCGCCCGAGATCTCGCCGCAGTCACCGACCACGCCGTCCAGCGCGCCTGCTTCGAGGAGTTCATCGCCGACCTCCACGTTGCTGGCGACCTGAACGGAGTGGACGAGGCCTACGATGAGGCCACCACGGCCTATCGAGACGCTGGCGCGGGGATCGACGATCCACAGCGCTGGGCGACGACACCCCTGTTCGAGGCCGCCGCGACGCCGCTCACGCAGGTTGCCAGAAGCCTTGCCGACGGCGAGATTGCCATCGAGTGGGAGCAGTTACACGGCTCCGACCCTGCTGACCCTGCTGCCTTCCTCGCCGAGCGTGCCCGCTACAAACGCCGCCGCTTCCCGTCGTTGCTGGAGCGTGTCATCGAGACGGGCTATCTTGCCGCCCCACGAGGCTCGACCGAGTACGACACTGATCACCACTACTGCCCGAACTGTGAGTCGACGAGCGTCAACTGGATCGGTGACGACGTGCTCTGTCTGCGGTGTTCGAGTGTCGCCCGCCCGCAATGAGCCCCACGCCGGAAACTCGCGTTGTTCCCCCTCAGAGCACTCCGCCACTTCGCTGTGCCGTACAATCACTCCTCACGTTCGTTCACCGGCAGAACTGCCGAGTACTCACTCACTTCGTTCGTGAGAACGTCGCAGAAATGTGCCGAGAGACTCACTTCGTTCGTCTCCCGAACATGGCTTCGCGGTGTTCAGCCATGCGCCGGCCGGGAATTGAACCCGGGCTATGAGCTTGGGAAGCTCATGTCCTACCACTAGACCACCGGCGCGTCCGGATTGCTGTACCCTGATTTATGCGACGATGATTGATAAACGCTGCTGATTCAGCTCTCGCCAGTGTACCCTACTAGTCAGTTTGACAAATGTAGAATTGCACACACAATTACTGCCGCCCTCTGCCGAATATAATGGTTCTAAACGGTCTTCGCTGAACATCCGTCTATTTTCGACACAGTTAACTGACAAGGATTCTCAAAGCAGTTGTTCACCGTATGATACTCGGGGTACCGAACGAGTCAGTTGCAGACGAAACGCGGGCGGCCCTCATTCCGCCGGTAGCCGACGCACTCGTGGATGAGGGCCACGATGTGCTGATCAGCGCCGGAGTCGGCACTGGGGCCGGCTGGAGTGACGAGTCGTATCGAGCGGTCGGTTGTGACGTTGTCGACGACGAGGAAGTGTACGAGCGATCGGATGTCGTGTTCCACGTCCGCGGGCTCGGGGCGACGCCCGACAACGAGCTCCCACCGTACCGGGAGGGGCAGGTGGTGATCGGGTTGCTCGGTCCGTACGAACTCGACGCGGAACTCGACGAGCTAGCCTCCCGGGGAGTCGACGTGTTCGCTCTCGAGCTGATCCCGCGCATCAGCCGAGCACAGAGTATGGACGCCGTCTCCTCGATGGATAGCGTCAGCGGGTACAAGGCGACGATGATCGCCGCCGAGGCCCTGCCGAAGCTGTTCCCGATGGAGATGACCGCCGCCGGAACCATCCAGCCTGCAGAAGTGTTCGTCCTCGGGGCCGGAGTTGCGGGACTGAAGGCAATTTCGACCGCCGAGCGGCTCGGCGCCAACGCGACGGCGAACGATGTCCGACCGGAGGTTCGCGAGGAAGTCGAGAGCCTCGGTGCGGAGTTCGTCGAGGTCGGCGCCGAGACCGAGTCGATGTCCGACGAAGACGGATACGCGACGGAACAGGAGAAGGACTTTGCCCAGCAACAAAAAGAGACACTCATGAGCGTTGTCCCCGATTCGGACGTGCTCATTACGACGGCAGCGATTCCCGGCCGACCGGCCCCACAGCCGATCTCGACCGAGATGATCGAGCGGATGGATCCGGGCTCCGTCGTTGTCGATCTTGCTGCGGAGAGCGGCGGTAACTGCGAGCCCTCTCGGGCCGATGAAACCGTCGTTCACGACGGCGTTGAGATCTACGGACCGACCAACCTGGCCGCGACTGTCCCCCAGACCGCGAGCAAACTGTACGCGAACAACCTGCGGAACTTCCTCGGTTTGCTTGCGGACGAGGAGGGGCTGGCAATCGACCTCGACGACGAGATTATCGACGCAACGCTGCTGACCCACGACGGCGAGGTTCGAGCGCCGCATCGCGAGGACGCGGACGACTCGGACGAACAGAGTGACGAGGATGCCGACGCATCCAGCGGGGGTGATGCCTGACGATGTCGCTGATCCAGAACCTGACGCTGTTCGTGCTGGCGGCGTTCCTCGGGTACGAGATTATCAACAAGATCCCGACCAATCTCCATACGCCGCTGATGTCCGGTGCGAACGCGATTACCGGGATCACGCTGGTCGGTGCGGTGGTCGTGGCCGGCTCCGGCGATACGATGCTGGCGACGGCGCTTGGCTTCGTTGCAGTCGTTATGGCAACGATCAACGTCGTCGGTGGCTATCTGGTTAGCCACTTCATGCTCGCCGACTTCCGTGGGGGTGACCGATGATGCTTGCTGCATTGCCAGAATCGACACTCGCGCTCGCCTATCTGTTCGCTTCGATACTGTTCATTCAGGGCCTGCGGGATATGACCCATCCCCGGACGGCGATGCGTGGCAACCTCATCTCCGCTGGTGGGATGTTCGTTGCCGTCGTCGTCACCGTTCTGTGGTTCGAGATCATCGATCCGCTGGTACTGTTCAGCGCCCTGCTCGTCGGGACCGCTGTCGGAACGATCCTCGCCGTCAGAGTCGAGCGGACCGAAATGCCACAGCTCGTCGGCCTGTTTAACGGGTTCGGCGGGGGTGCGTCGGCGGTGGTTGCCGGCGCGGAGCTCGTCGAACTCGGCTCTGTCGAGGCGATTCCGGCTGATGTCGGTGTCGCAGCAGTCTTCTCCGGTATCGTCGGCTCGGTTACCCTCTTTGGTAGCCTGGTCGCGGCCGGAAAGCTCCACGGGCTCATCACTACCTCTGCGATCCGATACGATGGTGAGCAGGTGATGAAAGTCCTCGTCTTGCTCGTCGCACTGGCGTTTGGCGGCTATCTCGTCGCGACGCCTGACCTGTTCGCCGCGCAACTCCAGGCCGACTGGATACCACCGTACTGGCTGCTGGTGCTCGCTGCCGCCGTGCTCGGGATCCTCCTCGTGGTCCCGATCGGCGGCGCTGATATGCCGGTCGTCATCGCGTTGCTGAACGCTTACTCCGGGCTCGCCGCCGCCGGGACCGGCTTCGTACTGGACAACAGCGCCCTGATCATCGCCGGGACGCTCGTCGGCGCGGCAGGGATGATCCTCACCGTGATCATGTGCGAGTCGATGAACCGCTCGCTCACGAACGTCCTGTTTGGCGGGTTCGGCGAGGAACCGGACCAGGAAGCGATGGATGACATCTACGACGGCAACATCACCGAGACGTCCCCCGAGGAGGTCGAGATGTTGCTGGATACCGCCCAGCGGGTCGTCATCGTTCCCGGCTACGGGATGGCAGTCGCGCAGGCCCAGCACGCGGTCGCGGAACTGGCCGAACTGCTCGACGAGAACGACGTGGATGTCGAGTTCGGCATTCATCCGGTCGCGGGGCGGATGCCCGGCCACATGAACGCGCTACTGGCGGAAGCTGACGTCCCGTACGACAAGATGCGGGAGCTCGAGGAGGTCAATCCGACCTTCTCCCAGACTGACGTCGTCATCGTGACCGGCGCGAACGACGTCGTCAATCCGAAGGCAAACACCGACGAATCGAGCCCGATCGCCGGGATGCCCGTCCTCAACGTCTCGGATGCACGATCGGTGATCGTGAACAAGCGAAGTCTTAGCCCCGGTTTCTCCGGGATCCCGAACCCGCTGTTCGCGAAGGACAACACGAGCATGCTGTTTGGCGACGCCAAGGCCTCGATGCAGGAGCTAGTCAACGCGTACAAGGAGAACCACTAGTTCTCCCCCTCTATCGTCTACTGACCCGGGCGCAGCGCCGCCAATTGTCGACATTCCGGGCAGAATCCATCCCAGAGATTGCACGAACCGAGTGATTCTTACACGTGTGAACAAATAGTGTATCATGGTCGATCTTCGGTTTTCGGATGTCGAGCTCACGGAACGGAGAGAGCATATCACGGCGTTCATCGAGGAGACGGTCGCAGATGCGGCGGCGGACGGGGCCGTGCTGGGACTGTCAGGGGGAATCGACAGTACGACGGTCGCACATCTCGCCGTGGAAGCGCTCGGCACCGGCGGGCTGAAGGGACTCGTGATGCCCGGCGAGGTCAGTCGCGAGGACAACATGAGCGACGCCGAACGGGTCGCCGAGATGCTCGATATCGAGTACGAGGTCATCGAGATCCAGCCGATCATCGAGCAGTTCGTCGCGGGGTATCCCGACGCCGAGGGCGACGACCTCGCGGTCGGTAACGCCCGCGCCCGGACTCGCGGCGTCCTGAACTATCTGGTCGGAAACCACGAGAATCGGCTCGTGCTGGGGACGGGGAACCGGAGCGAGGCGCAGGTAGGGTACTACACGAAATACGGTGATCAGGCGGTCGACTGCAACCCGATCGGCAACCTATACAAGGTGCAGGTTCGACAGCTTGCTCGCGATCTCGGCGTCCCCGACGATCTCGTCGAGAAGACGCCTACGGCGGGCCTCTGGAGCGAGCAGACCGACGAGGACGAGATGGGTATCGCCTACGATACGCTCGATCCGATCCTCGCGCTGCATATCGACGGCCCGCTGTCGGCAAGCGCGACCGCGGCGACGCTCGATGTCGATCTCGACACTGTCGAAAGGGTGCGGGAAATGTACGAACGGAGTGCACACAAGCGCTCGATGCCGCCCGCGCCGCCCGCCCTCGACTGAGCCGTCTCAGCTCCCGTCTTCGTTTCTTCGTTTACGCTCCATCACCAGCTCCGCGAAGGCGTCCGCCTCTCGACGCTCCTGTTCGGCCTTGCTTGCAGTGTCTCGAAGTCGTTCTTTGAGCACTGCGAGCGCTCCCGGATCATTGTTCGCAATCTCGTGGGCGACCGTTTCGGGTCGTTCGACGATCCGCGAGACGAGTCCGATCCGACGCGCTTCTTCGGCGGAGAGTTCGCGGCCGGTCACGGAGAACTCCATCGCATCCCCGAGGCCGACAATCTCGGGCAAGCGAGCCGTCCCTCCCCACGCTCCGAATAGTCCGAAGGTGACGCCTGGTTCCCCGAACGTGGCTGCGGGTGTCCCGATCCGGATGTCACACGCGAGTGCGAGTTCGACGCCGCCGCCACGGGCCGCGCCGTCGATCCCGGCGACGACGATCGCATCTGCTGTCTCGATCGCCTGTGCGACCCGCTGGCCGTGTGCGGCAAAGTCCCGCGCCGCATCGGCATCGTCCAGCGCGTCGACTGCATCGAGATCGGCCCCCGCACAGAACGCCGTGCCTGCACCGTGGAGGTAGATCACCGGCTCATCAGCATCCACGATCGCGGTTTCGAGCTGGTCGAGACCATCAGGTATCAACGCATTACGCCGGTCTGGGCGCGACAACGTCACTACTCGAACCTGGTCGTCGACGCGCTGCTCGATCATGTACTGAGTGTCGTCAGCCTGCCTGTAAGTTCTGCCGCCATGGCCCGCACGATGGGCACAAACTCCTTGTGGGTTCGGGAGACAGATCTGACAGCAATGGACGCGGACGCAACCGTACTCGACGATCTTTCCGGCTTCGAGTTCGAGGACGTGATGGTCGAGGTATTCCGGAAGATGGGCTACCGGAACGTTCGGCAGGCCGAACGCGTCGCCGACAAAGGGCGTGACATCCTGATGGAAGAACCGCGGGAGAACGGGCCGCCGACTGCGGTCGTCGTCGAGTGCAAACACACCGACACCGTGGGGCGGCCGGTCGTCCAGAAACTCCACTCCGCGGTCCAGACGTACGATCATCCGGGACCGAAACGCGGGATGGTCGCGACGACGGGACGGTTCACCCGACCCGCCGAGGAGTACGCCGCACGTGTCGGCCGCGAATCCGGATCGACGGCGATCGAACTGTTCGGCGGTGCGAAACTCCGCGAGGTCGGCGAGGAGATCGGGATGGATCTCTACAGCGGCCGGATCGAAATCGTCTGCGACGAGACGCTATCACCGCCGCGGGATCGGGATGCGGTCGCCGAACAGCTCCGCACCGCAGCGCGGGACGTTGACAACCTCGACCCGTCGCTTGTCACTGCCTCATCGGTCGAGCTAACTTTGCTTCCGGTCGTCTACGCCGATACGCACGTCGACGCCGTTTTTGAGACCTCGGTTGGGGTTATCCACCGGGTTGACGAACGCGATGCTCTCTCGATCCTCGCAGATCGGGACGGGCCGCATCCGCTTGACGACGACGTCAGGCTGCTCGTCGCCCAAAATGCCGATCATACCGAGACTGTTGCCCTCGACCGATATCGAGACCGGTTTGACGCAGTCGATACTGAGCGGTTCGGCCGAACCGAAGCCGAGTATCGTGACTGGCTCACGGAACTGCAGTGCGATCGGTTCGAGACGACGATCCGGTATACGGGCGACAACAACGTCACGTACACGAAGACCTGTCGTCCGCCCGAGTCGGACGTGTCGGTCGATTCGCTCCGGCCCGTCTACGTTCCCGCCGTCGAGACGCGGTTCGAACTGGGTGAGTACGACTACGTCCACGGTTACCTCACGGGGGAACGCGGCTCCGTTGTCACAACTGGGGCGTTCGAGGACTGTGTCCACTGTGGCGGAGCTGGGCCACTCACCTACTGTGATAACTGCGGCAGTATCAACTGTGACGATCATATCGAAACGGAACGGCTGGAGGGCGATCCGGTCTGCACTGACTGTGCCGTCACCGAATCGTTCCTGTTCAAAACCAAATACTTCTACGACCGCGAGAATCTCGCACAGTTCCGCGCCGAGTACGACCGAATGCCGTTTTATCGTAAGGCGATGGAAAACCCCACGCTCGCCGGGGTCGCCGTCCTCGTTTTCGCTGTCCTCCTGCTCGGTCTGCTCGCCCTCGCCATCTGATGGGTGCCCGCATGCGATCGGTCCCGTTCGAGGTCGGGGCGTCTTTCCAAAGGTCTTTGCCTATCCTCTCCCTATCCCGGTCTGATGGATGAGGCCGTGCGGACTCGGCAGGCAGCATACGACGCAGTCGCTGATATCGAGCCGACTACTCTCCGACAGCTTCTCGGCGACCGCCTCGATGATGCCTCCATGGCGCCCGGGGCACTTACCCTCTCCAGTGCACGATCGATCGACGGCTCGGCAACAGCCGAATCCGCCGCCGAACGCGGTGCTGGCGTCCAGTTGATCTACGAGGGGTTGCGCCTGACCAGAACGCTCGCTCAGGAACAGCCCTGGGCTACGCGTGAGCCGAGCGATCACACCGAGCCGAACCTCGAAATCCTCGCCGCGGACGTCCTCGTCTCGCGTGGGTTCTATCTCCTCGCACGAACCGAGGCCTCCGACAAGGCCGTCGAGACAGTCCGGGCGTTCGGCCGTGATCAGACGCTCCGCCGAAGCGCCGAGGACCCCGACGCCGCTGCCGCGCTCGATCGCTCGCTCGAACGGAACATCTTCGAACTCGCCGTCATCGCCGGGGCGACGGCGGGCGACAGCCCGTGGCCCACCGCGGAAGCAGGGTTAGTCCCGACACGATTACTCGACCTCGCGAACGAACTCGGCACGAACGACACCCCATTGCCCCCCGCAGCGGAACTGTTGCCCGACGATCTCGACACTATGCTCGGTTCGCGTTCGTCAGACAGTGCTGACGACCACGTCCACCAGTCGGCAACCGATCACTGATCGGTACGGCGTCCCGCAGTGTCCGGGAATCGAAACGCATAAAGTCGGATCCCGACAATCGAAGGATGCACCCGCGCCTGGGTAGCTTAGCGGTAAAGCGCGTCCTTGGTAAGGACGAGAGCCCGGGTTCAAATCCCGGCCTAGGCTTAGGACGATTCGTTCAATCTCCCCCGGTAAACGGGGGAAGGCAATTGATTCTAACAGTCTCAACCCTCATAAATTGGGGTGTCGCGCGTGAGTCACGTCGCGACCGCGCCCCACGAGTGTGAGGGCAACCTCATTTTCACCGAGCAGGGGCTGAGCCCGTACTGGGCGCTCGCGAAGTTGCTCACTAAAGGGTTCGACGGGTACTCGGACCAGATCGAGACCGATGTCGACGACGAAACGTGGACGATCGAACTCGCCTACCAGGAAAGTGGTATCGCCCCACGTCTCCAGGACGATATCGGCCGTGACCGACTCTACGAGTTCCGGATCAATGCGTCCGGCCGGGACCAGCGAAAGGCGAGTTTCCTGATTCAACCTCGCTTTGGTGAGATGCGTCATTACGAGACCGGTGATGCTATCTCGACCCCGTTCGACCACATCACTGAGGACGAAGGCGTCAACGTCCGGTTTTCTGGCTCGAATCTCGAACCGGACGCGTACCGATCGCTTCTCCCGGAGTTCCTTCAGACATTAGCCTCCGAGGGGGGTGTCTACATCAACCCGGACTATCTCGCTGGCTCTGTCCACGAGATGAGCAACATCACGACTTACGAGCGGTACGTTCGTATTCACCGCTCGAAGAGTCCGAAGATCGTCGGAACGACTGGCATCATGCACCGGCTGTTTAACCTCTGTGCCGACGAGCGCGGGAGTCAGATCGAATACCGCGTCGACAATCAGGATGTCGTCGGCTACAACCATCGCGTACTTCTGCCGAAACAGGACGCCAAGAGACTGTTCTCGAATCACCAGTACGGCAAACAGCTCAAACACTACCATCCCAAGCACGTTCGGGGGGAGGACTCTGGCGACCCGCTGTACCATCCTAAGCTCGGCGTGCTGCTAAAAAAGTCCCTGACCGGTCACTCGTTCGCCTGGTCGGACCGCGATGCGATCCGTCGCGAGATCGATGAGACGCTTATCAACGCCCTGTACTGGAGCGACGTTCAGGTGCAACCCGACTCGACTACCTACATCCCTGACGACCACTTCGACGCTCAGGAAGCCAAGAGAAGCGTTAGACTAGCCTCTGACCCGACTCCACAGATGGAGGCTCGCCAGGAGGCGCTTCTCGTTACGCA
>LFFM01002964.1_pt1 | contig 10887 bp, 10 predicted proteins | sample 643131 | NCBI WGS metagenome assembly LFFM01 (sample SAMN03777445, study PRJNA286221) | soda lake metagenome | biome: soda lake; feature: Kulunda steppe; material: water; isolation source: sample Tc-Br brine of Tanatar trona crystallizer | place: Russia: Kulunda steppe | collected 2011-07
CGGCACCGTTCTGCCACGCCTCCCAGCGGTCGCGGTCGCCGTGTAAGTCGATCAGCGTGTCCCGAACGACCTCACAGGTGTCCTCCTCGGAGGCGAGTCGCTCGTCCACCTCGTCGACGAACGCTTGCACCGACGCCTCCGTGGCGTCCGGTAGGGACACGTGTCGCTTTGTCATCGTCGAACGTTCGATGCCGATCCACAAAGGGATTCGGTTGTGCGTCGTCGCCCGTATCCGTCCGCGGGGGATCGCCGGTCATCGAAGTCGACCGCGCCCGATAAGTGTACCCATCACTAACCGAGACGCATGCAGTACCGCGAACTCGGAAGCTCCGGCGTCGAGGTCTCGGAAGTCGGCTTCGGCGCGTGGGTCGTCGGCACCGACTGGTGGGGGGACCGCTCGGACGAACAGGCCGTCGAAATGGTCGAGACCGCGCTCGACGCGGGCGTCACGTACATCGACACCGGCGACGTGTACGGCCACGGCGACAGCGAGCGGATCGTCGGCGAAGCGATCGCGGGCCGCCGCGACGAGGTGACGCTGTCGACGAAGGTCGGGTACGACTTCTACGACAACCCGCAGGCCGGCCACGGCGAGCTCCCGAAAGAGCTGAACGAGGAGTACCTTCGCGAGGCGCTCTCCGCCTCGCTCGACCGGCTCGATACCGACTACGTCGACGTCCTCCAGCTCCACAACGCGAACGTGAGCGAGGTGACGCCCGAGGTTCGTGACCTCCTCCGCGAGTGGAAGGCGGAGGGGCGTGTCCGGGCGCTCGGCTGGGCGCTCGGTCCCTCGATCGGCTGGCTCGCCGAGGGCGACGCCGCCGTCGAGTACGACGAGTTCGACGCGGTCCAGACCGTCTTCAACCTCTTCGAACAGGAGCCGGGTCGTCACTTCATCGACACGATCCGGGAGACCGGCTCGGAGACGTCGGTTATCGCGCGCGTGCCGCACTCCTCGGGACTGCTCAACGAGCAGGTCACGCCCGACACCGTCCTCGAGGACGGCGACCACCGTTCACACCGGCCGAAGGAGTGGTACGAGGCGGGCTGGGAGAAGGTGGAGGCGATCCGCTTCCTCGAAGACCCGGACGGGGTCGAGGGGGCCCGAACACTGAGCCAGGCCGCGATCCGCTGGCTGCTCGCACACGACGAGGTCGCCTCGGTCACCCCCACGTTCCGGGACGCTTCCGACATCGCGGAGTGGAGCGCAGCGAGCGACGTTCCGGCGATCACGGACGCCGAGTACGAACGGTTAGAACAGCTGTACGCGACGAACTTCGGGATCGACCGCGACGACGGGATGGACGCGCTCCGCACCTCCGTCGACGGCGAGGACATCGCGGAGGCGGGTCTCGACAAGCGCGCCGCGTCGTACTGACCGAGGGTCGCTGGTTGGGAGCGACGCACAAGGAGCGACTTACGGCGAAGACACCGAGTCCACGCTCGCGGGCTCGACCGACCCCGGATCGGCTTCGTCGATCGGCTCGCCGAACGCGTACACCGTGTTGTGGCTCGTCACTTCGACGTCGAGGACATCACCGACATCGATCCCCCGATCGCTTGCGTTTCGAACGATCACCTGCCGGTAGGCGGGATCGCGACACTTCACGGAATCGCCGGTCCCTTCCTCGACCACGAGCACTTCGTACCGCTCACCTACCATCGCCTCGTACGCCTCGCCGACGACCTCCATCTTCAGTGTCGACATCGTCTTCGAGCGTTCCTTCTTTATCGTGCCGCCGAGCCCCTTCATGTCGGCCGCGTCGGTCCCGGGGCGCTTCGAGAAGCGAGTGACGTTGATCTTCTCGGGACGGACCTCACGGAGGAGCCTCATCGACCGTTCGTGGTCATCGTCGTCCTCCGTCGGGAAGCCGACGATGAAGTCGGTCGAGAGCGTCCAGTGATCGAGCCGATCCTCGAACGCCGCGACGACCTCGCGGAACTTCTCGACGCGATGTTGACGGCGCATGTCGGCCAACACGTCGTCAGAACCGGACTGGACGGGCGCGTGGATGAAGTCGTACAGCTTCTCGTTGCGGGCGAACACGTCCGCCAGCTCGTCGTGGATCCCGTGGATCCCTCCGGGGTTCGCCATCCCGAGGCGGACGCGGAACTCGCCGTCGATGTCGCAGATACGGTCGAGCAGCTCGGGCAGCTTCCGATCACCGATGTCCCAGCCGTAGACGCCGGTGTCCTGTCCGGTGACACGGATCTCCTTCGCGCCGGCGTGGACGAGCGCGCGGGCCTTCTCGACGTTCTCCTCGATCGGCGGGGAGTCGACGCGACCGGTCGCGAACTTGGTGATACAGTACGAACAGTTGCTCATACAGCCGCGAGCGATGGGGAGGATCCCGACGACGCCGTCGAGGATCGGCTCCGTATCGGGCGTGTGTGTCGGACACTCCCCGTTGAGCACGTGGGCCGGTACCTCGTCCCAGTGGAGCACCTCGGCGTCGATGCCGGCTTCGCGGAACTCCTCGCCCTGTGCGAGCGCCATACAGCCGGTGACGACGAGGTCGCCCGCGGTCTCCTCGTCGAGCTCGGCCGCGCGCCGGAGCATGTTCCGTTCCGTCTTCTCGACGACCGTACAGCTGTTGAGGATGGCGACGTCGGCGTCGGCAGGCCCGTCTGCCGGGCGGTGGCCGCCGTCGCGGAGGGCGCGTTCGATCTCGCGGCTCTCACCCCGGTTCGACGTACAGCCGTACGTCTCGATGTGGTACGTCGCCATCGGTTACGCGTTCTATCGGGCCGGCGGGCAAAAGGGCGACGGTCCCGGGGACGTGAACACGTCCGACGCTCACGCGCCGAGTCGTGTTTTGTCGTTAGTCCTCGGCGACGACTGCCGAGTGCGCGCTGCCGGCCTCCGAGTCCGAGTCGGAGCCCGTGTTCGAGCCGGCAGGGTCGACGGCTCGGTACACCGATCGTCGAGCGTCCGTGGGACAGAGGCCCTCCTCGACGAGCTCGACATCGACGAGCTTCTCGATCGCGAACCGAACCGTTCGAGTGGACAGTCGGGTCTCCTCGGCCAATCCAGTCTGGTCGAACCGACCCTCCGTGTCGAGGACGTAGTATACCAGCTTGGCACTTGGAGGAAGCGGCTCAAGTCGCTCGCGGGTGTCGTCGTCCATACCGATCGGTCGTGGGATACCGGCATAACCGTGGTCCGGGTGTGCGGAATGCGCGCACGACCGATCCCGGTTTCACGCTTCGAGCGGTTCCGACCTCGGCGTCACTCCTCGGACCGGAACTCGAAGCGTGCACCGTCATCGTCCGCGACCGTCGTCCGCCAGCCGTGTGCCTCAGCGATCTCCCGAACGATGGCCAGACCGAACCCGGATCCGCTCTCGGTGCTGGTAACGCCACGCTGCATCACCTCGCTGGGGTCGACACGGTCGAATCCGGGTCCGTCGTCGCTGACGGAGAACCCGTCCGAGAGCGCTTCGACCGTCACCGTGACTCCGGCCGCCTCGCTTACGCCCGATCCGCCGTCCCGTGAGCCGTGCTCAACCGAGTTCCGAAACAGGTTCTCGAATAAGGTCCGGAGTCGCTCCGGATCCGCTTCGATCGTCACGGCGGATCCGGGGGTTTCGAGGACGCTCCCGTCAGTATTGACGGTTCCCCACGCTTCTTTCGCGGCCGCTGTGAGATCGACCGGCTCGGCAGTATCGACCGTTCGCCCCTGACGCGCGAGCGTGAGGACATCGTCGATGAGCTCGGCCATCCGGTCGTGAGCGGCCTCGATCTGCTCGATCTCGGCGAGAGCGTCGTCGTCGGCTTCATCGATCAGATCCCGGAGGAGTTTGACCCGACCGCTCGCGACCGTAAGCGGGCTTCGGAGGTCGTGGGAGATCACGGCGGCGAACTTCTCGTGACGGTCGAGTTCGCGCTGGAGTGCCGCGTCACGCTCCCGGAGCTGTTCGGTGCGCTCGGCGCGATCGAGCGCGACGGCGACGTTCGCGGCCAACACCCTCGCGAGTTGTACGTCGTGCTCGTCGAAGAAGCCACGCTCGCGTGAGCCCAGCGGCATCACCCCGTGATCACCGAGAGGAACGACGAGGAGGCTCCGGAGGTCGCCGTACTCGATCTCGGTGATCGACTCGTCGATGTCGTCGACCACCGTCGTTTCACCCTGGTCGAACGTTTCCCAGATCGTCCCGTCACCGGGACCGATCGGGGGGCGCTCCCCGATGGCATCGGTCGCCTCCTCCGTTATCGCGGTCGGCTTGAGTGTTCCCGACTCGGGGTCGTACAACCGGATACCGCTGTTCGGGAACCCGAGCGTATCGATCGCCGCGCGAGCAGCCACGGTAGCCACCGTCTCGCGGTCCTCCCCGCGAAACATCTCCCGTGTCGCCTCGTGAAGCCCCCGCAGGGTCCGTTCGACGCGTTTTTGATCGTTGATATCGGCATACACGCTGTAGACGATACCCCCCTCGGATCGGCTCACCGGGATCCCGTTGAGGAGGAAATCCCTCACGCCGTCGACGGTCCGTCGCCGGACTTCCACGCGGACCGGGTCGTCATCTTCGAGGGCGTTGGGGCCGACCCGCTCGGCGTCTTCCGGAGTGATCGCCTCACGGGTCTCTTCGTATCCGCTGTCCGCCGCCGAGTACCCGAACGTCGCTTCGAACGCGTCGTTCGTCTCGTCGAGGTGCTGCGTGTCGTCGCCGTCGACGACGATCCGAGCGATGGGGAGCGGCATGTTGTCGAACAGCGCGGCCAATCGGTCCCGCTCCGCGCGGAGCACGTTCTCGGTCTCGATCTGCTCGATCGCCTCACAGGCGTGTGTCGCAACCAGTTCCGCGAACTCCACGTCCGTCTCGTCGAACGAGGCGGGGAAACTGGAAACCGCTTGCAGGATCCCGTGACCGCCGATCGGGACGCTGATCGCCGAGCCGATGTCGTCGGCGACCGGATCCGCGTCGGACGACCGGTCCAGCTCGTCGATCACGAACGTCCGCTCCTCGGCGGCGGTCCGACCGGCGATACCTTCCCCGAGCTCGAAGCGTCGGACTTCGTCGGCCGTAACGCCCTCCGAAAGTGCGGCTGGATGAACGTACTCACCGTCGCGGCGGGCCGTGATACACCGGTCGAACTCGAGGACCTGTTCCGCGACATCGACGACGCGCTCGAAGACGGCGTCGACCGATTCGGCCGTGGAAACCTCGGTCGCGAACTCGTGGATCGCGGTGACCTTGCAGTTGATCGCTCGCAGGTCGGCCTCGGCGCGCTGTCGGGAGAGCGCGTTGCTCACGCGGTTCGCCAGCATCTCGTATCCGTCGGCCCCACCACCCTTCTGGAGGTAGTCGGTGACGCCGGCCGAGATGGCCTCGCTCGCGATTTCCTCGCTTCCCTTTCCCGTGAACAGGATGAACGGCAGGTCGCCGATCTCGGAACGGACGTCCGCGAGCAGGTCGAGTCCCGTCGCACCGGGCATGTCGTGGTCGCTGACGACGCAGTCGACCGGGTGGTCCCGTAGCCGCTCCATCGCCGCTTCGGGTGACGACGCCGTGGTCGTCTCGATACCGTCGAGGAGCCGTTCGAGATACGTCGCGGCGAGGTCGGCGGCCCCCGGCTCGTCGTCGACGACGAGCACACGGTCCGACGCTGCCGCCGTCGACCAGTCCACGGACGCGTCCGTCCGTTCCGTCACCCGCCCCCACGATCCGGGCTGGTCGTCGTCAGGGCCTACCCCGTCGGAACTCCCGTCTTCGATCCCGGGGTTCCGGTCTCCGGGACTGGAATTCATACATGTCGTACTACCGTATCATTATTTTAACGTTCCTCCCGAATAATCAGAGCTGATAGCAAGCCGGGCGGGTCACAGAACCCGTTCGGGTACCGGGAGCGTTGCAGGGATCAGGTACCGATCCCTGGTCTGGCCGGCTACAGGAACCCTTCGACGTGGTCGGCGACCTCCTCGGGAGTGTCGCCGACGGGGACGCCAGCGTCGTTGAGTGCGTCGATCTTCGACTGCGCGGTGCCCGTGCCCGAACCGGAGACGATCGCGCCGGCGTGGCCCATGCGCTTGCCCGGCGGCGCGGTGCGCCCCGCGATGAACCCCGCAACGGGCGTGTCCATGTGCTCGCCGATGAAGCGAGCGGCCTGCTCCTCGTCCTCGCCGCCGATCTCGCCGCACATCACGACGGCGTCCGTCTCATCGTCCGCCTCGAACGCCTCCAGGGCGTCGATGAAGGAGGTCCCGATGATCGGGTCGCCGCCGATACCGATGGCGGTCGTCTGGCCGATTCCGCGCTCGGTGAGGTTGTCGACGACCTGGTACGTCAACGTCCCCGAGCGGGAGACGAGCCCGACGTTACCGTCGGCGAAGATGTTGCCGGGCAGGATCCCCAGCTTGGCCTCGCCGGGCGTGATGATGCCGGGGCAGTTCGGACCGAGCAGCCGGGTGTCACTCTCGCCGAGCCGCTTGTTCACCTTCGCCATGTCCTGAGTCGGGATCCCCTCGGTGATGGCGACGGCCAGATCGAGGTCGGTGTCGAGCGCCTCGAAGATCGCGTCCGCGGCGAACGCCGGCGGCACGAAGATCACGGACGCGTCCGCGTCCTCGGCTTCGACGGCCTCGTCGACCGTGTCGTAGACGGGGACGCCGGCGGCCTCCTGGCCGCCCTTGCCGGGGACCGCGCCGGCGACCACGTTCGTCCCGTACTCGATCATCTGTTCGGCGTGGAACTTCCCTTCCCCGCCGGTGATCCCCTGGACCACCACTCTGGTGTCGTCGTCGACGAATACGCTCATTGGGTCACCTCTTCCGCGTTCTTCACCGCACGCTGGACCGCGTCCTCCAGCGTCTCTTCGACCTCGACGAGGTCGGTGTTCAGGATCTCCATGCCTTCCTCGGCGTTCGTGCCGGCGAGCCGGACGACGACCTTCTTCGGGATCTCGTCGAAGCGCTCTAAGGCCTCGTTGATCCCCTTCGCGACCTCGTCGCCACGGGTGATCCCCCCGAAGATATTGAACACGACGCTGTCGACGTTCGGATCGGAGAACACCATATCGAGCGCGTTCGCGACGCGCTCCGCCTTCGCGCCGCCGCCGATGTCGAGGAAGTTGGCGGGGGCACCGCCGTAGTGATCGACCAGATCGAGCGTCGTCATCACCAGCCCCGCGCCGTTACCAATGATACCGACGTTGCCCGAGAGCCGGACGTAATCGAACCCGTACTCGCCTGCCTTGCGTTCGAGGTCGTTCTCGTAGGACTCCTCGGCGAGGTCCGCGAGCTCGGGCTGCCGGAACAGCGCGTCCTCGTCGATGTTCATCACCGCGTCGGCGGCGACCACGTCGCGCTCGCTCGTGATCATCACGGGGTTCACTTCTATCTCGGAGGCGTCGCTGTCCTCGTACAGGTCGTACAGCGTCGAGAGGATCGACGCCACGTCGAGCGCCACGTCGGCATCGACACCGGCCTCGTAAACGACCTTCCGGGCCTGATACGGGTGGAGCCCGAACGCGGGGTCGACGTGCTCGCGCGCGATGGCGTCCGGCGTCTCCTCGGCGACCTGCTCGATGTCGACGCCGCCCTCCGTCGACACCATCAGGACCGGCTTTCCCTCGCCGCGATCCATCGTGACGCCGACGTACAGTTCGTCGACGAAATCGACGCCGGCCTCGACGAGGACCTGGTCGACGGTGTAGCCTTTCAGGTCCATCCCGAGGATCGCCTCGGCGTACTGTTCGGCCTCGTCCCGATCGGTCGCGATCTTGATCCCCCCCGCCTTGCCGCGTCCCCCGACGTGGACCTGTGCCTTGATCGCGGCGGGATAGCCGATCTCGTCGACGGCGTCGAGCGCCTCCTCGACGGTCGTCGCGAGCCGGGAGTCCGGTACCGGGATCCCGGCATCCGCGAAGATACTCTTCGCTTGATGTTCGTGTAGTTTCATCCGTCTCGAAAGCGGACCGACGGCGGCTTAAATGGTGCCGATCCGGCGCGAGCGACTGGTATGGCACCGCGGACGACGTGGGGTCTCACGACCGTTGTGTGTCGACGACCCCGAGGCGGGCCGTCCGGTCGACACTCGAAACCAACAGGATTTATCATGCGTCTGTCTGACGGATACGTATGCACGGGAGCGACGCCGACGACTCGGGGGCCGAGGCGGCCCCGGACGACGCCACTGTCGAGGGTATCGCCGGCAAGGGTGGAGCCGGCCGGTCCGGGAACGCGCCGTCGCTGGAGGCGGCCATCGACGAGGCGGCGACGACGCCGACCGCGAGCCGGGTCACGCTCGAGGGTGCCGACCGGACGGAGCGACCGGATCGCGTCTCGTCGATCCTCGTCGCCGTGGCCGGCGGGCCACACTCCGGGGCGACCGTCGACGTCGCGAAGGCGGTGGCCGAAACGACCGATGCGTGGGTTGACCTGTTCCACGTGGTCCCCTCGAACGGGGCTGCTGAGGCTACTGGTCGTCCCGACGACGATGGCGACGGAGCGGACCACGACGCTGCCGAAGCCAGCGGCGCGGACGCTATCGGAAGTGGCAGTGAGGCGACGGGCAGTTGGGAGGACGACACGGCGAGCGGGGAGTCGATCCTGACCGCGGCGGAGACTCGCTTGGGGGAGTTCGACCGCGCTGACCGATGGCTCGTCGAGGGTCGGTCGGCCGCGGAGGAGATCGTCGGCCAGTCGCCGTACTATGACCTCGTCGTCGTCGGCACACCGACCACCGGAACGGTGGGGCGGTTCGTGTTCGGGTGTACGACCGACACCGTCGTCGACGACGCCGACGTCCCGGTGCTCGTCGTCGAGTCCGACGAGCCCACTCCGCTCCGCTGAGTTCCATCCGGCTCGGTTGGACCCGTCGGCTTACCCGAACTCCATCGAGCGCAGCCCGCCGGACGAACAGCCCGCTACGTTTCTGCGCCTGACGATCGTCCCACCGTACTCCCCGACAACGTTAAATCGGTGTACATACTTGTACATCATAAGACGAACTCATACATTGGTGTATACTATGGATATCCACGACACGATCGAACGCGTCACGAACGGGGAGGACCTGACAGTCGACGAGGCTCGTGGGACGGCCCGACTCGTCTTCGAGGAGCTGACCGAGGCGCAGATCGGCGCGTTGCTCGCCGCGCTTCGAGCGAAAGGAGAGACAGAAGCGGAGATCGCCGGCTTCGCGAAGGGGATGCGGGATGCGGCCCGCACGATCGAGCCGGACCGCGAGCCACTCGTCGACACGTGCGGAACTGGCGGCGACGACTACGACACGATCAACGTCTCGACGACCGCGGCGATCGTCGCCGCGGGCGCGGGCGTTCCGATCGCCAAACACGGCAACTACTCCGTCTCGTCCTCCTCCGGAAGCGCCGACGTCCTGGAAGTCGCCGGTGCGGACGTTGAGGCCGAGCCGGCCGCCGTCGAGGAAGCGATCGAGGACGACGGGATCGGGTTCATGCTCGCGCCCGTGTTCCACCCCGCGATGAAAGCCGTCATCGGCCCGCGACAGGAGCTCGGAATGCGGACGGTGTTCAACGTGCTCGGGCCGCTCACGAACCCGGCCGGTGCCGACGCGCAGGTGCTCGGCGTGTACGACCCGGACCTCGTTCCACAGATCGCCCGGGCGCTCGCACACATGCCCGTCGAGCGCGCCCTCGTCGTCCACGGGAGCGGGATGGACGAGATCGCGCTTCACGACGAGACCGTCGCCGCCGAGGTCGACGGCGGAGAAGTCCGGGAGTTCACGATCACACCCGAGGACCTCGGACTCGATGCCGCCCCGATCGAGGCGGTCGCTGGGGGATCCCCCGAGGAGAACGCGGCCGACCTCCGCGGGATCGTCGACGGCTCGGTGACGGGGCCAAAACGCGACCTGATCCTCGCTAACGCCGGGGCGGCGATCTACGTCGCCGGCGAAGCCGACTCCCTCAGGGCGGGCGTCGAGCGCGCGGCCGAGGCGATCGACTCCGGCGACGCCGCGGCGAAGTTCGCGGCGCTGTGTGGCGATCCGGAGACCGGCTCCGACGTGGCCGGCTCGTCGAACCCGGCACCCTCGACGAGCCCGGAGGACGACTGATGGCCCGGGCGAAGATCTGTGGGCTGACGAGCGACGTGGACCTCGCGGCCGCCGTCGACGCCGGCGCCGACGCGGTCGGTGTCGTGTCGGCAGTTCCGGTCGACTCCCCGCGCGAGGTCGACCCGGCGACGGCCGCCGAACTGCTCGCGGACGTGCCGCCGTTCGTCACGGCGACGCTCGTCACGATGCCGCCGTCGGCCGAGCGTGCGGTCGAGCTCGTCCGGACCGTCGGCCCGGACGCGATCCAGCTCCACGGCGAGTGGACCCCCGACGAGCTGGCCTTCATCCGCGCGGAGACGGAGCGGAAGGTGCTGCTGGCGATCGACGCCGACGACCCCGCTCGGGCCGAGGAGTTCGACGGGGTCGCGGACGCGCTCGTCGTCGACTCGACCGACGAGTCGGGCGCGGGCGGCACTGGCGAGACACACGACTGGGCGGGCACCGGCGAACTGGCGGCCCGGCTCACGACCCCCGTCGTGCTCGCTGGGGGACTCACGCCGGAGAACGTCGCCGAGGCGGTGCGTGTCGCCGAGCCGTTCGCGGTCGACGTCGCCTCCGGCGTCGAGCTTCCCGACGGCCGAAAGGACCACAACGCGGTCGCCCGGTTCGTCGCCAACGCGGGAACCGAGGTGGGGTTCGCGTGACCCGGCTCGACCGCTCGCGCCAGTCGTTCGTCGAGCTCGCCACGGACGCCGATAGACCCGTCGTCGTCCGTGCTGCCGGGGCGCTCGACCCGGAGACGACGCCGCTGACCGCCTACGCGACGCTCGTCGGCGGGAGCGACTACGGGTTCCTCCTCGAATCGGGACAGAAGGTGGCCTCGAGCGACCCGGACGGCGCGTTCACCGCC
>LFFM01002965.1_pt1 | contig 10887 bp, 9 predicted proteins | sample 643131 | NCBI WGS metagenome assembly LFFM01 (sample SAMN03777445, study PRJNA286221) | soda lake metagenome | biome: soda lake; feature: Kulunda steppe; material: water; isolation source: sample Tc-Br brine of Tanatar trona crystallizer | place: Russia: Kulunda steppe | collected 2011-07
AAGCCAATATTATTAAACAGAGCTAAAAAGATTAACATTACTAAAAATAAAAGCAATCTATTCTTTTGCAAAGTAGATACCTCCCTTTTTATAGTTGATAGTTGATAGTTGATAGTTGATAGTTTACAGTTGACAGTTAAGATCAAAACATTAACTTCAGAACCACATAGTTCTTGACTTTGATCTAAGGTCTTACTGATTACTGATTACTGATTACTAATTACTGATTACTGATTACTAATTACTGATTACTGATTACTGATTCCTTTACTTTTAGCTGAATATTCTCTAGTTGATAGTTAAGATCAAAATTATTCATTAGTGTTTGGTGAAAAATAATTTATGAATAATACTACAAATAAACTCAAAATTATAATCTGTATAATTACTATTATTTGGCCCATTTTTGTAGCTGGATAATAGTCTCCATAACCAAGAGTAGTTAGGGTCACAAGACTATAATAAATAGCTGAAATTCTACTTAGTGATTTATTTAAAAAATCACCGTATAAATAGACTATGGAAAAACCTAAAGCTACCTGTAAATAGTTAAAAAATAACATCACCATGATTCGACTGAATTTGCTTGAATGTTTATAAAGTTCAGGTAAGACTATCATACTAAGTATATATATAACTGTTTCTGAGATAATATATACTGTAAAAATAACTGCTAATAAATTTTGATACCAGCCAAAAATAATCACTAATAATAACCAAATAAATTTAGCAAATACATAGCTATCTACTACAAGTCTTTGTAGGCTTGGCTTCAAATTGCGAATTAAGCCATTAATCACAACTGTTGGATATAAAATATGAATCATAATTAAAAATAATCTTAAGACCCTATTAATCCCATAAGTGGCTTCATTCTCATCATTCCAGACTGATTTAATCTTATCTGATAAGTCATGTTCTGTAACTATTGGGTCTGCCTTATGCTCCATCGCCGGGCCAAGCAGTATCTTTTTTAATAATTTCAACATAACTTCCAACCCTCCAAAAGCTCTTATTGCTCTTTAATTGCTAGAGCATAATAAATCATGATAGTTAGTCCTATAGCCCACAATATAGCAATCAATAATAGACTAAGATTACCCAAATTCAGCTCGAGTAATCCTCTCGCATTGGCATTGCGAAAGATTAAAATTCCAAATATAAAACCAACTAGACTACTTAAATAAAATTTTTCTTTAAACAGTCCTAATAAGTCTTTAACCTTAAGAGCAAAATTAACCCATAAAGCTAAAATCCATTCTGGTAATAAGGGCCAAGGTAGAAGAATCACCCGACTAGAATCAGGCGTATAGACTCCTGTAAAGATCAAAATTGTTTCAATCAACACTCCTAATCCACTCACCAATAAGATAATCTTGATATCTGATCTTTTTTCAGAACTAAGAGTTAATCTAAGAACTGCAATTAAAGCTACAACCGTTGGCCCAAACCAGAGCATATTATTAATAGCTCCCCAATAGCAAGCAAATACTCCAAAGAAAAAAACTAGAGTAAAGGATAATTTAATTAAAATTAACTTCTTCTGATTTTGCATGATAACACCCCCAGGGTTTTTAGCTTACAGTTGATAGTTAAAATAAAGTTTCTAGACACTATATCCCCTGTAAGCTCTAAACTATAACTAGTACTCTTCATTATATAAAGCAAATGGCGGATATACATCTCCATCAACTCTTACGTCAATTAGAGCAGGTTGACCAGATTCCATCGCTTCTTTAAATGCAGGAGCAAAATCTTCAAGCCTATCTACAGTAAATCCAAGTGCACCACAAGCCTTAGCATATGCCTTATAATCTGGATTCTGGAAGTGATTATATACTTCATCATTGACAAAACTAAGTTGGAACATTTTTATAATATTAAATTCACTATTATTAAAAATTATCCAGACAATTGGAATCTCATTCTGTACTGCTGTTAAAAGCTCAAAGCCAGACATTAAATAATCACCATCACCACAACCGACTATTACTGCTCGGTCAGGATTAGCAGCTTTGACTCCCATAGAAGCATTTACATTAGCAGCCATTGGCCCAAAACAGCCTGGGTTTTGATAGTTTTGATTCTGATTTAAATTAAGATATGAATGTAACCACATCATATGAGAACCGGCATCACCAAGTATAATCGCATCTTGAGGTAATACTCTAGAAATTTCTTGGCTTAGCCTCCCTGGGTGTATCTTTTCACCATCATATTCTATCTCTTCAAAAGAGAACCTATCTTGTTCAAGCTCTAATTCTTCTTCAACTTCAAGCTTATCAGATAATAGCTCTCGCAATGATTTAACTGCCTCTTTAGCATCTGATACTAGATAGTAATCAGGCTGATAAACTTTGCCAATACTCTCTTCATCTATATTAATCTGCATTAAAGTCTTAGCCTCAAATAAAGTCTCTTCACTCTTCCAAGCCGACCATTTAGCTAGGGAGTTAGCAATGGCAATTACTGTATCTGCTTTTTTTACAGCATTTTTAGCACCGCGATCTCCACAAACACCCATTGTTCCTAAAGCTAAAGGATGATCTTCACTAATTATTCCTTTCCCATCCATTGTAGTCATAAATGGAATTTGAAACTCTTCTAAAAACTCTTGCAACTCTTTTTTAGCACCAGCACTACGTACACAGCCATAGCCTAACATAGCAACGATATTTTTAGACTCTCTTATATCACTAGCCAAAACATTAGCAAATTCTTCTATCTTTTCTGCTGGAGCTACTACCTTTTTCATATCTATTTCTAACTCTCTAAAATGAGAAATTTCTTCTTTCATCATATTATAATCAATGTGAACATTTACTGGCCCAGGTCTGCCAGCAAAGGCTAGATTAATTGCTTCTTCTAAAACATCATAAATCTCAGCTTTATCTTCTACCAAGAAAGATTTTTTAGTTGTTGCTTCTAACATCTTTTGTGAGTCAGGAGTTCTAAATAAACCGGTTGTTTCACCTAAATCACCTTTGCCACGAAATTTTTTCGCAGTATATGGGGATAAAGCTAGGACTGGTAATGAATCAGAATAAGCCACAGCAAGTCCCGAAAATAAATTAAACACACCTGGGCCAGCAGTGGCAAAACAAACCCCTAATTTATCTGAGTTAAACATAGCATAACCACAAGCCATAAAAGAAGCTGCCTGTTCGTGACGTACAATTACAGTCTCAATCTCTTCAGACTTATCTAAAGCAAATAATAACCTGGCATCAGATTGCCCTGAACCACCAAAGATAGTATCTAATAATTCAGTCGATTCCAATGCTTTTATAATAGCAGTACCTACATCCATATTATTTCCCCCTTTAAAATTTTTAAATTAAGATTAGACTTTTGCTAAAGCAAATGGTGGATAAACATCTTGAGCAACAACAACATCAATAATAGCTGGTTTATCAGTTGCAAGTGCTTGATCAAAAGCAGTTATAAACTCTTGTATACTCTCCACTCGATAACCATTAGCTCCACAAGCTTGAGCATAGCTTTTATAATCTGGATTAGTAAAACCCATATAGGCATGATCATCATAGATATTCAGTAAAAACTTTTTAATAATATTAAATTCACTATTATTAAAAATAATCCAAATAACTGGAATCTCATTTTGCACAGCAGTTAATAATTCAAAACCACCCATTAAATAAGAACCATCACCTACAGCAGCTACTACTGTCTTATCTGAATTAGCAGTCTTAACTCCTATTGCTGCATTAGTATGGCTAGCCATCGGGCCAAAGCTACCTGGATTTTGATATCTCTGATTCTGATCTAAGTTCAGATAGGCATTTAACCATAACATATGTGCACCTGCATCGCCTAAGATTATAGCATCCTTTGGTAAGTTATCAGATAAAGTCTGAACTAGCTTAGCCGGATGTATCCTCTCACCTGAATACTGAATCTCTTTATCATACCACTTATCTCTTTTAAGCTCTTTATTTGCTACTTTGTTAATTCTCTTTGCTAATTTATCTTTAATCTCTTTTATTGCTAAGCTCGCATCACTGACTAAAGAATAGTCAGCCTGATAAACTTTATTGATTTCATTTCTATCAATATTAATATGCATTAATGTTTTGGCTTGGTATAAATCTTTTTTAAAATTAAAAGTAGCATTTTGGGCAAATGAATTCCCGATTGCTAAGATAGTATCCGCACTCTCAAAATAATCATTGGCCCCTGGATCTCCTGATGTGCCATAAACACCTAATGATAAGGGATGATTTTCTGCTAATAAGCCTTTGCCATCCATAGTCGAAAAGAACGGAATTTGAAACTCTTCTATAAAGGCCATTAATTCCTCTTGAGCTTGGCTAGCTATACAGCCATAACCTATTAATAAAGCAATTTGAGCTTGATTATTAATATCTTTTGCTAATTTATCAACAAAGGCAGTTATTCCTTCTGCTTTAGGCTGATAAGATTTAAGATCTAGCTCTATTTCTCTAAAGTTAGGAACCTCAGTTACACCTATATCTTTAGGCACATGAATATGAACTGGACCACACCGACCATCATAAGCAATATTAATAGCTTCTTCTAAAATATCACAAGTTTTTGCTGGGTCTTCAATAATATAAGATTTCTTAGTAGTTGATGAGAACATCTGATGAGAATCTGGAGTTCGGTTTAGACCACTAGATTCATTTAATGCCCCTTTACCTCGGTTTTTAGCCGAAGTATAACCAGAAATTGCTAAAACGGCTAAAGAATCATAATAAGCTACAGCCAAACCTGAAAATAAATTAAAAGCTCCTGGACCACCAGTAGCAAAACAGACTCCTAGATTATTATTTTCTGAAAACATAGCATAACCACAAGCCATAAAGGAAGCTGCTTGTTCATTACGAACAATTACAGTTTCTATCTGCTTTGAATCACGCAACCCCATTAACATTGAAGCATTTGTTTGTCCAGAACCTCCAAAAACATGATTGACTCCAATCTTTTCTAAATTTTTAACTATAGCCTGATAGACATCCAAAATTTTTCACCTCCAAGTTCTATACTCTTACTAATCTCCAGTTTCTGATTCCTGATAATCAGGATGGTTATCATAAAAATTAGGATACTTTTTAGAAAATAAAACTTTACCTCTAGCTACTTCTTTAGGCGGATAGCTATCAAAGAATATATATATATCCTCTTCTTCAACAATTGTCTCTTCAGCAAAAATCTTAGCAAACTTTTTAGCTATTTTTTCTCTCATGTCTTGGGTTAATTCTATACTTTGAATATTAATTACAGGCAATTTAATCCCTCCCTTATTTTGTTATAGGACTTTCGGCTAAAATCTTTCGCTGCAGATTAATGTTTATCCACGTATTATATTTATGTTCACCCCCAAAAGAGTTGACAGTTTACAGTTTACAGTTGACAGTTAGGTTCAAAAACATAAAGGTCGAAACCTTTAGTTCAAAACAATAAAAGATCTTAACTCTGGTCTATGCTCTTACTAATTCCTGTATTTTTGGAATCAGGAATCAGTAAGTTCAAAAGCATACTGATTCCTGGTTCCTAACTTCTAAGTTGATATTAATCTAAGCTCTCTAAAGCTTCAACTAGTTTTTCTCCATAAGCAATTGATGATTCTACTGAAGTACCTGTTACAAAGGGCCAATCATAATGAGCTTCTGGATCTTCTCGCGTAGCATTAATTCTAGCAATACAGGCTCCATCCGGGCCAACGGCATCTCTTACTATATCTTCTATCGGGAATAAAAATCCTGGTGTAGCTAAATCAGTTCCTGGATTCTCCTCAGTTGCACCATATAAATCAAAGGTGATTGTAACATCAGGGCCATAAAAATCCCAAGCTCTTGGGTGAGCAGTAATCTGCTTACCATAAATGACACTCTTATAATCATTTTTAGGCTCTCTTAAAAATGCCAATGCTGCCACAGCATAACAGACTGCTCCAATTAATTTATCTGAGCGATAGGCATCTAAAATTAACTTGTGTAAGTTATAATTATTAGCCATATCAAGCATAGCTCCCAAACCACCAGCTAAAGCTATCGCATCATAATCATCCATATTAGCCTCTTTAAAGGTGAGTGGGTTGGCCCATTCATTACCAGCTACTAGCTCTTTAATCCTAGCACAGACCTCTGGTGGATTTACTTTCTCATCAATTATTGGGTCAACAAAATCCGGATCAACACTTACTGCTAAAGGTAAAGGCTTTTTCCCTTGTGGCGTTGCTAAAGTAACTTCATAACCTGCCTGCTTTAACGCATCCCATGGTGCCTGTAACTCTTCGCCCCAAACTCCAAGATTTGATGCACATACTAATATCTCTTTTTTCATTTTTTTCCCTCCTGTTTTTTTATTAATATCCTGATTTTTATCTCTACCAGGTATATCTTCTCTGGCTGGATTAAAGATATCTATTGCTTCTGTCTCTGCTAATGCAATAAATTTATGCTCCACATTTGATGGTACAAAATAAGCATCACCAGCTTTTATTTCATATTTTTCCTGCTCCATATAAATCTCAAAACCACCTTTAATTACATAGCCAAACTGTTCGTGTGGGTGCTTGTGCCAATCAACAATACTGCCAGCTTCCATATTCCAATGCAGAGCACTCATATTATCGCCTGAACCTAAATCCTGCATTAAAATACCTCCACCAATATCTTCCTTTTCAATCTCGTCTCTGAAAATAATGGAATCCTGATACACTAAATTACTCACCTCCTGTTTAAGCAGTTCAATAATCTTTTTAGCAAAAGGAGCAAACAAACCACCATGTCTTGCAGTCACTAAATCATTATCAATAACAATATCTTGATTTTGATACAAGGCTCCAGTGTTTTTTACATGCCCGATTATATTATTGTGGCAAGTAACCTTTCTGCCGGCAAAAGTTTCAGGGATTGGCCCGCTAATCCAGAGTGCATGACAGATAAAAGCTTTAATTATTGACTTATCTTGCATTATCTTTTTTAGAAACTTAACTGCAGGTGATAACTCTCCTGGCTTTTGAGCATAAAGCAAATAATCACTAACATAACCAGCTGGAAATATAAAGGCTGCATAATCTTTTAAATCAGCATCAGTAATAGCTTCAAAACTCTTACTGACTTCCTTTTCCATTTGCAACTCTAAGCCTTCAAAAGTCAACTTCTCTTGACCCCATAAGCGAGTTAGAAACTCAACTTCAAAGCCTTCTTCTTGAAAGCGATTTGAATAATAAATTATCTCTTGGTCAATAAATCTATTCTCCAACAAAACTCCAATCTTGTTACTCATTAATTCACCTCCTAAATTATTATTTAATTTTTTTTTTGAATTTAGTCAACAACATCGTTATATCATCATGTTGTATAGCATCTCCCGCAAATTCTTTAACACTTGATTTAATGCTTGCTTCTATTGCTTCAACTTCTAAATCCTTGATTTTAAGAAAATTTTGCCTTAATCTTGCTTCGCCATACTGTTCATTTGCTTCATTCATAGCTTCTGTAATTCCATCTGTATAGAGATAGATAATATCTCCAGGATTAAACTCAATCTCTTCTCTTTTATACTCAAAATCTGGCATAGTTCCTAAAACAAAACCTGTTTCTGCTTTAAGATACTCACACTCATCAGTCTGATCATGATAAATTAAAGCCGGATTATGACCAGCATTAGAAAATTCGAGTCTTTCTTCTTTCAAATCAAGAATAGCGACAAAACAAGTAACAAACAATAACTCATCATTACCTTCAGCTAAAGCATTATTAGCATTTTTTAATATCTGCTCTGCTGGAATACCTCTTAAGGCTTCATTTTTGATTAAGGTCTTTGCAATAACCATAAATAAAGCAGCTGGAACTCCTTTTCCAGAAACATCTCCAATTACAAAGCCAAATTTATGCTCATCAATCATAAAGAAATCATAAAAATCTCCACCTACCTCTTTGGCAGGCTGCATACTAGCATAAACGTCAAATTCTTCTCGCTTTGGATAAGGAGGAAAAGTCCTTGGTAGCATACTAGCTTGGATATTAGTCGCAATTTGAAGTTCACTTTCTATCTTTTCTTTAATCGCAGTAGTTTCTTTTAGCTCTTTCATATACTGTTTTAAATCCTGAGTCATCTGATTAAAAGAGCTTGCTAGCTCTTCTATCTCATCACCTGTGTTAATACTTAAATTATAATCTAAATCACCATCTCCTACCTCAAAAACAGCTCTTTCTAATTCTTTAATCGGTTTGCTTAATCTATTAGCCAAATAATTAGCAACTAAAATTATTAGCAGTAATAAAGCTACAAAGACGAAAATAATATTTCTCTGCACTGCTAAAGCCATTTGATTAATTCCTGCTTCAACATCTGATAAAGCAGACATGATTAAACCTTCTGTATTATCTGCTATTTCTAAAGCCTGCTTTTCTGGCACAAAGATTACTAATTTCCAATCGGGTGCTTTAATAGGTGCATAACCGATAAACCAGTCTCTAGCTAAAAACTCATCTCTAATAAGTCTAGTCTCATCTTCTGGCATTCTAGATAATAAATCTGAAAATTCTTCTTTATTGACTAGAGCTTCTATATCAATATTATTAGCAGTATCTAAGCCAGGACTAGCAATAAATTCACCCTGACTATCTAATAAAATAGCATAGCCTAAATCTTCTACTTGATCACTAATTACAGTTAGCATCTCTTCTAGAGTAACCGTTGCTCCTACTACTCCTTTTAACTGATTATCATTAGTAAAGACAGGATGAGAAGAAGCGAGAAGTAAATCTCCGGTAGTAGCAGCCTCAAAAGGGTCAGTCCAACTAATTCCTGTTGACTCAACTGCATCTTGATACCAAGGACGCTCACGCGGGTCAAAGCTAGCATCAACATCTCCCTCACTATCAGGCCACATAAAATTTAGCCCCTTTTCAGTCCCAAAAAATATTGAATCTAAATTTTCATTTCTTGCTAAATGTGGTTTAAATAATGGCCCTAAATAATTTAAAGCATTGATTTCAGATTCAACTTCCGCCCTGGCTACCCCTGGCGCAATCCTTTTTAAAGCTGTTAACTCTGTATCATCTAATTTAGCTAAATCTAGCTTAGCAAAAATATCTTCATTCTCCCAGGCTAAATAACTGAAATTACTCATTACCAAAACCTCTTCTTCTATCTTGGCAAAAAAATCATTACTACTTCTCGCCTGGCTAATAACTAAATTCATCAAATCTCTTTCTGTCTGTTCTTCTAAAGCTTCTCTACTTTCTTCTGCTGCTTGTCTACCTAATTTACTAGTCTGATTTAAAGCATAATCTCCTTGCTGCATCATCCCTGAATAAGACATTATAAGAAAAAGAATTAAAGAAAGTAAGGAGACTCCTAAGACTAGCATTAATATTTTTGTTTTTATCTTAAAATTCATTTTATCAAACCCCACATTCTCGCTTAAGAAAGATTATTGAGATCTTTAGTTAAGGTAAATATATTACTCCCATCTTCACGCTCATAATCTAGATCATCCATGATATTTTTAATCATATAAATACCTAAGCTGCCAATAGGACGTTCATTTATAGCTAGCTCTGTATCTGGTTCTTTCTGGCTGAGAGGATTAAAAGCAATACCTTGATCAATCAATTTTAAGACTAAAGTATTATCATCCAAAAATTTATAAACTATTTCTATATAGCCCTCCTCATCTTCAGGATAAGCATATTTAATAATATTAACCATAGCCTCTTCACAGACTAGGCGCAACTTAGCTTTGAAGTTTTCTTTGCCTGCAAAATCCCTTTTTTCTAAGCCTGCCAACACAAAATCTATCATTTCTTCTAAATTATCCATAATAGTTTTTATTTTTAAGCTTGGCATCTATATCATCCTCTTTTCTCCAGCTTCTACTGCTCATATTCATCCTTTACAATTAAAAATTGATCTAAACCACTCATCTTCATTACATCTAAAACATCATCTTGAGGAGCTATTAATAATATATCTGAACCTCTACCAATCTTTTGTTTAGCAAAAATTATAGTCCGTACTCCTGCACTAGAGATATACTCTAAATCTTTAACTAAAAATACTATCTCTTTTATACTCTCGCCCATCAACTCTTTTAAATCCTGTAATAACTCCGGTGCATTTGTAGCATCTAAATGACCTGCCAAAGAAACCTTTACAATCCCATCTTCTTTTTCAATCTCAAATTCTAATTTTTCTCCCATAATTTATCACCTTTCTTTTCTGTTTTGATAAGCCTTATTTAGCAATTAAAACTACTAGCGATTTAGGACTTAGTAATACCTCTTCTTGCTCTTCTAATTCAACCTCTGCTCCAGCTTGCCATATATCTTCCGGGGCTTGCATGGCTGTATTTGCAACCATATGCCAACTCTTAGTCTCAGGTAATTTGGGCAGTTTAAAACCATGCATTTCCCAGTGCATATTCATTGCTACATAAATAAATTCATCATCTTTAGTATTATACTTTTCAGCCGGGCCAACGAACATAACAGCCAAGGTTAAACTAGAAGCTTCATAATCAAACTCCCAAGCATTGACCCCATGAAAAGAAACTTCAGGATAGCCAGTCTGGTTATAGCCACTAGCAAAATTTTCTGACTTTAAAACAGGATGTCTCTTTCTAAAGGCTATAATCTCTTTAAAATAATTATAAATTTCTTCATTCTCATCTAAGAAATCCCAATTAAGCCATGAAATCTCGTTATCATGACAGTATGAATTATTATTACCAAATTGAGTATTACAGAATTCATCTCCGGCTAATAACATTGGCACACCACGACTAATCATCAGCATAGTGACTGAGTTTTTAATCTGTTGTTTTCTTAACTTCTTTATTTCTGGATTATCAGTTGGGCCCTCTACTCCACAATTCCAACTATAATTATC
>LFFM01002966.1_pt1 | contig 10881 bp, 7 predicted proteins | sample 643131 | NCBI WGS metagenome assembly LFFM01 (sample SAMN03777445, study PRJNA286221) | soda lake metagenome | biome: soda lake; feature: Kulunda steppe; material: water; isolation source: sample Tc-Br brine of Tanatar trona crystallizer | place: Russia: Kulunda steppe | collected 2011-07
CCCGCCGATTGCGACAGCGGGCCGGACTCCGGAGGAGATCACTCAGGAAGTGGAGACCTGGATCGAGTCGCGAGTGGCTGCTCTGGAGCAGCGCTAGATATCGAGATTGGAAACGGCCAGGGCGTTCTGCTCGATGAAGTCCCGCCGCGGCTCCACGTGATCGCCCATCAGCGTGGTAAAGATCTCGTCAGCGGCCACAGCATCATCGATCGTCACACGGAGCAGGCGGCGCGTCTCCGGATTCATGGTGGTCTCCCAGAGCTGATCCGGGTTCATCTCACCGAGACCCTTGTAGCGCTGTATGGTCTGGCCACGCTTGGCCTCATCCATGAGCCACTCCACCGCCTCGCGCAGGCTTTGGACCGGTTGCCGGCGCTCCCCGCGCAGGATTTCCGCGTCCTCGTGGAGCAATCCGTCGAGCAGCTCGGCGAGCGCCTTAAGCGTTTCGTACTCGGCAGAGAGGAAGAACTGCGGATTGAAACGAAATGACTGGTCCAGTCCATGCCGGCGCCGGATCACCACGGCCTCCTGGAAGCCCCCGTCTGGACCACGCTGAACCTCGGCGCGGTAGCGCATGCTGGCGTCCGTAGCCTGGTCGGCGCGCTCGGCGAGCTGCTCGAACCAGCCGGCCATGGCCTCGGTGTCGGTGATGTCATCGCCGGAAAGGGGCGGCAGGACCGTCATTTGCTCGAGCAGGACCGAATCCCAGCGTCGCGAGACGTGGTCGATCAGTTCCATGGCCTCGTAATAGCGTCGAGCAAGCCGGCCCAGCGCCTCGCCGGAGATCGGGGGCGCACCGCCTCCCGGGTGCAGCGCAGCACCGTCGAGAGCGAGTTCCAGGAGATACTCGGTGAGTTCCCGCTCGTCTTTGACGTAATGCTCTTGCTTGCCGCGTTTGATCTTGTAGAGCGGCGGTTGCGCGATGTAGACGTTGCCGCGCTCAACCAGTTCCCGCATTTGGCGATAGAAGAAGGTGAGCAGCAGGGTACGGATGTGCGAGCCGTCCACATCCGCGTCCGTCATGATAATGATGCGGTGATAGCGGAGCTTGTCCGGGTCGAAGTCGTCGCGGCCGATGCCGCATCCGAGCGCCGTGATCAGGGTGCCGACCTCCGCCGAAGAGAGCATCTTGTCGAAGCGCGCTTTCTCGACGTTGAGGATCTTGCCCTTGAGCGGGAGGATCGCCTGCGTACGACGGTCCCGCCCCTGCTTGGCGGACCCGCCGGCGGAGTCCCCCTCTACCAGGTAGATTTCGGAATTCGCGGGGTCCCGCTCCTGGCAGTCCGCCAGCTTTCCGGGCAGACCGGCGATATCGAGGGCATCCTTACGGCGCGTCATCTCGCGCGCCTTGCGTGCAGCCTCCCGAGCCCGGCAGGCCTCGAGGACACGCTCGGCAATGGCCCGGGCCTCCTGCGGGTGCTCAGCAAGGAACGTCTGCAGTGACTCGGCCAGGAGCGATTCAACGACGCCCTTGACCTCGGAGGAGACCAGTTTGTCTTTCGTCTGCGAGGAGAATTTCGGATCCGGGGCCTTGACGGAGATCACCGCGGTCAGTCCCTCGCGGACATCCTCCCCAGTCGGACTGGATTTCAGTTTCTTGAGGTGGCCCTCGGCCTCCAGGTAGTTGTTGATGGTTCGGGTCAGAGCGCCGCGGAAGCCGGCCAAGTGGGTTCCGCCGTCGCGCTGCGGGATGTTGTTGGTAAAGCAGAAGATATTCTCCTGGTAGGAGTCATTCCACTGCATGGCAACGTCCACCCCGATCCCATCCCGCCAGGCGCTGACGTAAAAAACAGTGGAGTGCAGGGGGGTCTTGTTGCGGTTGAGATGCTCGACGAAGGCACGGATGCCGCCGGTGTACTCGAAGACATCCTCCTTTTCGGCCCGCTCGTCCTTGAGGACAATGCGCACGCCGGGGTTCAGGAAGGAGAGTTCCCGGAACCGCTTGGCGAGGATGTCGTAGTTGAACTGGGTGTCGGTAAAGACCGATTCCGACGGCTTGAAGGTAATCCGCGTCCCGGTCTGCTCGGTCTCGCCGGCGACCTTGAGAGAAGTGGTCGGCTCACCGTCGGCGTACTCTTGGACATGTACTTTACCGTCGCGCTCAATAACCAGGCGCAGACGCTCCGACAGGGCGTTTACGACAGAGACGCCGACGCCGTGGAGACCGCCCGAGACCTTGTAGGAGTTGTCATCGAACTTACCGCCGGCGTGGAGCACCGTCATGATGACCTGCGCGGCGGGGACCCCCTCTTCCGCGTGGATATCGACCGGTATCCCGCGGCCGTTGTCCGTGACCGTGACGGAGTGGTCCGCGTGGAGCGTGACGGTAATCTCACTGCAGTGTCCAGCGAGGGCCTCGTCGATGGAGTTATCGAGGACCTCGAAAACCATGTGGTGGAGCCCGGTGCCGTCATCGGTATCGCCGATGTACATGCCCGGACGCTTCCGGACGGCATCCAGCCCGCGCAGCACTTGTATGCTCTCGGAATCGTACTGCGGCGTAATCTCCGTCGTCATCAGTGTCTCGGCCTCTCCCACAATGCTCGGGCTCAAAGGGCGGTTCGGCACCGCAAACGGGCATTATACCATTGGCGCGGCCTCTCCGGCCTGTAAGCGGTACCAGTGAGCAGCGCGCTGCTGCAGAGGGACCCACCCCGGGTCAATGGCGGTGAGAAACAGCTGAGCATCCTGTTCGCAAAGGGTATGCAGAACCAGAGCGAGGTGCTCAGCATCAAGCTCCGCGGCGAGATCGTCGATGAGCAGTACCGGGCGCAGGCCGCGCTTCGCCCAGAGGGCGATCTCGGCAACGAGCAAAGCGAGCACCAGCAGCTTCTGCTGGCCGCGCGATAAGGCGTCAACAGCGGGGATCCGGCCCTTCTGAAGCTGGAGGTCGGCTCGATGCGGGCCAGTGCGAGTATGGCCGAGCTGCTGATCGCGTTCCATGGTCCGCTGGAAGTGCGCCAACCATTCGCCATCAGCGGCGGCACCAGGGTCGTAGCGCAGTTCCAGGTCGGGCTGGGCCAGCCAATGCTGGACCAGCTCTTCCCAGATCGGGGTCAGGGCGGAGACGAAGGCCGCGCGTGCTTGGTCAACCTGGCTAGCAGCCTCTGCCAAGGGCTGGAGCCAGGCGCGTCCCTGGCGCAGGTCACCGTGGCGCAGTGCGGCGTTGCGTTGGCGGAGCGCATGCTGGTATCGCAGTGCCGAATCGCGGTAACCCGGTTCCACATGGAACGCCCCCCAGTCCAGAAACTGTCGCCGCACCCGCGGCCCATCAAGCAGCAGCCGTTGGTGTTCGGTATTGATCAGCTGAACCGGAAGTCGGGAGGTCAGCTCCGACCGACTGGGGGCATCACGCCCGTTGAGCCGGAGGGCGGTAGTGCCCGGGCTTCGGGCTACTGCCAGGCGATCCTCCCCGCGCAAAGCGATCACCCGCGCTTGCCGGGCCTGCCAGCCCACGATTCGATCCAGGGTTCGTGTACGGAAGGATCGAACCCGGGACAGAAAGTAGATCGCCTCAAGCAGGCTAGTCTTCCCTGCACCGTTGGGCCCCACCAGGACGTTCAGGCGTGGGTGCGGATGAAGACGCAGGGGCTGGAGGTTGCGGAAGCCCTCACACTGGAGTTGATGCATCGACCTAGAGACGCATAGGCATGATCACGTAACGGGCGTTTTCAACGCCCTCGCCCCGGACAAGGCCGCTACTGGTGGCGTCGGTCAGGGTTACCTCGACCCGCTCGGTATCGATGGCGGCGAGGGCGTCGAGTAGGTAATTGGCGTTGAAACCGATTTCTACGGCCTCGCCGCCGTAGTCGATCTCCAGGACCTCCTCCGCCTCCTCCTGATCCGGATTGTGGGACCCGATCCGCAGTGTGTCGCCCTCGGCCGCAAAGCGGATACCGCGGTACTTCTCGTTGGAGAGAATCGCCACCCGGGTCAGGGCTTGACGCAACGTCTGGCGGTCTACGCGAACGTGCTTGTCCCCACCTTGCGGAATCACTCGGTGGTAGTCCGGGTAAACACCGTCGATCAGCTTCGAGGTAAAGCGCGTGCCACCAACTGTTACACGGAGGTGATTGGAGCCGAACTCCACGCGTGCAGGATCGTCGCCTGAGCCGAGCAGACGGAGCAGTTCCTGAACCCCCTTGCGGGGAAGGATCACTTGGCGTGGCGCACTGACCGGGATATTGCTATCGCTGTCGGCAAGGGCCAGACGATGGCCATCGGTGGCTACGGCCCTTGCCATGGCACCGGTCAGCTCGAGGAGCAGTCCATTGAGGTAATAGCGGACATCGTGCTGGGCCATGGAGAAGTGAGTGGCCTCGATCAGTCGCCGAAGTTCGCGCTGCGGGATATCGACGGTATCCGTTGCGGCGATGTCGTCGATCTCCGGGAACTCATCGATGGGCAGAGTGGCCAGGGAAAAACGGCCGCGCTCGGCGGTGATGGTGGCCTGGCTCTCGCCGAAGCGAACCTCGAGCTCCGCGCCTTCGGGGAGATTTCGGGAAATGTCCAGCCACTTGCGGGCAGGCAGCGTGGACTTGCCTTCGGAATCCGTGTCGGCCTCGATCTCCGCTACGAGCTCGACTTCCAGGTCAGTGGCCGTCAGACGCAGCTGGCCGGGCTTCGTCTCGACAAGGATATTACCGAGAACGGCCAGGGTCTGGCGGCGCTCGACGACGCCGATGATCGACTGCAGTGCTTGGAGCAGGGTCTCTCGCGCTACCCGAAAGTGCATGTTGGCCTCGTTACAGTTGTTCGTTTAAAGAAGAAGCTTGTTGTTGTTGTTGGGGCTGCGTCAAACCGTTGAGAGTTACCATAACCTCCTGAAAAGCCGGAGATCATGGTCGTTGCTAAACCGGTGCGGAAGATCTGGGGACGTTGTGGAAAACCAGCGGAGAAAGTGGGCCGCCGAAGCTTTCCAGTACTTATCCACAGGTTCCTCGCGTTTAAGTGGACAGGGTTCTCAACAGGTTGTCGTAGTCCTCGGCCAGGCGCGTGTCGGTCTCGATGAGCTTCTTGATGTTCCTGCAGGCGTGCAGGACGGTGGAGTGGTCCCGTCCACCGAAAGCGTCGCCGATCTCCGGCAGGGAGTGAGAGGTGAGCTCCTTGGCCAGGACCATGGCCATATGACGGGGGCGGGTGACTGAACGGCTTCGGCGTTTGGAGAGCAAATCGCCGACGCGGATTTTGTAGTAGGCGGCCACAGTCTTCTGGATGTTGTCGATGGTGACGAGTTTGTCCTGGAGGGCGAGCAGGTCGCGAAGGGCTTCCTTGGCGAAGTCGACGTCTATACGGCGACCGGTGAACTGCGCATTGGCCGTTATCCGGCGTAGTGCCCCCTCAAGTTCGCGGACATTCGAGCGAAGGCGCTTGGCGACAAAGAACGCGACTTCGTCCGGGAGGTCGACCCCGTCGCGGATGGCCTTGCTCTTGAGGATGGCTACGCGGGTCTCGAGCTCCGGGGGCTCGATGGCTACGGTCAGCCCCCAACCGAAACGGGATTTGAGGCGTTCCTCCAGGCCGTTGACCTCCTTGGGGTAGCGGTCGCACGTCATGATGACCTGTTGATCACCTTCAAGGAGGGCGTTGAAGGTATGGAAGAACTCCTCCTGCGAACGCTCCTTGCCCGCGAAGAACTGAATATCATCGATCAGCAGGGCATCGAGGTTCCGATAGTGGCGTTTGAACTCGTTGATGGCGTTGTGCTGGAGGGCCTTAACCATCTCGGCGACGAAGCGTTCCGAGTGCAGATAGAGAACGCGGGCCTCGGGGCGGGCGCTGCGAATCCGGTTACCGACGGCGTGCATGAGGTGCGTTTTGCCGAGGCCGACGCCGCCGTAAAGGAAAAGCGGGTTATAGGCCTGGCCAGCGTTGTCGGCGACCTGGACGCTGGCTGCCCTGGCGAGTTGGTTCGATTTACCCTCGACGAAGGTTTCGAAGGTGAAGCCGGGATTGAGGTTGCTTTCGATCGGCGGCTCCCGCCGGGGCTCACTCCTGGTTGCAGTGCTGGAGCGGTCCTCCGTCGGCGCGGAGGTGTGCTGGCCGGGAGAGCCGATCTCGAAGACCAGGTTGGGGGCGCGATCAGGGTTCTGCTCGCGCAGTAACTGACTGATACGTTCAGCGAAATTATCCCGCACCCAGTCGAGGACGAAGCGGTTCGGCGCGTACAGGCGTAGCGTGTCGCCGTCTTCGTGTGCCTGCAGCGGACGAATCCAGGTGTTGAGATGCTGCTCGGGAATTTCCCGCTCGAGCTGCTGTAAGCACGGGCTCCAGAGCGTTTGATCCATGCGGTACCTCGGGGCTGTACGTGGGAGGGATTGGCGGCAGGGCCCTGCCGATCGGCAAGTGTAAACGTGGGCGCGGCGAGTTATCCACAGGCTCAGGTGAGTCGCTACGCCAATTGACAGCCCCTTGATGGCCAAGTAGATTCGCGGCTCACTGGCCGCAAGACGGCCTCGTACCCCTATTCCTGAGAACCTTAAGTGAGTGACGGTGATGAAACGCACTTATCAACCGAGCAACGTGAAGCGGAATCGGACCCATGGGTTCCGGGCACGCATGGCCACCCGCGGCGGGCGGCAGGTCCTCAAGCGGCGGCGCGCCAAAGGGCGCAAGCGGCTGGCGCCGTCGGCATAAACGGTGGACGGCGGGCGTTGCAGGCGGATCAGACGTTCCCCAGGCGCGCCCGGTTACTCCAACGCAGTGATTACGACCGGGTTCTGCGCCAGCCGCAGTGGCGAGGTGGCAACGCGTACTTTCGCTGCAGCGCTGCGCGCAACCATCGAGGAGAGCCTCGGCTCGGTCTGGCTATTCCGAAACGCGTGGTGCGGCGAGCCACGGCGCGGAATCGGCTTAAACGCGTGATCCGCGAAAGCTTTCGGCAACGAAAAGCGACGCTTCCGGACGCGGATTTCGTCATCGGTGTACGTTCTGCAGCAACGCTGGCGCAGAACGTGGACCTGTACCCAGCGCTCGACGAGCTGTGGGCGCAAGCGCGGGACCGGCTATGCGGTGGCTCCTCCTTGGACTGATACGGATCTATCAATACGTGATCAGTCCCGTGATCGGTCCCCGTTGCCGATTTCTCCCGACCTGTTCCGAATACGCCGTCGAGGCCATCTCCCGGCATGGGCCGTGGCGGGGGCTGGGCCTGGCGGCCCGACGGATAAGCAAGTGCCACCCCTGGCATCCGGGCGGACTCGATCCCGTACCGGAACGTAGAGACCGTACACGAGAGTGAAGCCCCATGGAGAACCAACGCCTCATCCTGTTGATAGCCCTGGCCGGTCTGAGCTTGATGCTCTACTTCGCGTGGGAACGGGAACAGATGGATCCGGCGGAACAGGAGGTGGTCGAGCAGGCGGAAGAGACCGACGCAGAGGAGCCTGAGGCGCCGGGTCGGGCGGAGGAGCCCGGCGAGCCTGCAGGAGAAGAGCCTGCCGAAGGGGCGGTCGATCCCGATGCGGAGCAGGACGCGCCGCGGATTCGGGTTCGGACGGACCTTGTAGAGGCGGAGATCAGTGCGGTCGGGGGTGACATCCGGCAGCTGGACCTGCTCCAACACCGCAAGGAGGCCGATTCCGACGAGCCGTACCGGCTCCTGCGGGATGAAGGGGAACCGCTTTACGTCGCGCAGAGCGGGGTTCGCGGGGAGGGACCGACGCCCGGCCGCGAGACGCGCTTCGAGATCGAGGAGGAGTCCTACGAGCTCGGCGATGGTGAAGATGAGTTGGAGGTGCCGCTCGTCTGGGAGGAGGACGGTGTCGAGGTGCGGAAGGTGTACACCTTCCGGCGGGACAGCTACCTGATCGACGTTCGGCACGAGGTGCGCAACGACAGCGCGGAGGACTGGAGCGGGTTCCAGTATGTACAGCTTCGCCGGCGGCCCGACCCGCCGGGGACGACCCCGTGGTACGTGCACACCTTCACCGGCGGATCGATCTATACGCAGGAGGATCGGTTCGAGCGTATCTCGTTCGGAGATATGGAGGACTCTGATCTGTCCCGGGACGTTCGGGACGGTTGGGCGGCGATGCTCCAGCACTACTTCATCGGGGTGATGATCCCGCAGCGGGGCGAGACGTACCGGTATTACACGCGGGCGCTGCCGGGTGAAACGTATCTGCTGGGGATGTCGTCGCCCTGGGTGCAAGTCGGCGCCGGGGAAAGCGGACAGGTCGTCAACCGGCTGTTCGTCGGTCCGAAAGAGCAGGATCGCCTGACCGCCCTGAGCCGATCGCTGGAAGTGGACGATCTGCGGCTGACGGTCGATTACGGGTTCCTGACGGTCTTGGCCAACCCGCTGTTCTGGGCACTCGATCAGATCGAGAACTTCGTAAAGAACTGGGGTGTGGCGATCCTGATTCTCACGCTTCTGATCAAGCTTGCCTTCTACAAGCTGTCGGCGATCAGCTACCGCTCGATGGCGAAGATGCGCAAGGTTCAGCCGAAGATGCAGCAGATCCGGGAGCGCTACTCGGATGATCGGCAGCAGATGAACCAGGCACTGATGGAGCTCTACAAGAAGGAGAAGATCAACCCGCTCGGTGGGTGTCTGCCGATCCTTGTACAGATCCCGGTGTTCATCGCGCTGTATTGGGTACTGATGGAGAGCGTGGAGATTCGGCACGCAGAGTTCATGCTGTGGATCGACGATCTCTCCAGCCGGGACCCGTACTTCATCCTGCCGCTGCTGATGGGGGCGAGCATGCTCATCCAGATGCGGCTCAACCCACCGCCGATGGATCCGATCCAGAAGCGGGTGATGCAGGTGCTACCGTTCATCTTCACCGGGTTCTTCATGTTGTTCCCGGCGGGGCTTGTGCTTTACTGGCTGACCAACAATATCCTTTCGATTGCACAGCAATGGTTCATCATGAGACAGGTGGAACGCGCCGAGAAGGCGTAGCGGATCCGATCTGCGCGGTGGCGACCCCGTCCGGTCAGGGCGGGGTCGCTGTCGTTCGGGTATCTGGATTTGGGCTGAAAGCGATTGTCGAGCCGGTGGTCGGCAAACTGCCGAAGCCTCGGTATGCGGCGTTGCGTGCGTTTGTCGATGAGGGCGGTGAACTGCTGGACCGGGGCCTGGTGCTCTACTTTCCGGCACCGCGGTCGTTTACCGGCGAGGATGTGGTAGAACTCCAATGCCATGGGAGTCCCGCGGTGGCGCGTGCACTTGTCACCCGGCTGCAGAGGCTCGGAGCGCGTTTGGCCGGTCCCGGGGAGTTCTCCGAGAGGGCTTTTCTGAACGGGCGCATGGATCTGACCCAGGCGGAAGGGGTGGCTGCGCTGATTGGCGCCGAGAGTGATGCAGCGCGTCAGGCCGCTATGCGCTCGATTGAGGGAGTGTTCGGAAGGCGGGTCGATGGGCTGAGTGATCGGCTGGCGGATCTGCGAGCACGCTTGGAGGCGCACCTGGACTTTCCCGACGAAACCGATGTGCCGGAAGACACGTTGAGCTGGCTTGCGGCGGGGATTGGTGCGGTTCAGGAGGAGCTGCGGGAGGTTATCGCTCGCTCAGAGAGTGGGCGAAGGGTGTCCGGCGGCGCGAGGCTGGCGCTGCTCGGAGCGACCAACGCGGGGAAGTCGAGTTTGCTCAATGCGTTGTCGGACCAGGAGGCGGCGATCGTCTCGGAGGAGGCGGGTACAACGCGGGACGTGGTGGCCCGGCACGTGATGATGGCGGGTCGAAACGTGGAGGTAGTGGACACTGCCGGGTTGCGCGAGGAACGGGAAGCAGGGGCCATCGAGCGGGAGGGTATGCGGCGCGCCCTAGCGGCAGCGGAAGGGGCGGATGTCGTGCTGCTGGTGGTCGATAGCGTTGAGGAACCGGATTGGCGTGGTGATGGGCTGCCGACTGCGGTGGCCGGATCGTCCGCACGGGTGATCTGTGTGCGGAATAAGATTGATCGAAGCGGTGAGCAACCGGGCTGGCGCGAGCGCGCAGAAGGGGAGACGCTGTGGTCGTGCGGAGTGAGCGCGACTACCGGGGCGGGCATTGTGGATTTGCAGCAGGGGCTTGAGGAAATCCTGAAAGGAGATAGTGGAGCCGAGGCTTGGGCGGCAGGTGATCGGCATCTGGAGGCGCTACGCCGGGCGGAGGTAGCGCTGGCGGGTGCTCGGCGCAGTCTGGACGAGGGCGTCGGGGAAGAGATCGCGGCGGAGTCGCTGCGGGATGCGCAGTCCGCACTTGGCGAGGTCACTGGGCGGGTGAGTCACGAGGAGCTGCTCGGCCGGGTCTTCTCAAGCTTCTGCGTCGGAAAGTAAGGAGTGGTTCCACGTGGAACATCTCTGGCGCAGGGAGACGCGACCTTGTTCCACGTGGAACACTTGAGCGTAGGCTCGGACCCAACCAGAATCACGAGATGAACCGAGAGAACGACTTTAATGTGGTCGTGGTCGGCGGTGGCCACGCGGGGACCGAGGCCGCGGCAGCTGCGGCCCGCGCGGGAGCACGAACGCTCCTGATTACCCACAGCCTGGACACGATCGGTGCCCTCTCTTGTAATCCCGCAATTGGCGGAATCGGCAAGGGGCACCTGGTACGCGAAATCGAGGCTCTGGGGGGGTTGATGGGCCGAATCGCCGATGCCTCCGCCATTCAGGCGCGGGTCCTTAATCGGCGCAAGGGCCCGGCCGTCCGGGCCACCCGGACTCAAGCCGATCGCCCCGCCTATGCACGTACAGCGCGGCAGTTGCTCGACGCTCAGACGAACCTCGTGCTCTTCCAGGACACAGTCACCGAGCTTCAGCTAACCGATGGTGGGATAAGCGGAGTACGGTGCCGCAGCGGCGCGGACTTCCGCGCCCCCTGCGTGGTCATAACGGCGGGCACGTTTCTGGCTGGGCGGATACACGTCGGCGCCGACCAGTACGCGGCCG
>LFFM01002967.1_pt1 | contig 10881 bp, 14 predicted proteins | sample 643131 | NCBI WGS metagenome assembly LFFM01 (sample SAMN03777445, study PRJNA286221) | soda lake metagenome | biome: soda lake; feature: Kulunda steppe; material: water; isolation source: sample Tc-Br brine of Tanatar trona crystallizer | place: Russia: Kulunda steppe | collected 2011-07
ATAGAAACACAAAAGCGGACGGCTCTTACCGAAGACGGTGAAACACTGGTATCTATTTTCGAGCTGGTCGGTTGGTCAGCGCAAGATACAACGCGCGTATCTTGTACACGGTTGCTCTCAGCTGTTGAACAGTGGGCCGTGCAAGACTGCGACCACGAATCGATTAGCGATCAAATCCAAATTTATATTTAAGTTATATATTTTATTCGAATAACTCATACACTCTATGACGTTCTTCCCAAGGAATATACATGTCAGCAAGAGTTTCTACTCCTACAACCACGTACTCACGCTTATCAAGTGCGTCCATCGCCGCTTCTGCCTTGTCTTTCGCAGTTACTTCTTTGTTGTATATCTTGCCCCAATCCTCACCCTTGTATTCGATCACGTAGCTTTCGGTGACAAAGTCGGGTGTGTAGGTTCTCCCATTGTCATAGGAGATCCCTATTCCTTCATTTTCGTACTCAACACCAGCATCTAACAGCATATCCGCAATTACCAATTCTGTAACAGAGTCTACTCTGTGATCTAAGTAATCAGGGTTCAGTGCTTTATGTGGCTCATATCCAGCCTCAATCAGTGCATCAGTCCATGTTCCGAACTTGCGTGAATAAATGGAAGAGCTGAATCTACCTTGATACTCCATTTCATCACGGGTGGGGGGTCTATTGAGTGCATCTGCGAGACGTTGTATTTCCTCTCTCAATTCCGACTTGGGAATATCAGAACGTAGGAGTGGGTCAAACCCTGCTTGTTTAAGAGCCTCATTCCATGAGCCGAACCTTGACATATACGTGGTTGAATCGAACTGACCGTACTGATCCATTTCCCGTTTTTCAGGTGTTCGACCAAGCTCGCCGCTGAGTGATTGAATCCCCTCTAATAATTCTTTTTTTGCTATATCCGAACGAACATTAACACCCAGATCCGCTTCAATAATAGCATCGTTCCAAGAACCAAACGCCGTTGCGTAGGTGGCTGAGCCAAACCTACCTACTTTCCCCATATCTTCTACTGTTGGGGTTCGTTCCAATTCTTCACTGAGACGTTTCAATTCAGCCAATAGCTCCGATCTTGGTATGTCTGTTCGATTGTTCAGTTCAATTCCTGCTTCCTGGAGAGCACCGTTCCACGAACCAAATTTTCTATTGTATGTACCCACGCTAAACTTCCCCATTTTTCTCATATGAGAAGCAATCAATCCACCTTCGACATTCTCATTGAGCCTATGTATTTCAGCGAGTAAGTCTGACTTTGGAATGTCTCTCTCTTCGTTCGTCCCTACACCAGCAGCTTTCAGTGCCTCGTTCCAAGTTCCAAATTCGTTTGAACACGTACTCACGCCGTAGCAACCGTGTTCTTTCATTTCTCTTGTATTCGGTGGCTTACCCAATTTTTCGGTTAGCCGTTTAAGATCAGCAATGATATCCTCTCTCGAAACATCCCTTTCTCGGATGGGTTCAAGTCCTGCTTCCCGAACAGCATCGTTCCAAGAGTCGAACTGATGAGTATACGTAGCAGTACCGTACTTGCCACGGTCAGCCATATCACGAGAAGTGGGCGTCCGGTCGAGTTCCTCCGCGATCCGACGCAGTTCGTCAATCAAATCCGGTTTGTCGATGTTTGTTTCCGCATTAATCCCAAGACCGGCGGCTCTGAGAGCGTTGTTCCATGATCCGAACTTCTTCTGATACGTTTTAGAGCTGTGAGCTCCGTGCTGATTCATATCGCGTAACCCCGGTGGATGGTTCAGTTGATCTGCAAGGCGTTGTAACTCAGCAACCAACACGTCACGAATTTCTTCTTCAGTATGTGCGTTCGCTCTGTGAATACCCCTTCCTCGAGAGGAGTCAAACACACGTTCACAAATCTCACATTCATAGATATCGGGGTCAGAATCAGATTCACCCCCAAAGTCGGTTAGAGTCGATTGGTCGGTCATCTGGGGGCTCAGTTATCCTATATAATGTGGGATGCCCTCATTATACTCACGGGGTGCTGAACTTCATCTCTATACCTTGTATGTCAACTAGTGACAATATTAATAGCCAGATGGTTGTTTCACCGAGTTCGGTAAGAGCCAAAGAGACAGGTGTTGATTTACATCCGCGCGAGCGATAGCGAGCGCGGTTCACCGGACGCGACCAGAGAGGGACCGAAGGTCCCTCAGGCAGTCGGCGCGAAGCGCCGACGACGAAGGGAGCGTCCGGCCTTTTTCATCGATGTTTTTCAAGGAGCGGTTCGCCGCAGGCGAACCCGACGCAGAAAAAGATCGACCCACAAGCGTTTAATCGACAGCGGCGGTACTGAAGCGTATGCCCGACTGCCCACTCGCGGACGAGTGCCCCAGTTTCTCCGAACGAATAGAAGGCATGGGCTGTCAACACTACGGTGACCGCGGCGGTGCCGAATGGTGTTCACACTACAGCCAGCCGATCAACGATCTCAAACGGCAACCGGTGAAAATCGGGGAGGAGGTCGTCGTCGACGTCGACGATATCCACGAGTCCGGGGCCGGAGTCGGCCGAACCGAGGACGGGTTCATCGTGATGGTCGACGGCGTGTTGCCCGAGGCCCGAGCCAAAGTCAAGATAACCGAAGTCAGATCGAACCACGCACGGGCGGACGAGGTCGAACGACTCCCGATGGAGGACGAGGGAGAAACCCCGGTGGACGATGCGGAACCGACTGACAACGGGGACGAAGACGAACGGAGCGACCGAGAGCGGGCACTCGATCGTGAGAGACTGGGGAGTCGCGAGAACTTCTGGGGGAGCTAAACGGCCGCGAATGGATCAAAAATGAGCGACGGATACCGATGACGGTCCCTGACGCGGACGAACTGCTCGAACGTGCCGGCTTCGACGCCGACGAAAGCGTGCTGACGCGCCGGCAGGCGGAGGTCCTGGTGCTCCGGGAGGCCGACATCCCGCAGGCCGACATCGCCGAGGAGCTCGGTACCTCGCGTGCGAACGTCTCCAGTGTCGAAGCCAGCGCCCGCGAAAACGTCGCCAAGGCGAGAGAGACGGTCGAGTTCGTCGAGGTACTGTCCGCACCCGTTCAGCTCACCGTCGAAGGCGGGACCGATCTCTACGACGTCCCGAGCCAGGTGTACTCGGCCTGTGACAACGCCGACGTGAAGGTCAACCGAACCGCGCCCGAACTGATGAAACTGATCGGCGACGCCGCCGGCGACGCCGTTCACGGGCGAGCCGTCCAGCGTGATATCACGATCACCGTCACCGGTGACGGCGGCGTGAGAGTGCGGAGCTAAACCGGGTCGACCCCGAAGTACCGGTCGAGTTCGTATCAGCGTTCGAAACGGGTTCGCGATTTAAATCCGCCGTCGTCCTACGCATCGATACTCGATGGTCGAATCGTTCAGTGGGCTCCTCCCCGACGGCGACACTCCCGATAGAACTCTCGCGGTCCTCGACGATAGCCAGCCCGAACCCGTGTGGGATCTCTTCGTGGACGCGTTCGGAAACCTCGGTATCGATCTCGTGGAGACCGATCTCGACGGAGGCACGGAGGGGACGGTCGTTCTCATCGAGAACGGCGCCGTCGTTGCCACCTCTCCGATGGAATCCGTCCGGAACGCGATCCTCCTCGTCAACTCGGATCTCTACACCACCGGACTGAGTGGGGTCGAACGGTACGAAGCGCCCGACGTGCTAACCGCGATGGAGGGCGATACGTACACGCTTCGTGGGTTCCCCGAGTCGGCGAAGGAGAAACTCCTTTTGATCGTGATGTCGAGGTATATCGAGCGCCGGGCGCTGGAGGTCGATGGCGGTCGTCTGGATGTGGCTTTTCAGCGGCTCTCACGGATCAAAAGCGAGTACGGGACCGGTCGGATCTACCGACGGCTCTCGGAGTCCGAAGTGGAGGTACACGCCTACGGCATCCCTGACTCGGTGCCGGCAGATCTCGACGGGATCCGCTTCCATGCCGGTCGCACGGAACCGTACCGAAAGTCGTGGTTCGTCGTCTTCTCGCCGCCAGGCGGACGGATCGATCCGGCGGCGCTTTTGGCGCTCGAAAAAGATTCGGACGCCTGGCGTTCGACGTGGACGTACGAGCCAGAACGGGTCCGAAGCATCAGGGACCGCATCGAGCGGCGTTTTTGATCACTCGCGGTCGCGTTCGAGTACGACGAGGAGATACGTCGGAATCGCGATCAGCGAGGCGAACAACACGATCGCGAACAGCCCCCTCGTTCGTTCCGACGCGATGACGTGTCGGCCGTGCTCTACGACGGAGTACAACACGAAGACCGCCGCCGCGACGAAGAGACAGAAAGCGACGGTAAAACCGATGGCGCTGAGGAGCCACCGATATCTCCCGAGCCGGAACACCGACGCTTCGCCGCGGTCGCGATCGCCCATCGGATACCGGAACAACCCCACCGAGCGATAAGTATCCCCCGGTCGGGCTACCACGTTTCGATCCGACCCCCATCGATGTCCTCGACGCAACCGCGACAGTCGGCGTGTTCGGGGTCGTAACACTCCGGGCGACCCTCCGCGTCTATCGAGACGGCGCGCTTCTCGGCGTGACGGCGACAGACGATCCTCGCCTTCCCCGACTCGTCGGTCGGGAGTTCCGCGAGAGTGGCCGTCTTGGCGTCGCTGTAGGCGCGTTTGGCTTCCTCGAACTGGCGGCCGACCGAGTTGAGTTTGGTTCGGAGGAGCCGCTCTAGACGACGACGGTTGCTCACGCCGACGCGTACGGTCCCGAAGACAAAAGAACCGTCGCTGCTCCCTCCGACGGACGGATCGGCTGCGTCCCCGTGTTTCACTTTCAGTCTGCCACCGACGGTTTTTATACCATCAGGAACCAACCGGCGTACGTCTCCCACTGAAAACACGCGGAGACGGAAACACCCATGACAGACCTGCGACAGCACGCGGCCGAGATACACGAACAGTTCTCCGACACCCTCGACGTGGGTGTCGACGAAATCGAATCCCGCCTCGAGACGCTCGTCTCCGAGTACCGGGTCCCCCTCGAGGAGGCCCGTCGGAGCGTCGTCTCGACGTACCTCGACGAGGCGGACATGGATCGCGACGAGCTCGCCGGCGGGACGAGCCAGTCCGCGAACGTCGCCGACATCGACACGGCCGAGCAGTGGCTCGATCTCACGGTCAAAATCGTCGATCTCTGGGAACCGGGCGCCGAATCGATCGCTCAGGTCGGCCTGCTCGGCGACGAGACCGGGACGATCAAGTTCACCAAGTGGGCCAAAAGCGAACTCCCCGCGCTCGAGGAGGGATCGGTGTACCGCCTCGAGAACGTCGTCACCGACGAGTATCAGGGCCGGTTCTCCGTGAAGCTGAACTCCTCGACGACGATCGAGGAACTGGAGACCGACATCGAGGTCGGCGACGACTCGACCGAAGTCGAGGGCGCACTCGTCGACATCCAGTCCGGTTCCGGGTTGATCAAGCGATGCCCGGAGGAAGACTGTACCCGCGTCCTCCAGAACGGTCGATGTTCGGAACACGGCGACGTCGACGGCGAGTTCGACCTCCGGATCAAGGGCGTTCTCGACGACGGGACCGAGATCCACGAGGTCATCTTCAACCAGGAATCCACCGAGAACCTCACCGGGATCTCCCTCGAGGAAGCCCAGCAGATGGCGATGGACGCCCTCGACACCGAGGTCGTCGTCGAGGAGATGCGCGGTCTGGTTCTCGGTCGGTACTACCGCGTCACCGGGCCGACGCTCGGCCGATACGTGTTGGCCAACGAGATCGATCGGCTCGGCGGACCGACAGACACCGAGAGCGTGCTGATCAAAGCGAGGTCGGTTTAAATGAGTGCTTCCGTTCCAACGCGCGAGGTCGCCCGACGCGCCTTCGCGGCCGAGTTCAACGACGCAACGTACACGTTCAAAGAGTCCGACGACGACCGGGCGCCCGTCTACTCGCTTTTGCCGACGGGCCAGCGGGCAAACCGGGTATTCATCGTCGGGACGCTGACCGAAACGGAGGACGTCGGCGACGACTCCGAGTACTGGCGCGGGCGGATCGTCGATCCGACCGGCACGTTCTTCGCTTACGCCGGCCAGTACCAGCCCGAGGCCACGTCGGTGCTCCGCGAGACCGAGACGCCGGCGTACGTCGCCGTCGTCGGCAAACCGCGATCCTACGAGACGGACGAAGGCGACGTGAACGTCTCGTTGCGCCCCGAATCGATCACGGTCGTCGACGAGCACACCCGGAACCGCTGGGTCGTCGAGACGGCCGATCGAACGCTCGATCGGATCGGGGCGTTCGGCGATGCCGACGAGTACGCGGCGATGGCCGAAACGCAGTACGGAGCAGACCTCTCGGTCTATCGCGATCAGGTGATCGCGGCGCTCGAGGACCTCGAGAACGACGCGGAAATGGCCGCGGAAGCCTAAAACCCGGCTTCGGGTCGATCGGACCCTTCATATAGCTTCCCGGTTTCAAGCCCATCCGAAAACCGAGAACACCGCGAACATCACGTCACCGTAAACCAGCGCGACGGCGAGTCCCACCGCCATCGGCACGAGAAACGGGATCCCCGGCGTGAGCCAGACGCGCTCCCGATCGGGCTCCGATATCGTTTCTAGCCCCGTTCGGAGCTCCGTCGGTGTCGTTCCGTACGCGCCGTGTTCGGAGAGGAACGTCTCGGCACCCCACGGATCGTCCTCGATCGATCCGATACCGGCGGCCGGTCGTTCGCTTCGCCCGTCATCGATCTCCCCGCCACCGGGATCGTTCGGATCGGTCGGCGCCGAGTTCCGATACCGGTCCGGATCGCCGCGGAGTTCCGAAAGCGAAACGCCGCGCCACCGGAGATACATCCGGAGCGCGTCGATGTCGAGGCCCCGTCGGGTGAATCCCCCGGGCGTTTCGAGTAACCGGCCGTACTCCGTCGGAAGCGAGTCGACCGCGACGCGTCGTCCGATGAACATCGCCGGCGTGATCTCGCCGCGGGGGAGGTTCCGAACCGCGAGCGCGAGCGGATACAACAGCCCGATCACGACGGTGTTCGAGAGGATCGTGAACGAAAAGACGCCGAGCGGCGCACTGTGTATCGGGTAGGCGCCGCCGAACGCGTAATAGACCGGATAGACGGGAAACAGGACAGCGAGCGTGATGATCGCCTTCGCGTCCGCGCCCCCGAACCCACCGATCCGCCAGAAGACGTAGCCCAGCGGGGCGACGAACCCGAGCGACAGCACCGTCTGGACGACGAACAGCCGGCGCCGAAACGCCGAGACATCGAGGATCGTAACGGTATCCCACACCAGCGCTATGACCCCGACGGCGACGAGCGGAAGCCAGGCCCGGTTCGGAACCCGTCGAGTCTCGAGATCCCGGTAGGCGGCCCACGCGAAGACGGGGACGGCGAGCAGACGCAGCAGGTCGGGGCCGGTTGCGATCCCGAACAGCAACGACGACACGCCCGGTAGTGCGTTTAGGACGCATATAAACGCCCGGCATCGCTCATCGATCGATCCCAAGCGTTCTCAGCGTATCTCGACCGGGAGCGGCGGCGAACGCCATCGGGTTCCCTCGTCGGCCAGCAGTTCGAACACGAGTTCCCCCTCGCTCCCGCTTTCACCCTCGGCAGTGATCACGACGATCCCGCCGTCAACCGTCGTCGTCAGTAGATCGTCCGGCGTTCCTTCCCCCGGAGAGACGCCCTGTGTGAACGTTTCGTCGGGACCGAGCGGTATCTCCTCGGCACCCTCCTCCAGAAACCGCGTTCGGCCGGATCGGGTCTCACCGGCGTCGATCTCGAGGGGCGCCTGGTGCCAGTGAGAGTGTCCGTCCCCGTGCCAGTGAACGTACGCGATGCGTGCATCGCCCGCGAATCCGGTCACCGCCTCGAAATCGAGCTCGACGAACTCGATCGGGAACGCCGAACTCAGAAAGCGGCCGTTTATTTCGAGTTCGGGATCGCTTTCGGCAGGTTCCCCGTCGTGGCCGTCCGCCCCCTCAGTACCGTCCGGATCACCCCCGCCGAGACAGCCCCCGATCGCCACCGACGCGGCGACGGTGCTCCCGAGGAGTAGTGCCTCTCGCCGCGTTTCGGTATTTGAATTCACGGATCTCGCAGTGTATACTCTCTCGATACGTTTCAAGATATTGGGCTGTGGAAGAGACACGCACAATCCCGTTCGACATATATCGGCATTGGAAAACACCCGAGAGCCAACGGTCACAGCCACGGCTCGTGTCGTTTCGGCGATCCGGTCCACGAACCCGGATAGACGGCTCAAAACACCACACAGCCGCCGGACGGATCGCGTCGGAGTTTATATGGCGCGGGACTGAACGCAGTTTGGGGCCGGACGTTCAAGTACGATGGCAGCGTAGAATGCGTATGAGCCAGGTGACGAGGCGGATCGTACAAGAGCTACATGACGAGCCACATCTCGAAGGTCGACGGATCACCGGTCAGTTTATCAAAACGCAGGTCGAGGACCGCGGCCTCGAACCGCGGACGGTCGCCGACCGTCAAGACATCGACGTGGCTGACGTCTACCGAGCGCTCACGTACTACCACGACCACCCGGAAGAAATGCGCACCGTCGAACGCCAGCGCGAGGCTGCCGTCGAGAGCCACGAGCACCTGACGACCGACCCAGACGACGTTCGCGGCTGATGACGTATCGCATTCTCACAGACGGGAACGTCGAGCGAGCGACGGTCAACTACTTGCGAAAGCTCGGTCACGATGTCGAACGCCTCGACGACGTCACGGAACTCGGACTCGGGAGTGAGGACGAGGCAATCGCTCGGTATGCCCGCGAACACGACCGTCTGATTCTGACGCAGGACGACGATTTCTTCACCGAACTGGCCGTCGGGACACCGTGGGCGTCCTCTTTCAGCAAGACCAGACGCTGTCCACGCGCGAGGTTAGAGACGCGGTTCACGAGATGTCGCAGTATCTCGAACGGTCCGACATCATCCCCGAATACGTAAGTGAAAACTGGCTGTGATTCTGTTCGCAGTCCCAACTCGGACACAGAACCGACACTAGAGCGCCTGGTTGTGGAGAATACCGGTGGATATCTTTCGATATCACCCCGGAAGACGGTACGTCTGTTAAACGCACGTACGCCGGTATCTAGATGACGCGGTTCTGGAGGTAATCCAAGTGTTTGGCGTTGTAGACGATCTGTACTTCGTCGGCGGCCGGGCTACCGATACAGGTCAGCCGGACCATCTTCTCTTCGACCTCCTCGTCGGAGAGGATCTGCTGCATGTCCATGTCGATTTCGCCCTCCGTGACGATCGCCGCGCAGTTCGCACAGGCGCCGGCTCGACACGAGAACGGCCAGTCATAGCCCTGGGCTTCGGCAGCCTCGAGGATGTACTCCCCCTCAGCGACCTCGAGTGAACCGTAATCCTCGTCTCCGAGCCCGGCGTCGGCGGCGTTTTCGAAGAGGTCGTCGTCGTCCATCTCCCAGCCGTGGTCGTCGAGCACTTCGTAGTTGAGGTATTCTACTGTTGGCATCACTCGGGGATTCAAGCCCCGGTATGTTGAACCTTGCTGTTATCGCAGACGGTCGTGAACGTTGATTACAGTTCAGGGAGTCGAGGGGATGTCGCGTGATCCCATCGTCCCTCAAAGGGTAGGCTTTTGAATCCCTGAGATACCTCTCTAGGTATGTTTCCGACGTTCGAAGTCGTTCCCGCGGTGGACATGCAGGACGGCCGAGTCGTCCAGCTCGTCGGCGGCGAACGGGGTACCGGAACGGAGTACGGCGACCCGATCGAGGCGGCCGGACGATGGGTCGACGCCGGCGCCGAAACGCTCCACCTCGTCGACCTCGACGGCGCCTTCGACGGAGACCGAGCCAACGCTGCCGCCGTCGAAGCGATCGTCGAGACCGTCGACGTGGATGTCCAACTCGGCGGCGGGATCCGGACAGCCGACGACGCCTGCGGCCTCCTTGAAGCGGGCGTCGATCGCGTCATTCTCGGTACCGCTGCGGTCGAAACACCCGAGATCGTCGGCGAAATAAGCGATCGGTTCTCGGGAAGCGTGATGGTGAGTCTCGACGCGAAAGGAGGTGAAGTCGTCGTCTCCGGGTGGACAGAGGGGACCGGACTCGATCCGGCCGAGGCGGCCGCCAGATACGAAACTGAGGGTGCCGATGCGATCCTCTTTACCGACGTCGACGTCGAGGGGCAGCTTTCGGGGATTCGGCGAGGACCCGTCGAGCGCGTCGTCGAGGCGGTCGATATCCCCGTCGTCGCGAGCGGCGGCGTCTCGACGCTCGAGGACGTCCGAGCGCTCGAAGAGACCGGTGCGGCCGCCGTCGTCGTCGGGACCGCACTATACGAAGGGAAGTTTACGCTCGCGGAAGCGGCGGAGCTCTGAGACCGCCGCTTTTCCGTTAGCCAGTCATACGACCGCTTCGAGTGCGTCGTCGAGTTGCGGATAGTTCTCCGAGAGGTACTCCCGGAGCAGGACGAACCCGACGACGGCAACGACGGCGAAAACCGCGCCACCGACCGGTCCGAGCCGCTTCGCGCTCAGCTTCCAGGCGGACCACGCAATACCCAGTAGTTGTAACATGTCGTACGTTTCGCTCCGATCACGGAAAACGATTGGGCGAATCGTTCCCCCAGTCCCGATCGTCCGGACGGTCGTTCGAAGCCGCCGTCGAAGGTTCCGGCTTCGTTCGAAACGGATCCGTTCATTGTCCGATCTCGATAGACAATACGATCACTCTTTAGGCTGTGTATCGGCACAACGGGTATGGGAATCGACGAAGATTCATTGGAGTACCACCGAAGCGAGCCGCCGGGGAAAGTAGAGATCTCGACGACGAAACCGACCAACACCCAGCGCGATCTCTCCTTGGCCTACTCGCCGGGCGTCGCC
>LFFM01002968.1_pt1 | contig 10880 bp, 4 predicted proteins | sample 643131 | NCBI WGS metagenome assembly LFFM01 (sample SAMN03777445, study PRJNA286221) | soda lake metagenome | biome: soda lake; feature: Kulunda steppe; material: water; isolation source: sample Tc-Br brine of Tanatar trona crystallizer | place: Russia: Kulunda steppe | collected 2011-07
CCTCGGCGAACATCGGTGACGACAACGCGCTCTTCGAGCCCGTCCATGGGACTGCACCCGATATCGCCGGCCAGGGAATCGCCAACCCGATGGCGACGATTCTGTCGGCGGCGATGATGCTGAACCACCTCGGCTACAGCGAGGAAGCAAGCCGGGTCGAAACGGCCGTTGAAACCGTTCTTGCGGACGGACCACGAACCGGCGATCTCGGCGGCGACGCCGACACTGAAGAGGTAACTACTGCGATTATCGAGCAGCTGTAGGGCTGATTCACAGTTTGTTTTTTTCGGATTTTACGTACGCTGGTGGTAGTTGGGCGTTAAAACGCTGGGTTTGATGCATCTACTCGAGATTTTGTGTTGACAGTGCTCGACGTCGACATCGACTGTCGTGGCCGTCTCGTCATAGTCAGTTTCACGTATCATCCAAGAGACGGCACCTCTGGCTGGCGTATAACCGTCTGCAGCATGACGACAAACCAAAATCTGTACGTGTATACGTTCTATTACGTGTACGTCCGGCACCGGAAAAACGAAGGAGCTACTCGAACTCTCAGAATCGATCTGTCGGTGACGAAAGCGCATCGAGAGGCGGCCAATTATTTGACAATTCTGGAGTATCCATTCTGATAATATAACAGACACGTATATATTCTCCGCCTGTTGTCTGTGTACTCAATATGAATTCCCCAGTTACTACCGTGTTTGTACTACTATGCTGTTTACTCCTTGTGAGCTACCCGGTAGGATTCGTGACGCCAGCGAGCGCGGCGTCTGCTGAGTCTGACCTCCCATTCGACTTCTGCGGAAACCCCGATCATTTTAGTTATCTCTCACACGGGGAGATGAACGCCGCCGGAGAAGAGGCCATGAATCAGCTTCCACGGTGGTACCAAGATGTGGCCCGCGGAAACGACATCGTCGTACACGTATACGATAATCCGGTGGATACTGAGCCGAGGATGTCGTTTTTTACGCCCGTAGGGGCGGATTTTGAAGTCAAAATGGTAGTCGAAGATGAGGGTGGTTTCGAGGGATTCCCCGCGTCATTGACCGTTGAGACAGACTGCCAGACGCTTAATCAGATCATTTCGTCGGATGACATGCGCGAGGAGATCGTTGATGCGATCTGGGAAGGAGATATCACGTACTACGGGAACGGACCAGGTGCAGACGCCGCGGTCGTCTACTCGAATAACTTGTTGAGCGGCGCGTACATGCTGGAACACCGCCAGATGGGCAGCGGGGGAGATTTCTTCCTCGGAGCCTTAGCTCCAGTCACGAAAACTCACGGCGAGCTACTGGGTCTCGCTGAGAGGATCTTCCGTGATACGGGCGGAGTTCCCGAATCGCGACGCGGGGGCAATTAGCGGGGGGTTGAAAAGTATGACAACTAAAACCGAAGTGACGTCGCTGAAAGCCGGTATGGGGTTCAGATGGTATCACGCGGGGTTCGCCCTCGCGGCGGGGCTCGGACTGGGCGTACTCCCCCCAGCGGGAGCGCGGACACTCGCCGAGTGGCTCGGCAGCACACTCAGTTGGCTGCTCGTCGGGTTCCTGCTCGTCGGACTCATCACGGCGATTGTTCGGCGGCGAGACGGCTGGCGACCTGAGGCGGTTCTCCCAGAGACCCCGGATTCCCGGCTGAAGTATGCCGTCTTTTGGGCAATATGTCTTCAGCTGTTCGTCTTGGGGACCGCATGGGCGGCTGGTGCGAGGTTCGAAACGATGGCATACGGGAGTATCCCACTTAATTTCTTGATCGCGGGGACTGTTCTCGTCGACGCCGTCTCGCTTGAACGCCAGGGCATCGAGTGGGAATCAACCAAGTTCGCCTACCCGCTCGCCGCGCTATTGTTCGGGTTTGTCGGCGGACTCGTCTACTGGAACCGAAGAGGCCGAAAGCGCACTGAACCAGCGGAGTCAGCGATCGAGCGTTCGTCTCGGCAGTAACCGATCCCAGCGAATCGTCCCTCCGTAACCAATTTTGGTAAAATATCTCGGCATACTGACGCACGGTTTCGGCTCTCCTCAGCGACAGGGGATTCAACTAGAGCCGTGTTTTCATACCGTGTCAATTGTCTCTTGTATTCGCTCCCAATGACTTCCCTTCCAAAAATATTGGTCACACTCTCTGCACTGCCAGATATCGCTCACCGTATCAGGAGCGTGTTCTGGTCGCAGATCGAGAGCAATACGGTCGACACAGCCGTTACAGACGCTACAGCGTTCAGGTTGGCTCGGCAGTTTGAGTTCGAGACCATTGTTGTACAGCTCGGAGAGTTGCCCCTCAATATGCCGAGAATGGAGCAGAATTGCGTCGGCAGTTCGTGCAGCGAGGTCGTGGTCGCGAGTAACTAGCGTCCGATTCGTTGAAGACGCCCGCTTGCGGATTGCATCGTCAGCCTCGATGCCCTCCTCGTGTGCGTACAGCGTATCGTACCCACAGATCCGCAGGTATGTAGCAAGCTTGCCAAGCATAACGTCAAGCAAGAACCGTCGCTCCATACCCGCTGGTAGGATTTCGAATTGCATTAATTGCTCCGTCGGCTGTATCTCTGGCCATGGCGTAACAACAGAAAAACTCGAACGCAATCGGCGAGACGCTGATACTGGAAAGCGCGTCGTCGTATTCGACCTCGCCGGCCGTTTCGTTGGTTGCAAAAGCCAGTATCGAACCATCTTATAGTGTCAAGCAGGTGACCTCCGGTCGTTTGGTGTCAGGGCAAATCACGCTTACAGAAGCGACTGCGACCGTGGATTATCCTTACTCGTCACGTTTGTCGTCTGTAGCTCGGTCTTGGCGCCGGTAGATGGCCGTTCCGAGGATAAACGCGAACACAATCCCGACGAGCAGGACGATAAGACCGAGGCCAATGGATCCGCTCGTTCGATCCCCTGGTTGTTCATCGACGTCAAAGGTCACCGTTTGCGTTTGTTCGTTGCCAACGCGGTCGGCGACAGTCAATGTTACCTCGTACGTCTCGCCAGCAACGGCGGCAAATGCGTGCTCGGCAGCCGTAGACGTGATCCTCGTTCCATCCGCCGGTGTGACATCTGCGCCGTCGAGCGCAATTCTGATGGAGCTGACGTCAACGCCAGAACGATCGTCCTCGTAAGTGAACAGGACCGTCGCCATACCGTCCTCGGCGGTCACGGTTGCTCCGTCGCTGGGCGTCACTTCGAGCACGGTCGGAGGGGTTTCATCGACGAGGAACGCACCGTACGTCGAGAAGTGGGTTACCTCCGCGGAGACCATGGGGGCTCCGTCGACGATACTGTGGGTCGTTTCCACAGGCGTCCAGCTCCCTGTCGCGGGCTCGTAGTGCTGGATGACAACCTCGTCTGCCGATGCGTCACCGAGAGCCGTCTCGTCGACAGCAATCGAAACGGTGGCGGACTCGACGCCGCCCGTCTGTAATTGATTGTCGATGAACGGGTCGAGATCGGCGGTAAGGAATCCGACGCCGAGCGCACCGCCTGTGTCGTGGTGACCGTCGTAGGCGGTGAACGAGCCGAACAGTTCTTGTTCGGCAATCGCTCGATCCGCATCCTCGGCGAGATGGAACTCGACGGCGCTGCCGTGGCGGTCGAACGTGACCGGCCCGTCGGTGAGCGTAAACCGTCGCGTGATGTGCGCGCTGGCCTCAGCCGTGGCTTCGTTGCCAGCACGGTCGGTCGCGACGACGGTCACCGCGTAGGTACCGGAGTCTGCGGCGTGAATCGTTCCGGTGTAGCGCGTCTCGTCAGATCCGGGGGCGTCCATCGTGACGGTCGTCGACTGGATCGCGCCGTCGGCATCGATGAAGTCGGCCTCCACCGCAGGAACGTCCGCGAGCGGGACGTCGCTGGTGACGGTGACCGTCGCGGCATCGAGGAGTCCACTGCCGATACTGACTGAGACGACCGGAAGCGACCGGTCGATGACGAGCACTTCCTCGGCGACCGCAGCGTCGCCGGTGTCGGCGACGTCGGCGGCGACGACCGTGAGGTCGTAGCGACCGTCGTCGGGGATGTCGTCGAGCGGCACGTCGATCGTCCAGCGGTCGTCCGCGACGTGCGTGCCGGTCGCCGTGACCGCGAACGTGGTCGCCTGCGAGGAGACGAGAAGCGTTACCTCGTTGAGCGGTGCGTCGGACTCGACGTCGACATCGACGGTTGCGCTGTGGCTCGCGTACACGAGGTGTTCGCCCGTCTCCACGTCGAATCCAGTTCCCTGTCCCTCAACGGAGACGATATCGACGTCGACAGTTCCCATCACGACCTCGACGGTACCGGCGTTTCGGTCACCTAATTGCAGCTCGTAGGTGCCCGGCTCGTCGAACGTGAACGAGACGTTGAGCGCGCCGAGGTGGTAGAAGCCAGGGGTGAGTGTTACTTCCCGACTCGCGACGACCGATGTTTCGTCGGTTTCGGTGTTCGTTGCAGCGAGGGCAATTTCCTGCGGGCCATCGATGGTTCCGCCCTGGTAGATACTTCCGATGACGTGTGCTTGCTGACCCGCGACGATCTCGACAGCGGAAGCTGACGCCGCAATCACCTGAATGTCAGAGACGGCAGGTTGGACCTCGACGGTGCCGGCGTTTCGGCCGCCTAACTCGAGGTCATACGTGCCAGCTTGCTCGAGCGCAAACGTCACGTTGAGCGCACCAAGATGGTAAAAGCCGGGAGCGAGCTCCCTTTCGACTGTTGCTAACGTCTGCGTTTCACCAGTCTCCTGGTTGGTTGCGTTGAGCGAGATTTCCTGTGGGCCATCGATGTTGCCCGCCTGATAGATACTTCCGATGACGTAGGCGTGTTCGTCTTCGATCAGTTCGACGTCCGAGGGGGAAGCTGCAATGACCTGGATATCCGATTCGGCAGGTTCTACCTCGACGGTTCCGGCGTTCCTGCCGCCTAATTCAAGCTCGTAGGTACCGGCCTCGTCAGGTGCGAACGTGACATTGAGCGCACCCAAATGATAGAATCCGGGTCGGAGTGTCACTTCCTGGCTACCGACGACCGACGTTTCGTCAGTTTCGGTGTTCGTTGCGGTGAGTTCGATCTCCTCAGTCCCCTCGATGTTGCCCGCCTGGTAGATGCTGCCGATAACGTACGTCTGTTCGCCTTCGACCAGTTCGATCTCCGAGAGTCCCGCTGCGATAACCTGAATATCGGATTCCGCGGCCGCCACAGCGACGGTACCGGCATTTCGGTCACCTAACTGCAAGTCGTACGTACCCGCCTGAGTAGGTTCGAATGTGATATTGAGTGCCCCAAGGTGGTAGAATCCTGGTGCAAGCGTTATATCTTGACTACCCACGACATGTGTTTCGTTGGTCTCTTGGTGCGTGGCGGTAAGCGAGATCTCTTCGGTCGCTTCGACATTACCGCCCTGGTAAACGCTGCCGATGACGTACGTCTTCTCACCTTCGACGAGCTCGAGGCTCTCAGTCGAGGCGGCGATAACAGTGATGTCAGTTATTGCTTCTTCCACTGCGATCAGGCCCGCATCTCGGGTACCCAACTTGAGGTCGTAGTAGCCGAATTCGTCGAGTTCTGCGGTGATGTTAATCGCACCGAGGTGGTAGAAGCCGGCGTTGAGTGTCACCTCCTGGCTCCCGAGGACGAGGGTTTCGCCGGTTTCGTTACTCGTCGCTGTGAGTTCGATTGTTTCGGTGCCCTCGGCGTCTCCACCATTGTAGATGCTGCCGACAACCGAGAAGCTCTCACCTTCGATCACTTCGACTTTGGACGCGGAGGCGGCAATGACCTGAATATCCGGCTCGGCAGGTTCGACCTCGACAGTGCCGGCGTTTCGGCCACCCAACTCGAGGTCGTAGGTGCCGGCCTCGTCAGGTGCAAACGTCACGTTGAGCGCACCCAGATGGTAGAATCCTGGTGAGAGTTCTCTCTCGACAGTGTCCACCGTGTGTGTCTCACCAGTCTCCTGGTGGGTCGCAGTAAGGGCAATCTCCTGTGGGCCATCGATGTTGCCTGCCTGGTAGATGCTGCCGATGACGTATGTCTCCTCAGTCTGGAGTATCTCAACGTCTGCCACGGAAGCTGCAATGACCTGAATATCCGATTCGGCGGGTTCGACCTCGACAGTGCCGGCGTTTCGGCCACCCAACTCGAGGTCGTAGGTGCCGGCCTCCTCAGGTTCGAACGTGACATTGAGCGCACCCAAATGATAGAATCCAGGTCGGAGTGTCACTTCCTGGCTCCCGACGACTGACGTCTCGTCGGTTTCGGTGTTCGTCGCGGTGAGTTCGATCTCTTCAGTCCCCTCGATGTTGCCCGCCTGGTAGATGCTGCCGATAACGTACGTCTGTTCGCCTTCGACCAGTTCGACCTCTGAGACACCAGCGGCAATGACCTGAATATCGGACTCGGCTGGCTCAACCACGATGGTTCCAGCATTCCGGTCGCCCAACTCAAGATCGTAGGTGCCCGCCTGAGTGGGTTCGAATGTGATATTGAGCGCACCCAAATGATAGAATCCGGGTCGGAGTGTCACTTCTTGGCTGCCGACAACCGACGTTTCGTTGGTTTCGGTGTTCGTCGCGGTGAGTTCAATCTCTTCAGTCCCCTCAATGTTGCCCGCCTGGTAGATGCTGCCAATAACGTACGCCTGCTCGTCCTCGATCAGTTCAATCTCCGAGGGAGAGGCTGCAATCACCTGAATGTCAGAGACAGCCGGTTCGACTTCGACGGTGCCGGCATTCCGGTCGCCCAACTCAAGCTCGTATGTCCCAGCCTCGTCAGGTGTGTAAGTGATATTAATTGCACCGAGATGATAGAATCCCGGCTGGAGTGTTACTTCCTGGCCCCCCACGACTGACGTCTCGTTAGTTTCGGTGTTTGTCGCGGTGAGTTCGATCTCCTCAGTCCCCTCGATCGTCCCGGCTTGATAAATACTCCCGATGACATGTAGTTGCTCGCCTTCGACGAGTTCAGTTGTAGAGGCGGACGCTGCAATCACTCGAATGTCAGAGTACGGATTCTCGACCGTGACGGTGCCGACGAGCAGTCCGTCGAGCGAAAGGGTGAACTCCGTCTCCGCGGCCCCGTCGGGAACGTCGCTTTCGGTTGGCGTCCACGTGAGCTCTGCGGCACCGCGAGCCAGTCCCGGTGAGACGGTGACAGTCGCGTCGTCCACCGCCTCGCCGTCGACGAACAGCGTCACAGTTCGCTCGCCGCCGGTTGTTCCAAGGTTGTAGAAGTCCCCGAGGACTGTCAGCGTCTCGCCGACGCTCACGGTGTCACTCTGCGCACGAGCACCGTAGAGAACGATATCTGCTTCTTCGTCCACTGGCTCAACGGTAATGACGGCGGTCGCCGTGTCGTCGTCGCTACGTACCTCGATTGGGATCGTTTCAGCCACGTCGTCGGCGGTGGTCGCCCACGAGAAACCGATCGCCGTTTCGTCACCGCTGGAAACCGAGACTGACGTCGAATCAACGATCGTCCCATCTACGAGCAGCTCAACCGTTCCGCTTCCGTCTTCTCCACCTGCGTTCTCGACGACGGCGGTAACCGCAAGCGTGTCACCGGCCGTCACCGGCGAAGTGGTCTCGACGATGTTCACCGCAAAGAACGCGGCATCGGGTTCCGGCTCGGGGTCGGTGGGTGCTGCCGATCCACCACTGCTGCTTCCACTGCTGCCGCCGCTGCTGTCACTGCTATCGCCGTCACCGCTGCTATCGTCGTTACTGGAATCCGTCGAATCCTCTGCGGCGAACGCGCCAAAGGTCGCGGACAGGTGGCTCTCGTCGATACCGGTCGCGAACACATACTGCTGGTCGGTGTCGACACCGGTAACGTAGGTTGCGTTCGTCGGTGCAGTCCACTCTCCGCCCGCAAGCCGCCAGGTCGCGAGCGCGCTCTCGTCGAGCGACTCCACGTCGGCCGACTCGTAATGGAACCGGAGGTGCTCGACGTGCGTGGTGCTGGAGCTGTGCGGCGTGAGTCCGAGTGCCGAACCAAGCGGAGTCGCGTCCGCGGGAGGCGAGGTCGACGACGGTCGGTAAGTCCCGACGCCCCGGGCGGACAAGGACACGACCGTCCCGTCAACGTCGACGCGGTCGAACTCGTTGTTCGGGGCACCGTCCTGTGCGACGAACGGCGTTCCGGTTCCGCTAAGCGACACCTCACGGATCGTGTTCCCGACGCTGTCTGGACCGAATTTGACCGCGGTGTTACTCCCGTGATCGATCTCGCCGAATTCGACGAGATTGCCCTGTGCTCTGCTATCGAAGCTGACTGCCGTTCCGGTGTTCGACGCCGCCGTGACCCCTCGGAACGTGTTGTAGTTCGAGACGCTGAGCGAGATCGCCGCCCCGTCGTTGTCGGTCACGGAGACGTTCTCGAAGACGTTATTCTGGGGCGTGCTCCCAGATCCGATCCCGGTGAGGCGAACTGCACTCCCGTCGGTACCGGTCACGGAGACGTTCTCGAAGGAGTTGAAGCTCGCCGTGTTCACCTGGATTCCGTGCCAGCCGTTGTCGTTCGCGACAACGTCGGTGAACGTGTTGCTGTTGCTTTCCACTTCGAGACCGTAGTTCGCGTGGCGCTCACTAATGAGCCCGATGAACTCGTTACCGCTGCTGAACGAGATGCGAACGCCGGAGCGACCATCGGTGACGGAGACGTCCTCAAAGACGTTGTTGGACGAGCCGAACAGATTCACTGATCCCCGTCCGCCGAAGGTCGTGTCTGCCTCGTTTCCGGTCGCGTCGACGCCGTTCACGACGTTGTCGTTGCTGCTGCTCAGTGACAGCCCTCTCCCGTCGTTGTTCCGGAGCGTGAGGTCGGAGAGTTCGTTGCCGTGTGATGCTGAGAGTAACACCCCGGTCGAGCCGTTCTCGACGACGACGTTCGATATCTCGCCGCCGTCAACGTTGCGGAACCGCACGCCGTTGTCCCACCCCTCGAGAACGACATTCGTAACGGTGATGTTCTCGATCCGTTCGTCGCCGCCGGTGACGTGGATTCCCCAGTCGCTTCCCGTCGCGTTCGACGCGGCGATCGTGTGCCCGCCGCCGTCGAAGGTCACGTCGCTCGTCGTGATGGTGATGCAGGTGTTGTCGCCGCTGAGGTCGCCGGACAGCGCATAGCTACCCGAGGTATCAATGACGCGGCAACTGGTCACCTCGACGGTCGTATCAGTGGGATTCTCTTCACCGGTGCCATCGTCGCCGGTGTCTGTAGCGTCGCCAAAAACACCGAACGTCGAGAAGTCGACGAGTGTGGCACTGACTGTTCGATTGTCCGTATCAACAGTCGAGGCGAGTTCGCTCCACGCACCGTCGCTGTAGCTCCAGAGACGGAGGCTCGATTCGTCGACACCGGTCACATCTGACGAGTCATAATGAACGTCGACCGAGAGCGTCGCCCCCTCGGTTTGCTCTATTGCGTCGAAGAACCGGCCGATGGGGGTTGACTCCCCGTTGGTCGGTGGTGTCGAAGTCGCTCGAATGCCGATCTCCTCGCCGACGAACGAGATGGTCGTATTGGCGGCCGTCGACGCGCCGATGTCGAGATTGTCGACGGTGGTTCCGGCCGTATTGCTGTAGAGTCGGACCGCCGTCGCTGTGGGCTCATGGATGACGTTGTCGGCGGCAGTGGTGTTTGGTGCGTCCTCGATGCGGAGTCCGTAGGTTCCCTCTGGGTGGCCCGAAACCACATTCTCAGAGACGGTGTTATTTTTTGCGGGTGTATGTCCCCACGATGAGAGACTGATTCCGCCGCCGGGATTCTCGGAGACAGTGTTACCAGTGACGGTGTTGTCGTCCGTCCCTGACAGCCTGATTGCCATCCCTTGATTCGAAATAAAGCCGTTTTGGCTGACGACGTTGTCGATGATCGTACTGCCGGCCGATCCGCTCGTCACTTCAATTCCGTAGCCATCGTTTCCGGTGACGGTGTTGCCGTCGACGACGGTTCCGGTGGTCGTGACGGAGCCGCTTCCGTGGCCGACAGAGAGCCCGGTACCGGCGTTATTTTCGAGTTCGTTGCCGACGACGGTGGAGTTGGTGGCGAGATAGAGGATGATTCCGTCGCCATCGTTCCCTCGAACATCATTGTTCTCGATGACCGTCCCCTCAGCGTGGCCACCGATCCAGATTCCCGCAGTTTGTGGTGTGAATCCGCCGTCTGGATCGGCGTTGGATTCAATAACACTATCTCGGATTTCCGTGCCCGTTCCCCCAAACGCCCGGACGCCGTGATCGTCGTTTTCCGAAATGGTGGTGTCAACAATCGTGGTTCCCGACGAGCCACCGGCGATTCGAATGCCGAAGTTCCCATTGCCGCTGATCGTGCTGTCGACCAGTGTGTTGTTGTTCGACGGGTAGTTCGCCGAGCCGCCGTTGCCGACCAACAAGCCATAGTTTTCGTTGTTCGTCGCCCGAACACGGGTTAGCGTGATGTTGTGTGAGCCGTCGATATAGTCCATGCTGGACAGCGAAATTCCGTTGTTGTTGTCCCGCACCGTCACATCCGATATCTGGCCGCCGTCGACGCTTCGGAGGTGGATCCCCGAACTTGCCCCGTTCCGCGTTGGGTCGTTGTTGTCGATGTAGCCCTCGATGGTGACGTTCGTGATCGTTATATCCTCTCTGGCGTTCAGCCCGGCATAGATGCCGTAGTACCTACTCGTCGACGAAATATTTCCCGTGATGGTGTAGCCCATTCCATCGAGTGTGATGCTGTCGTTCTGGATGCTAAAGCAGGTTCCCGAGCTGCTGACGTTTCCCGTGAGATAGTAGGTCGCTCCGGAGACGTCGAGCGGTTCTGTGGTTCCCATGCAGTAACCGAGCGGGATTCCGTCCGGAGCCTGTGGGGATACCTCGGCCGCTGCGAACCCGGTGAATCCACTGCCTGCAAATATAGACGTCA
>LFFM01002970.1_pt1 | contig 10877 bp, 8 predicted proteins | sample 643131 | NCBI WGS metagenome assembly LFFM01 (sample SAMN03777445, study PRJNA286221) | soda lake metagenome | biome: soda lake; feature: Kulunda steppe; material: water; isolation source: sample Tc-Br brine of Tanatar trona crystallizer | place: Russia: Kulunda steppe | collected 2011-07
GATAGAAGTTTTTTTTCTCCTCTACATTTTCAAAAACAATTTCAACATCATGTGAACAAATTGAATATTCATTATTCTCTTCTAAAAATTTTGCTTGTTTTTGCAACTTTAATGAATCAGTCCAGTAATCATCCCCTTCGCATGTAGCTTCGTATTTCCCCACTCTCCAAGACGAAAATTCATCCCTTCTCCCTTTGAATGATCCATGCTTTTTTCTTATCTGAAAGGTATTTTCTTCTTGATAATAAGCTTTAATTAATTGAGGGTATCTTTCTTCAAACTCCTTAACGATCTGAGCAGTTCTATCTGTAGAAGCATCATCGTGAATCAGTACTTGAACCGGAAAAGTCGTTTTCTGCATCAATATCCCTTCAATACAATCCCGTATGTAATCCTCATGATTGTATGTCATTGTACGGGTATGAACCAGTGGCACGGTTCCCTCAGGCCATTTCTGCTCAGTAATTGGAATGGGTTCAGGTAATGGAGTATAGTTATATTTATTTTCAGACATAAAACTATTATACAGTAGCAATTGGGGTTACCGGAGAACCTACGGCACCTGTTAAACGAAGTGGAGGAGCTGTAAGCAGGAATCTGCTCCTATTATTTTCTTTCAGCCATTGTGCCAAATCTGCAAGATGCCACAACTCTCCAAGATGAATACCTAACCTGAAAAGACACAAATCATGGATAGGCAAATTGGATCCTTTACTCTCTTTGGTCACTTCTTTTCCAATGGCTTCTACAGCAAGATTATCGGAAGCAATTGCTGCGACCCCACTGTCTGCTATCCATTGCAATAATTTATCATCAAAACCATTCAATACAGCGCATGCTTCTCGTATCGACGAATCCGGATTCCCCTTCATTCTCATAATCATTTGATCCAGGCCGGTCCACAGACATAGAATATCTCCTTTTTCTACCTCTACGTTGTCTTTTTCCATGATATACATAAGATCATCATAGCTGACTTCTTTTCGGGGAAATTCACCAAACTCACTAAACAGATCTATCAGAACCCCTCTTCCCTGTACACCATGTTCTGCCATGTTCTCAATACCCAAAGCTTTTGCGGAGGTGTTTTGATTATCGTCCATCGTAACATCTTCACCCGCACGATATCCATTGTAATAAACAGATTCTAGTACTCCGTCACCATTTACATCAAACAATTTACCTCTGTGAGGCAGGCCATCCCATTGGGTTGAGTATTGCGTATGAAGCAAAACAGCATCATCTGAACCAATATCTGTATGATCCGGGTTTAACTGCTTCCATTCATAATTAAAATAAGGAGCATTGTTTCGAATCACCGGTTTTAAAACAGGCGGCTTTCGGACCTTGTTTAATACCTGTCCACCGGGATAATCGAGGGGTAAGCTCAGGCAAAACGTTCTACCTGTCTTAACTTCAGCTATACCTTGTAATACTTTTTCCTGATTGATCAAGTTAAGACGCCCAATTTGGTCGTCGTCTCCGAAATCACCCCAGTTAGAGTGTTCCGGTCGTTTTTTCCATCGTTTTGACATATAAATCTTACTTCAACTTCAATACTATTTATGACCTGTCAGGTTTTTAAAACCTGACAGGTCTGCTTTAAATATTACTTCTTCACCTTATCCAATACGGCTTCAACCATTTGAGCTGCAGAACCTGTGTAGTTTGCAGGGTCAAGAAGGGTATTAATTTCCTGTTCTGTTAACATTGAGGTTATCTCAGGTGTTTCTAACAACGCTTCTTTCAGTGATATCCCTTTATCGTAAGCCATACCGGCTGCACCATAAACAAGGTCATGCGCCTTCTTTTTCCCAATCTTAGGTGCGAGCCCCATCATGGCGGCCTCAGCCATAATCAGGCCACCGTTCAAGTTCAAATTTTCCCGCATCCGTTCGGTATCCACAACCAAATTTTCCAGAATAAAACGGGAATGTTTTAAAGATCCGGAAAGGAGGATAAAAGCTTCGGGAATCACCATCCACTCGAGATGCATCTGTCCGAGCGCACCGCGCTCATGTTCCTGGATCATGGAGGTCATTTGGGAGCCGGACAATTCCCGCATTTTATGTGCATTGGCAATGATAGGTTCACAGGATATTGGATTCCGTTTTTGTGGTAGTGTCGTACTGGCCCCTCTTCCCTCTTCAAATGGCTCACTCAGTTCACCTATTTCTGATCGCATTAGAATGGCAACCTCCTGTGCTATCTTTGCCAGTGTCGCCCCGATCATTGAAAAATTACTTACAAGCTCAGCCCAAATATCGCGGGCGACATGCCAGGTGATATCCGGAACACCCAATCCGAGTTCTTCCATCATCAGACGCTGGATCTCAGGGCCCTTATCGCCAAGTGTAGCGAACGTACCGACCGCCCCGGAGCACTGTCCTACCAAAAGACGTGGCTTTAGTTCATTGAGTCTGTCTTTATGCCGTAACATCTCATCCAGCCAGATAGCAGTTTTGTATCCAAACGTTATAGGCGCGGCTAACTGTTGAAACGTACGACCGGCCATTGGCGTGCTCTTATACTTTTCTGATAACTTTGCCAAAGCCTGGATAATGTCGTCAATATAATCTTCAACAATTTGTAGGCCCTCTCTCATCTGCAGTACAGTTCCCGTATCCAAGATATCCTGCGTGGTGGCACCATAATGAACCCACCGGGCCGTGTCATCATCACACGCGTTGGTAAGCTGATGTACAAAAGGTAAAATGGGAAAACCTACCTTTTTGAATTCAGCTTTCATAGCCTCCTGATCGATATTCTCTAATATTGCTGCTTTTTTGATGTTATCAGCAGTACCAACAGGAATTACTTCATTTTTTTCTTGTGCAACAGCAAGCGCAATCTCCGTTTCAATCCATTTTTTCAGACGATTTTCTTCTGAAAAAATCTGACGCATATCAGCCTCGGAGAACATATCGTCAAAATATATGGAATAATACATATTTATGAATTTACAAAAGAGTGATTAATTTAAAATGCTTCATTTCCCGCTTTTCATTTCATTATATCAAATTATCATTGTATCCATTTACCACCTACAACTTCTATCCTCTGGGTTATATCCGCGAAATTGAACGAACTTTGACGTAACCCACGATTGTTTATGTGATTCAAGATATTGACTAATCAAAATATTTTCATATTGCTGGCCTTGCCTTGTAAAGGTGACATATTGATTAGGATTCCGATTAGCATAATTAACAAAGTCAACATATGTAATTAAATCATCAGAATTGGCATATATACGCAGAAAGCCATGCTCTGCTTCTTCAACTTCAACCATGTCATCCATAAAATTGAAAATAGGAACTCTTGGTATAATTATGTGATTGTAGCTGTTTTCTGACACCTGCAAATTACTATACATCGTAAATGAGCCTGCAGTTTTAAATCCTATATATGGTGATGCAATATTAAAAAACAACAATATAAAAAGTGGATATGTAAAATAAGGAATCTTCCTGAATGGTATGTTTTCCGACTTTTTTTGTTTTAATGACTCCAAAATCAAAAAATAATAGAAGCCTAAAAACACAGCTACTGAGGTAATTAAAAAGAACCAATTTCTGTACCCCATCAAATCGCCTCTGTTCGATATAAAAAGCAGTACAATTATAAAAATACTGCAAATAATCAGGTCCTCTTTCCTTGCTATAAGTTTATGTTTAGAAAGCTTCTCTCTTCCAAAAGCAACTACTGTATTAACTGCCTGGGATGGTATGAAAAGAAAAACCAAAGCATAAAGGATGATTGTAAAATCAAGAGCTGTAGCAGTCGGACTAAAAGACATTAGAAAATGGAATATAACAACCGTTATAATTCCATAAATTCTTGTCCTATTGAAGAATATCAAAATAGGAATAAGCAACTCGGTAAATGCAACAAACGAAGGCATAAATGGTTCAATCCATGCTGGCAAGCTAAATGGCACCCACCTTAAAGAATCATAGTACATCGAAACAGCGCAACTGACCGATGTATCAAAAAAATCATGATTGAGTTTTGCAATTGCAGCAGCAAAATAAGATATCAATATTATAAGCCCAATCGCAGGAACACCACTTGAAAGATGTTCTATTTTTATCTCTTTATATTTAATCCAATTCACTAAAAGCACTGCTAAGATAGCCAGATTTACAAACCCCATTAAATATAAATGGTTATCTGCCCTTGGCATTTGATCAAATAAAAAAACTACCTGTACACTACATAAAATCATCAACCGCTTAATGCTTCCGGGTTTAGACAGAACTAAAACTGTGGCCAATAGAAAAAGCCACGCGATAGGTTCTGTCTCACTAACTTTTCTTAATATATGGGCTAAGTGAGCAAAAGCCCATAGAAAGCAAAATATTTGGAGTTTAAGATTCATTGATCTTGTCAAGATGAATTATTTATCAAATAGGATTTGAGTAATTTTTGAGCCAATATGCTAACAGAGCATATTACATCTTTTGAGGTTGTTTGCTCTATGTACTCTTTTACAAGAGAAAGTTCGGTACACCCAAGAATTATTGAATCACAATCATGTATCTCGATTTCTCTCATTAATACTTCATCAAGTATTGCTTTAGAGCCAGGAGTAAGCTTACCGTGTTTTTTTATACCATAATCTCTATTATAAATTGCATCATGAATTTTAAACACAGTTGATTCACTAATTGCCAAATTCAACTGATACTGATTCGCATATTCATGATACACCTGGTTTTGGTAAGTCCCTAATGTAGATAGTAAAAGAATTTTCTGATAGTTTTGATTTATACAATACTGAACAACTGACTCGACCATATTTACAAGCAGAATATCTTTGCGAGGTTTCAAACCCTCAGTTATGTTTGACCAAATTGACAATGCATGCATAGTATTGCATGGAATACCTATAACCTTACAGCCCGAATTTACTAAAATATCGATATGCTTTAGCACTGAAGTAGATGGATTATCATGATCCTTACGTGTAAGAAAAGCTGTCCGATCTGTTATTTCTGCTGGGATTGATGTCATAATTAAACCAGGATGTTCCTGCTCTTTAGTCGCTGATACTAACTCGCAAATTTTTTTATATAACAAAGCGCTAGCGAAAGGTCCAACCCCGCCCACTATTCCTATATAGTTACTCATTACTTTTATCTTCGAAATAGATAAATGTATTTACCAATTTCCCATCAAAGTCTTTAACATTAACTTGCTCAATATCGAATGTCTTCTTTATCCAATTCTTGATATACCCCAAATCTTCTAACCTACCAGCTATTTTAAAGTAATAGGAAAATATTGATTCTTTATCTTTTTCATGCAAGTTTCCAATCATACACATTCTTCTCAACTCATTTCTAATTAAATCAATTCTGCTTTTTAAAGGATCTTTAGTTTCAAAAAAGAATACTTTTTTTTCATACTCACCCAATGGTATTTGAGTGACTGAATACTCTTTCTCTTCATCATTTTGCAAATACTCTTGAATTGATATTTGATCAAAATACAAGTCTTCATATTTATTTTTATTGTCAATTGATTCTGGAAAGAATAAATCAATTATTGGTACTGATATAGTTTTTTCTTTGTTTTTTGATAGATCTGAAAAATGATTCCCGCCTAAATTAGCCAGCGAATTTATCTCTAATACATAAGCTTTGTCATCCTTATCATTATAAATCAGGTCTACTCCACCGGCACTTAGATCAGGAATTGAATTAACAGCTTTAATAGCACTACTCACTACTTTATCTGGAAGGCTATTCGTAACATCGACTAAATCACCACCTTGAGACAAGTTGGCTTTTGAATGTAAATACAGTTTTTTACTCTTTTTTAATATTGTATCTAAATTCAAATTTTCTCTTTCTAAAAACAAATTAACCTCATCATCTGTAATAATAGGCTTTTCACATAAGTGGGGATTCTCACGACGAGTTAAGTTTTTTATCTCTATCAGTTCTTTAATAGTATGAAGGCCATCACCAATAATATGTGCAGCATCCCTCATATAAGAATCAACTGCTTTCTCTCCGACTACAAATACCCTATACTCTTGTCCGTCAATGTGCTTTTCAATCAATACTTTATCGATATTCTTCTTCAACAGAAGCCTAATTACTTGCTTTAGTTCTACTTGGTTTTGAATATTAGAAAAAACATTCTCTCCACGAGCACCATCGTACTGTTTCAATACAACTGGATACCCTAATTCATCAACTTTTAAAGTTGCCCTTCTTTCGTTACTTATGTCACAAACAAAACCATCAGCAGTATTTACATTGTTTTCTAAGAGGTATTTTTTAGTAAGATTTTTATTTTTGCAAATATTGTAATTTTTTATCCCAGTCTTTCCACTAATCATTCCTGACCTTGAAAAAAAAAGTGCTTTTTTTTGTGATGAAATATAATAATTATCAATATTTTTGATGAATGTGACACTCAATTTTCTTCTCCAAGCCTCTAATGCAATAAAATATGAAGATCTACAATCTGTGAAAGACCTCAAATCAAATTTAGTTTCAACCATAAGTAGTATTTAAATTATGTTATAATACATGCTCTTATTAAATGGGTACTCCATACAACTTCCATTTGAGTCTAAAACACTAATAGAATCAATAATGGTTTTTAATTTATCTTGGATTGTCTCTATGGAGTCACCTTTCACAATAAATGATCCAATTCTATCTTTGCTTGCATTCCCTCGACTCACAAATTGACCTTTTATTTTGTTTGGGTAATATTCAAGCATTGTATCATTTTTTATCAACTTTTCAATTCCTTCAATACGCCCAAACCTTCCTGGTTTTGTATATATGTGATTTTCAGAATAATAATGATCAATAAATTTATACTTGACATCTATTTTATTATTCAAATAAGAATCTATAGATGCGTTTAAGATATCAAATCCAGCAAATAATAATATTTTCCTGAAATTCAGCCCCCCCCCAATTCTTGGGGCAAATTCTATAACCTTTATCTCATCATTTTTAACCATTACCTGCATTAAAAGAGGAGTATTTCTTAGATTAAAAGTATTTGCAATCTTATGTGCTACGGATTCTATTTTCTTTTGAGCTATTTTACTAATCGGCACCGGTGATATAGAACCTATAGAAAATATTACGCTTCCATCTTTTAATTGGGGCTTCCTTTTTTTGTGTGTTGTAATAACATGAGCTTTACCTTCTGTTATGAAACAATCAATCCCTACCTCATCACCTTCAATAAATTCTTCCACAATTGCTTTACCATTTCTACTTATTTTCAATGCTTCATTCAAATAAATTGTCAACTCTTCGGTGTTATCAACCTTTCTTACACCCTTAGAACCATTACTATCTGAAGGTTTAACTACAATTGGAAAGGACAGTGTATTTAAATCAATCTCATCAATACTTTCTGCAATAACATACTTTGCAGTTGGTATCCCAACATCAATCATTTTCTGTTTCATGCTGGTTTTATCGGCAATTAAAGAAGCATTTTCATAACTGTATGGGTGTGGCAAATTTAGTTTCTCTGCAACATAACATGCAATTACATTAGCCTGATCAACACATGTGGCAATAACAAGATCTGCATTGTTTTCTTTGGCTATTTGCAGAACCTTCTCTCTATCTAAAGTACTTTCTTTAAGATGTTCATCTGCAACATCTGCTGCAGGTGGACTATCTAAATAGTCCACTAAAATCGTATAATATCCTCTGCCCTGCAGATTTTCAATCAAGGCTTTGTGAGGGTTCGTACCACCTAAAACTACTGCGATAGGTTTGTTCATTGTTAAAGTCCGTTTCTCTTTTATTCAGCTTGTAAAGCTCTAATTTCCTTATACACGTTTTGAAAAATTTCAACAGTTTCCTTATTCTCTTCGGTATTGTTATGGGACTGTTCTCCGGGCAAATAAATCTCATTTAAACCGGAATTTGATTTTATGGTTTCAATCAAGTGTTTCATCCGTTCATTGTAACTGCCGGAGTCCATAAAAAACTTTGGATCAATAACCATAAATAAATGCCCATAATCAGAGTAATCATCTTGTGTATTTAGTGGTTTAACACCACCTGCAAATGCTGCCCCGGTAAGTAAACCGGCAAATAGATCTACTATCAGTGAAAGTCCGGCTCCTTTGTGTTCTCCTATGGGAACCATAGAACCCTGTATAGCAAGGTTTGGATCATCTGTAGGTTCTCCTTCAGGGTCAAGTGCCCATCCAAATGGTATCTTATCCCCTTTCTTCGCAGCAAGCCTGATTTTACCTCTTGCTACATTAGAGACAGCCATATCCAATATGATTTGAGGGGAATCTTTCTGGGTTGGAAACCCTGCAGCAATAGGATTGGTACCAAATATCGGTTTGTTGCCTCCCCATGGAGCAATTGCGGGAGCGGAGTTTGTAAAAATTAATGCAATTTTTCCCGCATCTGTCGCCATTTTGGCAAAGTATGAGGCCGTACCAAAATTATTACTATGTCTTACGGCTGAAACACCAATCCCCAACTCACCTGATTTTTTTATCGCTAACTGAATTGCTTGATGGGCAGCAACTTGTCCGAATCCATGATTAGCATCATGAATGGTTACTGCTCCATTGTCAGAAATTATTTTTACAGGAGTATCGGGTTTTAAAAAGCCACTCTTTATTTTTGAAACATATATACCAAGACGTGTAGCACCATGTGTTGCCTTTCCTGCTCTGTGAGCATAAATAATTGAATCAGATATAATTTCAGCATGTTCCTCAGGTACTCCATGTTGGATTAAAACCTCTGAACAGATATCAAAAAGTTTTTTAACAGCAATTTTCATGAAATACAGATCAGACTTTAGAGGATTTAACAGCTTTTGGATAATATACATCAATCATTCGCTGTACCAATTGAACTTGTTTGGCACGCTGCCTTGCATCACTCTCTGATGTATCCCAACTATGTGTTTTTGCAACGGAACCACCTGTCTTCAGATATATTGGTGATGCAATTCGAATCATTTCAGGTACTTCATAGTGGCGAATAAATCCACCCGTTGATGCAGGGTTTTCTGTATGGATATCAATCGGCACATTAATTGCCTGCCGCATAGCTGCCAACATCTGTAACTGAATATCTCTTACAGGATTAATAGATCCGGCACCAAGGTTTTCAAGAACTTTAGCAGACAGTGGATTCCCATGGCCTGTATGAGCAGAAACCTTAAAATGGCATCTACCGGGTATTTCGCCCTCCACCTTCATTTTGTTCAATATCCACAATAATCCCTCATCATAGACAAGAAAAGAAGTACAGCCTAATTCCACTCCCCTGTACACCTCCTCCATCGCCCTTACGATCTGGTCTTGCCCTCTTAGTCGATACCCCATACGCTGCCCTTCAGGAGTATTTACTGAAGCGCTCGTATCATTCGTTGCACGGGGTCCGATAGCAAGAACCAATTCTAAAGAATGCTTTTTGGCCATATCAACCATTTCAACTATTTCATCATCTGTCAGCATCATAACACCTTTTGTTTGTGTGACCCGATGAATCAATAATTCTCTTTTACTCACTTCATCTAACAGCGCATTCATCACCCCCGGCCCCTGTATACCGGGAACTTCAAACCGATATTGTCCGCCATCTTCAAAACGTTTTTGAGAATCCGGTAAGTTATATAAATCACCGGACGGTAATCCCAATTTGCTAAGGAATTTTTTTGATTTCATAATCGCAGTGTATGCTTATCAGATATTATAAATTGGCTTAACCAGTGTCTCTATTTCTTCAGAGTTTGATTGAAGAATATTCTCCAACAAGGTATTAGCTTGATGTTTAGTACGTCCGGAGTAAGTCAACAATGACATATACTTCCCTATTAATTCATCATCCGTAACCGGGTTTTCCGGTTCACCTTTTGGCAAAAGAACCTCTTCTTCTACTGTTTTTCCATCATTCAACCGGATCAGTATCCTGGCCGCCCGCTGTTCCGGAACTTGTGCTGTGTACTCCGGATCTTCTATCACATTAACCTTTTTTGTTAGAGATAATTCAGAATCATTTGATATAAATGATTCCTCAAACAGATCAATATCCGCTCTTCCATGGATCGCTGAAACCGCAATACTGTATGGAATACTCATTTTTGCAGAGTTCACATTCCTAATCTCCCTGTGATCGTGACCACCAATAGCCAAAGAATAAGTTTCAACGTCAATCCCTGTTATTGATTGAGGGTTAAAATTATGTTTTTCTTTTAATCGAATCGCACCTTCAATGGGGCCATGACAGTGACGACATGCGGCGTATGGTTTCAAATAAATACCATGGATAAGGATTGACTCATCCAGAATTAATTTCTCTGAAATTTCTTTTTTACCTATAAAGGATTGTATAAATCCCCAATCGCCACCAAGTACATCATCCGCCCCGGAGAATCCGGCTCTGGCTGCCATCGCAGCAGAAATGCCATTTTGCGCAGCATAGGCCACATTTAATGGTTTCATGTCCGATCCGTCTTTAATCACTTTCAAAATTCCCGATGCGGATGTGCAACATGCCGACAACGTATTCAGCAGCTTTTCCCTGTTAAATTCCAACAATACTCCGGCTGCAATACCAGCACCAATCGTTCCAGCTATTCCGGTGGCATGAAATCCTCTCATTTTCAAGTCGGGCTGCATGATTTGTGCAACTTTAATTGAAATCTGATAACCGCAAACAACAGCCTTATAAAAACGTTCTTTGCTGATCTCTACTGTCTGTGAAAGAGGCAGCAACGCAGAAAAAATCGGTACACCGGGGTGAAACATCCCGTAGCGATGTCCATCATCCAGTTCAGCCACATGCGACATCATTCCATGAAGAAATACAGAGGACAGAAGATCTGCTTTCAAATCACTGCCTAAAACC
>LFFM01002971.1_pt1 | contig 10876 bp, 8 predicted proteins | sample 643131 | NCBI WGS metagenome assembly LFFM01 (sample SAMN03777445, study PRJNA286221) | soda lake metagenome | biome: soda lake; feature: Kulunda steppe; material: water; isolation source: sample Tc-Br brine of Tanatar trona crystallizer | place: Russia: Kulunda steppe | collected 2011-07
AAACCGCGTCCTTGATCGGAATGACGTCGCTCTGGTCGCCGATCTCCGCGATGTGTACCTGCATCCCCGCTCCCGTGCTCGCCTCGGCGAAGTCGTCCATCTCGAGTTCGACGTAATCGTCGACGGACCGGTTACCGCCCCCGCCGAGGATCTTCGTCATGATTCCCATGACACACATACGGGGAGCTCACACATTAGTTCTTACGTCAGACACGGTCACGGTCGGGCAGCCATCAGAGGCCGGGCGGAACGGTTTCGAGGCCGGGCCGAAGGGTTTCGAGGGCGGGTAGACCGTGGCGATCAACTACGTCAACCGGTCCTGCCACTCCTGCACCCGCGAGAGGAGCTCGATCGGGGCGGTCTCCGCGAGGTCGACATCGGTCAGCTCCTCGATCACCGCGCGGGTTTCGGGATCGATATCCACCTCGGTAGCGTCCACCTCGGTCGTGTTCGTTCCGCCCGTGCCCGTTCCGTCCGTGTCCGTTCCGTCCGTGTCCGTTCTGCCCGTGCCCGGTCCGTCCACGGTAGCGCCGTTCGCGTCTGCCCCGTTTGCGTCCGCTCCGTCCGCGAACGACCCCGACGAGAGGTCGAACACGGCCTGCGTGGTCCCGGTTCCCCCCGCAGCCGATCCGCCCTTCGCCTCGATCGCTTTCTCCTCTCGGAGGCGGTCGAGCACGTCGCCCGCACGAGCGACGACTGGCTCCGGCACCCCGGCGAGGTCCGCGACGTGGACGCCGTACGACCGGTCCGTCGGTCCCTCCCGAACCGTTCGAAGGAAGGTCACCTCGTCGCCGCGCTCGTCGACGGCGACGTGGACGTTCGCCACGCGTGGGAGGTGGTCGGCGAGCGTCGTCAGCTCGTGGTAGTGTGTCGCGAAGAGCGTCCGTGCACGCACCTCGTTGTGGAGGTACTCCGTCGCCGCCCACGCGAGGGAGATCCCGTCGTAGGTGGCCGTCCCTCGGCCAACCTCGTCGAGGATCACGAGCGACTCCTCGGTGGCCGAGTGGAGGATATTCGACAGCTCCTGCATCTCCACCATGAACGTCGAGCGACCCTGTGCGAGCTCGTCGAGCGCCCCCACTCGGGTGTATATCCCGTCGACGACACCGACCTCCGCGGAGCGGGCGGGGATGAACGAGCCCGCCTGTGCGAGCAGTTGGATCAGCGCCGCCTGTCGCATGTACGTCGACTTCCCGCTCATGTTCGGGCCGGTGACGATGAGGAACCCGCGCTCCTCGTCCAGCCGGAGGTCGTTGGGGACGAAATCGGTGGTCCGTTCGACGACGGGGTGTCGTCCGGCCTCGATCGAGAGCGTCCCGGGCTCCGCGAGCGTCGGACGGGTCCAGTCGTTGCCGGCGGCGTGGGTCGCGAGCGACGCCAGCGCGTCGATCTCGGCGAACGCGCGCCCGACGTCTTGGAGGAGTTCGGCCATGGCGGCGACCGTCTCCGTGAGCTCCTCGAACAGCTCGTACTCCAGGTCGCCGCGAGCCTCCTCGATCCGGAGGATCTCGCGTTCACGCTCGGCGAGCTCGTCGGTGACGAACCGCTTGGAGTTCTTCAGCGTCTTGATCTCGCGGTAGTGATCCGGCACTTCATCGGCGACGGACTTCCCGACCTGAATGTAGTAGCCGTCGGTTTTGTTCCGGTCGACCGTGACGTGTGAGAGCCCGTGTCGACGCTTCTCGCGCTCGGAAAGGGAGTCGATCCACTCGATCGCCGTCTCGTGGCGTTCGATCAAGTCGTCGAGCTCCGGATCGTACCCGTGGCGGAAGATCCCGCCCTCGGTTTTCGTGTTCGGCAGGTCGTCGGCGAGCGCCGCGGCGAGCTCGTCGTGGAGGTCGCGAGCGCGGTCGCGGTCGGGGCAGCGGAGCGTCTCGGCGACCGGCGACTCCGCGAGGGGCGTCCCCGAAAGCGCCTCCGAGAGCACCGGGAGCAGCGCGAGCGTGTCGCGGACTGAGGCGAGCTCGCGCGGCCCCGCGCTCCCGCTCGTGGCGCGTGCAGCGAGCCGTTCGAGGTCGTACGCGCCGTCGAGAGTCTCTCGAAGGCGGTCGCGCGCGAGCGCCGCCGACGCGAGCGCATCGACGGAGTCGAGCCGACGGCAGAGCTCCTCGCGGTCGCGTTTCGGCCGAGTGAGCCACTCGCGAAGGAGCCGACCCCCGGCCGCGGTGACGGTGTGATCGAGCGTGTCGAACAGCGACCCTTCCCGGTCGCCCCGCATCGTCTCCGTGAGTTCGAGGTTGCGCTGGGTGGTCGCATCGACGTCGACGTGGTCGGTCGGCCGGTACACCGTCAACCGCGTCATCGACGCGAGCACGCCCGCGCCCGTCTCCGCGACGTACGCGAGCGCCGCGCCCGCGGCCCTGACCGCCAGCTCGGAGTTGAGCCCGACGCTGTCGACGGTCTCCGCGCCGAACTGGTCGCGGACCGCGTGGGCTGCCCGTCCGGGCGCGAACACCTCCCCATCGAAGACGGAAACGGACCCCGATAGGTCATCTCGGACCGCCGCAAGGACGGCGTCATCGTTTCGCACCGTCGGTCCAGGGAGGACCTCGGCGGGGTCAAACCGGTACAGTTCGGCGCGGAGGTCGCCGAGGTCGTCAAGCGTCGTGACGAGGAATCGGCCCGTGGTGACGTCCGCGAACGCAACGCCGTACGGGCCCTCGGGGCCGCCGGAGCCGTCGGGCGCGTTCGCGGCGTCGGCACTCGAACCGGTCGGGTGTGTGTGCGAACCGGCGTCGTCCGCACGAACGACCGTTGCGAGGTACCGGGCGTCGGCGTCGGTCGTCTCGAGGAGAGTCCCGGGCGTGACGACCCGGGTTACTTCTCGCGCGTGGCCGCCATCGTCGGTCTCGTACTGGTCGGCGACCGCGACGCGGTAGCCGCGTTCGACGAGCGCTTTCAGGTACGGCGTCAGCTCCGAGAGCGGCACGCCCGCCATCGGGTACGAGGAGCCATGTGAGGACTTCTTCGACACCTTGAGGTCGAGCTCGTCGGCGACCGTTTCCGCGTCGTCGGCGAAGAACTCGTAGAAGTCGCCACATTGCATGGCGAGGAGGTCAGCGTCCGTCCCATCCTTGAGTTCGAGGAACTCCCCGACGATCCCCGTTGGCATACGTCCGTACTCCCGCCGTCGGCGCGTAAAACCCTACGGGTCGGCGGACGGAATGGGACGGGTCGACGGACCGAAACGTCGCGAGGGCCGTGTACAGCCCCTACCCGAGCGACACGGCACCCGCGACGAGACATCTCGCGTCGGCACGTGTGTCACTGTCCCCGGTGTCGTTTCGGCCCGTGGCGTCGAAAGCCTACCCATCCATCGTGGTGGGGTTCACCGCACCGGGGCCGGAGCCGATGTCGTAGCCGCGGCGGATCGCCTCGTGCATCCCCTCGACAGCGGCCGTGACCGCCTCGTCGAGCGCCTCGCCGCGCGCCAGCCGGGCGGCGATCGCACTGGAGAGGGTACAGCCGGAGCCGTGGGTCGCGTCCGTGTCGATACGGGGGGAAACCAGCCGGTGAACGATCGGCGTGTCGTCCCCGTCGGAACCGTCGGCAACGACGAGGGTGTCGACGACATCGGAGGAGTCGCCTTCCGGTCCCGTCCCGTCGAGGTGGCCGCCCTTCACCAGCGCGGCGGCGGCACCGCGAGCGACCAGCTCGCGCCCGGCAGCCGCCGCGTCAGCCGCGGTCTCGACCGGGCCATCGACGAGCACCGCCGCCTCGTCGGCGTTCGGGGTGACGAGCGTCGACGCGGCGATGAGGTCGTCGTACGCGTCCTCTGCTTCCGACGATAAAAGTCGGTCGCCGGTCGCGGCCACCATCACGGGATCGACGACGGTCGGGCCGTCGAAGCCGGCGAGCAGGCCAGTGACCGTCTCGACGATCTCGGCGGTCGCGAGCATGCCGGTCTTGACCGCGGCGACGGGGAAGTCGTCCACGACCGCGTCATACTGGCTCGCGACGTGGTCAGCGGGGACTGGACGGACATCGTGGACGCCACGACTGTTCTGTGCGGTCGTCGCGGTGACGACTGTGGTGCCGAACACCCCGTATGTCGTCATCGTTTTCAGATCGGCTTGGATCCCCGCGCCGCCACCGCTGTCGCTGCCAGCGATGCTCAACGCGACGGGCGGGCGCACGGGGTCGTATTCATCGGGCATGATCGAGTGGTATTCACGGACGATTATAACTCATAACGGTTGGAACTCTCCGACCCGCTCTCCCGCCAATGAGTCGTTCGTCAGTCGTCCGTGCGCTCTACAGCACCCGTCGACGGGCCCGTGGACCCGTCCGGTGACCCGTCAGTCGAGCTGTCCGTGTCGTCGACGATCCGGTACGAGAGGTAGACACTCCCGAGAGCGAGCACGACCCCGGCGACCACGTCGACCGCCCAGTGGATCCCGAGGTACATCGTGGCGACGACGACGGACGCCGCGAGCCACGCGGCGACCGGGGCCCACGCGCGATACTCGTCGTACGTGAGCGCGGCGAACGCGGCGACCGTCACCGACAGCGAGGTGTGTAACGAAGGAAACACGTTCGTGGGGACGTTCACTTCCCCGGTGAGTGCGCGATACTCCGGATTAAACGTGTACAGCAACGGCGTGACGAGGTCGGGCATCACGTTCCGTGGACCGTACGCGAGAACGAGGGTGTACATGACGAGTCCGAGCCCGTAGTTCAACGTGTACGCAAGCATGAGCCGCTTCAATGTCGTCGATGTGGAGAGTGCCGCGTACGCGATGAACGGGAACAACAACAGGAACGCGTAGCCGTACACGTATATCCAGGAAAAATACAGCGTCAACTCGGGGGTGGCGAACGTCTGAACCCACCCGACGAACCCACCCTCGAACGCGTAGATGTATCCCGTAAGCCGGAGTCCGATGAGCTCTGAGACCGTCTGAAGCGGGGCACGGCCGATCGCACTGACGAACATGACGGCGAGGAGAGCGGCGGCGTACCGTTTCGACTCCTGAAGGTAGCGAACGAGGTTCCGCGGTACATCGTACAGTCGCCGGGGGCCGACGATGGTGACACCGGCGACGAGTGTCAGCGCGCTCACCCACAACAGGAGCCCGGACACCGCCGAAAGCAATGGGCTCATTGGTCCCGTGCCAGCAGTTCGCCGTCCTCGTTGAATCGATACGACGCCTCCCGGAGCGCCTCTCGAGCCCTTTCGACGTCGAGCTCGCCGTTCTCGCCGTAAAACGGATGGACCGGGTCGTGATCGCGGTCGCCGTCCCACCGCAGATCCGAGGGAACCCAGTCAGGCGAGGCACCGAGCGGGGAGGTGGCCGGGCGGGCGTAGCCGGCGAACGCATCGTCGACGAGCGTCGCCTTGTCGATCAGCGACGCGACAATGGCGCGGAACTGGAAGTTCGATAACGGCGCACGCCGGGTATTATAGCCGATGTGATAGAACGCGGCGGACCGTTCGCTCACGAGCGTCGCGTCCGCCTCGCGACCGATTCGGGGGACTGCGTCGGGACCGAGGTTCGAGGCGGTCGCGTCCGCGAACCCGTCACCGACCGTCTGGACCGCAACGATATCCGATCCGACCACTTCGACCGCCAACCGGTCGAACGTCGGATTCCCCCAGTACACCTCGGGGATCCCGTCGCCGGAGGTGTCTCCTGGTCCTCCCCCGTCACCGTCGCCGGTCGCCGTCGCCTCGTCGTCCGTCCGCGTCGGAGCGAGCCGCGCGAGGAAATGATCGGGGTTGCGCTCGAACGTCACCGACTCCTCGGGAGTCGCCTCGACGAAGCGAACCGGACCGCTGCCGATCGGCTCCTCGTTGTTAGTGACGAGCGCCTCCGTCGTCGCCTCGTCGAACTCGAGGCCGGCAACCGTCGCAGTCCCGGTTCGCTCCTCCCAGACGTGCTCGGGGAGAACGGGGACGTGGAGTGCGCGGTGAGTGACGGGGGGAGAGACGTCGCCCACCCGGAGGTCGATCGTCGACTCGTCGACTACGGAGGTGGACTCGACGATCGACCCCTGACCGCGGTACTGCGGGCTCGGTACGGGGGTGTCGACGTTGCCGAGCGACGTGTCGCGGAGGAACTCGTAGGTGAACCCGACATCGGCAGCAGTCACAGGCTCACCGTCGTGCCAGGTCGCGTCACGCAACGTGACCCGGAGCGTCTCCTCGTCGACCCACGTTCGATCGCGAGCAAGCCACGGGATCGGATCGCCCTCGTCGAATTCGATCAGCCGGTCATACAAGAGCGATGTGAAGGTTCCGTGGCGACGATACTCCACCGCGATCGGGTTCCAGTTGGTGGTGATCCGCTCATCGGTCGTCACGAGTCGAAGCGTCGCGGGGTCATCACTGTCGGTCGTTTCAGTGTCGTCAGTACCCGACTCAGTGTCGTCAGTACCCGACTCAGTGCCGTCGGTACCCGACTCAGTGCCACCCTCGCTGGCGTCAGTCGATCGACGCAGCGAGAGGAGACCAGCAAGCGAGGTCGGACGGTTCTTCTCCCATCCAACGAACCGATCCGATCGGACCGCAGTAAGCGCATCGGGGAAAGCAACCACGGTGAACGGTTGGAGGTCACAGAGCGTTTGTTGTAGTTCCGCGACGATGCCCGGGCGGTCCTCACCGTCCGCGGTCCGTTGTGACTCCAGTAAGTCGTCGACCGCGAAGTCGGTAAATCCGAACGGGTTCTGCCACCCCGTTTCGGCCGTGAACTGGGAGTGTGTGAGCCCGTACAGCGCGTCCGGATCGAACGGGGCCGCCTCGTTGAACTGGCCGATGTAGAGGTCGAAGTCGTGGTTGAGGAGTACGTCACGCCGGAGGTCGGCGCCGCCGACCGTGTTCACCCGAGTCCCGATCCCGACGGCGTTCAGGTTCTCCGAGAGCGACCGGGCGATCCGGATCGCATTCGGGTCCTCGTCGGTGGGAGTGGTACGGATCTCTAAGACGAGCTGTGAGGAGCGATCGCGGCCCGCGATGTTCCGAACTCGCCCGATACAGCCGGCGCTCGCAGCGGCAGCGCCGATCCCCGCGAGGGCCTCACGTCGACGTATCGGACGACTCATGCTTCCGGTCACTCCGTTCTCAGGGGATATCAGTTCTGTGGTAGGTGCGCCGCCGACAACGACGACCGAGCCAGAATCGCCGTAAACTCGTGGAGCCCGTCAGATCACGTCCGCGAGCGGCAGGGCGAGCCCGACGGCCCACGCGAGCAGGCCGGTGACGAGAACCGGCCGGTCTTCCGCGGCTCGGCCGACGGCGACGAGGCCGAGCGCGGCGAGGATCGCGACCCGGTGGACGATCAGGTCGGGCGGGATCGCCACCCCAAGGGCGGCGAAGTCGAGCACGAAGCCGGCACCGAGCCCGACGACGACCCCGAGGAACGCTGCCGTCGGATCACAGCGCTCGGCACCGACGGCCACGAGTGCCGGAAGGCCGAGAGCGATAACGAGGTACAGCGGCGCGGCGATGGCCTTCGGCGCGATTCCAGGATACGTTAGCTCCAGCGCGACGCCGGCCGTCCTAACTGCGATGAGCACGGCCGCAAGCGCGGTGCCAAGCACCGCTGCCTCGGCGTGTCTGCTCGCTTCTGCTCGGAAACGGCCCGCGGTCTCGACGACGGCTTCACGGGTCCGACGCCTGAGAAGGACGCCGAACGCGGGGAGCAGGAGCGCGAGTTCGAACACGGAGATCCATCCGTCGCTCATCCCGCCCTGGATGCCACGATGCTCACGTCGAACGTCGCTCGCGAGCCCGCTCTCGATGAACTCGTTCTCCAGTCGCACTGCCGGGTCATTGATATCCGGCACCGTGTGACGCAGGCGGAACCAGTCGTAGTATTCCTCGTGGATCTGGACCGCGGTGTACTTACCGTCGAGGGACTCGTACGCACGAATGTGGTCGCGAGAGCCGAGATATTCTCCGTCGTGGAGCTCGAACGACTCGTCGACCCACTGGCCCCCGTCGGGGCCGGCGAAGTACGAGTAGCGGTCGGAGCCGTGTGCGTCGTCCCACTCGCGGACGACGATATCACGCACGAGGTCGGGGTCGGCGTCGGTCTCCTCCTCGTCCGTCTCCGTCCAGCCGGTGTCGGGGCCCGCCACGAGCGCCTCGCGGACCGACTCGCCGTCATCGTGGAACACGACGTTGATCGCGAGCGTCCGCCCGTCAACGGACTCGGTGCGGCTCGTGTACGGCCAGAGCTCGTACTCGCCGTCGACCTCGATCAACGAGTCCGCTGGTACCTCCGCGTCTACCGGCTCGTCGGCCGTCCCGCCGAAGAACCCGGACAGCGAGAGGCCGACGGCGACGACGACGAGGAGGCCGATCGCGACCGTCTTCCGTTCCATGGGTCGGAGGCAGACGCTCCTAGGCAAAACCTGTTGCGGGGAAGAGAGGCGTCACAGAACAGGCGGGTTCATGGGTCAAGAGGCTGTTACGGCCCGGAGAATCGACTCACCACGTCTCCACGTAGCCGTCGCGGACGTCCGCCGCACACCCCTCACAGTCCGGGTGGCCCGACTCGAAACACGCGGGGCGGCCTTCCGCGTCGACCGTGACGGAGCGCTTCTCGGCGTGTCGCCGGCAGACGATCCGGGCGCGGCCGTCCCCGTCAGCCGGGAGGTCGTACAGCGCCGTTCCGGCGTTCGACCCCTCCGGGTCCCCTCGACCCTCCGTGTAGGCTCGCTTCGCTTCCTCGAACTGGCGGCCAGCCTTCCGGAGCTGCTGCCGGATCACGCGTTCGAGACGGTCGTCCATACCCACCGTTTGAGCGCACGGAGCATAGGTGCGTTGCCGTCGCAGTCGGCGGCGGGCCGAAGTGGCGTCAGCAGGTGCCGGATCGGGATGTGTGATCGTTCCACTCGAAACGCCGCCCGCGTCTGGCTGACGTGTGTCAGACACCGGGCGGAAAACAGCCGAAACCGCCGCGAGCGCCCGTGACCGTCCACTTTCACCGCGGTCACATGCGTTTTAATACGATGAGGAACCAATCGTCGTACGCCTCCCACCGAAACATGACCGGAGGCGAGATACCCATGAGCGAACTGCGACAGGAAGCGGAAGCGATAGCGGAACAGTTCTCGGACCACCTCGAGGTGGGCCCCGACGAGATCGAAGAGCGATTGGAGAACCTCGTCAACGAGTACCGCGTGCCGCTCGAAGAGGCACGACGCAGCGTCACGAACAGCTACCTCGACGACGCGGGCATGGAACGCGACGAGCTCGGCCGCGGCGGCTCCGAGCGCGTCCAAGTGAACGACATCGACGAGGACGAACAGTGGGTCGACCTCCGCGTGGAGCTCGTCGACCTCTGGGAGCCGCGCAGCGACTCGATCGCGCAGGTCGGCCTCCTCGGCGACGAGTCGGGCACGATCAAGTTCGTCGCCTTCGAGACCTCCGATCTCCCCGAGCTGACGGAGGGAGTGGCGTACGAGCTCACGAGCGTCGTCACTGACGAGTACGAGGGCTCCTACTCGGTGAAGCTCAACCGGACGACGGGCATCACCGAGATCGACGAGACGATCGAGGTCGGCGACAACGCCGACACCGTCGAGGGCGCGCTGGTGGACATCCAGTCGGGCTCCGGGCTCATCAAGCGCTGCCCCGAGGAGGACTGTACACGTGTCCTCCAGAACGGCCGGTGTTCCGAACACGGCCAGGTCGACGGTGAGTTCGACCTCCGGATCAAAGGCGTGTTGGACGACGGAAAGACCGTCACTGAGGTGATCTTCGACCACGAGGCCACCGAGGAGCTCACCGGGATGAGCCTGGAGGAGGCCAAGGACATGGCGATGGACGCGCTCGACACGACCGTCGTCGCCGAGGAGATGGCCGAGGACGTCCTCGGTCGCTACTACCGCGTGACGGGACCGACGTTCGGCCGCTACGTCCTCGTGGACGAGATGGACGAGCCCGGGACCGTGGACGTCGAGAGCGCGCTGATCAAAGCGAGGTCGATCTGAAATGAGCCAGTCAACCCCCACTCGAGAGGTCGCCCGGCGCGCGTTCGCGAGCGAGTTCAACGACGCCGGCTACACGTTCAAGGAGTCCGACGACGAGCGCGCCCCCGTCTACGCGCTGTTGCCGACGGGCGAGTCCGCCAACCGCGTGTTCTTCGTCGGCACGCTCACCGAGACGGACGACGTCGGCGAGGACAGCGAGTACTGGCGGGGCCGCATCGTCGACCCTACTGGGACGTTCTTCGTCTACGCCGGCCAGTACCAGCCGGAAGCCGCCTCGAAGCTTCGGGACCTGGACGCCCCCGCCTACGTCGCAGTCGTGGGGAAGCCCCGGACGTACGAGACGGACGACGGGACGGTCCGCGTCTCCGTCCGTCCGGAGTCGATCACCGAGGTCGACGCGGACGTGCGCGACCGCTGGGTCGCCGAGACCGCCGAGCGGACGCTCGAACGCGTCGCCGCCTTCGACGACGAGGGGAACGAATACGCGCGCATGGCGCGCGAAGAGTACGATCCGGACCCCGAGACGTACAAGGCCGCGGCCCTGTCCGCGCTCGAGGGTCTCGCCGACGGCACCGGCGACGAGCTCGCCGGCGGCGACGAGGTCACCGACGGCGGTGACGCCGACGACGCGGACCGCCTCGACGGCGAAGCCGCCGAGATCTGACCGCCATCGGTCGCTGAACGCCGCCGAGCGACGAACGTCGCCGGATCCGGACTCCGAACCGGAACACCCGTTTTTCACCGCCCGACCCCGACATGGGTAGTAGATAACTCAACCAGAGCGACGGCGACAGAGCAGATAACCAACGAGCCGGTGGCGGGACCGGCGGCTTCGGAGCCGATCGCCGGTGGGGGCGCTTCTCCCGTCCACGCTTATAAGGAAAGCCGCGACAGCGGGGCGGGACGTGCGCCCCGGAAGCCGGCGGCGGAGCCGCCG
>LFFM01002972.1_pt1 | contig 10873 bp, 10 predicted proteins | sample 643131 | NCBI WGS metagenome assembly LFFM01 (sample SAMN03777445, study PRJNA286221) | soda lake metagenome | biome: soda lake; feature: Kulunda steppe; material: water; isolation source: sample Tc-Br brine of Tanatar trona crystallizer | place: Russia: Kulunda steppe | collected 2011-07
GGATGGAGAGGACGTAGTCGGCACGGGGATCGCGTTATTTTCTCCATCCAAATCTTGAATCAGCCGGTGAAATGCGCTTGCGGATCGAGCGATCGTTTGCTCGGTTCATTTATAAGCGGCGATGACGGGTCGTGTGGGTGTTTATAAGTAGCGACGACGGTCCGGGCCATTCGACGGAGCGACGAGCGAGGATCGACCACCGCCCCGCAACTGCACCGCCGCAACCGCCCCGCAACCGCCCCGCAACTGCACCGCCGCAACCGCCCCGCAACCGCCCCGCAACTGCACCGCCGCAACCGCCCCGCAACCCCACCGCAGCCTCACGCCTCCCCAGCCTCGCAGTCGGCGGGTCGCCGGAATCGCTCGGCGACCCGCCGACTGCTCCCTCGCGCGCGTTTCTCGCACGCGCCGACCGCCGGGATCGTTTATATATGATCTCGTCATCCGATCAGATCCATTTATAAGCAAACGACCGTTCTCCGGATCGCTCGCCGCGTCGCCCGGCCGACCGATCACCCTTTCGGTCGGCCGGCCTCAGTTCGTGACCCATTCGCGCGCTCCATCTCGTACGGCGCCACGAACGTCATTCACGCCCGGTCAGGAGTCCCAGCGGTCAGTTCGCCTGCACGTTCTCCCGGGTGGTTCGGTGGATCGGAACCGAAACGAACGCGTTCTCGTACTGCAGGACGGGGCGTTTCCCGCACGCCGATCCGCATCAACGTCGTCGATTCGATGGCTTCGCCGCCGGATCGGACGGGAACCGATGACTCACAACCGTCGTACCGGTGACGGTGGCGTCCGATCACCCGACCAGTTCGAACTCGATCCCGACCGGCGGGGCGTCGACGAGCCCCCAGTAGACGAACCGGTGGGTGCCGGGACCGAGCGCGGGACAGACGGCAAGCTCGACGTCGGGAACGACCTCCGCGAGCGCGTCCTCACGCAGCGTCAGGTTCCAGTTGTAGGTCGCGTTCGGCGCGACCGACTCCTCGGCGACCGGGAGCTCGGCCGGCTCTCCGGAGGGCGATCCGCGGACGTCCTGCCAGCCGGCCCCGGTCTCGCGCTGGAGCGCGTAGGCGTGCTCGCCGCGGGCGGTGACCGCCCCGTCCCCGGCGTTACGCAGCGCGATCCGCAGCGAGTTGCCGTAGGTCTCGGAGGTTCCCTCGATCGAGAGTTCGACCGACGCTCCCTCCACGTTCAGCGTCCGCTCCGCCACCGGCTCCTCGATGGGCGCCTCGAGCCGCACGAACGCCTCGTCGGCACACGAGAGCGTCTCGGGGGTCCCGTCCGGGCCCTGCGCGCCGTCCCCGGCGGCGAAGTCCAGACAGCCGGCGAGCGATGCCGCGGAGAGGGCGGCGATCGCCCCGCCGGCGGCGAGAACGTCCCGACGCGATCGGTTCATGGCCGACGTAGCGGCGCGACGGGTTTGAACCCCGCGAGTCGAATCGACGCTCCGTAACCCGTGTCGACCCGGCTCGCCCCCTCGCTCCGCGTTCGGAACCGATTTCCCGTCGGCCGGCGCAAGGCCGCGTATGGAACTGTTCGGATCCAGCGGCATTCGGGGGGTTGCGTTGCGGTATCTCACGCCGGAGCTGGTCCTCGACATCGCGAAGGCGGCGGGTACGGTCTGGGAGGCCGACCGCGTCGCCGTCGCCCGCGACACTCGGACGACGGGGGAGCTGTTCGCCAACGCCGCCGCCAGCGGGCTCTCGGCGGTCGGCAGCGACGTCGACCGGCTCGGGGTGGTGCCGACGCCCGCGGTCGGCCACTACTGTGAGTCCGTCGGCATCCCCTGCGTGCTCGTCACCGCCTCGCACAACCCGCCGGAGTTCAACGGCGTGAAGCTCGTCGGCGCCGACGGCGTCGAGCTCTCCGTCGACGTCCTCGAACGGATCGAACGGCGCGTCCTCGACGACGACTACGACCTCGCGAACTGGCGAACCGCCGGCTCCGAGACGACCGTCGACGGCGTCGTCGACGACTACGTCGACCAGCTGCTCGACAGCGTCGACCGTCGAGCCATCGCCGACGCCGACCTCACCGTCGCCGTCGACCCCGGCCACGGCGCCGCGTCCGTTCCCTCCCCCCGGTTCTTCCGTGAGCTGGGCTGTGAGGTCGTGACGGTCAACGCGACCCCGGACGGCCACTTCCCCGGTCGTGACTCCGAGCCGGTCCCGGAGAATCTGACGGACCTCTCGCGGCTGGTCGCGACGACGGACGCCGACGTCGGCATCGCTCACGACGGCGACGCCGACCGTGCCGTCTTCGTCGACGAGACCGGGGCCGTGATCGACGGCGACACCTCCTTCGCGGCGCTCGCGGACGCCGAGTTGAGCCCCGACGACGCCGTCGTCAGCGCGGTCAACGTCTCCCAGCGGCTCGTCGACGTCTGTGACCGCAACGACGCCGCCCTCGAGTTGACCCCCATCGGCGCGACCAACATCATCACACGGACCCGCGAGCTCGACGACGAGGACGTCAACGTCCCCATCGCCGGCGAGGGCAACGGCGGCATTTTCTTCCCGCCGTACCGCCTCTCGCGGGACGGCGCCTACATCGGCGCGAAATTCCTCGAGCTGCTCGCGAACGCGGACGGCGCCCCCGCAAGCGAGGTCGTCGCGCCGTACGCCGACTATCACTTCGTCCGGATCAACGTCACCTACGACGGGTCCGACGAGCGCGAGGACATGCTCTCGGCCGCACGCGCCTACGTCGAGACCGCCGACGCCGAGCCGAATACGACCGACGGCTACCGGCTCGACTACGGCGACGCGTGGGTGCTGGTCCGACCCTCCGGCACCGAGCCGAAGATCCGCATCTACGCCGAGTCCGCCGACGCCGACCGCGCGGAGCGGCTCGCCGCGGCCATGCGGGAGGCCGTCGAGGCCGGCCGCTGATCGCGCACACGAACGAGAATCGCCGTCGTCGAACCCGACCGCCGGGTCATCGCCGTCGTCGAATCCGACCGTTCACCCCCGCTCCGTCTCCGACAGCACGTCGTCGACGATGGCGAGCGTCCGCTCCGCCTCGGCGACGCGCTCGTCGATCGTGCCGTCCGCGAGCAGCGCGAGCTCGTCTTCGTCGACGGCCGTGCACACCTCCGCGGCGCGGCGGAGCCGCTCGTAGTCGTCCGATCGGGCGAGGTCGCGGATCGACCGGAGCGTCGCGACCAGCTCGTCGTCGGCGAACCGGGCCACGAGCGGGACGATCTCGCCGATCTCGTAGGCCAGCTCGTCGCCCGGCGCCGGCGGCCACGAGAGCGTGAACGGCTCGCCGTCGAGCCGCTCGATGTAGGTTCGGTGGACCGCAACCGCCGTCCGGAGGGCGCCGGGGTCGTCCACGTAGTGGTCGAGCTTCGAGGCCGAGTAGTCGGCGTATTCGAGCAGATCCGTGAGCGACTCCTCGCCCGCCGCGTGCGTCTCGACGTACTCCCGCAGGTCGGCGGGCGGCACGTCGACGTCGACGAACGGCGTCCGGTCGGCGCGCTCGAGGAAGGAGAAGACGTCGCGGGCCGCGGCCTCGCGTTTGAACCGCCGGAACGCCTCCCGGACCCCTTCGTCGTACGCCTCGATCGGCTCGCGGAGACGGTCGACGTCCGCGTCCAGGTCGGCATCGGCCATGTCGGCGACGGCTCGGAGCCGGTCGAGCCGGTCGGCGAGGTCCTCGCGTGCCTCCCGCGCGTCCTTGCGGGCGGTCCGGTAGGCGTCGACGGCCTCGTCACGCGTCTCGAGCAGGTCGACGTACTCGCGGGCGGGATCGAGCGCCTGCCGGGCCGTCTCGAAGTCGCTCGCGGAGAGCCGGCGCTTGTTCACCGCGTCGTCGGCAGCGGCGAAGGCGTCGGCCGCGAGCGCGTCGTCGGCGACGTCCGTCGCGTCCGCAAACGCGCCCTCGAACCGGACGTACGAGCCGAAGTCGCCGGTGCCGACCGCGTCCTCCTCGTACTGCTCGAGCACCCGATGGGCCGCCCGAAAGGCGTCCGCGGCCGCCTCGACGCGCTCCTCGCCGAGATCCCCGATCCGGGCTTCGATCCGCCGGAGCTCGTCGTACCGCTCGCGGAGCTCGGCGGCGGCCTCGCCCGCCGCTCGAACGACGTCGGGCGCGGCCGCGTCGTCCGCGTCGTCGTCACCCGACCCGCTCATCAGTACACCTCGTCGGGATCGAAGACGCGCTCGCCGACGTGTTCGCCGTCGATCGTCCGGTAGAAACACGATCGATGGCCGGTGTGACACGCGCCGACCGACTGGTCGACGAGGTACAACAGCGTGTCGGCGTCGCAGTCGACCCGGATCTCCTCGACCGCCTGCGTGTGCCCCGAGGAGCCGCCCTTCCGCCAGAGTTCCTCGCGCGAGCGCGAGTAGTAGTGTGCGTCCCCGGTCTCGCGGGTCCGTTCGAGCGCCTCCGGCGAGACGTACGCGAGCATGAGCACCTCGCCGGTGTCGACGTCCTGGGCGACGGCGGGAACGAGCCCGTCCTCGCCGAAGTCGACGTCGACCGCGGTGGCGTCGCCATCGGTCATGTTTCGACGCACGTGGGGGCCGTGAATAGGCCTTGTGTCTCCAAGCGTCTCCCCGACGAACGACGGCTCCGAACGCTCACTCCCGACGGAGGAGCAGCCCGTCCCCGTCCGAATAGGCGTCGGGCCGCCGCTCCACGACCTCGAAGTCCGCGTCCGCGTAGAGCTGTCGCGCCGCGTCGTTATCGACGTGCACTTGCAGCGTGACGGGGCCGTCGACCGTCGCGATCGCTCGCCGAAGGAGCCCGCGAGCGCGTCCCTCGCGGCGGTGGTCGGGTGCGACGACGAGTTCGGCGAGGTGGAGGCCGGCTCGGCCCCTCGCGTCGACCGGCAGCGCGTAGCCGACGACCCGGCGGTCGGCGACGCTGACGAGCGCCGACTCCGCCGCGATCCCGTACTCCAGCAGGTCGGGACTCGGGGATCGGAGGTACGACTGGAGCGCCCGGATCGCGTCGGCGTCGGTCGGCCGCGCGGGACGAACGCGGCGGTCCGCGCGTTCGTCTGGCTTCGTTACGGTAGCGTCGGAGTCGCCATCGGGCCCGCCGTCGGAGCCCGTCCCGTCGCGGTCCCGTGGCACTCAGATCACCAGCGTGCCGGTGACGGCGACGAGAGCGCCGGCGCACGTCGCGAGGAAGTTCACGGCCTGGTTGCCGATGCGGCCGCCCTCGACCAGCGCGCCGAGCAGGCTGTCCACGGTCATGCCGACGAACCCGGCGGCGACGACGAGGGCGCCGGTGATGACGGGATCGCCGAGCGGCATACCGACCGCCGCGATGGCGCCGATCACGCCCGCTCCGGTGAGCCCGGCGAGTTCGCCCTGCCACGTGATCGCTCCGTCGGTGCCGGGGTCGACCGGTCGTAGCGTGGTTATGAGCCGTGGGCCGTCGAAGAGGCCGCCGATCTCCGAGGAGAGCGTGTCGGCCAGCGCCGTCGAGACCGCGCCCGCGAACGCGAACCCGAAGACCGCCGCGGGCACGCCGAGGTGGTCGGTGGCGGCGTAGCCGACGAGGGCGACGAGCGCGACCGCGGAGTTCGCGAGCACGTTGCCGGTGCCGCGAGCCCCCTGATTCTCCTGGGCGACGCCGCGGTCGGTCTTCTCGTCGAAGCGGTACTTCGAGGCGAGCCCGCCGAGCGCGTAGAAGGCGATGAGCACCGCGAACCAGCCGACCCCGCCGAGGACGATCGTCAACAGCGCGAGCAGCACGCCCGTCAGCATGCCGGGCACGTTGGCGGTGCCGAGCGCGTAGGAGATGTAGCCGAGCGCGACCGTCACCACGAGGGCGCCGACGATCTCCGCGACCGTCACCGTCGGCACCAACACCGTGAATCCCCACACGATCAGCGCGACCGTGATCACGGTGATGTGCGCGTCGCGGTCGAAGACCAGCGACCGGACGAGCGCCGCCGACAGCGACGCGGCCGACGCGATGAAGACGACGACCGGCAGCCCCTCGTCGACCGGGACCGTCCCGGTCTGGAGGAGGACGAGGATCTGCCCCGCGAGGGCGGCGGCCGTTCCGACGACGAGGTAGCCGGTCACGAGCGGGAACTCCCCGTCGGATCGACGCCGCACGAGTTCGCGGCCGAGCCGGCCGCCGCCGACCGCGAGCGCGGCCGCCGTGAACGCCACGTACGGGAGCGGCTCGCCGGGAACGGAGGCGAAGATCGCCAGCCCGGCGATCGCGAGCGAGAAGGCTACGACGCCGTAGAGCCGTTGATCCTCTCGATCGCCCGGCAGCGCGAGGACCTCGAACCACGGTCCCTCGCGAACGCCGAAAAAGAGGACTCCGGCGACGAGCAGGAAGGGCGCGGCCGCCGCGGCACCAAGCGCCGGTGCGACCGTCGAGAACGCGGCGATGGCCGCGAACACGCTCGCTCGTCGGAGCCTCCGAGTCACACCATCGGATTCCCCCGACGAGCACTTAACGGTCCCGACACCGATCGATGGGGACGACGGCGCCTTCGGGCCGTCACGGCGATCGACGCCGCGTTTTTATGCGCGACCGCTGTCGCCTCACGTGTGGGACCGTACGACCTCTATCTCGTCGTTCGCCACCGTCTGCACGAGGGCGACCCGCCGGCCCACGTCGCGGTCGTGATCACCGAACGAGACCTGCTCGTCGACGGCGCCTACGGCACGCTCACGGACACGCTCCGCTGGGCCTTCCAGTACGGCGCCGAGCGGGTGACCGTCTCGGTCTCCGTCCTCGACGAATCGGTGATCGACACGCTCGTCCGGGAGTTCCGCGCGCTCGACGCGCCCCGCCGGCTGGCGGTGCGAACGCCCGGCGATACCGACCCGGTGGATGAGCCCATCCGCGTGAACGTCGGGTTCGGCGGGAAAGCCGAGTTCGCGGCGGCGGTTCGTGAGATCGCCGCGGACGTCGAGGCGGGCCGGCTGGATCCGGAGGCGATAACGGAACGCCACGTCACCGACCGACTCGTCTTTCCGGAGGAGCCAGACCTCGTGATCAAGACGGGTGCCGAGCGCCTCTCCGATTTCGCGATCTGGCAGTCGGTCTACTCGGAGCTTTACTTCACCGACGTCAACTGGCGTGACTTCCGCAAGCGGGACTACCTCCGCGCGGTGATAGACTTTCAGGACCGCAAGCGCCGATTCGGACGGTGACGGTCGGTCGCGAACGGTGGCCGATCCACGGTCGGTGACCCGTCGCTTCGACGTCACCACCACACGGTAAAGAGCAAATAAAAGGCGCCGAGCGCGCCGAGCGTCGAGAGGATCGGAACGACGTTCTGCATCACGATCACCCGTGCGGTCGTGGACGGGTTGAACAGATCGGCCGCGGACGGGATGTCCTCGGCGGTTTCCTCGCCGATCTCGGTCACCTCATCGCCGGGATCGTCCGCCTTGAGCGCCCCGACGGAGACGCTCGTCTCCTCCTCGCCGCGGATCCCTTCGCTCACGGTGACCGTTCGCGTTGCCCGCCCCCAGCCGAGCCCGACGATCGACATCGTCGCGATGATCACGAACGAGGCGGGGATCCCGATCGCGGAGAGCCCGATGACGATACCCGAGGAGACGACCGCGACGACGATGGCCGCGGTGAGCGGCAGGTCGGTGATGTCGTTGCCGAGCGTGTCGAGCGTGCGGCGAGCGATCGTGAACGCGCCGATCGCCACCGCCGCGCTCCCGAGCAGGATCATCGGATCCATCGCGACGCCCGCACCCACGAGCGGCGCGATCGCGTTCGCGATGTTGGACGTGCCCGAGGAGAACGCCATCAGACAGCCGATAGAGACGAGCACGCCGGCTCCGAACAGCTCGCGCCGTGTCGTGCCCGGGCCGGGGGTCGGCCGCGGGATCGTCCCGGACCGGTCGAACTCGATCAGCGGGCCGTCGCTGGCGTCGATCGCCACCCAGCGGTTGATCCGCGGGTAGAAGTAGCGGCCGATCACGCCCGAGACCCAGAAGCCGAGGATCGGCGCGACGATCCACCAGACGGCGATCTCGCCCATCACCGCCCAGTCGAGACTTCCCGTGGCCACGCCGAGGCCGGCGATCGCGCCCACCGCCGTCATCGACGTCGACGCCGGAACGCCGTAGTAGTTGCCGACGAAGAGCGCCCCGCCGATGAAAAAGAGGACGACGATGCTCGTCTCCAGGGTGAACACGCCCGGCTGCGTGATCAGGTCCTCGCCCAGCGTGTCGACGACCCGCCGCCCGAGCGTCCACGCACCCGCGAGAAAGAACACGGACATCAGCGCGGCCGCCCCGGCCTTCGAGATCACGCCCGCGCCGACGGCCGGACCGAACGCGGGCCCGGTCGTCGCCCCGCCGATGTTGTAGCCGACGAACGCGGCGACGACGACCCCGACGAGGAGGAGAATCTCCACCATACATCGGTACGAAACGGCGCGACGGATTAAAAGGCGTGATACCGCCCGCGCCGACCCCGCTTCCCGAGCCGTTCGTCCAGATCTGGCCGTCCGGGGCCGTCCGTCTAGAGCCGGTCCGCTCTGCCCGCGGCGGTCCACGCGTCCGTCGGCGCGCCCTCGGGCACCCGAACGCGCCGATCCGTGAGCGACTCGACGCGGCCCACGAACGACCAGCGCTTCCCGTCCCACGAGGGGTCGGCGTCGGCCGCCGCAGCCGCCGCGGCCTCCCCGTCGCGGAGATGGGCGGCGACCGCGACGGCGATGGCGGCCGCCTCCGCGTCGTCCGCGTCGTCCGGGATCGAGAGGCCGTCGAGGGGAGCCCCGATGGCATCGCCCCCGTCGACGGAGGTCGCCGCCACGCGGCCCTCAGCGAGCTCCGACTCGGCGTGGGCGTCGGGACGCTCGGTTCGGTCCGTCATCAGATCGGGATGTTGCCGTGTTTCTTCGCCGGCTGCTCCGACCGCTTCCCCTTCAGCATGTGGAGGTCGTCGACGAGCCGGGCGCGGGTCTCGGCCGGCTCGATGACGTCGTCGACGAAGCCCCGATCGGCGGCGGTGTAGGGGTTCGCGAACTCCTCGCGGTACTCGTCGATGAGCTCCTGCCGGCGCGTCTCGGGATCGTCGGCCGCGGCCAGCTCCTCGCGATAGAGCACGTTGACGGCGCCCTTCGGCCCCATCACGGCGATCTCCGCGGTCGGCCACGCGTAGTTGACGTCGCCGCCGATGTGTTTCGAGGACATCACGCAGTAGGCGCCGCCGTACGCCTTTCGGGTGATCACGGTGAGCAGCGGGACGGTCGCCTCCGAGAAGGCGTACAGCAGCTTCGCGCCGTGGCGGATGATCCCGTTGTGCTCCTGATCCGTGCCGGGCATGAAGCCGGGGACGTCCTCAAAGGTGAGGATTGGGATGTTGAACGCGTCACAGAAACGGACGAAGCGTGCGCCCTTCTGGCTCGCCTCGATGTCGAGGGTGCCAGCGTTCACGCGGGGGTTGTTCGCCACCACGCCGATCGAGTGGCCGTCGAGTCGGGCGAAGCCGACGATCACGTTCTTCGCGAAGTTCTCGTGGACCTCGAAGAAGGAGCCCCCGTCGACGACGCCGCCGATCACCTCGTGCATGTCGTACGGCTTTCGCGGAGCGTTCGGCACGATCTCCTCCAGCTCGGTCGCCTCACGCTCGGGATCGTCCCACGGCTCGACCCGCGGCGGATCCTCGACGTTGTTCGCCGGCAGATACGAGAGCAGCCGCGCGATGTCGTCGAGGGCGTCCTCCTCGCTTTCGGCCGCGAAGTGGGCGACGCCGGAGGTCGACGAGTGGGTGACTGCGCCGCCGAGCTCCTCGAAGCTCACCTGCTCGCCCGTCACCGTCTCGATGACGTCCGGGCCGGTGATGAACATGTGGGAGGTCTCTTTCACCATGAAGGTGAAGTCCGTGATGGCCGGCGAGTAGACGGCGCCACCGGCACACGGCCCCATGATCGCCGAGATCTGCGGGATCACGCCGGAGGCCTCGGTGTTGCGCCGGAAGATCTCCGCGAAGCCGCCGAGGGAGGCGACGCCCTCCTGAATGCGGGCACCCGCGGAGTCGTTGAGGCCGACGACGGGCGCGCCGACGTCCATCGCTTTGTCCATCACCTTACAGACCTTCTCGGCGAACACCTCGCCGAGCGACCCGCCGAAGACGGTGAAGTCGTGCGCGAAGACGAACGTCTTTCGCCCGTCGACCTCGCCGTACCCCGTCACCACGCCGTCGCCCGGGATCCGCCGCTCCTCCATCCCGAACGTGTGGTTTCGATGGGTCCGGAAGCGGTCGAACTCGTGGAAGGTGCCGTCGTCGAGGAAGTAGTCGATCCGCTCGCGCGCGGTCATCTTGCCCTTCTCGTGTTGGGACTCGATGCGGTCCTCGCCGCCGCCCTTCGCCGCCCGTTCCCGCCGTTCCCGGAGGTCCTCGATGCGATCCTCCATCGTCACGCCGGACCACCCTGCGTCATTATCTGGTCGGTCGGCAAGCGGCGGCAAAAGGGTTCCCCTATGCGACGACACGGAGGTTCGACGCACGTCGTATCCATCCGTCACTCGCCCGGGCCATCGATTCGGGTGGGTCGCCGGGCCATCGATTCGGGTGGGTCGCCGGACCATCGATTCGGCCCAGTGCTCGCCCGTCCCTGTTTCCGTCTCACACGCACGAACGCCCTTCGACGGGTTTAAACGGCTCATGTGCCACTTTCCGGTGAGACAGGCTTCGCCTGTTTCACTGACCCGTAGGAGCAATACCTGCGTACTACGGAGGTGAAAAATGGCAGACACAATAGAAGAGGCCGTGGCGCTCGCGCTCGATGAGGCCCCCCAGCGGAACTTCCGTGAAACGGTGGACCTCGCGATCAACCTGCGAGACCTCGACCTCAACGATCCGTCGAATCGCGTCGACGAGTCCGTCGTGCTGCCGGCTGGAACGGGGCAGGAGA
>LFFM01002973.1_pt1 | contig 10873 bp, 9 predicted proteins | sample 643131 | NCBI WGS metagenome assembly LFFM01 (sample SAMN03777445, study PRJNA286221) | soda lake metagenome | biome: soda lake; feature: Kulunda steppe; material: water; isolation source: sample Tc-Br brine of Tanatar trona crystallizer | place: Russia: Kulunda steppe | collected 2011-07
CATCAATTCCGGGTCGCTGACATGATCCAATTGCCGGGTTTTCTCCGGTGCTGTCCGCCAGTCCCGGTACCGCGGCTTCAGGAACTGCAGGGGGCGGGCCACGAAGTCGCCCTGCCGTTCCAGCGCCGGCCCGTCTGCCGGGGCAGGCCCGGTCAGCATCTCGAGCCGGGACTCAATGCGCGCCCGAATACGGGCTCCCAGCCGCCCCACTCCGGTCGCCTCCAGCAGGCGGTCCGCCAGGACATCGAAATGCACCGGCCCTTCCACCGCCACGACCCGGCGAATCGCCCGATCAAGTGAATCATCCGGAATATCGTGGAAATCACTGAATTCCATGAGCTCCAGATCGGCTGGCAGGGCGGCCTCGTAGTCCGTTTTCGGCAGGAGATCCGGTGTCCATTCACGGGGTGGGTCAAAACGCCCGGGATGCAGCGCATCGGCATCCGCAGCGGGATCCGGTGTCCGCATCAGGTGCTCATGCAGCACCACTGATGGCAAAAAGCTGCCCGGTGTTTCGTCGCTCATCGCTCCCCCGTCAGCGTCAGCTCAACTCCCAGAGACTCCACTAGAACATCCAGCATGGCGTCCTGCAGAATCGACCGCGGCCCCAGGGCCAGACAGGCATCATCCAGCGCGAACACCAATTCGGCACGGGTGGCCTCGTCGACCCGGTCGGCGAGCCCCCGGGCCAGATGATGCAATACCCCCAGCAACACGGCCGGGGACTGCTCATCGGATGGCTCCCCCAGCCACCGGGTCAGCGACCTCCCCGCCACCTGCATATCCTCCACCAGGGTAGCCGCCAGTGGTTGGTTCGGCGCATCCGCCAGCACCCGGGCTTCATCGAGGCGGTGATCACCCCGGCCCATCACCGCAACCAGATAGACCAGCGCGGCAAACAGGTCGCGAACCGGCTCACGCTCCGGTGCAACGTCGTACTCGGCCAGCACACGTTCGCCCACCGGCGCCACATCATCAATGGACAGCTGAATGCCCTCCCGCGCCTGGCGGGCACGCTGCCATTGACCGACGGAGAACTGGAGGATGCCGGCCAGCCCCCGACCCAGCAGACCCAGAGCCCAGACAACGCTCGTCGCCGCCAGAGCGACCAGATTGATCACGGCGGCTTTGTGCCCTCGCAGCTGCACCCCGGCGAATTTGGCGGAGGACCGACCCGGCCGCAGCCAGTTCACTGACCCCAGTCCCACGCGGCTCGAAACGGTTACCCCGGTTTTGGAGAGATTGAACCGCGCGGTATCCGAGCCGTACCGTCCGCGCAGAACGAATCGCCCGTTCTGCATGGCCACCTGGGTGTTTTTGGCCAGCCGGGTGGAGACCCGAACTCCGCGGCGCGTGTTGCCCGTGACATTGACCCCGGCGGCCTTAACGTGGGCCCGCAGGGCAACCAACCCGGTGCGGCTGGCGCGCAGATACCGCCCCCGATGCTCGATGCGCTTCTGGCGCCCGTCCCGATCCTTGTTGCCGATGTTGAAAAGTCCCATGGGGGCATTCCAGCAGCTTGGTGCGACATTACAAGACCGAAGGTGGCCCAGAACCTGTCAACACGGAGACTCAATCAACCGCATCAGCGTCTGGACCGCCCGGTCCAGATCGTCGGTGAGCACCGCTTCATCGGGATGATGGCTGATCCCGTCCCGGCAGCGGACGAACAGCATGGCCATGGGACAAAGATCCGCCATGGCCGAGGCATCGTGGGTGGCACCGGAGGGCAGGCGGGGTGCCTCCTGGCCCGCCGCGGCCTGCAGTCGCTCCATGAGCGCCGGATCGCAGGGCTGGGCCCGCTGTTGGTAGGTCCGCTCGGATCGGATTTCCAGGCGCCGGCCGCAGGCGATGGTTTGCAGCCGCTGTTTTATGCGCTGCGCCGCCTCCGCCCGGCGCTGATCCTCCGGGGACCGTAATTCCAGCGTGAACGACACCGCCCCCGGCACTGCGTTAACCACACCCGGCTCCACCTGCAGCGCTCCCACCGTTGCCATGAGGTCTGGCGTGTCCCGCGCCAACTGTTCCACCGCGAGCACCGCCTCCGCGGCGCCGGCCAGCGCATCCCGGCGTTGCGCCATTGGCGTCGTGCCAGCATGAGCGGCACGGCCTCGCCACTCCACACGGTGTCGCTCGATGCCGCAGATGGCCGTCACCACCCCCAGGGGTTCATCGGCGGCCTGCAAAACCGGGCCTTGCTCGATATGCACTTCGACATAGCCCTGGACCGTGTCGGGGCGGCGCGCCAGCCCGGCGATGGCGGCCGGTTCAAGACCAAAGCGGCGCATCGCCTCACCCAGCGTCTCGCCGTCGGTGTCCCGCAGGTCGAGAGCGGATCGATCAAACTGCCCCGCCAGCGCCCGTGACCCCATCAATGCGGTGGGAAAGCGCACGCCCTCCTCGTCCGCAAAAGCCAGCACCTCCACCGGCAGCGGCGGTTGCCGGCCCGCATGACTCAGGGCCGCCAGGGCCACGATGGGGAGCACCACCCCCAAAATTCCATCATAAGCCCCACCGTGGGGCACGCTGTCCTGGTGGGAGCCCAGCAGCAGGGTGGGACCCTCGGCGCGGCCCTCGGCCCGTCCGACCAGAGTGCCGGCGGCATCCAGATGGACACTCAGCCCGGCGGCTTCCATCCAGCCGGTCAGGCACTCCAGCACGGACCGATGCGCCGGGGTAAACGGTAACCGAGTTACCCCCGGCCCCGGTTCCGAGTGCCGGGCGGCTTCCGCCAGCATCGCCGCTGCCCGTTCGCCATGGCTCACCGGCATCGCTGAGGTTCCTCCAGCGTCGGCACGGTGGCCAGCCAGGCACCGTAGGCCGGCATCCGCGTCCGTTGATAAAGCGCCGACAGCGAGGCCAGTGGTTCCGGAGAATCGTCAACACGCAGATCCAGGGGCGCTGCCCCCGGGGAGTGAACCTGCAAAGCCGCTGACATCAGCCCGCGGGCATCGCCGCCCGCCTCGGCGCCCGCCCGGAGCGCCGCCAACAGCTTCTCCGCCAATGGCCCCTCGGTGGCGGTGAAGCCATCAGCAGCCGCCTGGACCACCGCCGCCGAATGCAACCAGTTGCCGGCCACGATCACGCCGGGCAGCGCCAAGTGACCACACCAGGCGTGATTGTCGGCGCCATCATAGGCACCGGTTCCGCCCCGGCGATCCAGTGCCGCCAACTGACGGGCCGGCGCACCGGAATCGGCTTTCACGGTTGATCCCACCGCCTCCTCCGCTGACGCGCCCGCTTTCATGGCCGCAAGCGCTTCTTCCCCCCACAACACGCTGGGCGCGGTGCCTTGAGAGGCGGTCATGCCGGCCCGCCGGTCGCCTCGCAGCACCCAGGCACCGACGCAAAGGTTACCCGTTGTCGCGGCGCCGCCAATGGCCCCCGTGTCCGGCTCATGGGCGAGAATCGATAGCGTCATTGGCTGTCCCTTGTGTCACGACTCATTTATCACTATAAATTGGTTGTCGGCTCTATTTTTGATGATAAATTTGGCTAAAAGCAACGTGGGAGATGTGCGATGGTGTCGAAAAATCACAATCACTGGGGGGTGGCCGTGCTGGCCGGGGCCCTGGCCTGGGGTATCACCGGACCAACCGCCGAGGCCCAGACCCCGTCTGATGTCCTGGTCGTCGGCCAGATCGCCGAGCCACAGTCACTGGATCCACATGCGGTCACCGCGGTTAACGACTTCCGCATACTCATGAACGTCTATGACGGCCTGGTGCGCTACACCGATGGCACCTTGGAAGTGGAACCCGCTCTGGCCACGGACTGGGAAATCTCCGATGACGGGCTGACCTACACGTTCAACCTGCGCGATGACGTGCAGTTCCACGACGGTAGTGATTTCAATGCCGACGCCGTGGTCTTCAACTTCGAGCGCATGCTGGACGAGGACCATCCCTACCACGACACCGGCCCGTTCCCGCTGTCATTTTTCTTCTCGGCCATCGACTCGGTTGACGCGCTGGACAACCACACCGTGGAGTTCACGTTGAACGAGCCCTTCGCACCCTTCCTCTCCAATCTTGCCTACCCCACCGGGCTGATCGCCTCACCGGCGGCCATTCAGGCGCATGAGGACGAGTTCGGCCGCAACCCCGTCGGCACCGGCGCGTTCCGCTTTGAGGAGTGGCAGTCCAATACCCGGGTGGTGGTCTCCCGCAATGACGATTACTGGGATGGCGCTCCAGCGCTTGAAGCCGTGGTGTTCCGTCCAATTACCGACGCCAACACCCGCGTGGCCGAGATGCTGTCCGGCGGCATTGACCTCATGGTCGAAGTCCCTCCCACATCGTTGAATCAGTTCGATGGACCGGACTTCACGGTGCACGAGCAGGCCGGGCCCCATCTCTGGTTTCTGATCCTGAACACCCGGGAAGGCCCCTTTGCTGACAAGCGGGTGCGGCAGGCGGCCAACTACGCCATCGACAAGCGGGCACTGGTGGAAGACGTCCTGGAAGGCACCGCCACCATTGCGGCGGGCCCCACTCCGGCGGCATTCTCCTGGGCCTATAATGAGGATCTGGATCCTTACCCCTATGATCCGGAGCGGGCTCGCGAGCTACTGGCTGAGGCCGGGGTGGAGAACGCCGAGCTGACCTTCCTGGTGACCGAGGGCGGCTCCGGGATGCTGGATCCGGTGCCCATGGGCACGGCCATTCAGTCTGACCTGGCCGCGGTGGGCTTCGATGTCAGCATCGAAACCTACGAGTGGAACTCCTTCCTGGGCGTGGTCAACCCGGGCCTGGAGGGTCAGGGTGATCTGGCGCAGATGGCCTGGATGACCAACGACCCGGACACGTTGCCCTTCCTCGCCCTGCGCACGGAAGCCTTCCCGGATGAGGGGGGATTCAACTCCGGCTACTACTCCAACCCCGAGGTTGACGCGTTGCTGGAAGCCGCCCGCGTCTCCACGGATCAGGACGAGCGTGCCCGTCTGTACCGGGAAATGCAGGCAATCGTCCAAGAGGATGCGCCGTGGGTTTTCGTCGCCAACTGGAAGCAGAATGCCGTGACCTCGGACCGCGTCGGGGACTTCACGCTGCAGCCCTCGTTCTTTCTGCTGCTCCACGAGACGGTGAAGCACTAGGCCCAACCCACCACCCGCGTCGGTGCCCGGAATGAACAGCTACATTCTCAAACGGCTGCTCTCTGCGATTCCGGTGCTTCTGGGCATCACGCTGGTGGTCTTCCTGATCATGTCGCTGATCCCCGGCGACCCGGCCACCGCCATCCTGGGCTCGTACGCAACGGCGGAGAATGTCGAGCGACTGAACCGCCAGCTTGGCCTGGATCGGAGCCTGCCCGAGCAGTACTTCATCTGGCTTACCAACATGCTTCAGGGGGATTTCGGCCGATCGTTCTCGCTGAACCGACCGGTGCTGGACGAGGTGCTGGACCGCTTTGGCGCAACACTGATTCTGGCCGGCGTTTCGCTGGTGCTCTGCTCAATTCTCGGGGTGATGTCGGGGGTCATTTCGGCGGCCCGCCAGTACGGGCTGGCGGACAAGGCGATCACCCTGGCCGTGCTGATCGGCATTTCCATCCCCTCGTTCTTCCTTGGCATGATGATGATTCTGCTGTTCGCCATTCAGCTTCGCTGGCTGCCGGTGAGCGGCATGTACTCCATTTTTGGCGGGGGTGACCTGCCCGACCTGTTGCGTCATCTGGTGATGCCGGCACTGGCACTCTCAGTGGTCGCAACCGGCGTCATCGCGAGACTCTCTCGCTCCGCCATGCTGGAGGTGCTCAGACAGGACTTTATCCGCACCGCCCGTGCCAAGGGCGTGCCGGAGCGCCGGGTCATCTGGCGACACGCCCTGAAAATGGCCATGGTTTCCATCATTCCGGTGATTGGCGTACAGGCCGGCTTCGTGCTGTCGGGCGCGGTCTACATTGAAATGGTGTTTCAATGGCCCGGCGTCGGGCGAATGCTGGTGGAGGCAATCCTGCGGCGTGATCTGCTGCTGGTCCAGGGCGGCGTGGTCATCGTCGCCGCCTGCTACGTGCTCTTTAACCTCATTGTGGATGTCGCCCAGAGCCTGCTGGACCCACGGGTGAAGACATGATGGCGGCGATGACGATCCGCACGGGAGCGTTCCTGCGACTGTTCGCCCGCAACCGCCTGGCGGCGCTTGGCGGTGGGCTGCTGGGCGTCATCGTCCTGGTCGCCCTGGCGGCACCGATCCTGCCCCTGCAGGACCCTTTTGCCCAGGACACGACGCAGCGCTTCCTGCGCCCGTTCTCCGACGGGCACTGGCTCGGCACCGATCACCTGGGGCGCGACCTGCTCTCGCGGCTCATCTGGGGCACTCAGTTGAGCCTGCTGGTCGGCCTGTCCGCGACGTTACTGGCGGCGCTGCTCGGCTCAACGCTGGGGGTGGTGGCGGGTTTTCTCGGCGGGCGCATTGATAACGTCATCATGCGCTCCATCGATACCGTGATGGCCTTCCCCTACATTCTGCTGGCCCTGGCCATTGTCGCGGCGCTGGGGCCCGGACTGATTAACGCGCTGATCGCGGTGGCGGTGGTCAATATCCCGTTTTTCGCCCGCAATGTCCGCGGCGTGACCGTGACCCTCGCCAACAAGGAATTCGTGGACGCGGCGCGACTGTCGGGCATGGGCAACCGCCGCATCATTGCCACCGAAATCCTCCCGAACGTCATGCCGGTGATTGTCATTGCCATGTCCACCACCGTGGGCTGGATGATCCTCGAGACCGCGGGACTGTCCTTCCTGGGGCTGGGCTCCCAGCCGCCGGTGCCGGACCTGGGGTCAATGCTGGGGGAGGGTCGCAATGCACTCATCAGCCACCCCCACACCTCCATCATCCCGGGGTTGATGATCTTTGCCATCGTCATTGGCGTTAACCTGCTGGGCGATGGCATACGCGACGCGCTGGATCCCCGCCTGCGCTCCGGCGCGCTGACCCGTCCACTGCCGGCGACGCTTGTGGACCGTGCCCGGGCGCCAACGCCGGCACCTCGGGATACCGCAGACGCATTGCTCTCCCTGGATGACCTCCGGGTCGAGTTCCGACTGGGCCGGCGAACGCTCAAGGCCGTCAACGGCGTCAGTCTGGATATCGCGCCGGGGGAGTGCCTCGGCCTGATCGGCGAGAGCGGCTCGGGCAAATCGGTCACCGCCCTCTCGGTGATGGGGCTGGTGGCTTCACCGCCCGGGGTGATTGCCGGTGGCGCACTGCGCTTTCAGGGACAGGACTTGCTGGCCATGAAGCCCGAAGCGCTCCGCCGACTCCGCGGTGACAAAGTGGCCTACATCTTTCAGGACCCCCTGGCGACGCTGCATCCGCTCTACCGGATTGGCGAGCAGATCGCCGAGGCCATTCGGGTTCATCATCCGGTCAGCCACGCCGACGCCATGGCCCGCGCCGTGGCACTGCTGGAGCAGGTGCGCATCCCCAACGCGGAAAGCCGTGCCGGTCAATACCCCCATGAGCTCTCCGGTGGAATGCGTCAGCGGGTCGGGATCGCCATGGCGCTGGCCAATGAGCCCGAACTGATCATTGCCGACGAGCCCACCACTGCGCTGGATGTGACGGTCCAGGCGCAGATCCTCAAGCTGCTGGATGATCTGCGCCGCGAGCGCGGACTGGCCATTCTCTTCATCACCCACGACTTCGGCGTGGTGGCGCAGCTATGTGATCGCGTTGCCGTGATGTATGCCGGCGAGATCGTCGAAAGCGGTCCGACGCAGCCCATTCTGGATGCGCCTGCCCATCCTTACACCCGACGCCTGATCGCCTGCGTGCCGGAGCTGGGCGGCGGACGGCGCACGCTGGCGGCCATCCCGGGGCTGCCCCCCGGCGCTGACGACCTGCCCTCGGGCTGCGCGTTCGCCCCGCGCTGCGACAAGGCACAGGCCGCCTGCCGTCAGGGAACCGTGACCCTGAATCGCCATGGCCCGGGACGTCGCGTGCGCTGCCTGTTCCCGGAAACCGATCAACAGGGGACATCGACATGACACCCGCACTCAACATCGACCAGCTGAGCAAGACCTTCGGGGGTGGCCGGAGCCTGCTTGGCCGTCCCCGCCCGGCGGTGCACGCGGTAGCGGATGCCAGTGTCACCGTTGCCCGGGGCGAGACCCTCGGTGTGGTGGGGGAATCGGGCTGTGGCAAATCCACCTTCGCCCGCATGCTGGTCGGCCTGCTGCCGCCGTCGTCCGGCCGGATCGAAATCGAGGGTGAAAATCTCGGTGCCCGTGCCGGCCGGGATCCAGCGGCTTTCGGGCGGGTGATTCAGTACGTTTTTCAGGATCCGATCTCCAGCCTCAATCCGCGCCGCACCATCGAGCAGATCATTGAGGCCCCGCTGAAACACCTTCACGGCCTGTCACGCCGTGCCCGCCGAGCGCGTATCGCTGAGATATTCGAGGCGGTCAACCTTCGCCCGGAGTTTCTGAGCCGCTACCCCCACGAGTTCTCCGGCGGCCAGGCCCAGCGGATCGGCATCGCCCGGGCGCTGGCGGCGAGCCCGCGGATACTGCTGCTGGATGAACCGGTGTCTGCCCTGGATGTCTCGGTACAGGCCCAAGTCCTGAACCTGCTGGCCCGCTTGAAGGCCGAGTTCGATCTGACCTACATTTTCATCAGTCACGACCTGGCGGTGGTCGAGGCGGTATCCGACCGGGTTGCCGTCATGTACTTTGGCCGGATAATCGAGCTGGGTCGGGCCGAGGAAATTTTTCAGGCACCCAGGCACCCGTACACGGCGCTGCTGGCCCGGTCAGCGCCGGTGGTTGGGCGGCCCCTTGGCGCCGCTGAAGACGGGAGTGGTGAACTGCCCGACCCGCTAGATCCGCCGAGGGGCTGCGCATTTGCGGCGCGCTGCCCGCGCGCTACCGAGCTTTGCCGCACCACCCGTCCCGTTATGCAGGAGACAACACCCGGCCATGCCACCGCCTGCCACCATCCGCTCTAGCCGCCCGCAGTCGGTGGCCCGACAAATCAAGGACTGGATCGTCGAGCAGCAGTTGCAGCCCGGTGATCGTTTGCCCGGCGAGCCGGAAATGATCGCGCGGTTGGGTCATGCCAAAGGCACCATCCGCGAGGCGCTACGGATCCTGGAAACCGAGGGCCTGATCAAGACCCGCACGGGCCCCGGCGGCGGCGTGTTCGTGCATGCGGTCTCTGACGCCCGGGCGCAGGCGCTGCTGGCCAACTATTTCTATTTCAAGGACCTGAGCATTCGCGACATCTATCAGCTGCGTCGGTTGATTGAGCCAGAACTGGTCGCGGGACTGGCGGGCGCACTGGATGAAGCCGCGCTGCAACGCCTGGAAGGAGTCATCGCCAGCACCGAACAAGTGCCCCACACCCTGGAAGAAGAGCGCGAACAACACATCGCCAGCCTGGAGTTTCATCGTGTGCTGGGTGAACTGAGCGGTAACCCGGTGCTCGGTTTCATCGTCCGTTTTCAGGTGAATGTGCTGCGGGAGCTGACCGTGCGCCGCAAGCTCTTCGAGCCCATCAATCCTGAACTAAGGGAGTCCGGCCGGGCCTACCAGACCCAGTTGCTGAATGCCCTGCGTGAGGGCGATGGCGAGGCCGCCCGCCGTATCATGACCCAACACATGGAGACCGCCCAGGCCATCATGGAGGCCCAGGAAGCCACCCTCGCCCGCAGCTTTCTGTGGGACGCTCAGGTAGCGGGACGATGAACCAGTCTCTGGCACGCCATCTCGAGGCCCTTCTCGCCATTCCCAGCCCCACGGGCATGACCGATGCGGCAGTGGATTATGTCGCCGAGGCCCTCCACACCCTGGGGCTCAGGACCGAGCGGACCCGGCGCGGCGCCCTGCGAGCGATCTGGGGCGGTGATCGCCCCGGGCCGGCGCGAGCGCTTTGTGTTCATCTCGACACCCTCGGCGCGATGGTGACCGGGATGGGTGACAACGGACGTCCCCGCCTGGCTCCGGTGGGCACCTGGGCGGCCCGCTTCGCCGAGGGGGCCCGAGCCACGGTCCACAGCCGTCATGGGCAATGGCTACGGGGGACCATTCTGCCGCTCAAAGCCTCCGGGCACCGCTTTGGCACGGAAGTCGAGAGCCAGCCTGCGGCCTGGACCAATCTGGAGCTGCGCGTCGACGCGGACAGCGCAACGGGCATCGAGACCGGCGACATGGTGTCCGTGGATCCTCAGCCGGAGTTTCTCGACAACGGGTTTCTGGTGGCTCGCCATCTGGATAACAAGGCCGGCGTGGCCGCCCTGCTCTCGGCGTTGGAAACCATGCAGATCGCCGGTGACGCACCAACCCGCGAACTTCATTTGCTGTTCTCGGTGAGTGAAGAAGTCGGCACCGGTGCCGCGCATCTGGTGGCGCCCACGGTGGCCGAGATGGTGTCGCTGGACATTGCCATTAACGCGCCGGGGCAGTCCGCTCACGAGCGAGGCGTGACTCTGGCCGCCATGGACGCCGGCGGACCCTATGATCGCCACCTCACGGCACGCCTTCGGACACTCTGCCAGGCGCACCGGATCCCCCATGCCACGGATGTTTTCCGTCACTACTTCTCGGACGGTCGAGCGGCCACCGCGGCCGGTGTGGACTGCCCCATGGCGCTCGCCTGCTTTGCCTGTGATGGCAGTCACGGCTGGGAGCGCAGCCACATGGATTCGCTCACGGCCCTGCACGACCTCTGCCGCGCCTACGCGCTCGAGCCTGTCGCCTGAGCCGCGGCGGGCCCCATTGCAGCGGCCATCAATCCACCGGCCGGATCAGCCCCTCCTGGGCCACCGATGCCACCAGCACCCCGTCCCGGGTGAAAATGCTGCCCCGGGACAAGCCCCGGGCGTTGCAGGCACTCGGTGTGTCAAAGGTGTAGAGCAACCAGTCATCCAGCCG